>Ga0307958_1000527_pt1 | contig 20554 bp, 11 predicted proteins | sample OrgLakmetagen492_FD_201826 | JGI IMG/M metagenome (GOLD analysis project Ga0307958, IMG submission 201826) | Saline water microbial communities from Organic Lake, Antarctica - #492 | ecosystem: Environmental > Aquatic > Non-marine Saline and Alkaline > Saline | place: Antarctica: Organic Lake... | reverse complement strand
CATGAATCGATGAAGATTTCACAAAATCTATAAATTTAATTTCCTCTTCTTTGAGTGAGTATAATTTTTTTTCAGCTAATCGCTCCAAAATTAAGATTGTTAAGAATATTTCTCCGCTATTTTTAGAATTTAATGAATGTGAAATTTCAGAATATTTTTTTTCTTTTACTAAATCAGTCATTTTATCTACGAGTGGTGTGGTTCCTGCAGATATTCCACACATAAATCCAACAGATATTTTTTCTAGTTTATCTGATTGTCCAAAAGCCAAAGTCGAAACTAAAAATAAAGCGATTAATAAAAGTAGTCTAATTTTATTCATTTAGTTTTTCTATTCAGTTTTGTCTTAATTATTTTCAACCTTGTGTTTTTCAGTCGTCTGAGTTTTCGTCAGCATTATTTTCAATTTAATCAACTAATTTCAGCAATTCAGAATTTAAATTTTCAGCGATTTTTTTTTCGTTTGAATTTAAGTTCATAGAGGTCATTACTTAGCTACTTACTAATTCTGAATTCTCTATACTGTCCGCTTCAACCATCTTATTAACTAGATTATTAAAGATTGAATCTTTGCTTTGCGATCTATTAATTCTAAAACAAAACTCATTAAAGTATCTATTTATATTAAACTCGCTTACCCATGAGTAAGTTGTTCTAATCCATGATTTAACTTGATGAATCATCGTATGCAATGCTTTAAAATTCAAACCACCATTACTTTCAATTTGTTCGATATCGTAGGCTTTTGAAATAGGCCTATATCCTCTCCATTTGTCGGTAGTGACCTTTGCATCCCTACTAATGTGGTTCACAAAAATATATTGTAGTGATTCAGCAGAAAAGTCATCAATTCTCATGGCATACATTCGTTTTACTTTTCCATCTTCGGTCAATTGTACTGCTGTTACTGCCTTTTTCTTCTTTGTATCATAACTTCTTCCTGTTTTACCATCTTCTTTACCCCCTACTACGAATTCATCAACATGTACAATACCATCCATAGGATTGTTACCGCTAGAGCTCATGGCTTCACGTATTTTCATCATAAACATTCTAGCCGTTTTTTCGGTTACACCGTATCGAACACCCATATAACTTGCAGATAGACTTTTGGTGGTCGTTGACATTTCAAAACATATAAAGAAGGCCTTTCTCAGTCCAAACTTTACTTTATGAAACAAGGTATTTGCACTAGGAGATTCTCTGTAATTACATATATTACATTGTCTCCCAAAGTCATCCTTTATCTGACATGCAGTATGATTACATTTTAAACATTTATAAGGAGTTTTTTGCTTGATGAAAGCTAAATATTCCTTACAATCCAAGTCAGATTTAAAGCGTTCAGAGAACTCTAGAAGATTTTGACCTTTAAATAAGTCCATAATTTACAGTATTTGTTGCCTCTAAAGATAAGCAATTAAATACTGACCTCTAAATATTTTAAAAGATATAACCTAATAAGAGTTATAAGTAATTAATTGGAGTTAGGTGCTCCAGCCATGATTTCAGTATTGGCATATTCTTCAAATTTTTGAAAATTATCTTTAAACGATTTGGCTAAAGTTTTAGCTTTTGCATCATAAGCTGCTTTATCTTCCCAAGTTTGTTTTGGGTCTAAGACTTCATTTGGCACATTATTGCAGTTTGTTGGCATTTGCAATCCAAAAATTTCATGGGTAGTAAAGTCTTCTTTCTCCAAATTACCTTCTAAAGCTTCTGTAATCATCGCTCGGGTGTATTTTAATTTCATTCGGTTTCCTGTTCCGTAAGGCCCACCTGTCCAACCGGTGTTCACCAGCCAAACGTTCACACCAGCTTCACGCATTTTCTGGCTTAACATTTCTGCATAACGGGTAGGATGTAAAGGCATAAACGGAGCACCAAAGCAAGCAGAAAAACTAGGTACGGGTTTATCTATACCAGCTTCGGTTCCAGCTACTTTTGCAGTGTAACCACTAATAAAATGATAGGCCGCCTGACCAGGAGTTAATTTAGAAATAGGAGGTAATACCCCAAATGCATCTGCTGTTAAAAAGAAAATATTCTTCGGATTTTCTCCAACTAAATTTTCTTGGACATTATCTATAAAATTAATTGGATAACTTACTCTTGTATTTTGTGTGATGCTGTCATCTTCAAAATCAATTTCACCCGCATCATCTATAATCACATTTTCTACTATAGCTCCTTTTTTAATGGCTCTATAAATATCAGGTTCTTTTTCTTCGGTTAAGTCAATTACTTTTGCGTAGCAACCTCCTTCAAAATTAAAAACTTTGTTTTCTTTGGTCCAACCGTGTTCATCATCTCCAATTAATTTTCGGTTTGGGTCTGCAGATAAGGTAGTTTTACCTGTTCCAGACAAGCCGAAGAAAATAGCAGTATCACCATCTTTTCCAACATTGGCTGAGCAATGCATTGGGAGCGTATTTTTTTGGGTTGGTAAAATAAAATTCAATGCAGAAAAGATGCCTTTTTTCATTTCACCAGTATAGCCAGTTCCGCCAACTAAAGCAATTTTACGTTTAAAATTGAGAATTGCAAAATTCTTAGAACGAGTTCCATCTACTTCTGGATCTGCCTGAAAATCTGGAGCATTCACAATTTTCCATTCAGCATTAAAATGTTCCAGTTCACCTTCGGTAGGTCTTAGAAACATATTGTAACAAAAGAAATTAGCCCAAGGATGCTCATTCACTACACGAATGTTTAAACGGTAATCGTTATCTGCACAAGCATATGCATCTCTAACATATAATTCTTTCTCACTAAGGTAATTCACTACTTTAGTGTATAGTGAATCAAATTTATCACTATCAAATGGAATGTTTACGTCGCCCCACCAAATTTTGTCGGCTGTGATCTCGTCTTTAACAATAAATCGATCATTGGGTGCTCTACCAGTAAATTTACCGGTATTAATTGCCAAAGCGCCAGAGTCAACTTCTACACCTTGTCCTTTTTCAATTGTAATTTCGTGAAGTTCTTTTGGGCTAAGTTGGTAATGCACTTTTGCATTTTTAATCCCAAATTCATCTTCTAACGAAAACCTTTTCGTAATTTCAGCATGTAAATCCATAAAAAGTAATTATCTGTTATATGGCAAACAAATTTAAAGACTTTTATGAAACTGATGCGTTAATCTTAAACTTTATTTTTTTTCTTTTTCAGGAAACCAATAAACATTGTAAACCAGCCTATAATGAGGAGTGTGCCACCTATTGGAGTAATCAAAGCAATCTGTTTAAAGTCGAAATTTGTGTAATTATTGGTCGCTAAAAGGTAAATTGAAAAGCAAAAGAACAGAATCCCTACTAGTAGAAGATAAAAAATGATGGTTTTTAACTTGCCTTCTAGCCTATTTTCTACCCCTAAAAATAAGAACAGTAAAGCATGGTACATTTGGAATTTTACGCCTGTCTCAAAACTAGCTAAAGCTTCTTCAGTTAAGATTTCTTTTAAGGCATGTGCACCCATCGCACCTAAAATTACCGCCGTAATTCCGAAGGCACTTCCTAGAATTAAAAATTTTCTTTGATCATCCATCATTGAGGAATTTTGATTTTTCCTACTTTCGTAGAATACAAATTTAAGAAATTCTAAAAATAAGATTCATTTTATGAGAAATATATTAATCATTGGCGCAGGAAAATCAACTTCATCTTTAATTCGTTTTTTAGCTGAAAAAGCTTCAACTGAAAAGCTACATATTTTAATAGGTGATGTAGAATTAAAATCAGCGCAACAAATGGCAGCTGACTTCGATACTTGTGAAGCATTTCAATTGGATGTTTTCGACACAAAACAACGCCAAGATGCCATTCAAAATGCAGACATTGTTATTTCGATGTTACCTGCACGCTTTCACATTGAAGTGGCAAAAGATTGTTTAAAATTCGGCAAAAATATGGTTACTGCTTCTTATGTATCTAAAGAAATGCAAGCTTTAGATGAAAAAGTAAAAAGCAGTGGACTAACCTTTATGAACGAAATTGGTGTAGACCCGGGGATAGACCACATGAGTGCAATGCAGGTAATAGACCGTATTCGAGACAATGGCGGAAAAATGCTCTTATTTGAATCTTTTACCGGTGGATTAGTTGCTCCGGAAAGCGATACTAATTTATGGAGGTATAAATTTACCTGGAATCCTAGAAATGTAGTAGTGGCTGGACAAGGTGGAGCTGCAGAATTTATTCAGGAAGGACAACACAAGTACATTCCTTATCAGCGCTTGTTTAGAAGAACCGAATTTTTGGAAGTCCCAGGATTTGGACGTTTTGAAGGCCTAGCTAACCGAAATTCATTGGCTTACAGAGAGGTCTATGGATTAGAAGATATTCCTACTTTGTATAGAGGAACACTTCGCCGCGTAGGTTTCAGTAAAGCCTGGAATGTGTTTGTACAGCTGGGAATGACGGATGACACCTACACCTTACAACATACCCAAAATATGAGTTACCGTGAATTTGTAAATTCGTTTTTACCCTATTCACCTCATGATTCAGTAGAGTTGAAATTACGCCATAGCCTAAAAATTGACCAGGATGATTTAATTTGGGACAAGCTTTTAGAGTTAGACCTATTTAATCCAAACAAAAAAATAGGTTTACAGAATGCCACTCCTGCTCAGGCACTTCAGAAAATATTGGAGGACAAATGGACCTTACAAGCTGAAGATAAAGATATGATTGTCATGTACCATAAATTTGGATATGAATTAAATGGCGAGAAAATGCAAATTGACTCCACGATGGTAAGTATAGGTGAAGACCAAAAATATACCGCCATGGCGAAAACCGTGGGTATCCCACTTGGAATTGCATGCCTAAAAATATTGAATAAAGAAATCACCAAAAAAGGTGTTTTGCGTCCTATTTATCGAGAGATATACGAACCGATTTTAAAGGAACTGGAAGCATTTGATATTCGATTTACGGAAGTGGAAAAAGAATACATTGGATATAATCCTGATAATTTGAATTGATTTGCGAGTATACTTATTGCATGGGATATTTTTACAAGGGGTCACAACCCCTTGTAAAAAACCTCTACTCCACCATCAATTTCCCCACAAAACGCACTTCATCTTCTTGTAATTCTACCACATACATTCCTGCTGGCAATTGTCCCGCATTTATCCGAATTTCTCCGTTGGATTGAACAGCTGCTTTTTGGTTGTACACCTCTTGACCTAACAAATTGTACATTTTCACCACGGTTGTATCCGTGTTGAAACCTTGGGTTTGTACGGTGAATTTGCCATCTGTTGTTGGATTTGGGTATAAACTAAAATTACTAAATACATTATCTTCGACTCCAAGTGTGGTAGTATCAAAGCTTAAACTGAATCTGTTGAAAGCCATACTTGCTGGAATGTTTGCATCTACCGTAAAGTCATAAACACTTTCTGCTGAAAGTTGGGTTTGGGTGTTTAGGTAACTATCATTTAAGAAAACCTCTAATCCTTCGGGTAGATTGTCCATAGCAAAAGTCAAGCTGTAGGCTGTTGTTGTATAGCTGTTCGTGAATAATTCAATTTCATGTCCATCTTCGGGAAGATTCTGCTTATCAATTGCTCTCAATCCGTTGTTGATGATGGCATAGTTTTCATCTGGATTAGCCAGTTTTTCTGCATCTTCTTCATCCGCTTCCGTTGTATGTTGGCTACTGAAACGCAATCCGATGGCATCGGCTTCTGTATTTCCATTTTGTAAGTCTGCCGTTTTGTACAATCGGGAGTTGATGTAAAAGTCTGCATAGGTGTTGAATACTTCCACTTGGGCTTGGGCTGTAGCTTTATTGGTTTCTTCAAAAACCAAAGTAGGACTGCCAGCACTGGTATTTCGAACAAAAAAGGCTTGATTGGGAGCAATGAATTTGGTTGCACTTGAGCTACTCGCTGCTGGGGCTTCTACAATACTATTGCTTGAAACTTCAACAATTACATAAGCTCCTCGACCGTTTGCTCCTGTTAGGCTTGCATCCCATACATAGACGTAATCCCTGAGATTGTTTTTGTTTACTGCACTAAAATCTACCACCGATTGATAGGGATTACCCACCAAACTAAATTGATCTGCCCCTTGGGCTAATTCAGAAGACATATCTATTGTTCCAAATACCAAACTACCTTTACTTCGTAAAATGGTATTAGTCGGATCGGCTGCGTTGCTGGTTAAATCGATACTTCGATCACCACGTACCATCAATCGGTAGGCAGCTCCGGCTTCTAGTGCTTTGACATCGGTATTGGCAATGGACGACCAGGTTTGTGCAGCACTCGGATACAGAAACAAAGACGGATTACCAGACCCTGAAGCATCAAAACCATCTGCGCCAGCTAGTGAACCTGTGATATGGGTTCCAAATCCAGGGTTTGGATTTTCGTTCCATGTAGCTGCTCCTTCCTGCCAATTGGTATTAATAGAGCCTGTGGAATTTACAGAGGAAGACAAAAATCGAAAGGCTCGCTTATCATTATCTCCCGCAGGGATAAAACGTTCTACCTCTACTGTGCCTGTTCCTGAATAGGTTCCTGAAAATTCGTCTAGTTGGCCTGTTTTCATTTCATTACTGGTAAAGGTGACTTGGCCGTTGTTTTGTATTTCAGCATTCACTTTTAAAACGCCTTGTACATTTAAGGCAGCATTTTCAGCTAAAATCAAATCCCTTACTTCTGCAATCGTGGGTGCATCAATTTTTGGTGTATTAAGCGAAATATCTCGAATAAGTGCCACACTTTGGTCATCAGGGAAGCCTTCATCCCAATTGGTGTTTGTTGACCAGTCTTCACTGGTTGTTCCTCGCCATTGCGATTGGTTAAAGTCGGCTTCATACGCACCCATATCGATAGTACTTTGAAAAAGACGAGCATTTCCATTTATATCTGTATCACTTGCCGGACTATTTCCCGTGGCAGTTTGGTAGGCTGTATTATTTCCGGCATTGATGGCTAGCGAACCTTTTTGAAGGCTAAAATCGTTTGCAACGACATCCACAAAAAGTGGGTCTAAATCTATATTGTTTCCGCTGTCTGTTCCTAAACTGCTATCCCAACTTGCGCTGCCGCCAGAATTGGCGATGAGGCTAAATGTAATTGTGGAGTTAGAGCCACTAAAATTTGTTACAGAAGCAGATGAAGAAGTTGTATTGCCGTTGGCTTCATTTTCCCAAAAAACACAGTTGGTAATGGTAGGTGAAGAAAATTCAAAATTGAAAATCCCTCCGCCATCGTTATTAGCTGTATTTTCTGAAAAGGTAGTGTTGATGATGGTGGGTGAGCAAAATAAGTTAGCCATCCCTCCGCCACTGTTATTAGCCGTATTACCTTCAAATATTGTATTGGTGATGGTTGTTCCATCGGTACCGTCTAAGCAAATCCCACCACCAGCATTTCCAGCAGTATTCTCCGTAAAGGTACAGTTGGTAATAGTGGGTGAGCCAACTATGAAGGAGCCATTACGAAAAAACATCCCGCCACCTAATTCACTTGCATTATTTCCATTTATAATTATATTTAATAAACTTGGAGAAGAATTTCTAGTGTTCATCCCACCGCCTCGCCTCCTTTGAATACTAGTACCATTGACGACTATAAAACTCGAACCATTAGCATTGCCTTCTGTAATAGTAAACCCATTTAACAGGCCACTGCCTATATTTCCTGAGCTTACCATTACATGGTAGGTATTATCACTGGTATCGTTAAGAGCTCCTATATCTCCACTTAACACACTTGCATTGCCAACTATACTTAAATCCCGAGCTGCTAAGCTGGTTTCGGTACCTGCAAAACCGCCGTAAAGTTGTACATTATTCACCAGTAAAAAGCTATTGTCTCTGGCTTGGTCGGTACCAAAATTTACGCCATCTTCCGGGCTGTACAAGGGGTTGTAAGTTCCGCCAGCTACCCAAATTTGTAAAGGAATAGTAGCCCATGTAGCATCTTCATTGTTTTTTGCCCACTTTAAAGCATCGGCTAGTTCTGGCACAGCGTTTGCCCAGCTAGAACCATCTCCATTGCCACCTGTTACATTTTTATTGACGTACAAAATATTATTTGCATCGGGTTGAATTACTTGATTTTCTTCATAAATTACCACAGTGTAATCTTCTACCTGACCATAACCAGAATCTCCACAAGGCGTATTATTTGGTTGAAATGAAACAGAACTGTCATGTAATCTTACGCGCATCCCAGTCATGCCAAGAAGTGCGTTTGAAGAAATAACTATATCATCTTTACTATGTGGTCCAACTCCAAGAGGAGAAGTATACACTAATTCACCTACATCCTCAAAATCTCCATCCTGATTATAATCAATCCAAACTATAATTTGATCGGTAGGAAAGGCATTTGAAATGGTGGCTTCAAAAGAATAGGTTTCGCCTATGGCTAAAGTGGTATAAATTGAAGTAAAATCTTCATATCCCTCTGTTGATGTTGAGTTATTATCAATGGTATTAAAACTGACATTACTTAATTTTTCTCCAAGAGCCGAGTCAGAAACCCCATTACCTCCTGCATCACAATATTCTAATGGCGCTGTAGTAAAAAATATAGAATTAGAATAAGCTGTTGGAGTACAATCAGGATACCTACTTCGAATCTGTAATTCGTATTCTGTTGAATATTTTAAATCCACTAAAGTTGTACTTGATATAGTAAGATCAGAAATCTCAGACCAAGGGCTTTCTCCTGTTTCACGATAACGCAAATCGTAAATTTCAGGAATAAAATGATTCCAGTTTATAACAGCAGTTGTAGTTGTAACTGAAGCTTGAATATTAGAAGGAATTTGTGCATTGGTGCAGTCTGGTTGAATTCCTGTAATTATTAAACTGTAGTTCTGAGATAAATTGGTTAGAGTCCCTTTATGAGTTACAGTAACCGTGTATATACCTGTAGGATTAGTAACTTCTATTCGTTCAAAAGGGTCAACTAAATTATCACTATCATTAGCGTTAGTATCAACACCTGTTAACCTCCACGGAAACCACTCATTAACACTTTTGGTGATTTTGATGTCCAGATCATTTACCAGACGAGGGGTTGGGTCATTTAAATTTGTCGTTGTAGATCCTGCCGGATCTGTCCAAGATATCGAGGCTATTAAATCTTCTAATCCATTCGCTTCTACTTCAACACTATAGCTTTGTCCCTGACCAAGTGTTAATTCCTGAATTAAACTGAAACCACCATCTTCAGATAAAGTCCTGGCAGCACGTTTAGCATTGAGTAACCCCCAACCATGAACAGCATCAGGTCCTACCGGTCCGATGTCATCAGCCGTGTGAAGGGCTAAGCCTTTTAAGGTAGCAGCACGCATAAAATTCCCGTTTAAATTATTAGCGTGTTGTTGTAATAACAGTAATGATCCTGCTACATTAGGAGAAGCCATAGAGGTTCCCGTTTTGGTATCATAATGAGCATCAGCATCACTACCCGTTGAATATACTCCAGTCCCGTTACCTGTAATATCTGGTTTAATTCTATAATCATCCGTCGGCCCTTGTGAACTGCTGCTATTTATATTCGCAGAAACCAGGTTTCCAGAGGCATCTATGATGGCATCCTGAGCATTAGCTACTACTATATTATTTTTACATATTTCAAATCCTACAAACTTATCATAAGTTGAATTACCTTCTAAAGGGCTATCATTATAATTAACATTACCAGTATTACCACCTGCCATCACCATTAAATAATAAGGTGCATTATAGAATAAATCATCCCAGTCTCTAGATATTGTGGTATAGGCACCAAAGTAATAATCTGGGAGAGAAAATGAGTCTTCTCCATAAGAATGATTTGAAATAAGCATACCATCCATAGCTGCTATTGTTACCTCTGAGAGATCGCCATTCCAATCATAACCAATGGCCTGAGCTCTAGGAGCCATACCTTTTGATGCAGTTTCAACACCTGATGCAATCATAGTGCCTGTAACGTGGGTAGCATGATCATCTATGGTGGCTGTTCCATCACCAATTGAAAAACGATTACTACCGCCAGACCCATCATATTCCTGATGAGTTGATCTGGCTATACCACCGTCCCAGACATGGGCTGTCATGTTTTGACCATCCAGGGCTAAGCCCGAAGCCCCTCCAATATTAATATAGTCGGTTCTAGTCGATATTGCTGCATCTTGATTGCGAGTGGTATAATAGATAGGTGAACCATCAAGAGCCAGGCGTTGTAACTCTGCATAGGAGCCCTCCTTTTCAATGATAACTGGCCAGTTATTTGTTTTGGCTGCTTTTAGCGCCTCTTCTTTTTGTTTTAGATATTCAGCACTAAATTTCAATTGTAATTGTTGAATCTTAGTTTTGTTATAGTGTCTTGTGATTTGTGCTTTTTCTTTTGGAGTTTGACCATAAGATATAAGCGTAGATAGCATGAACACAAGTAAAACAATATTGACAGTGTAAAACTTTTTCATTAAGAATTAATTTTTAAAAGAATTAAAAAATGTGAGTTATTTAGTTAAGAGCATTTTAAAGTTGATCAGTGTTAAAATTTTTGGCTTTAAAAAATTGATCTATACCGAATGTTATTTTAATGTCACATAAATGCTCCTTAAAATATACGTCGGTATTATACCCTTAGCATTTTATTAGCGACATTTCAAAATTAAATTGGTATTAGAAGAAATGAAGCCAATAGCAAAGCACTCTAACCTTGTTACAAAGTTAGAATGAATAGCCCTGGCAAACCATACGTACACCTACGTATAAATGTGGAAGAAATTAATTACCTAATGACAAGCCTGCGAGGTATATAAAAAAATTACTTTGGAATTTTATCCTCGAAGATTGGGTAACAGAAAAGTCAGGTTAAAATTAAAATATACCTGGATGTTGTTTTAACCACAGGAGTAGTGCATGAGCACTTGAAGGTAAACCCAGTTTTTCGATAATATTGCTACGGTGTTTTTCTACTGTGCGTTTAGATATAAATAAAGCTTCCGCAATTTGCGAACTGGTATAATTTTGCTCTATGTAGCTTAAGATTTTAAGTTCACTTGCCGTTAACTTTTCTACTGCGGGGTGTGTCAAATCAAAATGAATGGATTTTTGTAAACTCGGACTTACAAAGGTTTTTGAAGCCAAAACGGTTTTTATACAGTTGCTTAATTCCTCCATAGCAGTATCTTTGGTTAAATAACCAGCAATACTCTTGCCTACCTCTTGTAATATAGCTTCTTGTTTATGAAGGGTAAGTAAAATCACTTTTACCGGAAATTTTATTTTTTTTAGGGCTTTAGCAAGCTCAATTCCGTTTTGTTTGGGCATATCGTAGTCCACAATAACTAGTTCGGGCTGATGCTTCAAAGTTTTATGATAAGCCTCAATTCCATCTGTTGCGGTGTCAACCACTTCAAAAAATTGAGCTTCTAAATAGGCTTTTGTACCATTTAAAAGTAAAGGATGATCGTCTGCTAATAAGATACGGATTGCCATTAGTTTTTCTTTTTTGAGATGATAATTGTAATGCGTGTTCCTTTTCCTTCCTGCGATTTAATTTTTAATTCGGCTCCAATCAATTGTGCTCGTTCCATAAGGTTTTTCAGTCCTAAACTTTGCAATGCTTTTGCTTTTTCTTCTACAACAAAACCTTTTCCGTTGTCTTTTATGGAAAAAATAAACTGGGTTGCTGTTTCTTTTACCTGAATTTGACAAGCCTTAGCCTGTGAATGTTTCTCTACATTTGCTAAGCATTCTTGAAACATGCGATAAATAAAAATCTCTTTTTCTTTATCTATTTCAAGATTTTTAACTTGTATATCTTCGGTATAAAAAATAACTGAATTCTTATGAAAATTTTCAACCGTATGACGAATAGAAGTGAGCAAGCCCAATTGTTCAAACTGAAAAGGATGTAAACTTTGCGACATTGACCGTACTTCTTGAATACTTTGGTCTATCAGTGCGGGGTTACTTTGTGGGTAAGCGAGCAAGCTATTTTTAATAAGCAATAGGTTTTGCCCTATACTATCGTGTAATTCTCTTGCTATGCGTTTGCGCTCGTCTTCCAAGTGGCGAATAAGATTTTGGGCAAATTCTTTTTGCAATTTTCCCTTTCGAATAGAAAATAAACGCTGTCTCCAAAAATATATAGATACAAATACACACACTGCGATAACAACTGCAAGCAAAAACCGCTGATTGTCAATTCTATTTTTAGCTTGAAGCAACTGAATAGCTTGATTTTGTTGCCGAATTTCTAAATCCTTTTTTTCGGTTTCAAATTCTGTTTGTACATAGGCAAACTTTTTACGGGAAGCGGCTTCACTTACCGAATCTTTTATGTGTACATACTGCTTAAAATAGTGAAGTGCTTTGGGATTTTCTCCTGTTTCTTCATAGGTGTTTGCTAAGAGCAAATAGGCCCGTATTAAATTTTGCCAATCATCGGTTTTCTTAATATTAGCTAGCAGTTCTTTAGCGTAACGCCCTGCTTCCTCATAGTTTTCATTAACCAAGGCATGCCTACTTTTTGCAAAGTCAAAATAACTATTTAGAAAAGGTGCTTTCTGGCTTCTATTCCCTATTTTTTCATTGAGTTCTTTAAAATAATAGTTAGCTTTCTCTTTTTGTTGATATTTTGCATAAACCGCAGTAGCGTAACTTAATGTCAACAATTGCACAATTTCTTGAATATCGGTCTGATTAACTTTTACCTGCAAGGCCTGCTCGATATGGTATAATTCTTGTTCTGTTTGATTTTGAAAAAATGCATCTGAGGCGGCTCTTAAATGAGCTATAGCCACCACTTGCCCATATTTTTCTTGAGGTTGGGTTTGAAAGATAAACTCACGTTCCTCAGCAGCTTTATCGTAAATAGCATAGCTGCTAAATAAGGTGCTTAGCCCACTTTTGGTCCAAAGTAACATTAAGGTATCTTGCTGATGGTTAAACAACTTTTCTGCTTTTTGAAAATAAGTCGCACTTTCAGTAAATCGATTAAGTTTGTTAGTGTTCTCTGCAGCTTTTAAATAAGCATATCCATATTCATAAAGCGTTGAGTCCTGAAGCTTTTCCATGTATTGAATTCCTTCTTTAAGAATACTTATTGAACCACGATAGTCTTGAGCATAGGTAGCTGCCTCGGCATAATTGATATAAAACTTTGCGCATTCTTTATCTTGGGTACAATATGGTAAATATGGAATAAAGCGTTTAAGAAAATTATAGCTTTCTTGATGTTTTATTTCGTCGTAGATAAGCAATTCTCCCAATTGATTTATGGCAATTAAAGCCTTATTGTAGTTTTTTTCATTTATAGCTTCTTCGTACTGAAGCTCTAATTGATCTCTTGTTAGAGTTTGGGAAACAAGCGTTTGTGCATTATGGAATAATAGAGCAAAGAGTAAAAAAAGTGTTCGCTTATTGATTTTCATAGCAATAACTAAATTAGTTTAATTTAATGTAAATATTACTGCTTTTTTGGAAATTAATGACTTGATATATAGTTTCTAGATTCGACAGCAATAATGAAATATTTATTATTCAAAGTTTAGGAAAGCTGCATTTTTTTTTAAACGATAACTTTCTTTCAACTAATTTTAGTAAATGATACGATCTACAAACTTCAAAATAAAATGTTTTCGAGCAAATGAATCATAAATTAAATGTAAAGATCAAAAATAGATTTTAAATTTGAATCTTAAATGCACACAATGAGAAGATTGAACTAAGAATCTGGAGTCTTAGAAGAAACTTGCGTTTCGTTTTTAATTTAATTTCGCTCAAAGAGTAGTGTTTCGCTATCGTTAAAACCACCAAATTAGTCCACCCTATTTTATAGCTAAAATGTTGCGTTGCCGTCATTTGCGGTAAAGCCAACTCCAATATCATAATATTACGTGCCTTGGCTACCAAATTTCGATTACACCTGAACATAAACTATTCGGCAAACGAAAAAATCAGGAAAGAAAAGAAGTTAATTCTACATACAGAATTAAAGGATAAAATTTTATTATTAAAGCTTTTTCAAGGTTTGGATGCCAAAGTTTTTATTTCTTTTGGTGTTCCGTAAATCAAAGGCATTATCTTAAAAAGCTTTGGAAGTGGGAATTTCAAAACAGACGATTGGTTTATAAATGGTATTCAATCCAAAATCAATCAATCCATTCCAGTTGTGAACATCACCCAATGTATTGGTGGTCAGGTGCAGCTAGGAAAATATTATACCAGTCAGGGTTTGCAAAAAACTGGTGTTATTTCTGGCAACGACATGACTACTGAAAGTGCATTAGCGAAAATGATGTATTTACTTCCAAAAAACCTCAGCATGAAAGTCTTTAAAACGATATTTGAAACTTCTCTAAGGGGTGAGGTAAGTGAAGTGTAATTAATTTCTTTGATTTATTCAATCATTAGTTTTTCAACTTTTTGATGCCTAATATAACACCTGCTATTAAGCCGAAAGCAACCGTGTCTAGTTTAAATTCTTTGGCAGTGACCCAATACACGGTTTCTTTTGAAAAGGTATGGGTTAAATCAATTATTTCTCCAAATTCAAAAGCATTGGTGTTTTCAGTAGTGGAAACAATTGGTGATGTTTTGTCTTTGCAACTTAACAATAAGCCAATGACAATAATGAGGCTAAACTTCTTGACTACGATAATTTGACGTTTCATTCTATTTTTTGTTTATATTGTTCCTAAATCTAAGACAAACCTTACAAATTTGAGGATTATTATGTATTAAATAGCTCTGGATGTTTTTGTACCCAAAGTAAAAGTCCGTTTTGAGTTGGAGGTATTTCTAGTTTTTTAATAATGTTACTTCGGTGTTTTTCGACCGTGCGTTTTGAAATAAAAAGCTCTTCAGCAATTTGTGAAGAAGAGAAATTTTTGGCTAAGTAGCGTAATATTTTAGCCTCAGCAGTGGTGAGGTTATTCAGTTCATTAGCGGTGTTCGAAAAATGAATCCCCGCTTCCATGTTTTTACTTACAAAGGTGTTTCCTTCTAGTACTTCAAGGATGCATTCTTCTATTTCTTGGAGTGCGTCTTCTTTTAAAACATAACCTTGAATGCTACTGCCTACTTCTTGTAAGATAGCTTCTTGCTTAAAAAGCGTGAGGATAATAATTTTGGTTTCTATACCATTTTGGTTGCATTGTCGCGCTACTTCAACCCCATTTAGCTTGGGCATATCAAAATCTAATACAGCAACATCTGGAGCGTGTTGTACTATTTTATTATAGGCATCATTTCCCTCCATAGCGGTGGCTACAATAGTAAAACTTTTACTTTCTAAAAATGCTTTTGTGCCCGTTAATAAAAGAGGGTGGTCATCAGCTATTACAAGACTTGCTTTCATTTTTTAGGAATTTTTAAGATGATACTTGTGCCTTTGTTTGAAATGGACTTTATTTTTAAATTTGCATTTATAAAGCGTGCACGTTCTTGTAAGGTTTTCATGCCTAATCCCTCCGAAGTACTTGAAGTTTCAAAACCTTTTCCGTTGTCTTTTAAGATAAAAATTACCTCACTATTCGTTTCTGTAGTAGAAAGATTACAAGCATTTGCATCGGCATGTTTTTCTACGTTAGTAATCGCTTCTTGTAACATTCTAAAAACATAGATTTCCTTTTCTTTTGAAATAAGTCCGTCTTCAGTTTCTATTTCTTCAGAATAAAATACATTTGAGTTTTTCTGAAAAGTCTCTATCATATTTTTAAGTGAGGTCATTAAGCCTAATTTTTCAAACTGAAACGGATGGAGGTTGTGAGACATTTCCCTTACTTCTTTAATGGTTTCGCCTACTAGGTCTATCTCGCTTTTTGCTTCTTTTTCTTTTCCTAAGAAAGAGTTTTTAAGAATGAGTAATTTTTGTCCCACGCTGTCGTGTAATTCACTTGCAATGCGAGCACGTTCATTTTCTTGTGTTTTTAAAATATCTTTAGTAAAGGTTTCCTGAAGTTTTTGACTTTTCTTGGCATTGTTTCTAGAACGTACCACTAGAATAAAACCAAAGAGTGAGAGTGCTCCTAAACCGCCAAAAAGAATCCATTGATTTTTTACCTTGTTTTTAGCATCCAATAGTGCAATATCTCCTTCTTGCACCTTTATTTTAAAGTCGCGTTTTTCAGTTTCAAAAATGGTTTGGTAGTAAAGGAGTTGGTTTTTTAAGGCTTCTTGTTTAGTGTTATTGAGGTAGGTTAAAATAAGGTTATCTTGTTCTTTTGCTTTTTCTTTGTTGCCTATTTCATCATATATTAAAAAGAGTAATTCGTGAGACTCTTGTATTATCTCTTTAGAATTAAAGTCTTCTGCTAGGGCTAATTTGTCTAAACCAAGTTTTTCAGCTTGCGCATAATCGCCTTCTAAGTAAGCTACATAAGAACTAGCTTCTAGGTATAGTATTTTATGAAAAGGACTCCCTTCGAATGTTGGATAAAGTGCTTTCAAAAATTTAAAATAGGTCTCAGCCTCTTCTTGAAGTCCATTTTGCCCTGCATAAACAATGTTACTGTGATAGGTAATAAATTTGAAATGAGGCACATTAAAAATTTCTGCATATGCAATGGCATTCTGTAAGTGTTTTTGTTGAAGTTCTATTTTATTTTGAAGCTTTGCATCTAATGCTGCATTAAGGCTTTCGATGGTTAATGATTTGTAATCTTTATTTTTTTCAGCATCCTTTATTACTTCGTTACGTAACTTTTCAGCTGGTTCAAAAAGGTAGTTAAGACTATAGACTGTCGCTAAAATACTTTCAAGTTGTATTAGTTTTTTTTGATCTTTTTGAAATTTAAGTAAAGCAATAGATGAGAATGCATGCCCCATAATGGTTTTAAAATCATTCGATTTTGCACCGTCAACAACTCTACTACCATGGATTGTTGCCCAAGCAGAATAGGATGAGTCATTTAATGTTTCAAAATGTTCTATGCTCTTATTTGCGTTTACAATTGCTTTTTCTTGTTGATTGCCAAGGGACTCATAGTGATTGTATAGTATAAATCTAATATTTCCTCGTAAAGCTAACGGGGTGGTCTCCTTTAAAAGCGACGCAATAGGTTTTGCTGATAGTACAGAATCCATTGTTCTGTTTTCTATCCAATTACTCCCTAATAAATTAAACATTCGGAGTGCTTCGATCGTATCCTTTTGAACATACAGCTCGTTAAATCGTGTTGTAGTATATCTTAAATAATCTTTTTTATCCTTAAAGACTTTGTTTTTAAAATAAGCAGAATAGAGGGAATCGCTGACCGCATTATTTTTAATAGTGGTAAGTTTTAATAAAGCTTTTTCCTTTTCAACTTCTTTTTGTGAAGAAGCTGAGCTATACACAAGTAAAATACAGAATAATAAGAGCGCTCTCATTTAATTAATTTTCGAATGCCTAAAATAATTTAAAAAAGTACTCAAATTGAATTTCTAGTATAATTTATGAAAGTAAAATGAATTTAGGTTTTTTTTCGGTTGTCGGTTTTCAGGTTTTGTGTTGTCGGTTTTCGGTTTTCGGTTGTGGGTTTTCGCTGATTATCGCAGATTTTGAAAAGAGAATTAATTTTAACCAAAACGGTCAAGGCTATTTAGGGAAGGACGATTTTCTCATTTCTCATCTCTCATCTCTATTTTCTGTTGTCGGGTTTTTTGTTGTTGATTCAGATGTATGATGTCTTTTATAATTGTTTGGTTTACAATACCACATAACAAAACCCCTCATGATTCTCAAAAGGGGTTTTAACAAAATTTAAAAATTAAAGTTGGTCTTCTACTTCTTAATTATTTGTTGACTAAAACTGTTGTCTGCTGTTTTCACTTTCACTACATATACACCGCTTTGTAGATGTGTAATATAGATCGGTGCAGTTGCGTCTTGAAGTTTGCTTTGCAGTACTTCTCTACCTAAAACATCATATATAGTTAAGCTAAACTCTTCATCTATTCCTGCAACATAAAACACATCTTCAACAGGATTTGGGTACACTGTAAAATTGTTGCTGAAGATGTTGTCCTCTATTCCAAGTGTTGTGTTGTTAAAACTCAAGTGAAATCGGTTATTCATCATACTAGCAGGTAGGTTGCCATCTACGATAAAGTTGTAAACTGTGTTTGGAATTAAAGCAACTTGTGTATCTAGGTAAGTATCGTTTAAAAACACTTCAATTCCTTCTGGCTGATTCCCTATTTCAAAGGTCAAGCTATAATTAGTTTCTGTATAGCTGTTAATGAACAATGCTATTTCATGTCCGTCTGTTGGAAGATTCTGTTTATCTATAACTCTTAGCCCATTATTGATAGTCGCATAATTTTCATCTGGATTGGTAAGCTTTTCTGCATCTTCTTCATCAGCTAAAGTGGTAAAATTTTGATTGAAACGCAATCCGATGGCATCCACTTCGGTATTCCCGTTTTGTAAATCTACCGTTTTATACAAACGTGAATTGATGTAAAAATCTGAATAGGTATTAAAAACCGTAACTTGTGTTGCTGCTGTTGCTTTATTGCCTTCATTGAAAATCAAAGTAGAATTACCTGCACTGGTATTTCTTACAAAAAAAGCTTGATTGGGAGCAATGAATTTACTAGCACCAGAACTACTCGGACTTGGCGCAGTTTCACTAATATCTACACTTACATAAGAACCTCTTCCATTTGACCCTGTTAGGTTTGCATCCCAAACTGCTATATAGTTGATTAGATTAGTTTTTTCTACTTCACTAAAATCAATTACTGCTTGGTAGGGATTTCCCACCAAACTAAACTCATCTGCGCCTTGTGCTAAGTCTGTTGATACATCAACTGGACCAAACACCAAGTCTCCTTTGGCTCTTAAAACGGTGTTGGTTGGAATGGATGCATTACTCATTAAGTTGATGCTTCTATCGCCACGTACCATCAATCGGTAAGCTTTTCCTGCTTCTAGGTTGTTGGCGTTAGTATTGTTTATAGCTTCCCATTCTTGAATACTGACATTGAACAAAAACAAAGACGAGTTTCCTGACGGTTGCCAATCAAAACCATTATCGCCATCTTGAGACTTATCAGGGTTTGCGTTTACATCTGGGTCTGGCGAAACACCTGTGATGTGCGTGCCAAAACCTGAGCTAGGATTGTCATTCCAAGCTGTTGCTCCTTCTTGCCAATTGGTTCTTATATTTTCAGTAGAGTTCACTGATGAAGATAAAAAGCGAAAGGCTCTTTTTTCATTGTCTCCTGCAGGAATAAAACGTTCTACTTCAACGGTTCCGCTTCCTGAATAACTTCCATTGAATTCATCTAACTGTCCTGTTTTATTACCATCACTTTTAAAAGTAATATTACCATTATTAACCAATTCTTCGGTTACTTTTAAAACACCATTTACCTTTATGGCTGCGGTTGTAGCAATAAATACTTGATTTACTTCTGCACTTGTAGCAGCTTCAATTCTTGGAGTGTTTTGTGCTATATCTCTAATAATAGCAGGATTTAATAAATCTGGAATCGCACTTGCCCAGTTACCGACATTGGTCCAATCCTCATCTGCTACTCCCGTCCAGGAGGTTTGTTTAAGTTCAAACGCTCCCATATCTATTGTTGTTCCTATAAGTCTGTCATTACCAACTATATCAAAATCACTACCGGGAGCAATGCCAGTAGCCGCTGTATAACTAGTATTATTTCCTATATCTACAGCTGGCGAAGCGAGTTGCAAACGGTAATCTCCTCCAGTGTTGAGTCCAGCTGGAAGCAGATTAACAAAGAGTGGATCTTCATCCAAATTACCTGTACCATTTGCAAAACCACCTTGTATGATGTTATTATTTGCAGTCAGGGTGCTACTATTATTAAAATTAAACAGACCAGTATTATTGCCCCAAATGATGTTGTTAATCAGCGTATTCGTGCCAAATAAAGTGAAAATACCGCCGCCAAAGAAGCTTGCCTGATTCCCCGACACCGTATTGTTAATCAGCGTATTCGTGCCAAATAAAGTGAAAATACCGCCGCCATCTAAGTCTGCCTGATTCCCCGACACCTTGTTGTTGGTTAGCGTGTTCGTGCCGGATTGGGTGACAATTCCGCCACCTGTGTTTGCCATATTCCCAGACACAGCATTGTTGGCCAGCGTGTTCGTGCCAAATAAAGTGAAAATCCCGCCGCCACTGCCAAATGCCGAATTCCCCGACACTGCATTGTTGATCAGCGTGTTCGTGCCTTCTGTGGTAAAAATCCCGCCACCATCATTTCTAAAAATTGCTGTCCCATTTACGGAGGTAAAGCTGCTCCCATCTGCATTCCCCGCGGTCACCGTAAAGCCATCTAGGCGAGTGGTAGATGTCATGCTGCTAAAGGCAGCCATTATAACATGATGAACATTATCGCTTGCATCATTTGGGTTTCCGATATCTCCGCTGACGATGGTTTCGTTGGTGACGAAGTCGCGTTGGATAAGCGCAGTTTCTGTACCATCAAAACCACCGTAGTGACTTACTCCGTCTCTTAGAAGAAAGGTAAAATCACGGTCGCTTGCACAGTCTGTACATCCTTCTGGGTAAGCAGAGGGTTTGTAAGTGCCTTCGGCGACCCAGAT
>Ga0307958_1000491_pt1 | contig 21675 bp, 14 predicted proteins | sample OrgLakmetagen492_FD_201826 | JGI IMG/M metagenome (GOLD analysis project Ga0307958, IMG submission 201826) | Saline water microbial communities from Organic Lake, Antarctica - #492 | ecosystem: Environmental > Aquatic > Non-marine Saline and Alkaline > Saline | place: Antarctica: Organic Lake... | reverse complement strand
CGCGATCATTCGCGTGCGTGCGCAGGCAAACAGCGGCACCGCGCAGCATCGGCTCAATCGAAACTTCATGTTCTGGGCGTTGCGCGCTCCTTGTAGGAGATTTTGGAGACGGTTATTTAGGATGGACGTGGTCTTGCGTGCATAAGGTTGAAGGGTGTCATTTCCCGCCCAACTTATTCGACATGATGATCAGAAACCATGCGAGGAGCATATCCGACATGCATCTGAACGCGGATTTCAGCCAGCGCGCGGTGGTGCGCTTTGACGAGAGCGAGTGGGTCGCATCGCCCATGCCCGGTGTCCAGCGCCGGATGCTGGACAGGATCGGCGATGAGGTCGCCCGCGCCACCAGCATCGTGCGGTTTGACCCCGGCAGTGCCTTTTCCCCGCACACCCACGACGGGGGCGAGGAGTATCTCGTTCTTGATGGCACCTTCCAGGACGAGGATGGCGATTTCCCGACAGGCTCCTATGTGCGCAACCCGCCAACATCCTCGCACATCCCGGCGGCACGCGACGGTGCGACGATCCTGGTCAAGCTGCACCAGTTCGACCCCGACGATCGCAGACAGGTGCAGATCGACAGTGGGGCGGCCGCGTGGTCCCAAACGGCCCCGGGGGTCGAGACGCTCCTGCTGCATGAGGATGCGCGGGAGCGGGTGGTGATGGAACACTGCGCGCCCGGCACGGTGCGCGCCCTGGATGCCTCGGGCGGGCTGGAGCTTTTCGTGATCGACGGGGCGGTGTCCGATGGTGTCGACGGTCTCGGGCCATGGGACTGGCTGCGTCTGCCGGTGGGGTCGGCGCTCAATGCCACGGCGGGCCCTGAGGGAGCTCGGGTCTGGATCAAGACCGGGCATCTGCGCCATGTCCCCGTGTTGCCTGCGTGACCGACGACGCCGAAATCTGCATCATTGGCGCAGGGCTGTCGGGCCTCGCGCTGGCCAGCGCGCTGCGCGCCGAGGGGCGCGACGTGACGGTGCTTGAGGCGCGGGATCGGCCGGGCGGGCGGGTGCTGTCGCAAACAAACCATGACCTCGGGCCGTCATGGATCTGGCCACAGAACCGCCGCATGCTGGCTCTACTGGATAGGCTGGGCCTGCCCCATTTTCCGCAACACGCGACCGGGCGGCTGGTCTTCGAGGATGCCGGCGGCGCGATCCGCCGGGATCTCGATTTCGCCACCATGGGCGGCGCGTTGCGCGTCGAAGGTGGGCTGGCGCGGGTCACCGACGCCCTCGCGGCAGAGGTGGGCGACCATCTGCGCCTTGGGTGGCCCGTGCGCGCGGTGACAGCAGACGCCAACGGCGTGACCGTCTCGTCAGAGGGTGACACGATACGTGCCGCCCGCGTCGTTCTTGCCCTACCGCCCCGGCTGGCGGCGGGGCTTGGCGTCGACGTCCCCGATGTGCCAACATGGATGGCTGGGCAGGCCAAGCTGGTGGCGACCTATCCGACGCCTTTCTGGCGGGCTGAGGGTCTGAACGGTGACGCAATCTCGCACCGCGGGCCATTGGTCGAGATTCACGACGCCTCGCCCCCCGACGCGGGCACGGGAGCGCTCTTCGGCTTTGCCCATCCCGGTGCGGCGCGTCAGCCGGGTTTTCGAGACGCGGCGCTGGCCCAGCTGGGACGGCTCTTCGGCCCGGGGGCGGCGACACCCGACGAGGTGATCGTCAAGGACTGGAGTACGGACTCGGCCACGGCCACCCCCGCCGACCAAAACCCGCCCGCAGGGCACCCTGCCTATCGCGCGCTGCCCCCGAATGGCCGCCTTATCTTCGCCGGGAGCGAGGCCATGTCCGAGGATGGCGGCTTCCTCGAAGGCGCGCTGGCCGCCGCTGAAGCCGCCCATGCCCGACTAGATCTTGTCATGGGGTGATTGCGCAAAAGGGCGCGGAAACCGAAGCTCGCGGCGCCTCAAAGCCTGAAAGGCGGGAAAGCACATGACCGGTCTCAGCCCCTTTACAGACAATCGATCAGGGTGCAGCGTCAGACGGGTATCCGACAACACGGGCGGAAATCGGACCACCACGGCCAAGAACCACGATAGCCAGATCTGGGATGGACTTTTGCATGGCAAGGAAAAGCCTGTCTGGGCCGACAAGGGCTACGTCCATGCCGGTCGGGAGGCAGCCTTCACGAAGAATGGCGACGCCTTCTGGGGCGTCATGCGCAACGCCCCCAAGGGCGGTGAACTGGACGAACTCGATGAGCAGATCAACCGGATCATCGCGAAGGTGCGGGCCAAGGTCGGGCATCCGTTCCGGATCCTCAAGCGCAAGTTCGGCCACGTGAAAACCCGCTACCGGGGATTGACGAAGAACCGGGCGCATCTCTTCACGCTCTTCGCGCTCGGCAACCTGTTCCTGATGCGCAGGAGGCTTGCAGCATGAGCCGGAGTCCGCCCAAAATCGACCAAACCGCGGCTCAGGTGGCCAAAACAGCGCAAAATCGCTGGAAACGGGGCTTCACCGGCCCCAAACTGCCATGAAGACGGAGCGTCGGCGCAGTCTAAGGCGTTGACCAGACGCTCCTTTGAGTTTTCGCTGGCAAGACTCGGATTGGTACTGCATGGTTCTGTGAGAAGTTATAGGAGGAATGGATTGCCAATTTTAGTCGATTTAGTGCGAATATCGGGATTCCGTGGGCTGCTAGACTTTGAAATTTCGTTGCCACGTGTAGCGGTGCTGATCGGTCCCAATAATTGCGGAAAGACCTCAGTTATTAAAGCGTTAGATTTAGCGTTAGGTGACTACGGTAGACGCCTGTCGCTCGAAGACTTTCATATTGATAGCGCTGATGTAAGGGTCGAAAAAATTATCGTCGATGTGAGAATAGTTCCCACTGATAACGACGGTCGACGGATCGGTGCATTTGAAAAGGAGTGGGTCATTGAATTTGGGGGCGACATCCAAGCGGATCTAACCGCCAATCAATTTTTTGCGTTCAGAACGAGCGCTGAACCACAAGCTGCAAAGACTGGCTTCAATATAGAACGGAAGGTTTTGCTTGAGTGGGGAGAATTCGCAAATTGGCGAACCGTATCAGTAATGGCAAATCCAAAATTGACCAAACGTTCCGAATTCATGCCGTTTGTTTCGATTGATGCTCAGCGCGACATCCACCAAGAGCTAAATGAGAAGTCGTCGTTTGTTGGTCGTGTCCTTTCGCAAGTCAAATATGAACCAGCTGATGTTACCAACTTGGAAAAGATGATTTCAGACATAAACGCTGAAGCAGTCGCTAAGAGCGAACCGTTGGCAAGGCTTAAGGGACACCTCGGCAAGTTGAACGACTCCTTTGGGGGAGAAGGCAGCGCAGAAGTGACGCCTTTTCCTAAGAAACTAAGGGATCTGTCGAAGAACTTTAGTGTTCATTTTGGAAAAACAGCGGCAAGTTCGTTCTCAATGGAATACCACGGGATGGGAACTCGAAGTTGGGCTTCAATGCTCGCGGTTAAGGCTTTTGCGGACTTGATGGGTGAAACCCATGCGAAAGAGGCTGAGCCATTTCATGCAATTATCGCGGCCGAGGAGCCTGAGGCGCATCTACACCCAAACGCTCAAAGATCCCTATTTGCACAGCTGTCGGAAGCAAAGGGACAAGTTATCGTGAGCACACATTCGCCGTATCTCGCGGCTATGGTGGCGCTGCCAGATTTACGGTCACTGTCGACGAAACTAGGGAACGCCAAGTGCCACTCTTTAACAACTGGAATTGGATCTGCTGAGCTAAAACAGCTACACCGAGAGGTTGTCCGAAACAAAGGTGAAGTTCTCTTTGCAAAAGCAATTATTCTCTTTGAGGGGCAGACTGAGGACCAGGTAGTGCCAGCGTTGTTTGAAGCATGGTTTGGCGAAACTGCGTTTTCTAAAGGCGTTACGATGACAGCCGTTAATGGTGTAAATTATGGACCCTATATCAAACTTGCGGCGAGTCTTGGAATACCGGCAGCGATTATAAGCGACAATGATGGCAAAGATGGAAATGTGACGAAGGTGATCGTTGAGAGGCAAGTTGCAAAAGTTGAGGTAGACTTGAAACGCACGTTAGAGGCTGATGAATTTAACATAAGCTTTTTGTCAGAAGGAAATGATTTTGAGGCAGAAATTGTCCATGTCATGGATTTGAAGCAGGAAATACATGATTCCTTTCTTTCGCTCGCATCTGAAGTAAATTCAAATGCGCAATACCTAGCGCACAAGCAGGCAAGTCTTGCAGGGAAAACGGACGATGAACTGGTCGAGATGATGCGGTCTGATAAAACTGCCTACTCAGGTTTCTTGGCTAATTCTGTTGCAGAAAACCGTCATGAAAAAACAAGAGAGCAACTTGTTCCGGTTGCTGTTCAGAGCGCATTTCTAAGTGTTGAGGAGTGGCTGAAATGATGACTAACCTTTCGGATCGGCAAAGAGAGGTCGTTGAGGCTGATCTAAACGGATCTCTCTTGGTGTTGGCGTCGGCTGGTTCTGGTAAAACGCGAGTTCTGACGGAGCGCGTTAAATATGTCCTGACGAGGACAAAGAAAGAAGGTGTCATCGCCCTGACATTCACCAATAAGGCCGCAGAAGAGATGAAGGAGCGGCTCAAATCAGATGGTATCGACGAAAATAGGTTGTGGTTGGGTACGGTACACTCAGTTGCCCAAAGAATTCTTGAGAGCCACGGCCACACGCTCAACCTGCCTGCCAATGTTCAAATATATGAACGTGACAAAGATCGAATGGAGGTTTTTCTTGAAGCGCTACGAACAGATGGAGTCGATATTGATGAATATCTAAATGTCGATGACCCCAAGGAAAAACGCAGCCGCGAGAGAAACCTTCAGGATTACATGGACGGGTTTTCGAAGATCAAACGTGAAATGCTTTCCGAAGAGGATGCTAAGGCGCACTTCTCAGAGAATGCAGATATATGGCGAGTGTATTCGGACTATCAAGATGCTCTATTGAATAGCGGAGGCATCGATTATGAGGACATCTTAAGATATGCTCATCGTATTCTGCTGACACAAGAATGGATCGCAAATATTTATCGGGCAAAGTACAGCTATATTTTTGTCGATGAAGCTCAAGATCTTAACCGCCTCCAGTACGAATTTATTAAGACCCTGGCAGGGACCAATCAGAGCAACGTCATGATGGTCGGCGATCCAGATCAAATGATCTATGGCTTCAATGGATCATCCGCATCATATATGAGCGAAAGATTTGTCAATGATTTTCAACCAATTACGTTTAAGTTAAGCAAGAACTATAGAAGTTCGAGGGCTGTAATCCACGCTGCAAATTCGCTGAGATCTGGTTCGCAAAACGAGAGCGAGTTTGCGCTTGAAGGAGTGGCTCAAGTGCTGGGCTTTGAGTCAGAAGAAGATGAGGCTGCCTGGGTCATCGCGAGCATCAAAAATCTAGTGGCAACGAAAACGAACCCCGAGATAGAAGGGGAGATAACCTACTCGAACATGGTTGTGATTGCCAGAAATCGATTTGTTTTTATGGAACTTGAGAAGGGGCTTGCAGCTCAGTCGATCCCGTATAATCTGAAATTCGGTGAACGCGGAAAGTTGCCGACCTCAGAGTTCGGAAAAATTCTAGACTCAGCGTTGAGAGTTAAGCTGAACCCCAAGGATTGGGTTGATGGACGCAAGCTTTGTACACTCCTTAAAATTAATCCCCCCATTGAATGGGGGAAGCTTGAGCAGATCAGATTTTTGAGAAAGACCTATATTGAAAGTGCCGAAGGTTCGACGAATTTGATCTCGGATCTACTGAGTGCCGTAGATGAATTGGACGACGAAAGCCCGAACATTCTTAAGTTTGAGGGAAAATTTGATGCGCAACTTGCAGAGCTCGCAAAAGCGGAGCAATCGGAGGATGTAAGGCTCGAGTATGAACGCAGTTTAGACGAGCTTCGTGAATTTTCAGAGCGATGGGTAAGATTTAGGCAGTTAGGATTGGGCAGCACGTTAGCCACTTTCAGAAATGCCGATGCACTAGGTAAGTTGCATCCGGATAATGCAGAAAATGGCGTTATCCTCAGTACAGTTCATACAATGAAGGGGTTAGAGAAGGACATCGTCTTTCTTATGGGGTTTTGCGAGGGCGTATTCCCAGATTATCGCGCAACTTCGGAGAAAGATATCAGAGAAGAAAGAAACGCAGCCTTCGTGGCGATCACGCGGGCACGTCGGTGGCTTTATATTACCTATCCTAAGGTCCGCATGATGCCTTGGAAATCGACCCGTCGTCACCTTCCATCGAGATTTATCAATGCCATGGGGCTGACTATTCAAAGCTGATGAGTTCTCACTGGATTCTTAATGGACAACAGCTTCTCTTAGCCGACGCTTCAGCCGACGAAGAGCTGCGCTCTGCGCGAATGACCTCAATTACGGGCCGCACCGCAGCATTTTGAGGTGCCGGCCAATGGCCGCTTTGGGCCGACTACGTCATGAAGGAAGTCCCGCGTCCGCAACTTTGCACCGGCAGCTCCTGCGCGTTGCTGTCGGTCGAATCCGACGCCGCGAATCCCGGTTCCCGGTCAGACTGCCATATTTCCTTGTTCTTTTCCCCGATCATTCGATAGGCTCTATCAATTCTGGCCCCTCGTTGCGCACATCGCCGACGGTGCGCGGTACCGCGTGCCATGTCAGGCCTGCCACCGGCAGGCGGGGAACGGTCCCTATCTCGCAGCTGTCCAGCCAGGTTCGCGCGCCCTCGGGATCGACGATGACCGGCATGCGGTCATGGATGGCGTCCAGTGCGGTACGCGCCGGTTCGGTCAGGACGGTGCAGGTCAGCCCCTCATAGTCCGGCAGCGTGACAGACGACCACAGTCCGGCAATCAGCAACGCCGGCGCGTTGCCCGAGGGGTGGATGTAGAAGGGCTGTTTCGAGCCATCGGTCGTCTGCCACTCGAAATAACCGCTGGCCGGCACAACGCAGCGCGCGCGCTGGTAGGCGTCACGGTAGCTGGCCGCGGTTGCTACACTCTCGACACGCGCATTGATGGTGTTCGCTTTCCAGTCCGTGAGCGGCCTGTGGTGCCAATGCGGAATCAGGCCCCAGCGCGCGAAATCACCGGCCAGCGCATCGCCGTCGCGCCGGATGATCGGGATCATCGCGGTGGGCGGGACATTGTAGCGTAGATCCGGGTCCGCCGCAGCCGGCCGCAGGCCGTCCATCCAGCCCGCCAGCTCCGTCCAGGTGATCCCGGCATGTGACATGCGCCCACACATGTGCCAACACTGCGCGACGAGGGTCCTGCAAATCAAGAGGGGCCATGATAAGCCGACGGACTGGCGGGACTGATCCGGTGGGCTGAAAAACGGGGCGTGGAGACGCGGGGGACTTGGCCAGAAAGTCATCACATAAATGGGCCTTCAAGCCCGGGATGCGCGCGGGCGCTTATAGCTGGCGCTCTTCGGCCAAAGCCATCGAGCGGCTGAAATCGGCAAAGTCGGAGATTCGGTCGGTCGCGCGCAAGGATCCTGTCACGGCGGCAGAGGGCGTGATCGCGTTGGCTCACCGTATCTGGCCGGCCTTCGAGCATATTGATACCTCGTCAGGCGCGCTCGGCAGTGCCGTCAACCGAACGCTCGAGGATCTGCTGCCGATCCTGATCGAGGCCCCGGCCGACGAGAAAACCCGCGCTAAATGGCTCGAGCAGCTGCGTGAGGCGATCCTCGATGACGGCGTCGACTATCTCGCGCCGATCGCGGATCGTTTCGGCGAGATCGCAGCCTACCCCGCACTGAAGAACGATCATGCCGACCGCGATCTCGTTCTGATCCGCGCTGCCTGGTCGGATCACGCGCGATTCTCCCATGTCACGACAGCCACCCTGATGCTGTCCTGCCTGCTCGAGGCCGGGCGCCATGAGGAGCTGCTGCAGCTTCTTGCGCTGAAAAGGACGCGCATGTGGTTCCATGAGAAATTCGGCGCCGAGGCGATTTTGCGCCAAGGTAGGGAAGACGAGGCGCTGGCCTTCGCCGAGTCGCTTCTGAGAGACGACAGGCAGCACTGGGGATACAACGGCATCGCCAGGTTCTGTGAGCGCATCCTGATCCATCAGGGCCGTGAGGAAGCCGCTTATGGCCGCTTTGGCCTGCCCTCGGCGTCTGGCAACACCTATCTCGCGATGTGGCGTGATCTGGTGAAACGATACCCGGATCTTGACGCGCGCCGAATCCTTGAAGACCTGATCGAAAGCCGCGGCGCGAAGGGCAAGTGGTTTGCCGCCGCCAAGACCGCCAAATACCTCGACATCGCGCTGGACTGTGCCGCGCAGCCCGACGCGGCGCCCGCGACGCTGATCCGCGCCGCGCGGGATTTTGCGATCAAGGAGCCTGACTTTGCCGTTCAGGTCGGCCTTCATGCCATCGCGCATCTGCTGGCGGGGCGCGGTTACGAGCCCAGCCCGTTCGACATTGACGAGGCCGTCGGGCATGTCATGGCTGCCAGCGCGCGAACCGGGCAAGAAGACCAGGCGCTGCGGGAGCTGGAGAGGTTGGCGGCCAATGCCTCGGCCGACCCTCAGATGTTGGCGCGTCTAAAGTCCAGTATCGCGGAAATCGAAAAGGGCAACGGGTAGGTGTTGCGGAGGGAGAGAGTGCTGGCGGGTCCGACAGGGTTTGTCAGCGCTCTTTGGCGGATGACGCATGTGCCCATGAAAGGTAAGCTTGCCATATGAACTTCGCGTTTTACGATCTCGAAACAACCGGCATCTCGCCCGCTTTTGACCAGCCACTGCAATTCGCGGCCATTCTTACGGATGGTGAATTCAGGGAGGTCGAGCGGGTAAATTTGCGCTGCCGGGTCGCGCCGCACATCATCCCGTCGCCGTGGGCGTTGGCGGTCACAGGGCTGCGCCCAGAGCAATTGATGGATCCGGCGCTGCCGACCCCGTTCGAGTTCTCGCAGGAGATCGGGGCCCTCATTGACCGCTGGTCGCCCGCGATCTGGACCGGGTTCAACAGCATCCGCTTCGATGAAGAAATGCTGCGCCAGGCGTTTTACCAGAACCTGCAGTCCGACATCTTCGCGACGCAATTAAATGGCAATACGCGGTTTGACATTCTGACGGCTCTTTATGCTGTCTGGCACCGCCAGCCCGACCTGTTCGACTGGCCCGTCGATGAAACCGGCCGTGTGCGCTTCAAGCTTGATCGCATCGCTCCGCTGAACGGCTTTGTCGGGCACGATGCTCACGACGCGCTCGGGGATGTCGAAGCGACCATCCACATCGCGCGCCGGATCGCCCAGCGGGCTCCGGCACTCGGGGCCGAGCTGCTGGGCAACCGTGAAAAGGCCGATGTGCAGGCGCGGCTCGAGACCTTCCAGCCCATGGCACTGGTCGAGCGCTTCAGCGGCGGCCCGCCGCGGGCAACGATCGGCTGCTTCTGTGGCACCTCGGCCAGCAACCCCAATCAGGCCGCATTCTTCGATCTGGAGGCCGCCAATCCCGATGATCTGATCGCCGGCGATGACGCCGCCCTCTTCGCTGCTGTTGACGCCACGCCGAAGACCATCCGGACCGTGGCGGTCAACAAATCGCCGGCGCTACTCTCAGAGCCCGTGCCCAGCGCCGAACAGTTGCGTCGTTCCGAGGTGATCGCCAATGCGCCCGAGTTTCGGGCGCGTGTCGGACAGGCTCTGGCGGCGCGCTTTCCAGAGGACGCGGGCGCTCCGCTGCCCCCGGTCGAGAAACAGATCTTCGGCGGGTTCTACAGCCATGCCGACAAGGCCCTGCTTGCGAAGTTCCAGCGCGCGGACTGGCTGCGGCGGCAAGAGGTCGTCTCGGCGCTCGGCGATGCCCGCCTGCGCCAGCTAGGCCGCCGCCTTGTAGCGTTTCATGCGCCGGTGCTGCTCTCGCCTGACGAGCGTGCGCAATATGAAGCGTGGCGGCACATGCGCTGGTCAGCAGCAGATGCGCCCGAAACCGAATGGACGGGCCTAGCGAGGGCGCGGCGCGCCCTTGATGAAATACGAGCGGGTGAGGCGTTCGATCCCGAACTGATCAACGAGATCGAAATCTACCTGCAGGGGTTCGATGTGCCGGCAGGCTAAACTCTGTCGCCCGTTGCCCTGTCGGACTCATTTTATTGCGAGGGACTATTTATTGGGTCTATAGTCGGCGAAAGGACAATAAAGGAATCGCGTGCCGCGCAAGAAGATCATGCAGCTGAACTGGAGCGCGGAGCAGCGCAGTGCGTTCATCGAATTCCGGGTTTTCTGGCATGGTCGGATCAACCGCGCTGACCTGATGGACACATTCGGTATCTCGCTGCAGCAGGCCTCGATCGACCTCAGCCGCTACGCCGATCAGTGGAAGCGCAACCTCGTCTATGACAAGAGCCGGCGCGCCTATGTCCGGGGCCGGGCGTTCAAACCGCGGTTCATCACGCCCAGCGCCGAGGATTATCTTGCTCAGCTGCGCGCTGTCGATCAGGGCCTGGTCGCACGGGAGCAGAGCTGGATCAGCATGTTTCCGGGCTATGCGGCGACACCAACACCGGTGCGCGGCGTGGCTCCGGAGACACTGCGCGATGTCCTTGCCGCAATCCACAAACCCGCGGCTCTTCACGTCACCTATCAATCGATGTCCCGCCATGAACCCGGCGCGCGCTGGATCGAGCCACATGCGCTGGCCTTCGACGGCTTTCGCTGGCATGCGCGGGCATTTTGCCAGAACGATCAGGTGTTCAAGGATTTCCTTCTCTCGCGGATCGTCGAGATCGGCAAGCAGGGGCCGATCACCGCCGATCCATACGACGATACTGACTGGCACGACGAGATCACGCTGGAGATCGGGCCGCACCCGGAGCTTTCGCCCACGCAGCGCCGCGCCATCGAGATGGATTACGGCATGGTGGAGGGAAAGGCGCACATCCCGGTGCGCCGCGCGCTGCTGTTCTATACCCTCAAGCGTCTCGGCCTCGACACCAACTCCCCAGCGCGGCCGCCGCAGGATCAGCAGATTGTACTTCTCGGTCAGGAGGCGTTGTCATGAGTGCGCTTGAGGAGATCAGGCCCGGTGGGCAAGTTGCCGGGCTCGTACCCGGCACGTCGGTTGATGTCGTATCCGTTGAATGGATCGGCGACCAGGCGATAAACGTCGTTTACAGAACATCGATCGGCTCGGTCACCGAAACAACGCTGTATCGCGATGACGAGCATCGGCTTAGCATCGAAAGTCGGGGGCGCAAGTGGTCGTTCGACGCTGATGGCGCACTGCTGCGCCTTGTAACCGAGGCGAACCGCATCAAACTGGCCCATTTCTTCGATCCCTATCTCGCGATCCACACCAGCCTTGTTGATCCTCTTCCGCATCAAATTTCCGCGGTATACGGCGAAATGATCCCTCGCCAGCCACTGCGCTTTCTGCTGGCGGACGATCCTGGCGCCGGAAAGACCATCATGGCCGGCCTTCTGGTCAAGGAGCTTATTGCTCGAAGCGATCTTGAACGCTGCCTTATCGTGGCCCCCGGCAGTCTTGTCGAACAATGGCAGGATGAACTCGGCGAAAAATTCGGCCTGGAGTTCGACATCCTGACTCGAGACATGATCGAAAGCTCCCGGTCCGGGAACCCGTTCAACGATCACAATCGGCTCATTGTGCGGTTGGATGTTTTGGCTCGCAACGATGAGCTGCAGGAAAAGCTGTCAGCCTCCGCTGAATGGGATTTGATCATCGCCGATGAGGCCCATCGAATGTCGGCAACCTATTTCGGAAACGAGGTCAAGTACACCAAGCGTTACCAGCTTGGTCAGAAACTCAGTCGAGCGTGCCGGCACTTTCTGCTGATGACAGCGACCCCGCATAACGGGAAGGAAAAAGACTTCCAACTTTTCATGGCCCTGCTCGACGGAGACCGTTTTGAAGGCCGTTTCCGTGACGGAGTTCATGTCGCAGACGTAGAAGACATGATGCGGCGGCTGACAAAAGAAGAACTTCTTCGTTTCGACGGCCGTCCTCTTTTCCCTGAGCGGCGCGCATACACGGCGAGGTATGATCTTTCTCCGCAGGAGGCGGGCCTGTACACTGCTGTTACCGAGTATGTGCGCAACGAAATGAATCGAGTTCAGCGTTTTGCTGAAGAGGACGGAAGAAAACGCAATAATGTAGGCTTTGCGCTCCAGATTTTGCAACGTCGCCTAGCATCCAGTCCTGCGGCAATCTCCCAGTCATTGAAACGTCGTCGCGAGCGGTTGGAAGGCGAATTATCTGAGGCTCAATTGGCCAAAAGAGGTATACGTTCGACGCAAGCAACTATGTTGTTAAATGAGGAGATGCTTCGAAACCTTGATGAATACGGCCAAGAAGAAGTGGACGACCTTGAAGAACTGATTTCCACAGGAGCAACCACTGCGGAAACGGTTGAGCAGCTCGAACTGGAAGTCAAAACGCTCAAGGGACTCGAGAATATGGCCCTCGATGTCCTACGCTCGGGCAAAGATACGAAATGGAAGCAGCTTGATCGCATCCTGGACGATGATCTGATGCTAGACCCGGATGGATACCGGCGCAAACTCATCATTTTCACTGAACCCAAGGACACGCTTGAATATCTGAGGGGAAAGGTGGTCGCCCGGCTGGGACGGCCGGATGCGGTGGAAGTGATCCATGGTGGCGTTTCCCGAGACGACCGCCGAAAGATTGTCGAGCGGTTCATGCAGGACCGTGATTTGCTTGTTCTTATCGCGAATGATGCTGCCGGCGAAGGCGTAAACCTTCAACGAGGGCATCTGATGGTGAATTACGATCTGCCTTGGAACCCGAACAAGATTGAACAGCGTTTTGGGCGGATCCATCGAATTGGCCAAACAGAAGTATGTCACCTCTGGAACCTCGTGGCCAAGGATACTCGCGAAGGCGAGGTCTATGCTCGCCTTCTTGAAAAACTCGAGGCAGCTCGGTTGGCATTAGGCGGGCGTGTCTATGATGTTCTTGGGGAACTCTTCGATGAGCGGGCGCTGAAGGATCTGCTCTTTGAGGCAATTCAGTATGGTGAGCAGGAAGACGTCAAAGCGCGTCTCTTCCAGGCTGTGGATGGCGCGGTCGACCAAAGCCATCTGCTCCAACTGCTGCAGAAGCGCCAGTTGACGAGCGACACCATGCCCGAGGCGCGTGTCCAGGAACTGCGGCTCGAAATGGAGCGGGCCGAAGCTCAGCGCCTCCAGCCCCATCATATCCAGAGCTTTTTCATAGAGGCCTTCCAGCGCCTCGGTGGCCAGATCAAGCGCCGGGAAGAGGGGCGATGGGAAATCACCCACGTCCCTTTGAGTGTGCGAGAGCGCGACCGCCAGATCGGCACCGGGGCGCCTCTCCAGAAGAAGTACGAGCGGATCTGCTTCGAGAAGGGCAGGATCAACCAGCAGCCCGTCGCGGTCTTTGTCTACCCGGGACACCCGCTGCTAGACGCCGTCATCAGCCTGGTGCGAGAACAGAACGACCACTTGATGAAGCAGGGCGCCGTCCTGGTCGATGACACCGACGACGGCACCGACGTCTCCGCCCTCTTCCTGCTCGAACACAGCGTGCAGGACGGGCGGCCGACCAGTTCGGGCAACGCCAACCTGATCTCGCAGAAGCTCCAGTTTGCCGCGATCGACGAGGCGGGCACCGTAACCAATGCCGGGATCGCGCCCCACCTCAACCTGCGCCCCGCGACGCCCGAGGAAATCGCGGGTGTGGAGGACATGCTGAATGCCAACTGGCTGAGGAACAACCTCGAGACAAAGGTCGTCCAGTTTGCCACGGTCGAGCTTGCCAAAGGCCATGTTGCGGAGGTTCGCGCGCGTCGCCTGCCGGAAATCGACAAAATCGAGCAGGAGGTGAAGGCGCGCCTCAAGAAAGAGATCAACTACTGGGACGCGCGTGCGTTCGAGCTGAAGGAGCAGGAAAAGGCCGGCAAGAAGACCCGCCTCAACTGGCAGAACGCGCAGCGCCGGGCGGAGGATCTGGCCGAGCGCCTCAAGCGTCGCCTCGAACTGCTCGAGCAGGAGCGTTTCATCTCGGCCCAGCCGCCGCGTGTCCGTGGTGGAATGGTCGTCGTGCCCCGTGGCCTTCTGCGGGACCGCATGCCCGGCGAGATGACCGACGCCAATTCGGGCTTCTCCGAGGATCCGGTGGCGCGTCGCGAAATCGAACTCAAGGCGATGGAGGCCGTCATGTCCGCGGAGCGCGAGCTTGGGAACGAGCCGCGGGACGTGTCACACCAGCGTGGGCTGGGCTATGACATCGAGTCATTCGATCCGGCGACGGGCCACCTTCGCTTCCTTGAGGTCAAGGGCCGGGTTGACACAGCCGACACGGTCATGATTACCCGAAACGAGCTCATGGCCTCCCTGAACAAGCAGGAAGATTTCTACCTGGTTTTCGTGCCGATCACCGACGGCTACGCGCAGCGGCCGGTCTACCGCCCCGGGCGGCTGATGACGCGCGAGCCCGAGTTCGGCCAGACCGCCATTCAATTCGCCATCAACAGCCTGCTTGAGCGAGCAGTTCAAAAGCGAGAACATAATTGAGATACGCGGAAAAGAGTTTTGAAATCAGATTTTGTGCGGCGCTGAGCGCTGCCATTATGCCTTTCAACCGGAACCCAAAGTGGTTTGGCTTGACCCAGGCTCAAGAACGCAAGAAGGGGATTGATGCCGCTCTGGGGCTTGGTGGCAGCTTGGTCCTTTTTCAGTTCAAGGCCCAATCGAATAGCCGCGTCAAGATTGAGCGTGACCAGCTGAACAAGCTGACCTCCGTCGAAAAGACGTACCCTAACAGCACCTTCTATGTGTTTCCGGAAGCAGAGGATATTCATGCCGCAGCGCTTCCCGATTGCATGTTCACTGAGGCCTGGTGCTGCACGCCGTCTGCCCTCGACAAAAAAGTTGGTGCAACGGCGAAATCGGCTGCTTTCACGCTTGATGCAAAAGCCTCGACCCTCTCTCAGGCTCGACCAAAGAAATCTGTGGCAATCAAGAGCACATGCAAAGGCCTTGGTTGCTTTTGCTGTCCTCCCCATCCAAGTCGACAAGACCCTAGATGGTTATCCCGCCTCATTAACTTCTATCTTTCGAGCAGTCGGATCGACGGTGAATTGCTGCATCCTTCTTTCGCAGAACGTGGAATCGGGATACCCATCGGTCAGGATCTGCCGCGCGGTTCCGTGGACCGCGACGAGGACACGGATAGAAGAACAATAACAAGCGCAGAGATGTTTGAAGAGCTGCTCGGGAAAGGTGCGCACGAGAACCTTGGTCCCGGCCTTCAGGCCCTTTTCATCGCGCATTGAACTTAGGGATTGCAATGACCACGACCTACAAAAAGAAACTCATCGAAGTCGCCATTCCGCTGGAGGCGATAAACGCGGCCTCGGCGCGGGAGAAGTCTATACGGCATGGGCATCCCTCGACGCTGCACCTGTGGTGGGCGCGGCGGCCGTTGGCGGCGTGTCGGGCGGTGCTGTTCGCGCAGCTGGTGGACGACCCGTCCAGCCATCCGGACAAGTTCCCGACCGACGAGGCCGTGGAGGTCGAGCGCAAGCGGCTGTTCACCATCATCGAGGAGCTGGTGAAGTGGGAGAACTCGACCAACGAGGAGGTGCTGGAGCGCGCGCGGGCCGAGATCCGTGCCAGCTGTGACGGCGAACTACCCCCGGTCTATGACCCGTTCTCGGGCGGCGGGTCGATCCCGCTGGAGGCGCAGCGGCTCGGGCTGCCCGCCTATGGCTCCGATCTGAACCCAGTGGCGGTGATGATCGGCAAGGCGATGATCGAAATCCCGCCGAAGTTCAAGGATATGGAGCCGATCCATCCGGGGCTCAAGGAGCGCAACCACTACCGCAATGCCGAAGGGCTGGCGGAAGACGTGAAATACTACGGCGAATGGATGCTGCAGAGAGCGAGAGAGCGGATTGGGCATCTCTACCCGCAAGTGGACCTCTCTGGCGAGTACGGCGGGGACAAGGCGACCGTAATTGCTTGGATTTGGACGCGTACAGTGCCCAGCCCAGACCCGGCGTTTTCGGATGCCCAAGTTCCGATCGCGTCGAGCTTCATGCTAAATTCAAAGAAGGGGCGAGAGGTCTGGGTCGAGCCGATAATTGATAAGGCGGCGAAGTCTATTGAATGGCGGGTTCGCTCTGGCGGCACGAGGGAAGAAATCGAGCACGCTTCTTCTGGAGCCAAATCTGGTCGTGGCAACTTTAGGTGTCTGTTCTCAGAAGCCGCAATTACTGGTGATTACGTTCGGAAAATGGGGCAAGCTGGGAAACTGGGGTGCTCGATGATGGCCATCGTCGCAGAGGGTAAACGCAGGCGTCATTACCTCGCTCCTTCGGACTCTCAAATTTCTGCAGCCATGATCGAGGGCCATATAGGGAAAATTACGGATTACCGGGAGCTTCACCTGTCCGGCAGCACGCCGTCAAAGCTTACTGGTGGCACCGCCTATAACTACGGGCTTACTACATGGGGAGACCTGTTTTCTGATCGCCAAGTTGCCGCCATGCGATGTCTCATTCAGCAGTTGGACGACGTTCAGAAAGAAATCCAAGCAGACATCGACGCACTGGCGCCCCATGAAGATGATACGCCCATCGCTGACGGAGGTGTTGGTCTTGTTGCCTACTCGGAAGCGGTTCGCACTTACCTTGGACTAGCCATCAATCGAGTTGCAATGTCGGGTAATACTCTTGTTAGATGGAACCCAGTAGGTGAGAAGGCTCAGCATATATTTAGCCGCCAAGCCATCCCGATGCTGTGGGATTATGCGGAGACCAACCCATTAGGATCCGCCACGGGCGCCTATAGTGCGGCCATTGATATGGCAGCTAATGGCTTGGCGACTTTAATGGGGGATTATGGCGAAATAGTCCAAGCCGATGCACAGACGGTACAACTTCCGCCTGGAGCCATTCTCAATACAGATCCACCATACTATGATAACATCGCCTACGCGGACCTATCGGATTTCTTTTATTGCTGGCTAAGGCTTTCTTTGAAGAAGATTTTTCCGAGCATCTTTGGAATTATTGCAACGCCTAAAGCAGAAGAGCTGGTTGCAACACGTTATCGACACGCGACTAAAGAAAAAGCCGAGAGCTTTTTCTTGGACGGTATGTCACGCGCCCTTGCCAACTCACAGCGACAGATCACGAGCAATTTCCCGGTGGCAATTTACTACGCGTTCAAACAGAGCGAAGTTTCGCAAGAAGGAATAAGCTCGACAGGTTGGTCGACCTTTCTCCATGCTGTAATTGATGCCGGCTTTTCAGTGGTTGGCACGTGGCCTGTACGTACCGAAATGCGCACGAGACAAGTTGCAATGGGGACAAATGCCCTTGCGAACTCGGTGGTGCTTGTCTGCCGCAAGAAGGAAGTGACCGCAGAGACAATCACCCGCGCCGAGTTCATCCGCACCTTGAAGCGCGAACTACCCCCGGCCATCGCCGAGCTGCAGTCTGCCAACGTCTCCCCCGCCGATATGCCGCAATCGGCCATCGGCCCCGGCATGGGCGTCTTCTCGCGCTACAAGGCGGTGCTGGAGGCCGACGATAGCCCGATGACGGTCAAGACCGCGCTGCAGCTGATAAATGCCGAACTCGACGAGTTCCTGAACGACCTACATGGCGAGTTCGACGCCGACACGCGCTTTGCCGCCACCTGGTTCGAGCAGCACGGCACCGACAAGGGCGACTACGGCGCGGCCGACAACCTCGCCCGCGCGCGCGGCATCTCGGTCCAGAGCGTGAAGCATGCCGGGATCGTCGACAGCTCCGCCGGCAAGGTTCGTATCCTTAAGCGCGCCGAGCTGGACCCGGACTGGGACCCGGTCAGCGACGATCACCTGACGATCTGGGAAGGCTGCCAGCACCTGATCCGCGTGCTGGAGAACGATGGCGAATACGCCGCCGCGGAGCTGATAAAAAAGCTGGGGCCGGACCGCGTCGAGATGGTCAAGGACCTCGCCTATTACCTATACGACATCTGTTCGAACAAGCGAAAAGACGCGAAGGAGGCGACCTCCTACAACGGGCTGATTGCCGTGTGGACGGACCTGACGCGCCTGGCCGCGGCGATCCGGATCGATGATGTGAACCGCCAGACAACGCTGGATATTTAAGGGGTTTTTGATGGCAAAGAGCGCACGCCAGACCGTTTTCGAGGGCATGGAACTATTGCCCAAGGGCTTGCAGCCCTTCGTCCAGCAGCGGCTGGAGGCCGCATTGGGCAAGGGGTGGCCGCAGGAGGTGGTTTCACGCTTCCCGCAGTGGCGACCTGAGCAAAGTGGCAAGTTCAACCTAGACACGCAGAAGCTGCTGCAGATCATGGAGCGGCTCTGGAACGAGGCATTCCGCGACGTGCTGGACCGCACGCATCGCTCTATCGTCAACGAGCTGGTCGATGTCCGCAACAAGCTCGCCCATGACTGCAAGTTCACCTACGACGACGCCGAACGCGCGCTGGATTCGATGCGCCGCCTGCTGGAGGCCGTGAGCGCAGGTCAGAGCGCTGAGGAAATCGGCAAGATGCGCGACACGATCCTGCGGATGAAATACCGCGAGCTCGCCCGGTCCGAAGAGCGCAAGGGCCATACTTCATCCATTTCGACCGAGACAGTCTCGGGTCTGCTGCCGTGGCGGGACGTGGTGGAACCGCACCAGGACGTCGCGACCGGTGAGTTCCAGCAGGCCGAGTTCGCAGCGGACCTCGCCAAGGTCCACAACGGCAGCGCGCCATATGAATACAGTGATCCGCGCGAGTTCTTCAGCCGGACCTATCTGACGGATGGTCTCAGCAATCTGCTGGTCGGCGCCGCGAAGCGCATGATGGGCAAAGGTGGCGATCCTGTCGTCGAGCTACAGACCAATTTCGGCGGCGGCAAGACGCACTCGATGCTGGCGCTGTACCACATGGTCGGCACGACCGCCGTGAACGATCTGCCGGGCCTCGACCAGTTGCTCTCCGAGGCAGGGCTGACGGTCCCGGACGGGATCAGCAGGGCTGTTCTGGTTGGAACATCATCGGGTCCGTCCGATGTCGGGCAGCGCGAGAAGGATTATGGCCGTCGGATCAACACAACATGGGGTGAGCTTGCCTTCCAGCTTGGTGGGGAAGATGCCTACCAGATGATCGCCGAGAACGACGAGAAGGGCATCGCACCGGGGTCCAACCTTCTTGAGGCGATTTTCAAGAAATGCTCTCCCTGCCTTATCCTGATCGACGAGTGGGTCGCCTATCTGCGCCAGATCTACAAGATCGAAGGGCTGCCCTCAGGTTCGTTCGACGCGAACCTCTCTTTCGTGCAGGCCCTGACCGAAGCGGTAAAGGCTGCACCTCAAACACTTCTTGTCGCCTCCCTCCCGGCCTCGCAGATCGAGGTGGGAGGCGAAGGTGGTCAGGAGGCGCTCTCGCGTCTCAAGCAGACCTTCAGCCGGGTCGAAAGCTCGTGGCGACCGGCGTCGCAGGAAGAAAGCTATGAGATCGTTCGGCGTCGCCTTTTCAAGGAAATACCCGGCGACAAGTACCGGCATCGTGACAACACTCTGAAGCAGCTAGCAAAGCTCTACCGGGAAAACCCGAACGACTTCCCGCAAGGATGTGCGGACGAGGACTATCGACGAAAACTGGAAAAAGCTTATCCGATCCATCCCGACCTGTTCGACCATCTTTACACAGCGTGGGGATCGCTGGACAAATTCCAGCGAACCCGCGGCGTACTGCGTCTTATGGCGCAGGTCATTCACGAGCTCTGGATGTCCGGTGACCCATCGGTAATTATCATGCCCGGCAGTGTGGCGATCAGTTCTGCTCGCGTCGAGCCGGAGCTTCTTCACTACCTCCCGAATGCGTGGCAAGGAATCATTGCGGGCGACGTGGATGGAACAAATTCTACCCCCTACAAGATCGATCAGTCAGCGCCGAACCTTAATCGGTACTCTGCGACTAGACGCGTAGCGCGCGCAGTTTTCGTTGCGACGGCACCTACGGAAGGTCAGCAGAACAGAGGCATCGACGATAAGCGGATCAACCTCGGTGTAGTGCAGCCTGGCGAAAAGGTTGCGATTTTCGGCGATGCGATCCGCCGTCTGACCAATCAGGCGAAGTTCATGCACAGCGACCTTGGTCGCTATTGGTATTCGATGTCGGCGAGCCTGAACCGCGTTGCTTCGGATCGGGCCGGTCAGCTGGAAGAAGCACTCGTTCTCGTTGACATCGACAAAGCCTTGACTGCGTACATCAACGGTTTGGCCGACCGCGGGCATTTTGATGCCGTTCAGGTGGCGCCTGATGGCTCGTCCGAAGTGCCAGATCAACCCGGCGGCGTCAGGGCTGTCGTGCTTGGTGTTGCGCATCCGCATACAGGCCGCGATGGGTCTGATGCGATGGGCGAAGTAAAGGACATCCTGCTTCAGAGGGGCGCTACGCCACGTGTATATCGAAATATGCTCGTGTTCCTCGCGGCCGACAATCGACAGATTGATAACCTGAAAGAGGCCATGCGTTCCTCGCTTGCATGGGATGGAATCGTTCGTGATGCAGACACGGGACGTCTCGACCTGAAGACGAGCGATATTGCGCTTGCGAAAGACAAGGCGAAAGAGGCCCGCGAAACCGTGCAAACGCGGCTCAAGGAAACATGGTGTTACCTGATCTATCCGTATCAGGACACCGCACAATCAGATATGGAGATTACATCCGCCCGGATTGCTGCGCAGGATGGTGTTCTTGGCCGTGCCAGCAAGAAGCTTGTAAGCGATGAAGCATTGCTTCCTGAAATCGGCCCCGAACGCCTGAACCGTGAGTTGGAGAAATATATTTGGAACGAAAAACATCAGCTCCATCTAAAGGATATCTGGGAGTATTTGAACCGATACACGTATCTCCCTCGTTTAAAAAATCGTGAAACGTTGATCAAATCCGTGCAATCGGCAGTAGGCGGCATGCTGCCAGGCCCCTTTGCCTATGCCGAAAGGTGGGATGAAGCGTCGCAAGCCTATGCAGGTCTGGCGATCGAAAAATCCTCGAACAGCCTAGTGTCAATCGACAGTGACTCCGTCATCATCAGACCAGATATTGCGGAGGCGAGCCGTCCGAAGCCCGCTCCCGCGCGCGAGCAGAGCGGACTAGGGGCTGGAACTGATGTAACAAAAGATAATGGAGAGGAAACTAACGCTTCTCCAATAGGTAACGAGACTGATCATCCAAATGTTGAAGGCAAGCCAGAAATCGAGGCCAAGCCAAAACGGTTTGTGGGTACCGTCATGCTCTCAGCGGACCGGCCCGCACGCGACATGCACCAGATCGTAGAAGCTATTGTGGAACAGCTGACCACGTTACCTGGAGCCGAGGTTTCATTGAGGTTGGAGATTGATGCCGAAGTCGCCTCAGGCTTCGACCGCGCGAAAGTTCGAACGCTCTTGGAGAATGCCAGTACGCTGGGTTTCGTGGATAAGTCGGTGAGATAAGGTGTCCTTCCGCTTCTGGCGCCGCATTCGTCTGGCCCCCGGGGTTACGCTGAACCTGTCGAAATCGACGGCGTCGCTGTCGCTTGGCCCGCGCGGCGCGAAATACACGATCAGCCCGCGCGGCAACCGGGCGACGGCGGGGCTGACGGGCACGGGCCTGTTCTACACCGTCCATGACAGCAAGCGGGCCGGTCGGGGTGGGGCGG
>Ga0307958_1000468_pt1 | contig 22537 bp, 17 predicted proteins | sample OrgLakmetagen492_FD_201826 | JGI IMG/M metagenome (GOLD analysis project Ga0307958, IMG submission 201826) | Saline water microbial communities from Organic Lake, Antarctica - #492 | ecosystem: Environmental > Aquatic > Non-marine Saline and Alkaline > Saline | place: Antarctica: Organic Lake... | reverse complement strand
AGAGGCGATCAAGATCTGGCTGAAGGTATTAGGTGGATAGGCGTTTAGAGCAATGCTTAGTATGGTCGGTCAATTTAAACTCTTTACCAGCCCATCCTGGCACTGCAAAAAGGTCCGCTTTCCAATGATTTCGGACACCTCGCTTCGCTGATGGCGGAAACATTGCCACCTACGTTGGTGTCTGGAATCATTGAACCACTACAAAACCTCACCTGGCGCTTGATGATCGAGATGGGCCTGCCTAACCGTGAGGTAAGGGGCGACCATGGCTTGAACCCTCTTTTCCATCTCATCGACTCCAGACCACACGATCCTCCTCGTCTCATCAATCTGCTTCAGGCTAAAGGCCATACCCCCCCCGTTTTGGGCTCCGCCCACTCATTCTATATGAACCCTATGTCCCACGTAGTGCTTGACCACTCCAGGTTAAGATAAGACCGATTTTGGGGTGCTAACGAAGGTAAACCTCGACTCACCAATACTTGTAGGTCTGTATCTGAACCCCATGTGCCTACTTAACAACGAGGCATTACTATTCAGACCATGTCAAGGTCTGTATCTGGACCCCATGTACCTACTTTACTACATACCATAACTATCCAGACCGTGTTTAGCACATTGTCCTGCAACTGAAGCGCTTCGACCAGTTGTCGCAACGCTAATGGTGACTATGCGGTATTTATTCAGGCAGGTTCACGGCTAAAGGGCCGGTTGGGCTGAAAAGCATTCCTCTAACACCGCTGGCGGTCTCCGTTACGTTCTGGACGTGCCAAGCCCACTTAAACGGCCTAGGTAAGGTTTACAGCTCACCTTCTGACACCGCCAAAGCGTCTCGCGGGCTCCTGCCGGACAGACATGTAGACCAAGTGCGGCCCGCGACGGTAATTACGCGACGGCACTTGTTGAATTTCAGGATTTGGCTGAACAAGGTCTTGCACAATCACAGTACTTGCCAGCAAGTATGTATATCGATGGTATAGAGGCATCGAGGGATTTTTCTTGGGCAATTAAATGGCTACACAAGGCATCGACCGATACTCGGGTATAAATGTAAACATCCCTGTTTTAGTTGCACCGCTGATCAGAGCCATATCAGAGAAATAAAATACCATTTGATGAACCGAGCGTGTGTCTATCACTGAAAAGGATCGCAGGAACGTATCAAGGTTGTTATGCCGAGAGGCCAGGTGACAGAACAAGCCCGATCAGAACGTCGTTGAGGCGTAGCTGGTCTAAAAGGGGTCAAATGCGCGGCGCAAAAAGGTTCACTTTCCAATGTGCGTGTTCAAAACTCCCGACGTGTTGATCAGCTCTCGCGGATTGGCCCTTGCCATTAGCTAATGGTTGGCGTTCAATCGGGAAAACCCGATAAACGGTGATCTTCCCACAGGAGACTTTCACCGCATTAGTTCATGCCCATGTTGGGCGTACACAAGTGGCTGTTGTCGGACGCGCCTGCGCTGGCGCTCCGGCACACCGCAAGGCCATTCGTGAGCTGTAAGGAAACTATAAGGACTCAAGTTTCGCTGTGAATAAAAAATCTACTTTTGACCAAGTTCGGGCTGAACAGCTGAAATACAACGGTAAGCGAGCTTCGGGCTATCGCGAGCAGGCGCTGAAACTCTTTCCCCATATTTGTGGCCGCTGTGCGCGGGAGTTTGCTGGTAAGAATCTAGCGGAGTTAACTGTGCATCATGTCGACCACAACCATGATAACAATCCGCCGGACGGAAGTAATTGGGAACTCTTGTGTCTCTATTGCCACGATGAGGAACACTCCAAATTCGAAAATCTCGTGCGTTATGGCAGTAGAAAAGAAAGCAATCAAGCCCCAGGAACCCATAATCCCTTCGCAGATTTAAAGGAAAAAATGGATAAGAAGAAGTAGCTCTTTTAAGGAATGTCCGCAGTAAAGGGGTAGAACCCTTTCCTCAGGAAGAACAACTGATATTCAAATGCCTCCCCCAATCCGGGGGAGGTGCTGCGTACTGCTCATTCTCCGGCTGTTCATCGAATGGCCGTTTCAGTACCGCCAGTAATGCCTTCATGGGCTCATAGTCGCAGTTCCTGGCTTCCAGTATCACCTGCTCTGCCAGGTAGTTTCTCAGGATGTATTTCGGATTGGTGGCCAGCATCGCCGTTTCCCGTTCTTCATGACTAACGTCTTCTTCGCCCAGCCGTTGCTGATAGCGTGCGAGCCAGGCGTCTGCAACGCTGCGATCCACGAACAGATCCCGTACTGGCGCGCCTCCTCTTGAATGCAGGTTCGACAGCCCGCGGAAAAACAGGGTGTAGTCGATGTGGTGTTCATGGAGCATGCTGAAGGTGTCCATGATCAGGCTTAGATCGCTTTCAGATTTTGTGTAAAGCCCCAGTTTGTTGCGCATGTTCTGCAGAAAATGATGGTTATAGGCGGTTTCATAGCAACGCAGGCCACGGCGCACGTCGTCTTCGTCCATCACCGTTAACAGCGCATTGGCCAGGTACTGGCAGTTTACGAAGCCGATATGGGGCTGGCGGTTGTAGGCGTAGCGCCCGCCCTGGTCGGTGTGATTGCAGATATATCCGGCGTCGAAGTCGTCCAGGAAGGCATAGGGGCCATAGTCGAAGGTTTCGCCGATGATGGACATATTGTCGCTATTCATCACGCCGTGGCAGAAGCCGACCGCCTGCCAGTCCGCAATTAGCCTTGCCGTGCGTTCAACGGTTTCCTCATACCAGCGTCTATAGCGTTCTTCCTGAGGTAATTCCGCAAGGCCGGGGAAGTGCAGTTTTATAACGTGCTCCAGAAGGTTTCGCACAGCGTCTTCCCCCAGGTGATGGGCGGAAAACTCGAAATGTCCGAAGCGGATATGGCTGGGGGTTACCCGTAGCAGAGTGGCTGCGGTTTCGATGGATTCACGGCGCACGGGATCTTTGGCGCTCACCATGAACAGTGCGCGGGTGGTGGGAATACCCAGCCCGGCCATGGCTTCGCTGCACAGGTATTCGCGAATCGTGGAACGCAGCACCGCCCGGCCATCGCCAAAGCGGGAATAGGGCGTCATGCCCGCGCCTTTCAGATGCCAGTCCCAGCGGCGGCCATCCGGCCCCACGGTTTCCCATAACAGCAGGCCGCGGCCATCGCCCAGGTCCGGATTGTATGCCCCGAACTGGTGGCCGGTGTATTTCATGGCGATCGGATCCATGCCGTCGAGCAGCTCGGTTCCCGAGCCAACGCCAGTCCATTCGGATGGGTTGGTTGATCGGAATCCCATAGCCTCGGCCAGTGACGCGTTGAAACACACCAGTTGGCCCCCTTTCAGCGGGGTTGGCTTCACCCGGGTGTAGAAGCTGTCGGGCAGATCAAGGTACCAGTGTTCAATTTTCACGCTCTGTTCAGGCATGGTTGCCTCAGAAGAAGACGAATCGGGCCGCAGTCTCCCAGATTTAAAGGGTGTGCGACAAATGCCAAATCAACGACCTGCCTGGCTAACCTGAGTATTTAGGTAAGTTGATGACATTGTCTGATGTGTCCACCCCCATTCGGCTAACGTCTGTTCGGAGAAACAAGTCCCTCCTGCCGCATCCGACGATAAACGGTTGGGCGGGAGACGCCCAACTCCCGAGCCACCGCCGACACATTCCACTGTTTTTTTTGCAGAGCCGCCGCCAATAGCGCGTCACTGGCATTAGCTCCGGCTGCGGGCGCAGGCCCGCCGTCAAGACACTCTTCAAGGCATTCTTCCGGAAGGTCGTTAGTGGTTATCTCAATACCATCGGAGGTGGCCTCGGCAAATGTCAGAGCATTGGTGAGCTGTCGAATATTTCCTGGCCAGGGGCCGGCCAGCATTGCGCTCATGGCATCCGCTCTGATGCCTATTTCCGGCAACACTCGGGTCTCTATCAAACGCCTCAGTACTGAACGAATCACGAACTGTTTGTCGGCCCGCTGGCGCAGGGGTGGCAGCCGCAGGATAGCCCCGTTCAGCCGGTAATACAGATCCGCTCTGAACTTGCCCGCGTCCACCAGACTGGCCATATCCTGATGGGTGGCGGCAATAATGCGGCAATCCACTTTAAGGGGCTTGTCAGCGCCCAAAGGGAAAATCTCCCCTTCTGCCAGTACCCGTAAAAGTCTTGTTTGAAGTTGCAGCGGCATGTCGCCAATTTCATCCAGGAAGAGGGTGCCGCCATGGGCCTGCTGTATCAAACCGGTCATGCCCTTTGGCCGGGCTCCGGTAAACGCGCCGGCGACATAACCGAACAGCTCGCTCTCAATCAGCGACTCGGGTATGGCGGCGCAGTTAACCGCGATAAAGGACTTGCTCGCGCGCCGGCTTGAATCATGAATCGCTTTCGCCAGAATTTCTTTACCGGTGCCGGTTTCACCCAGTATCAGCAAACCCACATCCCGGTTGCGGAATTTTTTTGCAAGGGACAGGGTACGGCGCATCACCGGGTCATCATCCGCCAAGCCGTCCAGTGCCGGCACGGCATTTTCCCTTTCATGTCCCGAATCGGGAAGAGAAATCGGCACATGCTGGGGTTCGATGAGTGACGCAAACAATGTCTCTCCACTACTGCGCACCTGAAAGGCCCTAACCTGGTCTCTGTTGTCATAGGGAATCCTCCAGATATCGGGCATCTCACAGTCAAAAACATCTGTCAGAAGAGACCTCGTCCGATCATCTGCTCCAGCTTTTGCCTGATCCAACAGTCTCCTTGCGTTGGTATTGGCCGCAATGACAACACCTTTAGCATCAATCGCGAACAGGCATTGCGCATTAATTTGCACGAACTCCCGCGATGGATCACAGCGAAAAATCAGGCTGTCGCTGAATCGTCGCCGGAAGTAGGCGTCCTCGATCATCCGCGCATAAAGCTGGGTGAGATGCATGGCGAAATTCTGACTATGACGGGCATGCGGGGAGTCCAGCGCCGAGATATCGAGAACGCCCAGTAAATTGCCGTGGGGGTCGGTAATCGGCGCCGCCGTGCAAGTCAGGGAGATATGGGTGGCGTCAAAATGATCCACGCGATGACACGTCAAGGGCAGTTTTTCTGCGATACAGGTGCCCACGGCGCAGGTACCCGCGTATTGCTCGTTCCAGTCCGCGCCCAGATAAAGTCCGGCCTGTCGCAAACGGCGGTCGTGGCGCTTGTCGCCGAGAAACTGGACGGTTATGCCTCTGTGGTCCGTCAAGAGCAAAACGTAACCCATGCCCGTTATCTGGGAATGAAGTTGCTCCACGCCGGCCCGGGCTACATTCAAAAATTCGTCCACCGACTCCTGATGTTCTCGCAGGATCTGATGGGTGACGATGCGTGCTTCACGGGGCCGGCTCGGGTCCAGTCCGTAATCATTGAGGCAGCGTTTCCAGGATCGGCCAATCAGCGCCTGGCCGGGAAACGCCAGGGTCGAATCCGATTCCACATACTGAAGTATCGCCTCGATATGCCGACGTTGTGCAGACTGAAGGCTCATAGCAGAGGCCTCTATCTTTAAATTGAATGTCTCCGCGTGGAGACTCAACTCAGAGTATAAACCTCATGAGAGTTGGCGATATGGTCCATTCGTACAAATTTTGCACATTTACACCTGTATGACCCATAGGCCTTCGACCGTTACAGGTGTAACGAAAATCCTCCCTTCCTTACAGGGGCCAGATCTTCAAGCTTCCGCTTATAAATTTATAATTCGCAATAAAAACAGATATCTGAACAAATAATGATTTGATAGCCCGGGGTTGGCATGGTCCATGCAAACGCTTGAATACACGCCGGAAATACCAGGGCGTGTTCTTGCCCTTACAAACAAGACCAAAATTGACAAGGGAAAAATCATGACGAATCAAGCGTTAACCCCTACCCAGAAGATCCAGAACTGGCTGGCCGAACTGGAGTCTATCCTGCAATCGGATCAACCACAGAAGGCCGCGGAGCTATTCGAAGAAAACGGCTTTTGGCGCGACCTTGTCGCACTGACCTGGAATATAAAAACCGTTGAAGGGCGACAGAGCATACGCGACATGCTGGGCGCCACGGCAGCCGGCGCCCAGCCCCATGATTGGAAGGTAGACGGTGAAGCCACCGAAGGTGATGGCGTCACTGAAGCCTGGCTGACTTTCAAGACCAATGTAGCCCAGTGCGAGGGGCCAAATCCGGCTAAGGAACGGCAAGTGCTGGACCCTGTTGACCGCAATGACTGAACTCAGGGATCACCCGGAACCGAGGAACTCCCTGCGTCCGAAAGGCGCCAGACACGGCGCGGACAAAAACCGGGCGAGTTGGGCCGATGAGCGCCGCGAAGAAATCGAATCCCTCGGATACACCGAACAGCCCTACTGCGTCATCGTCGGCGGCGGCCAGGGAGGCATAGGCCTTGGGGCGCGCCTGCGCCAGTTGAATGTGCCCACTATCATTCTGGAGAAGAACCCCAAGCCGGGCGATTCCTGGCGCAACCGTTATAAGTCACTTTGCCTCCACGATCCGGTATGGTACGACCATCTGCCATATATCCCTTTCCCTGATAACTGGCCCATATTTTCACCCAAGGACAAACTCGGTGACTGGCTGGAAATGTATACCAAAGCAATGGAACTTAATTACTGGGGCTCAACCGAGTGCACAAGCGCAAGCTACAATAAGCAGACCGGAGAATGGACGGTGGAAGTCAATCGGGACGGCGAAAAACTGACCCTGAGACCTAAACAGCTCGTGCTTGCCACCGGTATGTCCGGTGTGCCCAATATGCCTGACATCCCCGGCATGGAAACTTTCAAGGGGGAACAGCAGCATTCCAGCCAGCACCCCGGTGGAGAGGCTTATAAAGGCAAAAAAGTCGTGGTGCTGGGCGCCAACAACTCGGCACACGACATCTGCTGCGCGCTCTGGGAGAACGATGCTGATGTCACCATGGTTCAGCGGTCTTCAACGCACATTATCAAGTCGGATACCCTGATGGAGCTGGTTCTGGGCGGGCTTTACTCGGAGGAAGCCGTCCAAAACGGCATCACCACCAACATGGCCGACATGACCTTTGCCTCCATTCCCTTCCGGATCATGCCGGACTTCCATATCCCAGTATACGAACAGGTCGCCGAACGTGACGCCGACTTTTACGAACGCCTGAAAAAAGCTGACTTCATGCTGGACTTCGGTGAGGATGGATCCGGGCTCTTCATGAAATATCTGAGGCGCGGCTCGGGCTATTACATCGATGTGGGCGCCTCGGAGCTCGTGGCCGACGGCGAGATCAAACTGAAGAGCGGTGTCACCATCGAAAGAGTCAACCCGGAGTCAGTCACTCTTTCGGACGGCACCGAATTGCCCGCTAATCTCATCGTCTACGCGACAGGTTATGGCTCGATGAATGGCTGGGCGGCGAAAATCATCTCTCAGGAAGTCGCGGACAAAGTCGGAAAGTGCTGGGGCATGGGCTCTGGCACCACCAAAGATCCTGGCCCCTGGGAAGGCGAGCTACGCAACATGTGGAAGCCAACCCATCAACCAGGCCTCTGGTTTCACGGTGGCAACCTCCACCAATCCCGGCACTACTCCCGCTATCTCTCCCTGCAGCTGAAAGCCCGCATGGAGGGCATCGACACGCCCATCTACGGCATGGAAGAGGTTCATCACCTGTCTTGATTAATCACACCAGCCATACTTGGATACACGCATTGTTTAAGTATCCGGGTTTTCTATCTACATTGTATGGGTAAACGCGAAAAGCCGCGTTGCCAAGCAATAATCACAACAAGAGGCCAACACCATGATCTATGCAAACCCCGGTAACGAAGGCTCAGTTGTCTCCTTCAAATCCCGTTACGAAAACTACATCGGCGGCGAATGGGTCGCCCCGGTCAAAGGTCAGTATTTCGACAACATCACCCCGGTCACCGGTGAGGTGATCTGCCAAATACCCCGGTCCCAGGCTGAGGATATTGATCTTGCGCTGGATGCTGCCCATAAGGCCGCGCCTGCCTGGGGCAAGATGTCCACCACCGAGCGCTCCAATATTCTGCTGAAGATCGCGGACCGCATGGAACAGAACCTGGAAATGCTGGCAGTCGCTGACTGCTGGGATAACGGCAAAGCAGTGCGGGAAACCATCAATGCTGATATACCGCTGGCCATTGACCATTTCCGCTATTTTGCGGGCTGTATCCGGGCCCAGGAAGACACCTCCAGCGCCATCGACAGCAACACTGTGGCTTATCACTATCACGAGCCCCTCGGCGTAGTCGGCCAGATCATTCCCTGGAACTTTCCCTTGCTGATGGCGACCTGGAAGCTAGCGCCTTGCCTCGCGGCCGGCAACTGCACGGTGATGAAACCCGCCGAGCAGACTCCGGCCAGTATTCTGGTGCTGATGGAACTGATTGGCGATCTGTTGCCGCCCGGCGTGCTGAATATTGTCAACGGCTACGGCGTTGAGGCCGGCCAGGCCCTGGCAACCAGCAAGCGCATCGCCAAGATTGCGTTTACCGGCTCTACGCCGGTGGGCTCCCATATCCTCAAGTGCGCGGCGGAAAATATCATTCCCTCCACCGTGGAACTGGGCGGCAAATCCCCCAATATCTACTTTTCCGACGTGATGAAAGCCGAGCCGGAATTCATCGATAAGTGTGTGGAAGGTCTGGTGCTGGCGTTCTTCAACCAAGGTGAAGTCTGTACCTGTCCGTCCCGCGCGCTGGTGCAGGAAGACATGTACGAAGAGTTCATGGCCATGGTGATTGAACGCACCAAAGCCATCAAACGTGGCAACCCACTTGACACCGATGTGCAGGTGGGTGCCCAGGCCAGCAAGGAGCAGTTCGACAAGATTATGTCCTACCTGGAAATCGGCAAGCAGGAGGGCGCGGAAGTGTTGATCGGTGGCGGCCGCCAGGAAATGGAAGGCGAGTACAACAACGGCTTTTACGTTCAGCCTACCCTGTTTAAGGGCAAGAACAACATGCGGGTGTTCCAGGAGGAAATCTTTGGCCCGGTGGTCGGTGTGACCACCTTCAAGGACGAGGAAGAAGCCCTGGCCATTGCCAACGACACCGAGTTCGGCCTGGGCGCCGGTCTGTGGACTCGCGACATCAACCGCGCTTTCCGCGTTGGCCGTGGCATTCAGGCGGGCCGCGTGTGGACCAACTGCTTCCACCAGTACCCGGCGCACGCCGCGTTTGGTGGTTACAAGAAGTCCGGTATTGGGCGTGAAAACCACAAGATGGCGTTGGATCACTACCAGCAGACCAAAAACCTGTTGGTCAGCTACGACATCAATCCGCTGGGCTTCTTCTGAATTATCAGAGCGGGTAACCGGGGCTCTTCCATAGGGCCCCGCATTGGCATTTTGAACCAGAACGTCGGCTGTTGCGATCGCGATTTATCGGCAGCATGGCGAAGTTAAGCAGTCGTCGGGAACAAGACCGTGAATACCGCTTCACAACTCGGTGTTAGTCTGACCACCCGTGAAGATCTCAACTCCAACCTGCCTCAGGTTAAAGGCCATATTCCCCCCTTTTTTGGGCTCCGCCCACTCATTTCATCTGACCCCCACGTACCACGTAGTGCTTACGGAACATCGGGTTAAGATAAGACCAATTTTTGGGTGCCTACGAAGGTAAAAGCTGGCGCATAACGACTGGTTGGTCTGTATCTGACCCCAATGTGTATATGATATCACTCCAGCTTAATATTCAGACCCCTTCAGGTCCGCTTCTGAACCTCATGTAACTGCGTAAGCACATTGGGTTCAGAAACAGACTCTGGTTAGCGCATTATCCTGGGATTGAAGCACAAGCAGGTTGTCGCAACGGTAATGACGACTAGGCTGCATTTTTTCAGGCAGATCTATGACTAAAGGATCAATAGGGCTGGAAACCATTCCTTTAACACCGATGGCGGTCGCAGACTCGTCCTGGACGTGCCACGTCACCCTTAAACGACCCAAGTAAGCTTTAAAACTCATTTTATGACACCGCCAAAGTGTCTCGCGGGCTCCTGTCGGACAGCGGCCTCAGTCTAATGGTCGGCCTAGCAAGCCGGTTTTCATAAGATCTTCCTCGAATTCACACCCTTCATTGTACAACGTCCACCTTTCAGTCGAGAAAAGACAAATACAGGCCCTGTTGTTGCGCTGTCCGGATCGCCGCACGATTAATGTTGCCAGGGGAAGGATGCTCGACGGCCAGGACAAAGACTCGACAGCCCTTCGTTGCGAGTTTGGCGCCCTTCGGTTACGCGTTGCTAGAAAAAGATCGAAGGGCAATAGAAACTGACGGTCGGGCCGGGAAGCCAGGTGTCTGGGGTGGAAAAGTTTTGGGTTCTGTAATGGCGTCTTTCGTGATGAAAAAAATGGGTGCCGAGCCCTCCGAAGCACCGCTACAGCACTACGGATCGTTCCCAACAGGACGTATTAATGTCTTGACGTCAGTCCAGTCCCGGTACCTACACTCTCTGACCACCCCGTTTTAAGAGCCTTGACGCACCCAGACCAAAAGCGCTGCCCAGACCAGCGGTGAAGGGGCAACGGTAAAAGGTCGGCGATCGCCGTGCCCGTCCCTGGCTAATGCCTCAGCGTCTCGTTGAAACAAACCCCCGACCTGTACAGAGTCACTGCGTTCCCGGAATAAGCGGGGCCATAAGAGTGATGGCCCGGGGGAGGGCAGACAATGAACGAGGGTGTCGGGCGCGGTAGAGTCGCGCCGGACGGCGGGGGTTAGCCGTTGACGGCGGTGTTGTAAGAGAACATGGCCCGGCGGTGTTTGAACTGGCTCAGCAGTTGGCGGGTCAGCGGGTTGTCACCGAACCATTCGAGGTAGAGAATCTCGGAATTAGCCATTCTGGCTCAGACGATTTACGTAATGACGTTTTGGTTTTCGACTCTAATGGTGATGGCAGCTCAGAAATTCTTGTTGCGTCCGGCAATACCTACAAACTGTTTGGGCGTGGGGTGAGTTCTCCAAAACAGGTTGAGTCTTTTATTACCCGGTATCCAAACGGTGATGAAAAAATAATAGACATTGACTATGGAGCTCTTAACGACCCAGAGGTGCATGTTGCGAACCCGTTGTCATCCAGCGAACAACCATCATTCGTTTCACCGATGAGCGTAGTCAAAGCGGTCAACATTCCAACGCCAGATAGGACGAGTGGGCGCGTTAGCTATCGTTATAAAAATGCACAACTCAGCTCTAGCAGAGGCATTTTTCTGGGATTTGAAAAGCTTACCAAGACATCAGAACACCTTAGTAGAGAGGAAGATGTGTATTTCTGGGGAGCCAGACTAAAGGATGGTTTCCCCGCTGCTGGCTCGACAGCCTATTGGATAAGCCCAAGGTTCCCCTACGTCGGCAAAGTGCGGGCCACTGAGGTCCGAAACACGGTAACCGGGGCCGTAACAGAGAAAACGGTTCATGACTGGTCAAATCATGATATCGGTTTTGAGGGAGTCGATGTGCCCTACATCAAGAATTCATTTAGTCGATATTTTGATTTGGAAGGTAATGAAATTGGTGCAGAACTTGTGTCCACAGCCCTGGACGCAATGGGTAATCCGAGCGAGGTAAAAACAAGCGTTGGTTCGTCAGGCCAGGACCCTTTTGAGTGCGCATACACTAGGTATACGTTCACATGTTCGATATCAGAGCCTGAGTTCACAAAAACCACTAAAACTCAGTACGCTCAGGAGCATCCTACGTTTCTTGAAGCAAAAACTGCGTAAACCGCTGAAGGTTGCCACCCATTCCACCCGAAGCCTGCCACCCGGACCGGCGCAAGGCTGCCACCCATCGGAGCGTAGCGACGCGGGGATGTCATTGTTACTCCGAAGCCGTGGTGCCCGTCAACTTTGCTTGTCGTTTTCGCATGGATTCACCCCTGAGATTGATCTTGTAAGCGTTGTGAACCAGCCGATCCAGAATGGCATCCGCCAGAGTGGCGTCACCGATGACGTCATGCCATTCCTCGATAGGGAGTTGGCTGGTGGCGATGGTGGAGCGACGGCCGTACCGGTCTTCCAGCACTTCCAGCAAGTCTCTTCGGTTCTCTGCGCTCAGTTTCATGAGTCCCCAATCGTCCAGGATCAGTACATCGACTTTGGCGAGATTTGCTAGCAGTTTGGGGTACTGACCGTCTCCTTTAGCGATGGTCAGTTCTCGTAGCAGCCGGGCCAGGCGAACGTACTGGGCGGTGTAGCCTTCCCGGCAGGCTTTGTGCGCCAAGGCACAGGCCAGCCAGGTTTTGCCAACACCGGTGGGACCGGTGATGAGCACATTCAGGTGTTCCTTCACCCATTGGCAGCTTGCCAGAGATTGGATCAGTCCTTTATCCAGGCCGCGTGAGTTCCGGTAATCCAGGTCTTCGAGAACGGCGGTGTGTCGCAGTCCAGCCCGGCGCAGCCGGCTGGTCAGGCGTCGGTTATCTCGTTCGGTCATCTCCCGGTCAACCAGCAGTCCAAGGCGTTCCTCGAAGCTCAGTTCCGTGATGTCAGGCGTGGCCGACTGGTCGGCTAGTGCGGACGCCATGCCGGTCAATTTGAGGGCATGGAGTTTGTCCAGAGTCGGATGTTTCAGCATGTCAGGTTTCCTCAGTGGTAGTAGGCCGGGCCGCGGATGTTGTCGTGGGTATCCGGTAAGGCCAGCTCTTGCTGTTCTTCCAGGGGCTTCTGGTCCAGGCGGTGTTTGAGAATGGATTCAATGCTTTTGTAGCGGCAGCTACCCAGCATTAAGGCGCGCCGGCAGGCGGCTTCCAATCGTGCCTCGCCGTAGCTCTTGCCCAGCCGGAGAATGCCCAGGCAGGAGCGGTAAGCCTGTTGCGGGTGTTTGCGGGCACCCAGTGCGGTGCGGATGAGCTTTTCCGTCGCGGGCCCGGTCTTGGCCGCCCAGGCGATGAGCCGTTCCGGTGACCACTCACCCGCCTGCCGATGGGATTCAGGCATGTGAGCGGCGATGGTGGTATGCCGTCCCTTTTGGTCCGAGCGGCGGTGGCTGGCGATCCGGTTGCCCCGGTAAAAACACTCGATGATGTTGTGGGTGATTCGGACCTCCACCTCCTTCTTGATCAGGGTGTAGGGTACCGAGTAGTAATGCCCGTCAACGGCTATGTGGTAGTCGATATTCACTCGGGCCTTCTTCCATTCCGCGTAGACATAACGCTCAGCTGGCAGGGGTTGTAGGGCGGGTTTGTCCAGCTGTTCGAAGTGGTCACGCCGGCAGCCGGGCAGCTTTCGGAAGGGGCGGCGATTGAGCTTTTCCAGCAGCTCACGGAGGGTTGCAATGAGCTGTCCGAGCGAGAAGTGCTGACGGTGACGCAGCGCCGCCAGGATCCAGCGTTCGACGATCAGCACACCGCCTTCCACCTTGGCTTTATCACGTGGCTTTCGGACCCGTGTAGGGACAACGGCCACGCCGTAATGGGCGGCCATGTCCTGGTAGGTCGGATTGAGGTCAGGTTCGTAGCAGGGAGCCAATCCAGTCCGGCAGCTTCTGGCTCCAGGTGGCTTCGGCGTAGGTGTAATTGGAAGCGCCCATAACCGCCACAAAGATCTGCGCCTCGTGGATCTCTCCGGTGGTGCGGTCAATGACGGGCACGGTCTGGCCGGCGTAGTCCACAAACAGCTTCTCACCCGCTCGATGGTTCTGGCGCATCACCAGATCCAGCTTGCCCTGCCAGGCCCGGTAGCGCTCGCAGAACCAGCTGTACTGATACCCTTCCGGGTTCGCTTGCCGGTACTCCTGCCAGAGCAGGAACAGAGTGACGTATTTACCCTTCAGTTCGTCGTGGATCTGATGCCAGTCCGGTATGCCCCGAACCTGAGCCGGCAAGTCTGGAGGGGGCGGGAACAACAGCTGCTCAAGCTGAGCCTCACCCAGATCCTCCGGCAATGGCCAGCTCAGACCGGCTTCGGCCAAACGCCGAAGATACTCGCTCACCGTGGGGCGGCTGACGCCGCAGGCCGCCGCAATCTGTCGATTACTTAGCCCTCGCTCCCATTTCAGGCGAAGGACTTCTTTGATCTTACGCATGGATAACCTCTTTGCTGGCATCTGATCTTCTCCAGATGAAAAGACTCAGAGTACCGTTAAGTTATCCCGCGTCGGGCGGTTTCGATGGGGCGGACCAGGCAACCTGCCGGGGTGGCAGCTTTGCCGTGGAATCAGTGGCAGCTTTCGCGTGGAATGGGTGGCAGGCTTCGTCTGGAATCAGTGGCAACCTTGGTCTGGAATACGCACCCCCGGTCCTTGACCGTCTTGCGTTGGCGCCACAAGAGTGGCTGCAGGAAGCCTGTGAATTCGAGGCTCGCTACGCCCAAAACCTACGGGCAGAGCAGGGCAGGCGACGACGAGCGGCCTAAGAACCCACCCGACAACTCAACGTTTCTGAACCGGCTGATGGTCAAGGGCCAAGCTTGGTCTGCAAACAGCGAAAGAGAGCGAAAACATTTAAAGGTGATTGAATTCTGACCAATGCGATCGTAGCTCGCGTTTATCAGCGCTCGCTGATGGTGTCCGGGCTTGGCCTTCAGGATTTTTCCCTGGAGGTGCCTGTCCCCGGGCTGTCCGCGTCAGCTGTGTGACCGCAACCGATATCCGACCCCTGTGACGGCCTCCAGTTGTTTGGCATAGGGCCCCAGCTTGCGCCTCAGGCTGCGCACTACCGTGTCCACTACATTGCTGCCCCCGAAGTAGCTGGTATCCCAGACGGTGCGCAGCAGGTCGGTTCGTGACACTGCTTGGCCCTCCCGGTCACTCAGGTATTTCATGACTCCGAATTCCAGGGGTGTGAGTGCCATCCGGGTGCCATTCACCACCAGCTCACGGGCCTCGGTGTCCAGCACCGGCGTCCTTTCTATGCCCAGCTCGGTTGCCGCCAGTGCCGCCAGCCAGCCGTCCACCGAGCCCGGCCCGAAATCCAGCACTGCACTGTAAAATATGGCTTCGTCCAGTACCCGCTCCTGGCCTTGTAATACTTCAAATCCCAGGCGCGTGGCTACGGGCCCATAGGTCGCCAGATCATTGACGGTGAGATAAACCCGCCGCAGCGCCGGACGCAACTCCATGTAGGTGCGTTTCAGGTCCAGCCAGAGGGCCGCCTGTACTTCCGAGGGGGCCTCGCCTGCCTCCGCGCTCAGCCAGCGTCGACAGAACAGTGCCTGTTGCTCCCGGGGAAGCGGATGCGCCTCCTGATGGGCGCACCATTCAGCGGTGATGGGGTCGTCCTGGAGCCAGCCGGGTTCCACTCGGTCACTGACAAACCGGCAACACAGCCCCAGAACCCGTTCATTACGACCGCGAACAACAATAAAAGTGTCGGGGCGCCGGCGCCACCATCGGCACAGGTGCGCCGCTGCCTCTGGGGTTTCCCTGTGCTCGATGATACCGGCAATGGCTTCATCGTCATCCGCCGTCGCCGGTTCCACGGCCAGTCTCTGGGTACCGGTGGGAAAGAAGGCCTCCCGCACGACCGGATTCTCGATCAGATAGAGCATGTCGGCGGTATAGCGCCAGAGCTCGGCTCGACCGGCAGCTCGGGCTTCCTCCAGAAGCTGTTGCCAGGCAGCTTTCTTGTAATCATGGAAAGTGCTGGGGTCCCGGGCCCGCAGGGAGTGGGCAATGGCATCGCGCACTGCATCGTGAATCAGCAGGCCGTCGTCGGCCGGATCGACGAACGGCAGGTTGCAGAGGCGATCGTAAACCTCGCGTGGAGGCAGGTCCGGCAGCAAAGTCCGGAGCAGGGAAATGGTGACTCGGCGGACCACGATGCAGGCTTCCAGGGCGCGGCGGGTGACCGGGTCTCCGACGTCGGCCAGGAACATGTTGGTAAGCTCTTCCAGAGCCTGGTGCAGGCTGAGTTCCTCGAAGGCGCGATCGGGCCGTTCGGCATAGGCCGAAGCCGCCAGCTGCAGGGCCAGGGGGTGGCCGTGAGTGGCATGGGCAATGCGAGCGGCTGCTTTTACAGGTACGCCGGCACCGGTCAGCAGGTGGCCGGCTTCGGTGTCGTCCAGAGGGCCCAGGGCCATGGCGCAAAAGCGTCCCCCGGGCGCAGTCCGCCAGGCTGCCAGCGGGCGCTCGCGGCCCAGGCACAACAGATGGACATTGTCGGGCAATGCCGGTACCCACGTCTGACGTAGCCAGGTGTCCATCAGCCGGTAAACTTCGGTGGTGTCGAGTGCCAGTACCACCCGGGAGCCCAGTTCCCCCAGACGCTCGGCGGCTTCGGCAGGGTCGCCGACGTTGCGGCCCAAGGCCTTGCCCAGCGCTCGCAAAAAGCCTTCGGTGGTGGGCTCAATAGCGCGACAATCGAGTCTGACGATGGTAGCCCCTGCCGAACGCGCCTGGCTGACAAACACGTCCAGCAGGCGACTTTTGCCGATACCGGCAATGCCGTAGATATGCTTGACCCTGGGGCCATCGGGTTCGAGCAGCTTACGCAAAGCCGCGAGTTCCTCGCGGCGACCGACAAAATCCTGGACCACTGGGGGAGCCAGTGGCTCCAGTGTGTCGTGCAGTTGCATAGTCAGTCCCTCCGTGACCTTCATGATACGCCAGCAGCCGTGGTAGTACAGTGCGGACTTATCGGCCAGGCTGCAATCCTCACAATATTCTCATGATCTCATCACTCCAGTCTGGTGGTCTGCGCTTATAGTGGACACTGCAGTTCAACACAAAGGAGGAAACATCATGACTGACGCAACATGGAAACTGGACGGCCATTATCTGGAAAGTTGTACCTGCCGTGAAGTCTGTCCCTGCCTGACTCTGGGTCATCCCACGGAAGGTGACTGCACCGGCCTGGTGGCCTGGCATATCAACCGGGGGCACTTTGAAAACACGTCCCTGGACGGTCTGAACGTAGTGGTGGCCCTGAACTCTCCGGGCGCCATGGCCGAGGGTAACTGGAAGGTAGTGCTCTACCTGGATGAGAGCGCCAGTGAGTCCCAGCGGGAAGTCCTGGGGCGGATCTTTGGCGGTCAGGCCGGGGGTCATCCGGAGGTGCTGGCATCCTTCATCGGAGAAGTACTTGGGGTCGAGCATGTGCCCATTGACTATCAATACAGTGAGGGCGAAGTGCGCCTGAAGGTGGGCCGGATTGGCGGCTCGGTGGTACACGCCAACGAGGGGCAGGACGGTCAGCCGGTGACGCTGCACAACCATCCGTTTGCGGTGGCGCCGGGTAATCCCGCCGTGTTGGCAACCTCGGAGTCGCTGCAGCATCAGGCCTACGGTATTGACCTGGATACCGCCAGACGCACGGCCGCCTACTCCCCCTTCAGCTACGCCGGACCCTGACCGGAGGAGGCACTGTGAACTGGACCAGCGCAAACACTTACCGGCGCGATCGGTGGCTAATCACCGGGGGTATGGTGGTGATCATTTTGCTGACCTGGGGTTATCTGTTTGATGCCGCCAGGCCAATGAACCATCAGGACATGGTCATGCCCGTGTTCCCGGCCTGGGACGGCGGCTTGTTGGTGGGGAGTGCGGTAATGTGGAGCATCATGATGATCGCCATGATGCTTCCCAGTGCCACGCCCATGATTCTGGGTTTTACTCGGGTGCAGCACCAGCGGCGACCCCGGCAGAAGGCAGTGCGGCTGACCTGGCTGTTCATCGCCGGGTACCTGTTTGCCTGGAGTCTGTTCAGCCTGATGGCCGCCGTTGCCCAGTGGACGCTATACAGTCTTGGGCTGATGTCTTCGGCCATGGGTAAGATCGATCCGCTATTGGCCGGTGCCTTTCTGATTGGTACCGGTCTCTACCAGTGGAGTACCCTCAAGTATGCCTGCATGACCCAGTGCCGATCCCCCCTGGATTTCCTGCTCAATGAGTGGCGCGAGGGCGAACGTGGCGCCATGATTATGGGCCTGCATCACGGCGCATTTTGTATCGGCTGTTGCTGGATGCTGATGCTGCTGATGTTTGTGGGTGGCGTCATGAACCTGCTGTGGATGGCGGCCGTCACCCTGTATTTTCTGGCAGAAAAGCTCTTGCCCCGGATGCGGGAATGGGGCCGGCTCACGGGCGGGTTGCTGATCCTCTCTGGCGTACTGATGCTGGCGGCGAAACTAAAATAGACACCCATCTTTAAATGGGGTTAAGGAGGGTGTCCATTTTCTATCGTCATGACGGTGCAACTGGGGTTTGACGGTCGAGGTGACTGAAGCGGGCCATAGCGGGACCTCATGGAAAGCCAATGCTTGCGTCTACCTGTCAGCCACCACCTCAAGGGCGGGCATCATCCTCGTTGGACGCTCCGAATGATGCAGGGGCAGCGGAGGCGGCATTTCAGAGTCGAGCAATGTCGCAGTGGACGGCGGACCCCTTGAGCCACACCTCCGCTGCCAACACCGGTCTACAATAGAATTATCACAGCCGCTGGCCTGCTAAATTCAAAGGTAGACCCCTTTGCCTGTTAAGGAAACACTGATTTATTAATGAATAATCGCTGGCAAGTGCCTGGCCGATCGTCCCTGAATTTGGGAAAATAAGGACACTTCGCTCCAAAGCCCAGGGACTTGCCCTATGTAAACCAGTTTCTCCGAGTTGGAATACGCCAGCAAGCGCAAAGTCACCCGCAGAGATCGTTTTTTGTCGGAGATCGAAGCGATCACGCCATGGGAAGCGCTGGAAGCCGAGCTGGAAGCCTTTTACCCCAAAGGCGGTGGCCGGTGCAGCCCTGAGGCATCGCCTTATTATGGACTCAGCGCATAGCCACGATTGCCGTAGATGATCAGATCGCTGAGCGCGGCTTTGTGTGTTTCATCCAGCGCTGGCTGGTTGACTGCATCGGGCGGGGGTTGGATGCGCCCGAAGTTTTCGATTTCCGGATACTGCCAGTCGGGATTGCTCGTGCTGCCAGCAGCCCCAGCAGTTATTGGCGCTGCTGCCAGTACCAGTAGCGTCGCCATCGCATACATAAGTTTTTCATCGAGACGCTCCGGGAATATTGGAAGATTAGGTATGTCACCAAGCACTTATTCGGTATATCTCGTGATCAGGGTTTGGGGCCACCCAGTATCGCCTCAACCTCGTTGCCCTGTGGCAAGCCCTGCTTAACGCCGACCTCACCGTTATCGTTCTTGTAAACAATCGTAGGGGTTGCGGAATAACCCAGCGACTTCATCAGGTCATTGTTTGCGGCGACTTTTTCTTGCGCCGCGTCCGGGATATCCTTCGCGACCTGAATGCCGCCCTGGTCGTAGTTGTGCTGGGAAACCGCGAACGCTTCGCTGGGATCTTTAGCGGCTAGAATCGTGGCGGCTTTGGGCGCACTGTCGGCCATGAGGATGCCGACCATTACATGGCGGAGCTGGACCTCGCCGGCATCAACCCACGGCCGTGCGAGCTGCCAGAACTTGTGGCAGTACGGGCAGTTGGGATCGGTGAATTCATAGACAATCACCTCAGCATCCTCGCTACCGTCGCGCACCCAGTGACTTGATTCGAGCTGTGCCCAGGCCTTTTCGGCCTGCGGGCCGGAGACGATGCGCTGGAGTGGCTCGGCCGTCAAATCTTTGCCTTGGCTATCGATGAGCGTGCCCAGAACGGCGTGCTCGCTGTCCTCAGTTAGATAGATCGCAATCGGGCGGCCCTGGAAGGTTGCGGCATAGCCTGTCAGGCCGGACGGCGCATCGAATGACCCCACGATTTCAAGACCGCGATCGGCCATTGAGGCGATAGGCTCGGGAAGTTTGGTGTCGGATGCGTTCGGTGTGTCCGCCCAGGCTGCGGCGGTATAGGCGCTGGCCACCAAGGCCGCGAGTGGGATCGTGAGTAATACGCGGGTCAATAGTTTTTTCATGGGAGTTCCTTTGCTTGAGTTGATTCGGTGGATGGCAGATCGAAGCGCTCGAGCGCCCGCGCCAGCGTAGCTTTAGAAAGTTGGCCGAGATGGCTGTCGACCAGTCGGCCGTTGGCGTTATAGAACAGCGTCGTCGGTAGTGCAGCAGACCCCGCTTGGCTACCGATTCCGCCGCGAGGGTCGCGTACCACGTGATCCATATCGAGCTGCATCTGATCCATGAACTTGCGGATCGTGGGAACGACTTCACGCTGGTTGGCAAAAACGAACAGAACGTCAGTTCGTTCATCCTGCGCTTGCTCCAGAACGGGCATCTCTTCGCGACAGGGCGGGCACCAGGTCGCCCAGAGGTTGACCACCATCGGTCGATTGCCTGCATTTTGCTGCAGGCTTGCCAGATCGGTGGGCGTGCCTTCGAGCGTGTACAACTCGGTCTCCGGTGGCCGACTCGTCTGGTTCTCGATCAGGCTCAGTGCCCCGCCGGTCAGTCCCCAGGCGAGCCCGCCAGCGAACAGCGCCACGCCCAGTGGGCCTCGCAAAGGCGGTTGTCGGGAGGCAAGATAAATGGCACAAAGGCCGATCACTATCAGGCTAGGGATCATCTCGAAGCCGCCATCGCGGATATCGATCCACGCAAGCGGATCCAGACCGTAGCTTGGATAATAATGCACGACGAATGCGATACGCGCGGTCACAAACCCCAGGAAGGCGAGATTGAATAAGGTGTCCCCGATGGCCAGGTCGCGTCGGCGGGCGGCGAGCTTGCCCGCGATCAGCGCGACCACAAAGGCGACTATGATCAGCCCTTGGCCAACGGAAATTGCCAGTGGACCGAGATTTAATGACAGCATCAGAGAGCACTCTTGGCGCGAGACAAGTGTTGCATGAATTCACCCGCACTCAGCTCGCCAACCACGCGCGCCGCGCGCCGCTCCTGGCCGTCCGGGCCGATCAGCAAAATGGTAGGCGGGCCGATGATACCGAATTGCTGCATCAGCGCGCGATCGGTAGTGTCATTTTTGGTCACGTCCGGCCGCAACAACTGGAAATCACCGAGCGCCTGCTGAACTTCGGAATTGCCGAAAACCTCTTCCTCGATGACTTTGCAGGAGATACACCAGTCCGCATAGAAATCCACCAGCGTCCACTGGCCGTTCGCGGAGGCTTTATCGACCTTTGTCTCGAAATCGCCGAGATCGGCCACGCCCTCAAAGCGGCCCATGAAATCGCCTTGTCCGGCGGATGCGGTATTCCCAGCGGCCATCGTGACAGATGTCGACGCAAACGCCAGCGGCTGTTGGATACTGTCGGCACCACCGGCCGCGCCGATGACCAGCAGGCCACCCCAGAGGCCGATCAATAACCCGGCGATACGCGAGATCATGCGCGTCGGCGCAGTCGGTGTCGCTGCTTGCACTGCGAGCTGGTAGAGGGTGATGCCAATAGCGACCAGCCAGGCTCCCCATAGACTAAGAACGACGTTGTCAGCCACCACGCGCTCGACGAACCAGATCGCGGTGCCCAGCATCACGAAACCGAAAACCACCTTGACGCCGGTCATCCAGGGGCCGGGCTTGGGCAGCAGGTGAGCGCCGACGCTGCCAGCGAGCACCAGCGGCGCGCCCATACCCAGGCCCAGCATGAACAGCGCGCTACCACCCAACACTACATTGCCGCTGTCGGCGATATACAGCAGCGCACCGGCCAGCGGCGCAGTCATGCAGGGACCCACCAGCAGCGCCGATAACACGCCGAGAATCGCGGCACCTCCCAGGCTGCCACCGGGTTGGCGATTGCTGGCGTTGTTGAGTCGATCCCGCAGGCCCGCCGGCAGTTGCAGTTCATAGACCCCAAACATAGATAGAGCAAGGGTGACAAAGACCAGTGCGAAAGCGCCCAGTACCCAGGGCGTCTGCATGACCGCCTGCAGGCTGGCGCCAGCCAGGGCCGCAGCTACGCCGAGCAGCGCGTAGGTCGCTGCCATAGGTAACACGTACGCCACCGAGAGCACGAATCCGCGCTTGCCGCGCGCACCGCTGCCCACGATCAGGCTGGTCAGGATCGGCACCATCGGTAATACGCAGGGGGTGAGCACAAGCAGCAACCCGAGACCGAAAAATATAGCAAGTACCCAGGCGGTATTTCCATCGGCGAGACTCGCTGCCAGGGATTGATCCTCGCCGAGCGTGGGCGCACTGGTTGACTCGTTGCCGGTGGGCGCTGCGGTTGCCGAACTGGCCCCGCTGCTGTTGGTGCTGCTGCTGCCGCCACCTATGTTGTAGTCAGTGAGGTTCAGCGTCGCCCGTTGCGGTGGATAACACAGCCCGGCTTCGGCACAGCCCTGCCAGGCAATATTCAGCGTTTGTGCCTGGCCGGGGTCAACGGTAACCGCCACCTGGTTGTAATACACTTCGGACTCGCCGAAGAACTCGTCTTCGATCGGCTTGCCGTCGGGAATCCGGACGTCAGCGACCGGCTGGGGCTCGCCCTCAAATTTGAGTTGATGGCGATACAGGTAATAGTCCGGTGCAATGTCCCAGGTGATCGTTAGCGTATCGTCGGCGTTGGCCGAAACGTCATACAAAAAAGCCTGTTCGACCGGCAGGAAATCATTGTTACTCATTTGAGCCAAGGTGGGGTTCTGGGGATTATCCGTCCTAAAAAGACATAATCCTCTACAGCCTTTATCAACCGTGGCCTCCAGAGGGGTATTAACTTTCTCTTAATCCTTAAGTTGTCCCATTCGGTTATGATGCTGAGC
>Ga0307958_1000458_pt1 | contig 22853 bp, 20 predicted proteins | sample OrgLakmetagen492_FD_201826 | JGI IMG/M metagenome (GOLD analysis project Ga0307958, IMG submission 201826) | Saline water microbial communities from Organic Lake, Antarctica - #492 | ecosystem: Environmental > Aquatic > Non-marine Saline and Alkaline > Saline | place: Antarctica: Organic Lake... | reverse complement strand
GAGCTGGACTTAAGTTCTTCTACTCACAACTCTTAGTTGGTGATAGTGCAGACAATTATCCCGGTATCCCCGGAGTAGGCATGACTCGGGCATTTGAGGTTTTAAACTCATGTGAAACCGAGGAAGATATGTATAATGCAGTCCTGCAAGAGTACAACAAAGTATACGGTGAAAGCAGCTTGGCTACTAATCATCGTGGTGGTAGCATCCATCTCACTCCTGAACAATTTATGGTGGAGCAAGGAAGACTTGCGCACATGCGGAAAGAGACAGGAGAGGTGTGGTGCCGAGACATCTACGTACCGCATGGGGAGAGCGAAGAATGGAAAAGCTAACCGTAAAAAGACAGAAAGAAGTCAAAGCAGAACTTCTGAAGGAACAGGCTTACAGATGTGCTATCTGCCAACAAGATTTAAGACGCATCTTGAAGTCGAACATCTGCTTGGATCACGACCATAAGACAGGGATTGTACGTGGAGTGCTTTGCCGAGGGTGTAATGGAGCTGAAGGTAAGATCAAGAACCTTGCTGCCCGCTACAAGAAAGACCTCACCATACTTCATTGGTTGAAGAATCTTGTATCTTACACAGAATCTCACAGGATTCCTCAGACTGAGTTCTTACACAGCACTCATAAGACTGAGGAAGAGAAGCGCGCCCTCCGAAACAAAAGAGCAAGAACTAGGAGGAAAGTTAATGGCAAGAGTACGACTTAGAAAACTGTTTACCAATGAAGAAATCATTGACGCTATTGACAATACGGAGAACTTTGGTGAAGCAGCCAAGTCTCTGTCTGAGTTGAGGGAGACTTCAGTCACAAGGCATATGGTTCGTTATTGGTACAGAACTCTGTATGAGTTCACCAAAGAGAACGGAGAAGCCTACGTTGGTACGACAGTTGCCGATAGGCATATCAGGAATCAGGAGGTAAAGCTACGAAATCCTACACCAGATGACGACAAGGGTCAGTCTACAACTGTAGACAACTCACGTATCATGATCATCCCTGACCAACACGCTCCGTATCAACACAAAGATGCTCTAGCTTTTCTTGCTGATGTTGCTTCAATACTTAAGCCAACTAGGGTAGTAAATCTTGGTGACGAAACAGACGGTCATGCCTTGAGCTTCCATGACAGTGATCCTAACTTGGATGCTGCTGGCCCTGAGCTTGCACAGGCAAGAGAGTTCATGCATGCTTTGGCTCGTATGTTCCCGGTACAGGATGTGTGCCACAGTAATCATGGCTCACTTGTGTATCGTCGTGCATTCAAGACTGGCATCCCTGTTGAGTACATCCGTCCATACCGTGAGGTTCTATTTCCTGATGGTGGCGGAGAAGGATGGGAGTGGAAGGAACAGATTGATGTTACACTACCCAACGGGGACAGGGTTATCTTCCAGCACCAGAGTGCAGGTGACATCCTTAACAATGCAGCTCATGAACGAGCAAATATCGTACAAGGACATGAGCATGGGTACTTCTTTATCCGCTACCGAAGCAGCAGCTCAGCCTTGTATTGGGCTATGGTTTCTGGTTGTCTCATCGACCGCAAGGCTCTTGCTTTTGCTTACGGTAAGAACTTCCCTAACAAACCTGTTATTGGTTGTTCAGCTATCATTGACTCTGAGCCTGTCCTTATCCCTATGCCGATGGATGATAACGGCAGATATACAGGTAATCTTAATGGAGTTTTAAGTTTGATGAAAGGAGGAAAGTCATGAGTGAAGAGAGGAAGCCTGTCAAGTCTGATGGGTCAACAGCCAGTTACTACGAGCTACCTAAAGGTTCCAAGGAACTGCAACATCTCATCTCCCATAAGAACATGAACTCGCAGATCGGAGAAATCTTCCGGGCTTGTTATAGGTACGGTGAGGTAGAACATTCCGAGATGCTTCGTGATGCAAAGAAGATTAAGTTCTATGCCGATGCAGAAATCGAACGTCTGACAAAATGGAGTAAGTGATGAATTGCTTTGAGTTCTTGGGGCTTGCCCCGGACTATAGAAAAGAGGGTAAGATTGTTCAGCTCGTCAAGAACTTGGAGGAAGTCAGCGAGAAGAAAATATCTTACCCTCTGATTGGACAGATCAAGCATGATGGAGTCTTCGGTATGATCATTGCTACCGGGACACACCTTTCTATCTTCGGAAGGACAGGTAAAAGACTATCCAATCTTGAGCGTCTTTGTAAGAAATATAGTCACCTGAAAGCAGGAGTATACATAGGTGAGGTTTGTTTGCCCGGCAAGTCCCTTGAGGTTTTGAGTGGAATTGTGAACCCTAACCGGACCAAAGACATTGACACTGTATTGGGAAACTACTTTATAACTCATGTGGAGATTCACTTTTATGACCATCTTACTATTGAAGAGTTCATTCATGGGAAGAGCTTGCAACGCTACACTCATCGCCAGCATCGTCTTAGGCTTCACGGTGTTCCTTGCATCGGCACTCATCTTATTCATTCCTATTCTGAGCTTGAGAGCTTTGCTAAGGGTGCTATTGATGAAGGACAGGAGGGTGTCGTATTAAAGCATGACGCTGATTGGGAAGCTGGACATAAAGGCTGGCGCTCAATGAAGAAAGTTCGTCGTGTTGAGTACGACCTGCTGTGTGTTGATACCGAAGAAGGTAAAGGAAAGTACGCTGGAAAGGTAGCTAATCTTATCTTCAAGTGGAAGGATGGCGACACTATTAAAGCTATGCTTGGTAAGAACTACACTCATGAGGATGCACAGTATATGTTTGAGTTCAAAGAGAACGACCCTGTTGGCAGAATCTACGCAGTGTATGGTCTGCAAGATAGCAGCAAGGGTAAGATCAGATTACCTAAAGTAGGTGAGTTACGGCATGATAAAGCTGAACCAGATTTTTAATTCAAAAAAAGGGGCAGCGTAGCCCCTTTCTTTACTACTTGGAGGTTTAATGCCTAAGTTAGAAGAACTAGAGAAGTCAGTAGGAGAGTGGGCAGAAGGTAAGGGCCTGATCTTTGAAGGTAACGAAGTTGCACAGGTTAACAAATTCATTGAGGAAGCTTACGAGTTTGCAGATGAAGTACACATGGGCAATAGAGACAAAGTAATCATGGAAGGTGGAGATGTTCTGGTAACTCTATGCGTACAAGCAAAGTTGCAAGGCACCACACTGGCAGAGATGCTTGAGTCTGCTTATAATAAGATCAGCAAGCGCAAAGGCAAGACCATTGATGGCACCTTTGTTAAGGCAGGTGAGTAATGGATAAAGCTACAAGTATCCTCTCAGATATCACGGTGTTTACCAAGTACGCAAAGTTCGTACCAAGCCTACAGCGCAGAGAAACATGGGAAGAGCTAGTGTTTCGTAACATGCAGATGCACATTGATACGTATCCAGATCTTGCAACAGATATCTTTAATACGTACATGGATTTTGTTATGCCTAAGAAGGTTCTGCCTTCTATGCGCTCATTGCAGTTCGGTGGTAACCCGATCTTCAAGGCCCCTAATCGGATATTCAACTGTGCGTACCTACCTGCTGAACAGGTAAGTTCTTTTCAGGAAGTGATGTTCTTACTCCTAGGTGGTTCTGGTGCAGGGTACTCAGTACAGCACCGACACGTAGATCAGCTCCCTGCCCTGCAAGGCCCCGACTATCGAGAGCGAAGGTTCTTGATTGGGGACAGCATTGAGGGATGGGCTGACTCTATTAAGGTTCTGGTTGAGGCTTATTTCTATGGGAAGATCCGACCAGTGTTTGACTTCAGTGACATCCGTCACAAAGGCGCTGAGCTTGTTACTTCTGGTGGCAAGGCACCCGGCCCTGATCCACTGAAGGCTTGCCTGCTGGAGCTTGAGGCTCTGCTGGAAGGTGTATTAAAAGCCCGTGGTCGTGGAACAAAACTCAAGCCAATCGAAGTGCATGATATGTTCTGCTTCATTGCTGATGCAGTCCTAGCCGGTGGTATCCGCCGTGCTGCCCTGATCTGTTTGTTCGACAGAGATGACGAAGAGATGCTTAGCTGCAAATCTGGAGAATGGTATCTGGATAATCCTCAGCGAGGCAGAGCCAACAACAGTGCAGTGCTTCCTCGGAGTGAGGTATCTCAGGAGGAGTTCTATGCTCTAATGCAGAAGGTAGAGGACAGTCATTCAGGTGAACCCGGAGTGTACTGGACTAACGATGCAGATTGGGGAACCAACCCATGTTGTGAGATAGCACTTAAGCCGTACCAGTTCTGCAATCTAACGGAGATAAATGCCAGTAACATTGTAGACCAGCAAGACCTAGAAGATAGATCACGAGCCGCTGCATTCATTGGTACACTTCAGGCAGGCTACACTAACTTCCATTACCTTAACCCTGAGTGGAAGCGTACCACTGAAGAGGATGCCTTGATTGGTGTTGGTATGACTGGTATAGCCAGTGGTTGTGTGTTGAGCCTAGATCTAAAGAAAGCTTCCAGTGTTGTTCTTGAAGAGAACGATATAGTTTCTAAGAAAATTGGTATCAACAGGGCAGCTCGCACCTCTACTGTTAAGCCTTCAGGCACTAGCTCTTTGGTAGCTGGTTCTTCTTCTGGTATCCATGCTTGGCACAACACTTACTACATTCGCCGTATGCGTATTGGTAAGAACGAAGCCTTGTATCAGTACCTAGCTAAAGTACACCCTGAATTGGTGGAAGATGAGGTGTTCCGTCCAGACACTATGGCAGTTATCAGCGTACCTCAACGGGCACCTGAAGGCTCCATCGTGAGAACAGAGTCTCTTACTTCATTGCTTGATCGGGTATCCCGTTTCAATAAAGAATGGGTACGCACTGGTCATCGAACAGGTAAGAACAGTCATAACGTATCTTGCACTATCTCAGTTAAGCCAGATGAGTGGGGAACTGTGTCTGAGTGGATGTGGAGTCATCGTGAAGAGTTCAATGGTATTGCGGTTCTGCCTTATGAAGGTGGCACTTACCAACAGCTTCCCTTTGAGGATATCACAGAAGAGAAATTCCTAGAAATGTACTCGCACCTTGAAGGCATTGACCTTACCAAGGTACACGAAGAGACAGACAACACAGACCTTGCAGGTGAGATAGCTTGCTCTTCCTCTGGTTGTGAAGTAACATAACCCGGACTATAGAAACAGATAAGGAGTAATTAAATGCGGAGTCAAGTAGTCATTGCAGCAGATATCGTTGAGTCACAGGCGACAGAAGGCTTGGTGAGCACAGACCTTTATATGGAAGGGACTAATGCTGGACTTAATGTTGATACACTAATAGAGCAGGCGGAGGAGATTTATGCAGTCTCAGAAGAAACCTTCCAAGAAACCTTCGATACCTATTGATGCTTGGGAGCTGATAGAACAAACCCTTTTACCAGACCCACCGAACCCTGACAAGCCAACTTGGAAACTCGTTGCAGAACAGGAACGTCTTAGGATTCTTGATGTTCTTAAGCACAGGGTAAATGTATACGGCATCTCCAATGATACGTGAAGCTACCGCATTTGATGCTCTCACTGTACTATGTTTAGCAGAGAGCTACCTTGAGGAGGCTGGCGAATACGCTGGCCTCTCTTACGACTCCTCGCTTGCCATTGGTAATATGATGCTTGCAACAAAAGACCCTAACCAACTGTTTATCCTCAGCTTGAATTCTGAGAAGGAAGTTGTTGGTATGCTATGGGCTGTTTGTGTAGCAGCATTACCTTGGTCACCAGAGAAGGTAGCTCTCGATCAAATTGTTTACGTTGCACCTGAGTACAGAGGCACTAGGCATGGTTTAGATTTACTGAGAGCTTATGAAGATTGGGCTGAAGAGGAAGGTGCATCTGAAATTAGACTTAGCATAGCCTCGGGTGTCCATGAAACAAAGACAAGTAAACTGTACCAAAAATTAGGGTACTCTCATTTAGGTTCACAATACAGGAGAAAGTTATAATGGGTTTTATGTCACCTAGTACACCAGAAGTACCTAACCCGGCCAAGCGTCCAGAAAGATCAGACACTATTGAGCCTGAGGATATCGCTGTTGGTGGGGAAGGCGAAGAAAGTGAAAAGAAAGGTCGCCGTGCATTGCGTAGACCTTCAGGTAATGCCGTTGGGTCAAACCAAGGGGTAGGTACTGGCCTCAGCGCGTAAGGAGACTACATGAAAAACAATCCCTTGTCTCCCTATGGAGATAAAGGGTCTACCCTAGCTTCCAAGTACGATCAGTTGAAGCAGAAAAGGGAGACCTATCTAAGTCGTTCAGAGCAATACGCCAAGGCTACACTGCCATACGTTATGCCAGAGAATCAGAACACAGAAAGTGATTCTATGCAACACGGTTGGCAGAGCTTTGGTGCAAAGGTTGTTAATCACCTTAGTAACAAGATTATAATGACCCTGTTCCCGCCTTCTAGGTCTTTCTTTAAACTAAGCTTCTCCTCTGATATCCAAAGAGAACTAAAGGAAGAGGGCTGGGACAGTTCTACCTTGGCAACTGAGCTTGCCGCTGTAGAGTCTGATGCCATGACATTCATGGACAGCACAACACCTAGAGACTTGGATATTAAAACATCCAAGCATTTGATTATCACTGGTAACTACATGCACTACTTCCCTGAAACAACTAAACATGCTATAGGTTTAAGCCTAAACCAGTACGTTGTGAAGAGAGATACGTATGGAACTTTACTTGAAGTTATAATCTGCCAGAAGAAAGCCTTAGGCTCTATGCCGGAGGAGATTAAGCAGCAGGTAAAATCAGACTATCGTAACAGTCACATCAAAGATGATACTGAGGTCTCTCTGTACACAGGTGGCTTGCGTCAACCTGATGGTAAGTACAAAGTATATCAAGAAGTCCTTGGTGTGGTGGTAGGTAAAGAAAGCCTTATGAAGGAAGAGAACATCCCCTTCACCATCTTAATGTGGAACCATACTCACGGTGAAGATTACGGTAGAGGCTTGGTAGAAGATCATGGTGGAGATTTCCATGTTATTCAAATACTTTCTGAGGCTGTAGCTAAGGGTATGATCTTGATGGCAGACATCAAGTACCTTGTTAAACCCGGAAGCTACACAGATGTTGACCATCTTGTTGAAAGCCCAACAGGGGAATTCATCAGTGGCAACATTGATGACATCGGTGTTCTACAGTTAGAGAAATACGCAGACTTCTCTCCTATCGTTGAAGTCCTTAGGGATTACGAGCGAAGGGTTGGTGAAGCCTTTATGGTATCTCGGGCAGCAAGACGAGATGCAGAACGTGTAACTGCTTATGAGATCCGACAGGATGCTGCTGATCTTGAGCTGGCTTTGGGTGGTGTATACAGTCACCTGTCTGCTATCTGGCAGAAGCCTAGAGCTATGCGCCTTCTCAAGATGGCTATTGATAACAGCAATTCTGATTTGAAACTAGGTGACTTTAGTCCAGAGATTATAACTGGTGTAGAAGCCTTAGGTAGAATGAACGAGCTTGACAAGATCATGCAATTCACAGAGATGCTTCAGATGACTAACTCATGGCCTGAAACTATGCAACGTAGAGTGCAATGGGACAAGTTTAGTGGCAAGGTAGCTGCTGAGATTGGCCTAGAAATAGACTGGTTGATGAATGATGAGCAGTTCAAAGAGATGCAGCAAGCTGAACAGAAAGCAATGATGGAACAGAAGATGGCAGCAGAAGCCAGCAAAGCCGTTCCTGATATGATCAAACAAGGAGGCCAACAGTGAGTACCGAAGATACAACTGTAGTAGAAGGAACAGCAAGTACACCTAGTTCAGAGGGTGTAACTCCCGCAACTACTGAGGGTGTAACCAATGCAACAGAAGAGAGCACGAGCACCACGGAAACGACAGAAGGAACAGGCGTCACGGAGGCGACAGATACAGAATCAACAAGTGAAGAGTCCAAGCAGACTTCCACTGATGACTCTGGAGAAGCAGACTTCTATTTCAATGGACAACAAGTTCAAGTAGAGGTCCCTGAAGACCTGAAGGGTAACCTTGATGCTGCCGGTGTTAACGTAGACTCCGTTCTTAAAGAGCTTTACGGTAAAGACAGTGACTTCACTTTGTCTGATGATACAAGAGCGCCCTTGGATGAGAAATACGGCAAGGTAGTTGTAGACACCTTTCTTAATGCAATGAAGAGCCAGAACGAAGGCATCCTTAAAGGAGCAACTGAAGCTCAGAACGCTGCAAGTGAAGCAGATAAACAAGCTGTTGAGTGGAGCAACGAAGTTGTTGGAGGCGAAGAAAACTGGAACTCCCTTGAGTCATGGGCAACAGAAAACCTAGATGAGGGAGAGATTACTTCTTTCAATAAGGCTATGTCCAGTGGTGACAAGTGGATGCAAGAGCTTGCTATCAAAGCTTTGAACGGAAAGATGCAATCAGCAGAAGGCGACACAACAGTAAACCTAGTATCTGGTGACAGTGCTAGTGACACTGGTTCTGGTTCTGGATTGTCGGGTCAAGACTATATCAATGAAATGACAAGTTCTGCTTTCCGTGCCTTGAAAGGCCATGAGAAAGTCAACGCACAGAAACAACTCGACGCCAGACGTAGGACGGGAATGAAGCGAGGGCTTTAACCCGGACTATAGAAGGAAAGGCGTTTTAAAATAATTTAGGAGGTACAAAATTGTCTACTACTAATAATGTTACCAACCCGGCAGTATCCGCTTCAGGTGAAGTCGATACGCTACTGGTTGAGAAGTTCACAGGTAAAGTAAAAGAAGCGTACATTCGTCAAGAAAACCTATTGCGTTTCTTTGATGTACAAATGGTCGTTGGCACCAACATGGTTTCTGAGAAATTCATGGGTGATACCCAACTGCAAATCCTCTCTCCCGGTCAAGACCCGGAAGCTACCACTACTGAGCAAGACAAGAACGCTCTGGTAGTTGACACTACTGTAATCTCTCGTAACGCCGTTGCTATGTTTCACGACATCCAGAACGACATCGAAGGCTACAACTCTAAGCTGTCCATGAACCAAGCGAAGCAACTTGCTCGTCTGGAAGATGAGATGGTTGTACAGCAGTTGATCTATTCTGCACAGAGCAACACCCTTGCCGAGCGTACTACTGCTCGTGTATCAGGTCACGGCTTCTCTTACCAGATTAGCATTTCCTCAGATCAGGCGGGTGATCCCGAGAACCTGCAAGCTGCAATCGAACTGGCTATCGAGAACATGATGACTGGTAAAGATGGTGGTGATGGTGTGGATCTGGATGATATGTATATCATGGTTCCTTGGATCGAGTTCAACGTACTACGTGATGCCGAGCGCATTGTAAACTCAGACTACAGCACCTTCCAAGGTGATACTGTATCCGGCTTTACTCTGAAGAGCTACAACGTACCTGTCATTCCATCCAACCGTTTCCCGCGAGTTGCGCCGAACGGCAACGATGTAGTGAGCCGTACTGGTCAGTTGAGCAACGCAACAAACGGCCAGCGTTACACCGCTAGTCTGGATCAGGCTAAGTCCAAAGCTATCGTGTTCAAGCCTGAAGCTCTGCTTACTGGTAAGACCATTGATATGACTGGTGACATCTTTTGGGATCGTCGTTCTAAGTCATGGTTCGTTGACACCTACCAAGCAGAGGGCGCAATCCCTTCCGCATGGGATGCTGTCTCCGTAGTTGACGTAGTTGGTAACACCGAAAACACTGATGTTACTGCACGGGCTAACCGTAAAATCGTCAAGACTCAGACTGTAACATAAGAGTCTAGCAATCAAGCCTCGTCCCTAATGGGGCGGGGCTATTTTGTTTAGGAGGAATAATGGAACTACTTAATACAGAACTTGATGCAGTGAACCTATGCCTTGCTGGGATTGGTAGAGAGCCTGTCTCAAGCCTAGAGACTGCCGACCTAGACTCTGCTATGGCAAGAGCTGTTATCCAGCAGTCAAGTCTTGATCTCCAAGTAAATGCTGGTAGAGGCTGGTGGTTTAATACCGAAAGAAACTGGCACCTGCAACCTAATGCCCTCGGAGCAATAGCACTACCTAATAACACACTTAGTATTGTAGAAGCAAGAGCGACATTCTATGACAGAGGTGAGAGACTTACCGTAAGAGGGAACAAGGTGTACGATACAGATGCTCACACTTTTGACTTAAGAGACATTGTTAACAGAGATGGTACAATTACCTTCTCTCTTATCCTTGCTCTGGAGTACGGAGAATTACCACAAACGGCTAGGTCTGCTATCGCTTGGAAATCCCGTAGGGTATTCGCTGATGATGTTGTTGGTGATCAGGTTCAGCACCAGATCAATATGCGTGGAGAGAACAGAGCATTTGCAGCCCTTGAGGCTGAGCACCACAGAACAGCTAGGAAGAACTACCTTAGAGATAACGCACAGATCCGCAGCGGGGTAAGCCTCATAGGTGGCAACAACAATATGTACCAATAGGAGGAACAGATGGCTCTAACAACGAGTGCATGGGCTAGGCCCATTCAAGGTGTTTCACAGCAACCACCTAAGATAAGGCTGGAAGGACAAGCTAGTATTCAAGAGAACGCTATAAGCTCTGTAGTAACTGGTTTGAGAAAACGTCCGGGAACTGTAAGGATAGGAACTCTTACTGCGAAACTTCCAGAGAGTACAGCGTATCATTACTACAATAGAGGCACAGGAGAAGAGTACATAGTAGCTATTCCACCTAACAGCCTTCCCCGTGTATTCGACATCTCTGGTGATGAGCTAGTAGTGGAGAACAACCTTCTTTCTACAGGGTACATCTTCAACTCAAACCCTCTTGATTTTATGCGATTCTCTACTATCAGTGACTTCACCTTTATAGTTAACAAGACTGTAGTTCCTTTGGCAGATTCTGAGCTGACACCAGCACTGGATAATCAGGCTATAATAAATGTTCAGTTTGCTGACTATGGTAGGACGTATTCTATTAGCCTTAATGGTACAACTATCTCGTCTTATACAACACCAGATGGTAGTGAACCTGAAGATATAAATGATGTAGATACTTCTGTTGTAGCTGAGAGGCTATATAACAACTATGGAGATCCTAGTGTTGACAGAATCTATACTCAACAGTTTACTGATGCGACTTCGAGCACTCCTGATAATACTATTTTCCTAAATGGAAAAACTTATGAGGCGGTATACCAATCGGTTAATCAGGGCACACAAAAAGACCCGGAGTTTGTTGATGCGTTCCAGTATTACGAAGCAACAGATAGCACCAACCTAGGAGAGATTGTTGGATACGAGTTTACTCTTGAAGGTAACACTATCCTAGTAAGAAAGACTGACAGCACAGACTTTGATATATCAACTACAGACGGTGCAGATGGCAGAGATCTCTTTGTTGTAAAGAACTTGGTTAAGCAAGTAACTGATCTACCTGTCTACGCACCTGTTGGCTATCGGGTGGAAGTAGTTGGGCAGGGAAACAACAGCGATGATAACTACTGGCTTGTAGCAATAGAGACCTCTGGATCTACTGTAAGGTGGGTGGAGACACAAGGCCCTGAGCAGAGTGTAGGGCTGGATGTATTGACTATGCCTGTTGTTCTTATAAGAGATAGGTTTGAGGCGGGTAAGGCTGTCTTTATTATAAAGGAAGGGCCTTGGGAAGAGAGAAGTTTTGGGACAGAGGAGAGTAACCCGATGCCATCCTTTGTACAAGATGGTGTTCCCCTGACTAGCATAGGCACATTACAAAACAGGTTGTCATTGACAGCAGGAGAGTCTGTTATATATAGCCGAAGCAATCAGTTCTTTGATTTCTTTAGGAGCACAGTAAGGACTGCGCTAGATACAGATCCTATTGATGTGTACGCAGATACCAATAAGGTTAACTTCCTTGAGAACTCTGCTATCCTAGATGGTGACAGGGTATTCTTCAGTAGAAACGGACAGTTCTTGCAGAGCGGAAGAGAGCCTATCACTAAGAGCAACGCAACTTTGCAGTTCGCTAGTACCTTTGAGAATATTGCTGATTGTCCACCTGTTGCCTCAGGCGATGTTATCTTCTTTGCTTTTGCTTACGGAAGATTCTCTGGTATCCGGGAGTTCTATACTGACAGCTTCACAGATACAAAGAGAGCTAGACCAGTAACAGACCACGTAGATGAATACATTATGGGTAGAGCAAGGCAACTAGCTACCAGCACAAACAAGAACCAGCTTCTTGTATTAGCTGAAGACCCTAGTGAAGTCTATGTGTACAACTGGTTGTGGCAAGGTGAGGATAGAGTTCAGTCCTCATGGAGTAAGTGGATCTTCGAGGGTGAGGTACAGTACATAGCTTACGACAATGATACTATCTACATCCTCATAAACCGAGAGGGTAACCTTGAGCTTGAGCGTATCGAAACAGGAGACCCCGATGATAATGGGCTTTCATTCTCTGCTAGGTTAGACAGGAGGTTTCAAGCAACAGCCGTTAAGGCCAATGGGCAGTGGGATGTTGAGATACCCTATGGTTATGCTGGTGAAGAGTTATCTCTTGTTCGAGGGGATGGCTGCTTTGATTCTGGTGTAACAATTACATTCAGTAGGACAGGACAGCAAGTATCTATAGAAGAGAACATAGCGCCAGATGACGTGTCTGAAGTTTCTATCATTGGTGGAATAAGATACAAGATGGTATACCAACCAACTATGCCTTTCATCAAAGATAGAGCTGGCAAGGTTATAGATACAGATAGGCTTATTATAAATGATGTCAATATCAACTATGATAAGACAGGACTAACCCAAGTTGTTGTTGAAAATGAGTGGGGAGTCACAAGAAATTACGAGTTCAATAGCAGGGTTATTGGTGGATTCAGTAATATCATTGGCTTTGCGCCTATCCTTCCGGGTAAGTACAGCTTTCCTATCAGGCAAGAATCAGAGAAGATAACATTCAAACTAATCACGGACAGCCACATACCTTTCCAGCTAAGAGATATGGAGTGGAGGGGTAGGTTCACACAAAGGGGACGCCGTGTATGATTTTAACTAGGAGGAAAGCATGGCTATAGCAGCAGCAGGTGCTTGGGTAGCGGCTAACGCCGGGGCGATAGCAGCAGTCACGGCTGCTGGCTCTGCTATGATGCAGGGTATACAGGCCCGGAACGCCGCGCAAGCAGCAGAAACACAGAGGAAGCAGAAGAACGCAGCCGCTTTGAACTCTATGCAAGACCAGTACAGTCAGTTGTCAGGAGCAGAAAAAGACTCTAGGCAACGAGCTGTTGAGGAGTCTATGGCTAATCAAAGAGAGTACGCATCTAGGCGTTCTAAGATTAGTCTGATGGCAGCAGCCTCAGGCACCAGTGGTCTCAGCGTAGACAGTATGGTTCGTGACCTCAGGCAACAACGAGGTCGTAATATGAACACCATCATAACCAATCAAGATATTGAACTCCAAGGTTTCAGGAACCAAGCTGAAAGTATCCGGGTGGGAACAGCAGCCAGAACTGACAACAGAAAGATACAACGTCCAAGTTGGGCAGAGGTCGGGCTACAGACAGGTATTGCTGGAGTACAGGGATACGCGGCAGGCAAGGACATACAAGAAAGCCTAGGTTACGGTGGTGATCCGGCTGCAACAGTGAAAGGAGGTACGTAATGGCTAATGGTCAAATATCAAGAGAGGCTATCGAGTCTCTTCCAAGGAACCAGCGGAGAGAACAACCGTCTACAACTGTAGACACTTTTGTTGAACCACAAGCTGCCCTTAATCAACCCACTAAATCAGCTAGGGTAGTTTCTGGACTGATGGCATTTTCTGGACAGGCTATTGATTCTTCAGTTCGCAGTGAGAAAGCTAAGATAGATCTTGATAAGGTGACACAGCAGCAGAGAGCACTTCAGGGGCTAGACCCTACAGATGATGCTACCAACGCTGGCATACGCTCCTATCAAGTTATCAACATGCGTGATCAGGTTCTTGAAACAAACTCTGAGCTTGCTAAGACTGTTCAGGAAAACCCCGGCATGACTGATGATGAGTACGCGGTAGCTACACGAGATGCTTACTCTGGTTTAATCAGTCAGTACCAACCAGATGATCAGTTGTCCAAGGCTCTTAGTAATAGACTGCAAGAGTCTCAGGTTCAGCTACACCAGATAAGAACAGCAGCTCAGAAAGGACATCAAGCTTGGCTTAGGACAGATGCCTTAGGCTCCAGCATTGAAGAGTACCGTGAAGCTGCTGGTAGTATTGAAGAGCTTTCACAGACTATCGGTGAAGATGGTAGCTTGTCTGCTGAGGCCGATGCCTTGGGAGTTACCCCTGAGGAGTTCAGGAATACTATCGTCAATGCAGCTAGTAGAGATGCTGAGGTTGGTGATGGCAGGATCTTGTCTGCTATAGAGGGACAAGAGTGGGCTTCCAGTGACCCTAGGGTGGCTCAAGCCAGAGAGATCTACAAGAGAAAAGAAGCTCAGAAGAATGCTGTTAAGATTGGTAGCATACGTGGCGATATTGAGATGTCATGGAAGACAAGGCAGGCAAGCTGGGAACAAACGGAAGCTGCCTTGGACAACCTTAACGAAAGGTATCCCGGTTCTGTGTCTGCTGCAATGGTCTCCTCTCTCAAGCAACAGCAGGCTAGTATTGCTGCTGGCGAAGAGAAGAACACTCAAGTACAGATAGACATTATGCAAAACGTAACTGATGGAGACTCTATGCGTGTTGGTCTTAGGTCTGACCTTACCAACGCAGAGGTAAGAGAGGGAGTAGTTGGGCTATCTCAAAGTGTAGATGAGTACACAGCGCAGCTAGTAGAGACAGGTGAGCTAGATCAAACTGAAGCTTACGGGTACGCAGTTGATAGAAAGCTTGATATAAGCAGAGCTGCTGGTGTAGAGATTCCAGAGTTTAAAAGGATCTTTTCTTCTTTATCCTCCCTCGACCCTGCCGACTTTCAAAATGAGGATGGTGTACCTGATTGGGCTAACCAAGCACTCAAGACATTGCCTAAGCTGAATGAGTCTGACATCGAATTATACGGTGCGAACAGCAAGACCAGAGCTTTCATCAATAACTACAATGCCATGAGAGACACCGAGGAGCCAGATCCTAGAGCTTGGAGAAGAGCTTGGGCAGCAACTCACGGTGAGACCAACCTAACACCAGAGCAGCAGGCCACAGGCATATCTGATGCCAGAGACGCAGCAGACGATGCCCTTGATAGAAGTCCTCTGGAATGGGGAACAGCTTGGTTCACAGGCTCCGAGGCAGCACCAGATCACATCCGTAATTGGGTGGCAACTGAGGCGTCAAGAGAGGCTAGTGTTCTGATGGGTAGCGGTGCTACTGATCCTGACTCTGTTGGTGCTGCTGCCGCAGAGAGAACTTTGGGTAACTTCACTAGGTTGAAATCGGGATCTGCTATAAACAGAAGTAGATCACGTATCCTAGCAGAAGCAACTGATGCCGAGGGCCAGTCTTTGATTCGTCCTGATGAGCTAGACCAAGCCTTTGAATGGTTCGTTGGCTCTAACCTAGAACAGATGGATGAGAACTCAGCACTAGATGACTTGTCTATGCAAGACATTAAGTTCACAGCAAGACCCGGTGGATTGATAATGCCGGTTGATAAGTTAGGTTCACCTCTTCTCGATAGACCTGTCACAATGCGAGAGCTTGGTACTGGTTACCGGGAAGCTGTAGATACTAAGAGAGTAGAGGAAGCTCTCGGGACTTTCAAACTTAGAAATAAGATAGGCGAGGCGAAGTTGAAGGCTTTCAGGGAGCAGTTTCAGTAGTTGCCAGAAGAAAGAAGATAACCTACAAGCGAGATAACAGGAGGAATAATGGCGGAGAAACCGTACAACAGTGCCGCTTTTCAAGATAGTTTGATAGCGCAAGCAAGAGAATTAGGTGCGACTGAGGACGAGATCAATAGTGTTATGCGTAGAAGCCCAACCAGCTCCCCTTCGGAGGCTACCGTAGCTCCGCAAGGTACAGTTACAGGGGCACAACCTGCCCCGGAAGGGATGGCAGCAGAGGTAGAAGCACAGTTCCCATCTAACGTAGCTCCTATTCGGGAAGACAAGAGCATTGGAACTACCTTCTCCCCCATTCTTTCTACTGATTACAGTACGCTGAGGAATGAGAGAACCAGAGAAATGGAGGCTGCTGAGGAAGCAGACCTCGGAGCAGGTGAGTTATGGAGCCTAGCCCGTGAGAATGTAACCTTGGGTGCTGGTATGGAGAGGGTCAGTGACCTACGTGGAGCTGAAGAGGACGAGGCATTCTTAGCTGGTAAAGAAAGTTTGCTTATGCAAGATGCTAAACAGTTCACAGATAATGAACTGGAACTTCTTGCTTCTGCTGTTAATCACGAGGACTACGCAGCAAGAAAGGATCAGATCAATAACAACAGAAGCAGAGCTGAACAGTTAGGTGATGCCGGTCTGCGAGGGTTCGCTTACCAGATGGCAGCAGGCATGACTGATGAGGCATTGCTTCCTTTGTACCTTGCAACGGGTGGCCTTGGTTCTTTAGCCAGAGGCACCTTGTTAGCAAGAACATTATCTACTGGTGCCTTAGGTGCCGTAGAGGGTGCCGCTATAGAGGCTGTACTTAAACAAACAGATACAAATAGAGGGTGGGAAGATGTTGTCATTAGTTCTATTGGTGGTGGTCTTGTATCTAGTGCGATTCCTTTGGGTGTTGCTGGGTTCAAAAGACTTAGGAATGGAAAACCAGCTAACATTGATCCAACTAGAACAGATACGTACCGGGAAGCCTTTGAGGAAAGCCGTCTGGTAGACGAGGATCTTCAGAAGATTACTAGAATGCACGAGATTGATAGGTCTCTTCAGGATATCGAGGAAGCTATCAGCATAACAAGTGTTCGTAACATTGACGGTAGACAGCAGTTGGTAGATGAATTGATGCCTCTTGCTAAGAACCGGATGAGCAAAGGGGACAGGGAAGCTCTACTTAGAGAGAGATCTCAATTAGACAACCAGCTCAACCAGCTCACAGAGAGCCGCAAACGGGTTCCAGATATTGACCCCGGCGGTACTAAGCGTATCCGTGCAAGACGTGCTGCTGAGCGTCAAGGGAAGCTGAGTGGCATAGATGAACGACTAGCCAAGGTCAAAGCAAAGGCAGATGATATCGACCAGAGGCTAAAGGCCGATCAACCACTCCGAGATGCATGGGCAGATATAAGCAGGCTAACTAATGGTGTTGTTCCAGAGCATCTTAAGGGTAAACTCCTTGACAGCATGGAAGCACAGATGTCCCCGCTTAACAGGGCAGAGCTACGCAGATCAGGCGATATGGCTGAGACAGCGAGGAAGCTACGGGAAGAGCGTTCAGCTCTTGAAGCAGGGCGTACCCCTAGGGTCAACGAGGATGGCACTGTACGGACACCTACAACCGCTGAGAAGATCGCTGATGATTCCGCTGGTGCTATGCGGGTTGAAGGTTCCGAGTTCATGGATGACATCTTTGATGTGCCGGGGGCTGGTCGTATAGAGGAGATGACCGCTGAAGCAGCTCAGTTCGGTGCAGCGACCCCTAGAGCAGATAGCCTACGTAGGTTGTCTGGACTTGGTGTGACTGGATTGAAGTCTCTGTATAGCAGGCTTGATACGAGTCCTAGTGATCTTATAAGAGGTATGTCACGTATGCTCTTATCTGATCCACAGGTAGCTGGCAAGGGCCATGTTCCTGCTGCTATCCATCAAGATACATTCATGGCACGTATCCTTAATGAGGAAGGTGGTCGTGAGTTTGAAGCCAAGGTAAGCTGGGCAAAGAAGAACGGTGTTAGCTCTTACAAGATGCACCTAGGTATCGGTGACCAGATGAAAGAGTTTGATAATGAAGTTGTACTAGCTATGGTTCGTGGTGGTAGTGATGACCCGGATATCAAGATTGCAGCAGAAGCAAGACAGAGTATCCTAGAAGAGTCTCTTAAGTACCGCAAGCGTTATGGTGTTAAGGGATTTGAGAACGTCAAGCATGATCCTAAGTATTGGTCATTTCTCCCTAGTGGTAATAAGATACTTCAGGCCAGCAGAACCAATAAGAAAGAAGATGTTATAGAGACCATGACTGGTGCCTATATGAATGGTAGGTTCAAGCTCAATGAGAAGTCAGCTCGTATTGTAGCTAAGGCTCAGTACGCAAGAGCTGTTAACTCTACAGTGAAAGCAAAACAAGCTGGTGTAAAGAGCGTACTAACTGAATCAAACATTGTAGCATTGAGAGCTGACCTTGAAGACCTTGGTGTCCCCACTGGACAGATTGATGAGTTCCTTGAAAGCTTCAGTGATGTACGTGCTATTGAACAGGTATCCAACAGAGCTAAGTTATCGTTGGGTGCTAAGATAGACTACATGCACAAAGGCATTCGTATGGTAGACCTTATTGATACAGATCAGAACACCGCTATGAAGTACGCAAGAGAGGCCAGTGCTGATGCAGCTATGGGGACTCAAGGCTTTAAGAGCAGAGGTGAGGTAGAGTCAACCATCGAGAACATCCAGAAAGAAGCTAAGAACCTGTTGGAGAACGAGATCGAGCTGGCTATTAAGAGAGGAGATACTAAGAAAGAGATTGCTACCCTTAAAGATCAGATAGATGAGGTTGGTGAGGATGCAGACAAGCTAATGGATTCTGTTCGTCTTATGTACGGAGAGAGCCTAGACACAACAGCTTCAGGTGACATCCCGTTTGGGTACAGAGGTATCCGTATGACACGGAAGTACGCATCTCTTGTTAGGCTTGGCTGGAACGGGTTTGCTAGTATCAGTGAGAACTCTAACGCTATTGTAAACAATGGCCTTGGTACTACTATGCGTAACACTAAGTTCAAAGACTTCGCAGCTATCGGTAAGATAGAAGAATCAGAAGATCTTAAGGGTATGTACAAGCTTATTGGCGCATACGGACAGCGAGGTGCTTGGATCAAGAACAACAACTACCTGCTTGACACAATGGATGAGCCGGGTAAGAGCGCCTTTGAAAGGATATTTAACAATGCTTATGGCTTTGTTAGTAACAAGACCCAGCTATTGTCAGGGTATCGTGCAGTCCAGCATGGATCTGAAGACCTTGCACTTAGAGGTATGCAGGACAGGCTGGTTCGTATGGCTAATGGTGAGATCAAACCTAGGAAACTGGACTATGAGAACCTTGAGAGAGCAGGTGTATCCCCGGATGAGATAGACAATGTGTTCAATCACATTAGAAACAAGCCGGAGTACGCCACTGTTGATGGAGATCAGATACAGATCTTCACAGGGGATGGCATGGATGAGATTTTCCTAGATAAGCTTGGTGCTGCATTCAACTCAATGCTTGCCAGAGACATGCAGAAGTCCTTTGTTGGTGACACACCTATCTGGATGAGCAAAGAGTTAGGCAAGCTTATAACTCAGTTCAGGGCATTCTCGTTGATTGCAATAGAACGTCAGGTAGCCGCAGGTATCCGTGGTGACAAAATCGCTATGGCTCTTAAGGTTATGTGGGGAACAGGTCTATCCTCTGGTGCTTACTACTCTCGTGCTTATATCAAGGCGAAGGAAGACGGAGATGATTTCGAGGAGAGCTGGGAAAGAGCCTCAGATCCTGCAAACGCAGCAATGGGTATCGCTAACATGAGTCCACAAATAGGTCTGCTTGGTTTCGGTATGGAGATTGGTGCTACTGTAGGCTTAACTGGAGGTTCCGGTACAAGTGGTTCACGCTCTGGTGCTAGACCAATAACAGGTCTTGAGTCTTTGCCTGTATCAGGTGTTGTAACTCAAGGGTTCAAGGGCGTACAAGGAACTGTGTCTGGTGCTGTATCTGGTGATTCAGAAGCTGCAATGAAAGGGCTTAAACAGATCTATGGCATAGCTCCTATAATGAACACAGCAGCCGTAGGTGTTGCATTAGCCATAGCAAATACGGTTAACGATTAACCCGGACTATAGAAGAATGAACTTAAGGAGAGGAGGTCAGAATGGCTTTTAGCTATGTTAAGAGATCTGGTAACGGAACTCAAAAAGCATTCACCTTCTCCTTCACGGGGCAAGACGAGGGATACTTTCGAGATGAAGACTTGGTAGTGGTTGTGGACGGGGCATTAGCCTCGTTCTCTCTAACCAGTTCAAACACTCTTGAATTATCAGTAGCTCCCCCTGTTGGAGAAGATAATGTTTTAATAAGAAGGGTAATGCCTAAGGACGTACCCTACGCAGATTTTAAAAGAGGAAACAACTTTGGGCAAGAGGTACTAAACAATAGCTTCTTGCAGCTACTTTATATTGTTCATGAAAGCTTAGATGGTTTCTTTCCAGAGGGATATACTATCCAATCTGCTATCCGTTTTATTGAGGATGCTACAATAGACGGTAACCTTTATGTGAATGGCAAGGCAGAGGTAACAGACTCTGACCAAAGTGTTCCAGATTCCGTTGTTAACTTTAGAGAAGGTGACGATAGGTACAGGGAACCACTAGAGTCAGAGGTTATTGAAAGAAAACAAGAAGACTATAACATAAGAAGAGAGTTCGGGGCTGCTGACGCTAACATACAGAGTCAACTAGCGGGGGAAGTTCCTTTAGAGGCCAGTGCATTCAGCCCTATTTCGTGGCATGACCCTATTATTGAAAATAGTGTTACAATCCCTGAGAATAAGAACGCTTGGTCATTTGGCCCAACGATGACTATAGGTGCAGGTCAAACAATCACTATTGGTCTTAATTCATTTTGGACAATAGCTAATGGAGAGGTACAATGAGCACATTAAGAACTAATAATTTAGAAAGTTTGGATACCGGACGAGTCATAGAAGTAGACGAGATATCCAGCATGGATGAAGTCGTCATTCGCGTCACGAGCGTAGCCGAGGGATTTGCAGCTACTACCGGAATAGACGGGGCGCAATACAGATCGAACAGCTTCCACGTAGATGCGCGTTATGGGCAACGCTCATTTGTATATCGAGCAGATGAGCCGAAAACTGGGCACGGCGTAAAAGGCTGGTCTTCTACCGTACCGGCTGTAAGTCTTCAAGCCGGAGCAACTCTTAGTGAAAGAACCCTAGCATTTTTGAACGCAACCGGAGAAACAGACCCTACTGGGAACGGTTTATTTGTGTTTTCAAATTTGGGTATTATGACGACTCACGACTTGGGGATAGTTCCAAGCAGCGGAGATGTGCTTGATCTTTTGCAGTTTGGCCACGACAACTTTGCTCATTTTATGCTTGCCAACGGTGACTATGAGATGGAGTTTGCGGGAAGCATCGGCCTAACATTAAAAAGTAATAAGGATCTTTACTGGCATAGTGCGTCTTTAACAGTGCTACCAAATGACCTAGGCACTTATTTTGCATTGTACGGCGGGTTTCAAGGGGGCAAAAACGTAACGCTACACAATCCTGTTATAATTGGCGATAGAGATACGCATATCGGCACAGCCGGAGAGCTGGGCATGCTAATAGCTTTGTACTCTACAGAAAATGTACGCATAATTAATCCAACCTTGTCTAAAGCATGGGGCGATGGTATTTACGTTGGTGCAGATAGCGCGCAAAACCCGTGCTCTGTCGATATAGAAGGGGTTGCACATATATTCGACTGCCGCAGGCAAGGGATTAGCGTCGTACACTGCACTCGCTTTACAGCGGACACGCTTATAATTTCAGACATATTGGGAACTGATCCGCAGTACGGAATTGATATAGAGCCAAACGACACAAACTCGACAATAACCAACTTTCATATAAAGACTTTGATAACAAATAACACAAAAGGCGGCTTGGGCATTGTACTAAGAAACTTAGATTCAACCTCTGATCCGGTTAGTATTAAAGTTGATTATTTTTCAGACACTGGTTCAAGTATCAGTTTACGTCCAGATGTAACCGGAGGCGACGAGCCAACGGGGCTAATTGAAATTGGTGTTTTAAGGTCTATTCGTAGCGATAGGTCCGGGATAAACATTAGACGCTGGACGACGCTAGCGCCGCAAATACACATAGGCAAACTTTACATAGAAGACGCTAACCAAAACGATTTTGAATCTCCTGCCAATAGTGCGCCTATATCATTACTAACTCTACCGGGGGAAAGCGTTGGGTATCCAATCGCCAACGTTAAGATAGACTCGGTCAAAATTGTAAAAACACCAAGTGGCAACGACACTCAAACAACAGATATTTCGTTAAGAGACACTGAAAACGACACTTGTGAGCTTATAACTATTAATCAAGTAGACTCTGAAACTACAACGCTATTAAACCCCACGTCCCAAGATACTGTTGATACCAGCACAACAACGCGGATAACAAGGTACGGCGAGTTCGTTGTAAATTCGGGAAGCAATTCCGACGGCGAATGGACAAGATGGGAGGACGGTACGCAAGTGTGCAAACACATCCGTTCTTTCGTAGATTTTGACGGGCCAAATGCGGACGCTGATTGGCCGTTTCCGGCGGACTTTCTCGATGACGACTATGTATTGTTTGCAACGGCGTCTGGATCCCCCGAAATTGGGATTGTTCATTGGCCAAATAACTCCTTTCAAGCAACTCAGGGCAGAATGAGAATAAGCGCGGCCTTTAGCGGCGACGTAGTGTTATTTGCTCAGGGGAGGTGGAAATAAATGTTTAAATTCTCAACAACATCAAACAAGCGTAGAGCAGGGGTGGATCCCCGGTTGATTCAAATATCAGCAAGCGATTACGCCTACGGAAGTTGAGCTACAGGTTAAATTATAACAGGAGGTAATGTGTCAAACGAAGTAACGCAATTTGTGGATGGCGCTCTTCGTGTGGCACCTCCTATTACGGTAAGTGCAGCAAGTGTATTTGGTTTGGGCCTTGAGGACTGGATGTACATAGCAACAATAGTGTACACAGTTCTACAAGGCTCGTACTTAGCTTACCATTGGAGGCGCAGT
>Ga0307958_1000446_pt1 | contig 23158 bp, 17 predicted proteins | sample OrgLakmetagen492_FD_201826 | JGI IMG/M metagenome (GOLD analysis project Ga0307958, IMG submission 201826) | Saline water microbial communities from Organic Lake, Antarctica - #492 | ecosystem: Environmental > Aquatic > Non-marine Saline and Alkaline > Saline | place: Antarctica: Organic Lake... | reverse complement strand
TTGGACAACGTGTACACCAAGACCGAGTGCGACGCGCGTTTCTTGCGCACGGGAGCTCTCGACGACTACGTCACCATCGCACGGGAGGGAGGAATAGAGGTGGCGGAGTCCAACGCACAGGCCTTTCGGGTCGAGTTCGACGACAGGTATTACCGCAAACATTACATCGACGAACTGTTCGACACCGAGGTCACGCTGGCGCTACAGGGGTTTTCGAACATGTTCGCGGACGATTACTACACCAAGGCGCACGTTGACGGGCGTCTGCAGGCGAACGAGGACCACACACAGTCCGTGCTCGCGGACCTATCGAACGACGTCCAAGCCCGCATAGACGCATTCGACGCCTCGTTCGAGTACGACTACTACACGAGGAGCGAGACGGACGCGCTCTTGGGGAACGAGTCGTCCACGATAGCGGCTTTCTCCAACCACATCGCCTCTAGTTATTACGACAAGGACGAGTCCGACGTGCGTTTCGCATTATCCGAAGACCACTCGGCGCTCTCGAACGCCCTGTATCTAGAGTACGCCTCGGCGTCCAACATAGCGGATACTTATGCTAAGGCGGTGGAAGTCGACGCCCTGGACGCCCGTCTCTCGAACGACCATTACACCAAAACGGCCAGCGACGCCCGTCACGTCGACATCGATCGTTTCTTGACGTTCAGCAACGCCGTGCACACGGCTCACTACGACAAGGACGTCAGCGACGCGCGTTACGCGGGGTCGACGAACTTCGAAGCTTGGAGCAACGTCGTCTCGACGAGTTACGCGCGTCTCGACGTGGCCGACGGACGGTACGCGCCTCTCGACGGCTACGTCGAGTTCAGCAACGACGTTTACGAAAACTATTACACGGCGTCCGAAGTGGACGCGGAGTTGGTCCTGAGGTGCGCGTCGGCCTGTAACTTCGAGGCTTTCCGGGAGGGGGTGTTGGCGCGCGAAGGTCAGGACAGGTCCGACCTGGAGGCGCTCAGCAACACCGTGCGTGAGGAATATTTCGACAGGTCGGCCAGTGATCTGCGGTACGCAGCAGAGACCTCGTTCGCGACCTTCAGCAACCTCGTGGTGCAAGACTACTACACCCGGTCCGTCAGCGACGACAGGTACGCCAGTCGTGATCTCCAAGACACGGTGGCGACTTTGCGCGACGACCACGACGCGTTGGCGACCAGCCGCGACGAACTGGACGCGCTCAGCAACATGGTATACGACCCTGACGTGTATAGTCGTACGGACGCGGATTTCAGGTTCGCGTCGGCGGTCGCTTTCGAGGGCCTGAGCAACGTGGTAGCTTCGCGCATCGACGACACATACTCCATGTCTGAGGTCGACGCGCGCTTCGCGACCGTTGAATTTGCGGATAATTTACGGGTGGACCTAGACGACACGTACTCCCGAGACGAGGCGCTGGACCTGTTCACCGAAAAGACGACGTACCAGGCGCTCAGCAACGAGGTGGTCGCGCGTTGGGCCGACGCGGTGGCGCTCAGCAACTTTGTCCATCGGGACGTGCTCTCGGAGGAGGAATCGCGGTCCACGTTTTCGACGGTCGAAGAGGTGGGAACGTTGCGCACCGAGCTCCGGAACGGCTACTTCACGAAGCCCGAGTCGGACTACAGATACGCCACGCGCGACGCTTACGACGGTCTCCTGGACCGGCTGGCCACCGAATACCACGACGCCGAAACCGCGCAAGCCATGTTCGCGGCCAAGAGCAATTTCGACGCCCTCCACCGCGACGTCGCGTCGAACGTGTACACCAAGGAGGAGGTGGACGCCCGGTTCGTTTCACAGGACCTTTTCCCGTCCTTCTCGAACGCGCTCAACCTGACGGACGACGGTAAGTTGGGCATCGGCACGAGAGAACCGTCCAGGTCGCTCCACGTCGAGGGAGGCGTGTTTGTCAGCGGAGAAATGGAAGTCGCGGGTCAATTTTTGGCCGCAAACGACACCACGTGCTTCAATCCGTCTTATTCGTGGACAGGCGACACCGACACCGGCATGCACCGTCCCCTGAACGAGGAAGACGCAATCTCTTTCTGCACGGGAGGCAAAGAACGTTTGCGCATCTCTGACGCGGACGGCCTCTTAGTGTCGGGGAGTCTGACCGTGTCGAACGTCGTGTACGCCGACCGCTACTTCATCGTCGAACCCGACGGGAGCATCCGCGAGATAGGGGGCGGTTCATCCGGTGACGGCGGCTCCAAGGTCGACGACTACACCGCGGTCGTGGGCGAAGACGGTAAGGAATCGCGGGAGGGCACGCAGGAGGCGCAGGTGGTGCGCAGGGGGAACGAGGGGTTCACCGTGCGTCGGCACAACGAGGCGCACGTCCTGGGAGGCAACATCTATTTGAGCCGCGCCGAAGCCGACGAACTCGTCGAACAACCCTTTTTCAAACTCGACGGCAACCAGATCACGAACAGCAACTGGACGGTCGAACGTGCTCCGCTGTCCTCACAGACCGACGACGACGCGTTCGACGTCGTTCAAGACGGGACAGGTGACGGAAAGATCGTGATCGCCCACGCCTACGAGGCGACCACCTCGTCGGACGTCCCCGACCACGAGTGTTGGAATGTTTTCAACGACGGGGACAAAGAGCTGTCCGCGGGATTCCTCCAGCTCAAGGACGAGCACGTGTTTTTGGCGCACCCCCAGGTGGCCGACCGCGAACTCTTGGGGGTGCACGGGGCGATGGGAACAGGAACATGGGTCGTGGTCGGCGAGGGGGGCACGCTCTTGGTGTCCCACGACGACGGCCAAACTTGGGAGGTCCGTTACACCAACACGACGCGCACGCTCAGAGCGGTGTCGGTTTCGCCGGTGTCGGGAACCTGGGTGGCGGTCGGTGACGAGGGGTTGGTCATGCGCTCGAACGACGACGCCGACACCTGGCTCACGGTGTACGGCTATTTTGGGTACAACGAGGACATGGACGACAAACTGGCGGTGTTGTACGACGAGGAGGCGAACGTGTGGATCGCCGTCGGAACGAACGGGGCCATCCTCCGCTCGACAGACGACGGACTTACGTGGACGACTCCCGAGCGCGTAAGTTTACGGAGGTTATATGGCATTACCAAGACGGAAGTATCGTACTTGACCGGATCGGCCGTGGCGGCTTCGGTCATGACGGTCGTCGGCGACGAGAACACTGTGCTTCAGTCGTCGGACGGAGGAGCTACGTGGACGGACGTCAGCCAAGCCTCGACCGAGGTCATCAGCATGTGGGGGTACTTCGAGTCGACGACGGCTACAAACGACGGCTCGACGTGGATAGCGGTGTCGGGTTCGGGCCAGGTGCTCTGGTCCAACGACGGAGGGAGCACTTGGACCGAAGCGGACGTGCCCGTGGCTCGCCAAGAGAAGCTCCGGAGCGTGTTCCAGCTGTCTCTGACGGGCACTTGGATCGGCGTGGGCGAGGACGGCGTCGTCGTGCGCTCCAGCGTGCACTCGACTTGGCGCACCGACCCCGAAGTCGACCCCTTCGACGAGGAGACCGGCGAGTACAAGGGGTCCGCAAATCTGTCAGGCGGATACAGAGGCGCCTGGAACCTGATCGACCTCCCTTACCCCCAGCACGTCCACGCCTACAGCGTCTCGACGCACAACCTCGGGGGGAGACACCCCGTCGAGTGGAAAGTTTACGGTAGCGTCGAAGGCGACGACCTTTTGTGGGTGGAGTTGGACGGGAGGACGTCGGGCGTGACGGTTCCCGAAGTGCGCGCCAACCGGGTGCAGCGCATCGAGTTGACCGCGCCCACGCTGACGCGGTACAAGCAGTTGGCGTTCGTGGTGTCGCGCGTCGAAGGCGGGGGGTCGGGTGGCGGAGTGTTGGAGGTCCGGAGCGTGCGTTACTCTTGTTCCGCCGCGCTCCTAACCATGAACTACATCAGCGTGGAGGAAGGCAACATCTCGATGACCAACGCCAACGTGGGCATCGGCACGCGCTCCCCCTCTTACAAGCTGCACGTGGTGGGCGACGTATACGCGTCGGGCACTCTTACGGGGCTTTCCGACGCCAGGACGAAGCGCAACGTGCGGCCTATCGAGGGCGCGTTGGACAAGGTTCTCCGCCTCCGGGGCTGCACGTATCAGAGGAAGGACGGACATAATTATTACGGCGACGAAAGCGGAGACGACAAAAGGAATCGCGACCTCATCGGCTTCATCGCACAGGAGGTGCTGGGTGTGGTGCCCGAGGTGGTGCAACACGAGGCGTGCACCGACCTCTACAGTCTGGCGTACGGTAACATGGTGGCGCTGATGGCGGAAGCGATTAAGGACATGCGCCAAGAATACACAGCAAGATTGGACGGTTTAGAGGCGCGGCTTTTTCCGACCTAATACTGAATGATGTCGCGGCTAAACCGCATTTTTTTTCGAAAGTTACATATAAAGGAACGCCGCAGTACAGTGCGCACTCTACGACGACGAAGACGACACCCATGCCCGCCGCTGTTGCGAAAATGCTCAAAGAGCACAAACGATTCGATTTGAGGAAATGTACGGCGATCAAGGTCGTGCGCTTCGACCTCTACCCCTCGAACAACCCGAAATACCAGGTGGTGGCATTCGACGTGCGTTGCACCATTAACGACCGTCGAAAATACGTCGAGACGCGCATCGACATCGAAGACGCCAAGCACATGGACGAAACGGAAGTCACGACCTTGGCCTGGAAACGCGTCAAAGACGAGGTCGTCAAATGGTTCGACGAACACGCCACCTCCAACCCCATGGTCGGTAGCTCGTTCGAAATTCCCGAAGACGAACCCGAAAAAAGAGAGGAGGTCAAACAAAAAGAAGAGACTGATACCGTACAGAAAGATGATGAAGAGGCCAAACAAGAAGAAGAGACCGATACTGTACAGAAAGATGATGAAGAGGCCAAACAACAGGACGATACCAAATGATCGGCGGATGTCTCCAAAATTCACGAACTTTTGAAGAAGTCTACGAACTAATTGACGACATCAATTATCATTTCAGACTAGGGTTGGCCAGTTCCGTATATTTCCCTGAAAACGGTATAAGGATAACTCTAGTCATTATATCGTTTCCATAAAATGTACGGAATTGGCCAAGGCTATTTCAGACGAAAGTTCGAGATTCGGCATCCGTGAACCAACTATCGGGTACAGAGTCGACCCAATATTACCTTGCCGGAGTACATGTATACCATCGCCCTCTCGTGATTTCATCGGTTCGATGGTCACTAACCACAGCGGCGTGATCGTATGGTTCGTACGAGTATTCGTCAAACCTCGAGAAAGCTCCAGGATATCGACAAGTCGGGCACCTGTTTCGACCGTTCTGTATAAAAGCGTTCACGAGGTTTTGCAGCGTCCCCCTCTTGTTCTCCGCGCCGATCATCGCTATGACACACGACCTGCATACAACGTGTCCACATCGCAACACGACACACCGCGCATAATCGTCTTCTAAGCAGATTGGACACGTGTCCCTGTCTAGTTCGGTACCGGGCTCTCCCTTACCCTTACAGTGCAGCTGTAAGATTTTCCAGTTGTGGTCGTCGGACAACACCGCGTGAGATCCCAAAGGAATGACCGTGGATCTACACTTACGGTACCATTCTACCGCGGATATACTATCGTTGCAAAGGAAACGCACATTTTTATCCAAGCGCTTGGCGATTTTGTACACGACCTTTCGATTGATGGCGACGAACTCGTACAAGCAACGCCATCGACGGTCGTGCAAACGACGACGTCCGGCGCAAAAGAAGAAAAGGAGAGACACATCTGTGTTGCTTTTCGACAGGGAACTGAATTCGTACGCGTACGCTCGATCCAACACCTCGACCTGCCTCTCCAGTGCCTCTAACAAACGCTGCTTCGACACCTCCGTGGACACCGAAGCGTTCTTTGTTTCCGGTTGATACCGAGTCGACATCGTAAGCTTTTTGCTCCACTTTTTCCACATGCGGTAATCTATACAGGCGTTCCGGAGGCGCGGAGAGAGCTCGGGGCCGATGCGAGCCATTCTCGCTTTCCACTCCGTGCCGAATTTCATGATCGAGACTGGGGAGTTCGATCCATTATTATGTATTGGATGGGTTTTATGTATGATCTCACGACACGCCGCAGATATCCGTCATACGATGATAAATAAAGACATCGTTTCTTCGAAATATACGGAACCGACGAACCGTATTTATGACTAGCAAAACAACGGTTCGTCTTCGCAGAGAAGGATATAAGGAATAGACTCATCCTCATACCGTTTTTTAGCAAAATATACGGAATTGGCCAACCCTAATTATATACTAGGTCCTCCTCCAATTCTCGCTTTTCTTGTTCGCTCAAGCACCACGTTTGGAATCGAGATGGATGCCAGGTTTTGGCCATGATGTCCCTATGTACTTCGTTCCACTTTTCTTTTTTCGTCGCGCATATGACGACTTGCACGTCTTTGGACGCTCCACGCAGGGTGTTTTCACGTTTTTTGCGGAGATGAATGGCGTCGATGATGAGATCCACACGATCACGAGTCGCTCTATGGAAGATGTCTGAAACAATGTACGGGTGTATTCCACGGACGACATGCCCCCATGCCATCTTTTCGAAAGCGTCACGGTCATCATGGACTAAGTTCGCGAAGAGTTTGGTGGGGTCTCCACGGCTATCGAACGTAATAGCGAGGTACAGGTAATACAATTCATCTTCTCGGACGGATGAGTCGTTGCAGGTGCCGGTGTCGGTGTCATTCAAAACAGAAGCGTAATTGCAGACAGATATAGGCAATATGAGCTGAGGGAGACCGTTCCACGTCTTGTTCTCGAACATGTATATGTATCCGCCCTCTGCCACGCACGTTGCCATCTTGTCTGCATCACGGACGATTGACCATAGGTCAACGTTTCGGTATCGATCCACATCCTGTCGAGCGACGACTAGACTTCGGTAAACACGCCACGCTTTCGCCGTCACGCGTTCGTGTAAGTTGCGGTGCAAGCAATTCATTACACCCCGGAATTCGTATGTGTTTGAATGTGAGCCGCACCAGTTGGAGTTTGGGTACACGGACGACCGGTCGATCTGAGAGACGATCTCACACAAGTGGTAATCGTCGATGAGCATCTGAACTTCTGATGCACCGAGCGATTTGTCGGGTTCTGTCATTTGTGGATGTGGACCGAGAACATCGACTATCGCCATGCGCCTCATTCTCATCGAAGGGAACATGAATACAAGACGGACCGGGTCGTGTTCGGTCGCGGTCCGTCCGATTTCGTCTAAAACGAGAGCGTGGGCATCTTCGTGCTCGTCTAGATACGCCTGGATGTCTTTGGACGCCAGTCTGTCCCACTTTGTGCTCAAAGCTTCGGGGGCGGACGCCATGTTCCACATCTGGTCGTTCAGCTCTGAGAACAGCGCGTTTCCCATGCTTCTGACGCATGATAGGCCAGTCGTGCAAATCGTGCAGAAAGCGTCAAGGAACATATTTTATTTGTTTTGTTGTCTAGACGAGTTCATATTTTCAGATCATCATCCACGCTATAATTCAGTTTTGCTTACACTAGGTCTCCTTCCATTTCACAGTCGACTTAGAAGATAAAAGACACGAGAAGAATCTAAACCAGAGATGGAGGATTTACGCGAGCTCGTCGACACACTCACGTCTAGAATATATATAATATAACATGCTTCCCGCAAATATCAACTACAACGCGGTCAATGTGCACATCAACGGTTTCGGGCACGAAGATTTGAGCCGCGTGACAGCCGACGTGCTGACACGGTGCCTCAAGCAGCTGCCGAATGGAAACAAGGGTCTTCTCGATTTGGTCAAACTCATCCACCACGATACGGATGGCAATATGAACATTCGGTGCTTGGCCGGCGACGTCGACGACGGTACTGTCATGTCCTATTACGACGGCGACAAGCGAGGTTGGATGATCGATTCAAAAAAAAAGGTGATGGATGGCTTGATCAAGAGGCCGATATCTTTACTGGAGGACCATTTCCACTCGAACCTGAAGGAATTCGAGGAAGACCTCACGTCCGCCCTCTTCGACTTTGTGAAACATTGGTTCGCAGACACCCGAAACAAGAAAAACCACATCTACACCGACTCCGCGCGGAGGTCGTACGAGATGGTCAAGAGATGGGGCGTAACCATCGTGAACGATATACGTCAAGTGAGAGAAGAAAAAGACGAAGGCGATGTAAAGGAACAACAAAAAGTTCAAGAGGGAGAAGAAGAGGAGGAAGAGCTATAAACGACATACAGATGACCAACCAAAAACCTGTGTATCATACATAGGGTTGGCCAGTTCCGTATATTTCCCTGAAAAACGGTACAAGGATAACTCTAGTCCTGATAGCGAGCATCATCGATTGCGCGCCTCTGGAAAGGTTGGAGTGGTTAGTCGAGAGGAAAGACGGGATCCGGCCCTCTCGGATGTGTTGGGCCGCGCTGTCGAACAGGTATCGTATGCAGGACACCGAAGCCGTCCTCAAGTGGCTGTACGAGAACGGGTGTGAGCCGGACCCCGACGTGTGTAAACACATGGACATCAACCGCCCGTATGCATCCCTGATCTTGGATTTCGTCAGGACGATGGCTGCAGTACGGTGTGGAGAAGTGCCAGAGGAGCGGCTTTGGAAATTGTCTCCGTGGGGGGACGACACCACGTCGGAGTCGGAGTCGGAGTCGGAGTTGGAGTCGGGTTCGGATGGAAAGCGCGCATCGTCATGAGAATGAGAATCGAATCGAATGAAGACGGAAAAAATAAGCAAGATAGTCCGCAGCTCATTACTGATAGATGGCTCTCAAAGTCGAAAAGGACGCTTTTGATGTCGTCGATAGTCTCTAAATCTCAACGAGGAGGGACGATAACCGTATCGCCGCTTCCTGTTTGTGTTTTCTGTGCTTTCTCACGCTCTGCCAATTTGTTCCGAATACGCTCACGGGCGAGAGCGTTTCTGGCCCTCTCGGGGTTGACGTGTGTTTTGTTTCTGCTTCCACTTCCACTTCCACTTCCACTTCCGCCTCCGCCTCCGCCTCCGCCTGTAGCTTTTGTGAAAGCCCCGATAATATCGCTCATGTCGCCACCGCCACCGTCATTTTTGAACATCTGTTTCATGAGGTTAGAAATCATAGGGTTGTTCTGTAGTCCTTTGTCGATATTGAGCATGTCGAACATGCCCTTGGCTTCTTCGAAGAGATCATTCGGCTTAATCTCTCCGGACTCTATCTTGGTCTGCACCTTGGTGCCGATCTTAGATACGACGTTCCCCAGGAAGCTGTTTTTGTCGGATAGGTTGTTGAAGTTCAGGAGGTCCAACGGGTTAGACATCTTCGATGGGTCGATGAGGTTGGGATCGATCTCTTCTCCCAGTTCTTTGGCGAGCTGCCCGATCTTGCTGGTGCGCAGCATCGACTCGAAACCCTGGTGCTCTGTATCGGTATTCTCTTCGGCGTCGGCGTCGGCTTTCGGACCTTTCATGCCACCTGACTGACCTGACTGACCTGACATGCTATCGACGCGGGCCATCTTTGCGTTGAGCTCGCAGTCGCGTAGTTTATCGAGTAACAACACTAGATCGTCGTCTAAGATCTCTACTTCATCTTCGTCGTTATTGTTTCCATCCTGTTGGATACGAGCGACGACCTGGAGGACGTTCCGGAGCAAGCCGATGACGCTTTGAGCGGTCTGTGCACTATCTGTTTCTTTTTCGGTCTCTGCATATTCGCGGTATATATGTCGTATGATGGATAGGATGTAAACGTAACTCAGAGTGCTCCACAGTCTCCCGTCGTCTTTGGCGTCTTTGGCGTCTTTGGCGTCTTTGGCGTCTTTGGCGTCACCGTGTGATTGAGCGACGTCTCGGATCGTCAATCCTTTGGCGGGAGATACGTTGAGGAACGCATCGTCTTCGTATTCTTTATGGATGAGTTCGGGCGTCACGTTTTCCGAGAAACGATTCAAGTGCTCCGTGGTAGTCGACAGGTTGTCGATGATCTTGTAATGTGGCTTCAACTTTGCTTTGATTTCGGGATCGAGGTGCTTCAAGAACAACACGAACTCCGCAAAGAACTTGTTGAAAGTGTGTAGCACTGCTGATTTAGATGCAGCCACATCTCTATCTCCAGGCGTAGCGGTTTCTGACTGCGCTGTTGCTATCATTTCAGAGCTCATTTTACAAGGTCGTGTGTATGCATGGGTTCCTGGACGATGTCCTTAAATAGTTTTACGGTCTACGGATTATTTCGTATGATGACGTGAACTTCACGGGCGTCATCCAAAACGTCAGCGTCGTCGTCTTCTGAACAGAGTTCGCGACGAGTCTCGATTGTGGACGCCTGGTAAATGACGATCACACGGAAAGACGTAGACGTGTGTACGTACCTGCATCCCAACGTGTCCACCAAACTCCACGACGAGTCTTCGATCTCTGTTTTATCATAATAGAAAAACGTCGACGCGAAGGAACTGTCACATCCTTCTCCTTCGCGAAAGAACCGCACGGGTAACAGCATATTCACTGTTCGGTGTTGACAATGACGGCTCCTACACTTATCTTTGTCAATTGCGGCACCGGTTGTTCAAAGTCACCAGGACGTGAAGGTGGCGCCAGATGGCGTCCTTGTTATCTGGCGACAAGTCGCGCCAGACGCGTTTCAACATGTCCACGATGTTTCCTCCTCCTCCCGCATCTCCGCCAGACGCCACCTCATCGTACCGTTCTTCCATGAAAAACTGCTCGTCTTTCCGCGCTATCTGACTCTCGTACTTCGATACGACGTGCTCGTGGAACATCTGTTGTGGTTTGCTGGGGTCGAATGTTGAAGCTAGAAGTACGAAAGGGCGGAGGGAGTCGATCTCGGGGATGGTCGCACCGATGTCTTGCTTCAAGTTCTGGAGATCGTCCGCGAAATCCAATAGCTTTTTGTTGAAGACTGCGTGAAAATTCATGTTCGCGTGGTTTGTTTCTCTCTTTGCACGGATTTAGGCGCGGTTTCCTTATATCAAAACCGCCCGGGAGCTGACGCGTAATCGTTAGTCCTTTCGGTATTTAACCGCGCGAGAGCCGCGTCCATGTCAGACGTCTGGTTCGACTTGAGTGTCGACGCGTCTATGGGCTTCGGCATCGCTCCGCATACATCGTTCTGTATGCCGTCGTTGCCGAACTTGGCGCACACGAACCTCGAACCGCTGATGTTCTTGCCGTCGTTTTCCCTCTCGTTCCGAGCGTTGTCGTCGACCCACGAAAACGATTCTGCCAGACTGGAGTTGCCTTCCATCGCCTCGACCTCGACTTCTTTCCGACAACATCCCTCTACGTATCGCATCACGTTTTCGTCCGTCAGAAGGCGCTTCTCTGTCGCCAATATCATACTGGGAACGCTCCGGATGACGCGCGGAACCAGATGACGGTGTGTGTCTACGCACACGTACGCGAACTCTGCCTGAATGCAGTTCTTCAGGATGAAGTTCTGCACGGTCTTGCAGTACTCACAGTAGTTGCTGAAGTACAGGACGGGTTTCGACATCGACGATGTGCCGGGAAATAACAACGAGCGTCTTGGCGGATAAGCTTAAAATTGTTCCGTATAAATAATCCGCGAAGAGAGCGCACCATTCGGAAAATATAAAAAAAAAATACTTACCACAAACGAACGAATGGAAGAACCGACCAACCAACCGACGAACACCGCCATGGCATCCGCTTCCGCTTCCACTCCTACGTCATCGCCGTTCTTCTCGGACATCGTCTCGACTCATGGCGACAAACACCTCCGTTTCCAAATCAGAGGCGTCGACCTGGCCATCGTCAACGCGCTAAGGCGAACTATCGTGGCCCACGTACCGAGCGCCGCGTTCGACTTCGTACAGCCACAGCAACAACAGGCGACCGTTACTCCATCGACATCCGCTCCGACATCCGCTCCGACATCCGCTCCGACATCCGCTCCGACATCCGCTCCGACATCCGGGGGGGTGCACATTGTCCGCAACACATCTCCCATCTACAACGAAATGCTCGGCAAACGCATTGCGCTCGTACCGGTGTGCGTAGACGAAAGACAGCTGCATCTTCTGGAAGCAGATCCGAACATCTACGGATTCAAGATACACGTGAAACGGCGACAAGGTAGCCACGACCAAGACGATGACGAGGACGAGGACGAGGACGAAGACCGCGCCGGTGTTGTGCTCGTGACGTCCAAGGACATTCAAGTGATGGACAAAGACGGCAATCCGGTTGATGCCGCCCTTCGCGACACGTTGTTTCCCGCCTGTCCTATTACCGGTGAACACATTCTCCTGACCAAACTCAAACCGAACCCGTACGGAGACGAAGAAGAGCTAGAAGTTTATTGCCGCGTTTCTATAAAGACGGGTGAATACCACGCGAGGTGGTGCCCCGTCAGCGCGTGCTATTTTGTGAACGCGATCGACAAAAAAGCTGCGGATGAAGCGTTCTCGCTCGTGTCTGGGTCCACCAGTCGCCGTAATTTCGACGCGCTACAGGCCATGCGCTACTTCCACAAAAACCAATATGGTGAGGCGAACGCTTTCGAATTTCGACTCGAGAGCGAGTGTGGCCTCCGTGCGGCGTACCTGGTGTATAGGGGTTTCACCGTACTCACCCGTCGGATCACTACTATCAGGACGGCCCTAGAAAACCGCGACATCGACAAGGTGGACATAGACGTCGCTACTGTAGTCGACGTGGGAAAACAGGGCGAAGAAGACGACTCAGAGGGGACGGTGTACGATATACGCCTGACCGGTGAAGACCATACGTGCGGAAATCTGATACAGGCCATGATCTATCAGTACGTCTTCCGCGACGACACTTACCAAGATAACAACAAAAAACCGATCAGTTACGTCGGGTACCACCAACCACACCCCCTCGAACACTACATCGTATTGCGCGTCAAGGTCAGCGACCCCTCCACCAACATCGAGGCTTTCCTAATCGGGAGCCTGAAACGCCTGGAAGCTACGCTCGAAGGATTCACGCAGGCGTGGATAGACGCGGCGTCCATGCGAGAAAAATCAATGGGTTACGACATCAAGTAGAGGATCGACACTCTCAAAAAAAACATGGCATGGCAAGCACTGTTCGTCTCAATCTCTGTCATGTTGTCTTTCACCTTTTTTTGTCTTTTGTTTCACGGTCTGTCTCTGTTACTCCCTCTGTATCCACCTCCGCCTCCGCCTCCGCCTTCGCCTCCTCATGCGTATCAGCCTTGCGTTTCGAGGGAGTCACATGTCTACGTGCCGTGATAGGTGTGACAGCGGCATTCGATTGTGCCTTTACATTGGGAGTGTGTGCTTCAGACGAAGGCTTCGCTGCACTTGGCGCACCCAGCGCGCGTGGCAGTGAGGTCAACCTGTCCAATTCGCTGCGCAGGTTGACTCGAAAACGCATTCTGTCATCTTCAAGAGGTGACGCAACATCAACAAACTTGTCTAGCAGATGTACAATGCAGTCCTCCGCGCTTTTGTCTTTGACGAAGTCGTCCACCTCTTTCAAAATATCAGACGGAATAGTGGACGTGTTCGTGACGAGGCACACGAACGTAGACACACTCTTGGGCCCGTAGAATACGCGGTCACGAGAATAATGCGGGCACTCCAGTACTATCTTATCATCGTGGTGAAGGACACGGATGTAATCAAACGCTTCAAAGTACTTGTTTAGCTTGCACAGCATGATACGGCATACATTCAGGACCCTCAGTCCCAGCCGCACTATATCCTCCTCAGTGTTGCTGGCCAAATCATTGGCGGTCTCTCGAAGGTGATAGGTGTGCTGAGGATGTACTTTTTGTGTCTGCGTGGCCAACCTCTTCTTGAACCTATTCATGTAGTTGGCAACGTACTGGTGTTCTTCCTCCATCAACTCACCACTTGCGCTATTCACAACGAATGAATTATCTATCATGGAGCTGCTTTCATAGGACTCCAATGACTCGGTCGTGGCCAAGTCTTCTACTTCTCCTTCTCCTTCTCCTTCTCCTTCTTCGTCAATGTCTTCTTCGTCCAAGGCGTCCAAGGCACCTCGGAGCATCTTTTTGAACATGCTTTTCATGGTGTGACCCACACTTGACGACGTGGGGGAGTTCATGACGTCCTCTCTTGCAGGAGCAACTGTCTGGGTGTGTACATGTCTATGTTTCTGTACCTCCTCCTCCTTCTTTTTTTCCTGCTTTTCAGATGTGTCTGCCATTTGGGTTAATCTCGTTCACTCCCTCCTTCAAATATATATCTATAATGCAACTGGCGTCCCACTATTACATGCGTCTATATCATGTCAACGAAATAAGATACAATGACACTGGACGTGTCAAATTTTATGGTACAAACGAATCGACTCGACTCCTTTCCGTCTATGGCCTTGCCTCCGCCACATTATCGTCCGCCACTTTCTCGGTCAGTCTGTCGCCTTCAGAGACCGCTGTTTTTGCGGCTCTTTTCGGAAAGTTGTGCTTCATGTAGTTCTGCATCGAAAAGTAGGTGATAGGCTCGCCACGTTTGTCCTCGGGGACGATCAACAACGTGGCCAACCTGGCGTCCGGACGGATCTGTTGCTTGTCTTCCGGGTTTTGGAGGCCGTTGCTCTTGATGTACTTGGAAATATCCTTCGTCACTTTCGTCCGCGCCATATGCGTCCCCGGCTCCACGTCGAAGAATGCACACAGCTCGTCGGACACTGGAGCGGGCTTGGTGAAGCCGCTCGCTACACGGGGCTTGTCATCTTCGCCCCTCTGCTGCTTCTTCTGCTTCTTCTGCTTCTTTTTGACGCCGACGAGAGTCGAGGCTTTGCTAACACGCAGGTGCTCCTTCTTGAGGGCGTTCAGGTTCTTGGATGTCGTCTTGATGATCGTCACGATGGACTGGAGACCCTCCTGTAAAACCGAGAATAGGTCTTCTTGTCCCTTCTTCGCGCCCTCTTCCGGACCATCGTCGACGTTCTCGCCCTCCTCTTTCGCATTCTGTTCTGAAGGCGACGTTTCCGCATTCTTCGCCTTCTTGGGCTTATTGTCGTTTTCGTTCGCCGAAATGTCAGCGGTGATATCACCCTCGACATTGCTCCTGGTCGTAGTCGTCTTAGCGTCGGTGTCGGTGTCGCTCCTCTTCTTCCGTTTGCCACTGCCGTTTGCGTTGCCGTTGGTCCCGGCCACGTCTTTCATTACGTCTTTGGTGTTGCGTTCGCTCGACTGCGCGTTGTTCACCCCTTTTTTGGTGGTGGCGGTAGTCGTAGTCGCCTTCTCGGGTTGTGTGTTCTTGTTGGCAGCAGCTGCAGTGGCCACGACTTGGTCTTCGGTACGCATGGTCGAGAGCGTGAAAAGAGGAAAAAGGAAGAGGAAAAAAAGGGGGTGGTGCGATGAACTCTAGTTTGTTGAATCTTACACGCTTCTCTAGCATCTTTAAGTAAACCGACCCAGGAAACGAACCTGGCGCCCTCGCCGAAAAAAAAGAAGACGACAATAGAAAAGAGACGGATGCAAGAACAACGGACACATATACGGACAGGTGTACGGACAGGTGTACGGACAAGTCTGAGACCGGATCCGATTTCAAAATCGAACTCGAGTTCGGCATCCAAGGTGGCTTCTCCATACGGATCAGAGGAAGCATCGGCATTGGTACAACACGCAGCAGACCTCCGCACACAGGTCGATCGTCAGAAGTTTCGCAAAATCCAAGAACAACAGCGACCCGAGGAAGAACAGGAACAGCAGAAGGCGCAGCGGCCGCTGGTCAGGGACACGCTGGACATCAGGAGGCGCAAGATCGCCATCATGGACGACATACTGGCCTACATATCGGAACGGGGCCGTATAGTTTACGGTGGTTGGGCCCTGAACGAACTTATACGCGGAAAAGACCCCAAAGACGTGATCTACAAGGACACCGACGACGTGCCGGACGTCGAGTTTTACACTCCGGACCCGGTGAGGGACGTCGTCACGTTGTGCCTGCGCCTCCAGCGACAGGGTTACGGCAAGGTGCTGGGCATGGAGGCGCACCACTTCGAGACATACACCGTGAGCGTAGAGGGCTGGCGATGCTGCGACATATCATATATGCCCAAGTGGATCTACTCGTCGCTCCCCACGCTCTCTCCCACGCACGCACAACCAACCTCCGCCCCGGACGTCGCGACCCTGCGACGTCACCGCCTCGACCTCGTGCACCCGCACGTCATGCTCATCGACTACATGCGCATCCTCACCGACCCCATGCTGTCTTACTGGCGCCTCGAAAAGTCTTTTTCCAGGCTGGTACTTCTCCTCAAACATTTTCCGCTAGAGGACTCATGGTCGCCTTCGTCTTCTCCAACGCCTAACGATATAGACAGGAGTCAACGCGTGTACGAGCTCGTCGCGCGCTTCGTCAACGGAAGGACATCGGTTGTCGTGGTAGGAGACACAGCCGTGGCGTACTACGCCACAGTGACAGCCAGAGTCGTGCAAAACCATAAGGGGAGACAGACCCACTCGCGAACAAAACCGACCGACACATACGCCAAACCTTCGGTATTGGATGTGGTGTCCACTAATTTTGCGGTGGACGCGTCGGATTTACACCGCGTCCTGATACAGGTCTATCATCAAGAGCACGAGGCGCAAATCTCGTACGTGGAGTACAACGCATTTTTCGACTTCATAGGCAGGTTGGGCGAGTTCATAGGTAAAGACGGAACTGTGTTGGCCCGTATAATAGACAACAACCATAAATGTATACCGTTTCAGTCGGTATCGGACATCGTCAAGGCTGGATCGAACACTCGACCGCTTCCACCAGCGCAGCCTGCCACTAGCACAGGCGTAGGCACAAACGTGGCCGCTTCAACTGCTTCAACTGCTTCAACCGCTATTAAAGCCGTGAATCTTCAGATGGGAACTTTTTCACTGACGGTGATGTATCTGATGATGTTCAGGCTACGTGCACGAGTGACAAAAGACGGGAGTGTAGGTGGAGGAAGAGGAGGAGATGGGTATGAAGACGGATATGTAGGGGGCAGAAAAAAGAAAGGGAACAAAAAGAAAGGAAGGACGTATCACCTAGACGATCGCGACGGTCCTCCTCCACCCATCCTCTTACCCCGAGAGATGCATTATCAACGAAGTGCGAAAGAAGGAGAGCTTTACGACCTGGTGGTCCACATGTTTAGCTTGCGCGACACGTACTTACGTGAAACGTCGAGCACGATCCTTTCGCCCACCCCCTTCAAAGAGTTCGTGACAGCCTGTACGGGTCCAGTAATACCCGCATTGGACGTAAAAACAAACATAGTCGGCCCATTCAAGGCCGAAAAATTCAAACAAATGCGTCCGTTTTACTTCGACCCTTCTCGTCTCGTGCTCAGGAACGAGCACGAGGTGGAAAGGTTCGTCACGCGATTCAAATTTTTGAACCGTGCGGGGAGAGTGGTCAACAATCCAGCCGATCTCATGTATTTACCGCCGACTTCAACAACGTGATCGAGAAATCGGTTTCTACAAACGACCAATTCGCTGTTTCGAACCGTGCGGATACATTGATACATTGAGAGCGGAAACAAACGCTCATTTAGACGTTCTAATTCCTTTTGGTTTGCGTGCCATTTCTATACATAAACACGGAAAAAGAGGAAACCAACTCCTTTTTTTTGAACTCGATGACGATCGATATAACAAAAATAAATATATATATTTAATTACGACCGATTTCAAAACAAGTCACAAACAACATGAGCCAACACCTCCAGGAGCTGACCATGGAGGACCTGGCGATGCTGGACATGGACTTTGACGTTTTCGACACCCTGGACGATTTTGCCACTGAGGGCGGAGGAGGGGGCATGTTCTATGCAATGGACGATGAGGCGGAGGCGGAGGTAGATCCTCCGGTGGCAGAAAAGGCGACGAGGTTCGACATCGCGATGTCTAAGTCGATGGCGGACATACGAACGCACAATTCCACCATGACCGCCATCGCACCTGGCCCACTCAACATCGCCACCATGACCATTATGTGCATATTGTCGAACGACCGCATCAACCTGAAGAAGACGTCGAAACGGCTTTACGAGAACAAGATCAAGGAATTCCTTGCTTCCAAGGGGGTGCACGGGTTCGAGTTCTCGCACCCCGACAAGCACGACGTCTATAAAAAGTTCGACAGTGTGCCACGTGAGGAACAGGACGACGGCGACAAGGCCAGGCAAGGGGATCAGGATGAGACGGAACTCAAAAAACGAAAAACGTTCCAGAATGCGGTAATTATCCGTTATCCCGAAGAGCGGTCCGACCGCAACAACAAGGCCATCAAGATGTTCTGTAACGGGGCTTTACACATCACCGGGTGTAAGACGGTGACAGAATGCGTCGAGGTCTGCGACATCGTGTGTGGTCTGCTGGACATTGCTCACTTTTCGAAGAGAGCGGGGAAATCGACCATGCCTCCTTTTTCCCTGAAACGATTCAACGTGCAACTCGTCAACACCAATTTCCTCATCCAGCGTCACCGTTTCAACCTCCCCAAGCTCCAGAAGGTGTTGTTCGACAAGTACGACCTGGACGCCTGTTACGACCCTTATTTCCACGCGGGACTCAACCTCAAGTACAATGTGAGGAGCTCCGACTCCGTGGCCCGGGACGTCACCATCCTAACGTTTCACAGCGGTCCAGTCATAATCACTGGAGTCGTGAACGCTAACGAACTGTTTCAGGCTTACAGGTTCATCACCACGTTCCTGGACCAGCACGCCGACTTGGCGACTGTCGTGTCTGAAGAAGACGCCGCAAAGAAGAAAGCGGCCACCTTGAATAAAACCAAGAAGACGATCAGTAAGAAGGGAAACGATGCGAAGAACACGACGACGGCGACCAAAAAAAAACGCTGTACAAACGGAAGACAAGGAGAAGGAGGCGAAGGATGTGCCCAAACCAAGAACAAAAATAAGAACAAGAGGCAGAGGCAAAAGAAGAACGAACGGACAGAAGAAGAGCGACACGTCAAGGCGGTGCACTATAACGGATTTAAAATATATAAGTGAACGCCAACAGTGCTATCGCCGCGCTGGTCTTGTGTGTATATGTTTGTCCGTACATGTATTTCAAACTGGCGAGGTCGTATCGCGTAGGAAGAGCCGACGATCCCGTGGTGCTTTCTTCGTGCTCTTCGGCGAACCCCTCCTCGTCTCCCCCTCTGCCGATTACACCCACGAACAATACCGTCAAAAGCGATATCGCTACAACGAGGAAGAGCCAGCTAGGGTTCCGTGGGTTTTTCGTCAACTGAGATTGATTAACCGCCAATCCAATTTCGGGCCCGTGCGAAGGCCTGTCCGGCCTCGGATGGCGTTGTATGGACAGAGGGTCTACCATTTTGCCCTTTTCATCGTCAGACGGTTCCGGAGAAGACGGAGGAGTGGGTAACGAATCTACCGTACCGGTTGGAGTTGGTGTCGTTGGATATATCATATCTTTATCGTGTGTGGCGTCATCGTCGTTTTCGAACGGAGTAGGGTGTATGATGTCTATGTAACGCACGTAGCGGTCGTCGTCTTCGTTATTGGGACGTTTGAGCCTGGGTACGATTATGTCTATCGTCCTGAACCTCTTTTGATTTCGGTCTACCGAGGGTGCGATCACGTTTATTCCGTCGTCTCTCGAGGTACGAGGTGCGATCACGTCTATTCCGTCGTCTCTCGAGGTACGAGGTGTGATCACGTCTATTCCGTCGTCTCTCGAGGTACGTGGTGCGATCACGTCTATTCCGTCGTCTCTCGAGGTACGAGGTGCGATCACGTCTATTCCGTCGTCTCTCGAGGTACGAGGTGTGATCACGTCTATTCCGTCGTCTCTCGAGGTACGTGGTGCGATCACGTCTACTCCGTCGTCTCTCGTGGTACGAGGTGCGATCACGTCTATTCCGTCGTCTCTAGAGGGACGAGGTGCGATCACGTCTATTCCGTCGTCTCTAGAGGTACGAGGTGCGATCACGTCTATTCCGTCGTCTTTCACCGTCCTGGTCTTTTCTACCGGTAAAACGACGCGAATTTTATCGTCGTCGTGATCGTGTTTTTCGTCGTAATCTCGTGGTTCTTTCTTTGGTAGGAACACACGGATGCTGTTCTCGTCGTCGTCTATTTCTTTCCGGTTGTTCTTTTTGCCGTCATTCGGCAGATATACACTTATGTGATTTCCGTTATCACCACTAATAATACCGTCTTTTCCTTCAGAACCGTCGAATCCATCCCTTTTTTTATAGCCATGTTTTGCGTTATAACCGTCGAATCCATCCTTTTTTTCGTCGCCATCTTTTCCTCTGGAACCGTCGATTCCATCCTTTTTTTCGTCGCCATCTTTTCCTCTAGAACCGTCGATTCCATCCTTTTTTTCGTCGTCATCTTTTCCATCTCTTCCGTCCTTTCCAAACTTCCGAGGATCGCACATGAACGCATACGGATAATTAGTACTGTTACCAGGTGGGTGTATGTTATTATTGTTGTTGATGATAATAGACGGCACTGGATATGGATTACACTGCAGTGGACACGGCCACTGACTATGATTAGGTCGATCTGGTTGCGATGGATAATAAGGATAGTAGCTGGACGGTGGACATTGTCTTGGCCCTGAAGGTGGATGATTATATGGATGTACAACGGTTACATGGTTATGTGGGTCATCCGATTCAGGAACAGGAGGATCAACCGGTACACGGGTGAGTTCGGTCGGTATAGGGACGGATAGTTTGTAAGGACTACCGGGATCTGGAGGAGGATGCTCTTGTGGATGACCAGGTACAAATTTGTGTGGAGGATAGTGTGGAGTAACTGTTACAGGACAGGGTGGAATATTGGGTTTATATTCGGTTTTATCGGGTATTTCGTTTTGTCTGTTAGGTTGATGATATGGTACAGGGGGGAATTCAGTAGGTAGAGGATGCTCGTGTGGTAGTGGTGGGTCTGGTTGTTGGTCTGGTCGTTGTTCTGGTTGTTGTTCTGGTCGTGGATTTGGTAGTTGTTCTGGTTCTGGATTTGGTTCTGGATTTGGTCGTGGATTTGGTTGTTGTTCTGGTCGTTGTTCTGGTCGTTGTTCTGGTTGTTGTTCTGCTTGTGGGTTTGGTTGTTGTTCTGGTCGTTGTTCTGGTCGTAGATTTGGTTGTTGTTCTGGTCGTGGATTTGGTTGTTGTTCTGCTTGTGGGTTTGGTCGTGGATTTGGTCGTTGGTCTGGTTGTTGGTCTGGTCGTTGTTCTGGTTGTTGTTCTGGTTGTGGGTTTGGTAGTTGTTCTGGTTGTAGCTTTGGTCGTTGGTCTGGTTGTAGATTTGGTCGTTGGTCTGGTTGTTGGTCTGGTCGTTGTTCTGGTCGTTGTTCTGGTTGTGGGTTTGGTAGTTGTTCTGGTTGTTGTTCTGGTTGTGGGTTTGGTAGTTGTTCTGGTTGTAGCTTTGGTCGTTGTTCTGGTTGTTGTTCTGGTTGTGGGTTTGGTAGTTGTTCTGGTTGTAGCTTTGGTCGTTGGTCTGGTTGTGGGTTTGGTAGTTGTTCTGGATTTGGTTCTGGATTTGGTCGTTGTTCTGGTTGTGGACCTGTTTGATGTTTCAGCATTCGCGGTGAAATTACATCTAGATCACGATGGTCTGGATGTTGGTGTCGTTGTGGTGGCGGTTGTACTGGCGATGGAGATGACGGTCTCGATTGAGGTGTCGATGACGGGGTTGTATGTCCATCCGTATCTAGTGAAATGACATCTAGATCACGATGGTCTGGATGTTGGTGTCGTCGTGGTGGTGGTTGCTGTATAGACGGTACTATCACATCCATGTCATCGTTATGTCGTTTGGATGGCAAAGGAACCATCAACGGTGGAATTGTATTTTCGACATTACGCGGTAAAGGGACAGTTAATGGTGGAGTCGTGCTTGTGCCGTAATTTGGTTTCTGCGTAGAGGGCATGTCGTATTTGTCGAATGTCTGTGACGGCGATGGTGACGGAAAATGGACTGCAACTGAAGGTGATGTACTCGATATGAAGCCGTAATCGTCATTTCCTCCACCCCCTCTTTTTTTCGATTCCATCCCTTTTGACAATCTGTAAACCTTGGATGCTTTGTAAGCCTCGAAAGCCTTGTCCGCATCATATTGACCATTACGTCTACCTTGACCGTATCTGTGATGAGGGCGAAGTGTTTTGTTTTTGTGGGGAGCGTCTCTAATGTCTCTGTTCACATTGTCTCTGTCTTTGTCGTTCACTCCTCCTCCTCCGGTCATCTTCATCTTCGTTTTTGTTGTCGTGTTCGTTTGAAGATTTTGCGGAGACAAGGGCGTGGCGGATTGTGTACGATTTTGTCGATTGATGCGCGCCGCTATGGCTCTGTTGCGATAGTGAACCCCCACACGTTTGTGACGGACAGATGCCACCACCATGCCGACTAATATGGGGTACGCGTAATGGACGTAACTGTTCTGAAAAGGCACGGTGATGTGGCGGTCGACGAAGCGATGGCATTGAATGGCCAAAGGAAGAGGCAGAGGAATAGATAGGTTATTTCTTTGGATGAGTCGGCTCAAGGCAAACGATTTGTTCCCCCGATCGCACATGCGCCGCATAGTACCCTTCACGTGTGGAGCAAAGTCCAAAGATATCGGGTGCGACATACTCCGCTCCAACTCCCCGTTAGAAATCGCGTCGGCGCGACGGAGCTCCTGCACGTGCGCGTCGGCTTCTACGATCTTTAGACACAAATAATTGTCCGTCCATATCAAAACGAACCCAGCGAACAACACGACGTCGACGCTGAGCGCAATAGCAACCACAAAGCACGCCACTGCGACGATACCGTTCACATCCGCTTTCATAGCGCCAGACAACAATAGGGCGACGAGTATGAGGCCTACTACGGCCTGGACGCCACACGATAAAGCGACGTAAGCGCTCTGACCGACTTCGTGGGACTGGGCGTCCAACCACGGAATGATGGCGTGTTCGTTTCCACAGGCTTCGACTCCCAGACGGTGAAACTGACGGACATTCGAGCACCTCATATGCTATTGCTATTACAGAAGATTTCAAAATAAGCATGGGACACGCAGCCGCGGGCAACTTACCTGAGCATGGCAGAATGTCATGTGGAAGGACAGTGAAATATCACGATCACCACGCTAA
>Ga0307958_1000439_pt1 | contig 23337 bp, 14 predicted proteins | sample OrgLakmetagen492_FD_201826 | JGI IMG/M metagenome (GOLD analysis project Ga0307958, IMG submission 201826) | Saline water microbial communities from Organic Lake, Antarctica - #492 | ecosystem: Environmental > Aquatic > Non-marine Saline and Alkaline > Saline | place: Antarctica: Organic Lake... | reverse complement strand
AGAACACCCACGAAGACCTGCGCCTGGCGCACTTCCCCGGTTTCGGCGTCGACGACCTCAACCGTGTGACCGGCATAATCCACGAAGACGCGCTCGCCCGCGACATGGTGCTGGCGCATCACCGGCTGCGTATTCCACGGGTACCCGCCCTCTCTCTCGGCGAAATCATCCGGCGGCTGAAAGGCGCGTCGGCGCGGGCGGTGCGCGCCGCGCGCTTTCCGGAGGTTCTCAAGCGCCTCTGGGGCGCCCACTTCTGGTCGCCCTCGTATTTCGTCGTGAGCTGTGGCGGGGCCCCGCTCGAGACCGTCAAGGCCTATGTCGACAACCAGACCAGCACGGCACATCTCGCGCGCCGCGCTCGCAGAGACCAGGCACGCCTTGCGAATGGGAAATCCGGATGGACGCTTGACCCGCGGACTGAAGTCCGGGGATTGCGCCTATGAGGTGTTCAAAGGAGGTCACGATCCATGACTGCACTTTCCACTCAAAGACCCTCCCGCCAATTCGCTCCAGCCCTGAATGCCATGCGTTCGGCGCTGGAAACGGGAATCAACCAGATCGACAATTCCGGCTATCCGCCGCAGAACATCTATCGCATTGGTGAAGATGACTTCTTCGTCGAGATGGCCGTCGCCGGCTTCTCCCCCGAAGATATCGATGTCACCGTCGAGAAGTCCGTGCTGACCATCGCCACCAAATCCCAGGACGACACCGCACCCGAAGACGAGGGCGACAGGGTCTACCTGCGCCAGGGGCTTGCCCGTCGCAGCTTCCGCAGAAGCTACCGTCTCGGAGAATACATAGTCGTTCGCGACGCCAAGATGGAAAACGGCCTTCTGCGCGTCCACCTTGCCCGGGAAATCCCGGAAGACGCCCGGCCGCGGCAAATCGCCATCACCAGCGCGGGCTGACCGCTCCGCAATCGCTGAAGACAGAGAACGCCCGCTGCTTGCGCAGCGGGCGTTATTACGATTCCAGCCTCTGTGAGATTGCGTGCAAGGCCCTCCGGTTATTGATCGGTGATCCTGGCGCGCTTCTCGCTGACCCATTCGAGGCGGTCGAGAACACCCATTGGGTTGACGGCGAAAACAACCGATCCCTCGGACGTCTTGCCATCTGCAGAAATCAAACCGACAAGCTTCCTCGATCCGCCGATCATGCTGTAGACCGGACCTCCAGAAGCCCCGCGATCGCGGGCGCATTCAAGGACCATCACGCCGTTTTCCTCATAGGTAACTTCGCATGGCTCACCTTCGAACACATCCGTCTCACGTGCCGGCAGAAGAGCGACGTAGGATGCGCTCGGGTCCACCAGAGAGATATCGTCGCTCACCTCGCTTGCGAACTCCGTCAGCTTGAGGAGGGCAACATCCTGCGAAATCTGCTTGCGTGTCGGAACTTCCATATGCTCGAAACCCTCTGGATACGCGACATCCTCAACCTCGAAGACACGAACGAAACCATCGGAATCCGCCATCGAGAACCGAACCTCCGATGCATCGACGGCTTCCGTTTCACCGACCGGAATGATGCAATGCGCGACAGTCATGACGACATCGGCCCCCACGAGCGTGCCATCGCACTCCGTACGACTTCCGAGCACGAGAACCTGGCCGACCGGTGCCTCGTCAAACTTCCAGCCACCATCCCCTGACGCGGTCGAGAAGACCGTCCCGGCGATCGTCATGAGAAGGGATGTGAAGAGAATTTTCATGCGCAACATCGTCTTTTATCCAGGTCCAGTGTTTTCAAGTAAGTGGTATCGAATTACATCCTGCCCAATCCGTTTTTTATATCGTCGGAACAGCATCATATGGTTTACGTGTCCTAACTTCAGGAGCCGCGCATGCTATTTTTTCAAGTCCTCGGATCGGCCCTGTTCGGCGTCTTCCGGTATTCCGGACGATCCGACCGTCTCGAGCACTGGGCTTTCTCTTTCCTGACGGCCGTCTCCGTTCTCGCGCTCGTCATCTTCCGTGATATCTCCGGTATTCCCTATACCGGCGGAATATTTCTCGGCCTTTTCTTCGGAGCGATCTGGCTTCTCCTGGCACATATCGCGCTTTTCGTTCGGCGCCTTCACGACCAGGGCAGATCCGGGCTGTTCATGCTCATCCCTTTCACCGCCCTTACGGTTTTCGTGACAGGCTGGCTTGGCAAGAGCGGGTATATCATGTTCGAAACCGCCCTTTTTGTCGATTGGGGATACCTCATTCAGCGCGTCGGACAGAGCCTGATCATCATCTCCATTACCATGTTGGCTTCCGTCTTCATTGGCGAAGGCGATAATCACGAAAACAAGTATGGCGACCCGGTCTTCTAAGAATTATACAGCCATACCGTAGGCATTGGCCCGGAATTTCTCCAGAGATTCAAAAATGAGTCCCGGCGCGGCCGGGAGCGGAATACATACCGGCTGCGACAGTTCCGGATCCTCGATACAAAGAGGATCGAGAACGATCCGTTCGCGCTTCTCTCCTGTCGGGCGGGCCACATCCGGGATCTCGACAACGGCAAGAATCTCCCCGGCCCGCGACTTCAACCGCCGGCCTCTGCCGCGCATCCAGCGGCAGGCCTCCCAGGTCCGCCAGCTTCGTCCGGTGACGATATTTCCGGCGCGGTCGATGCGCGCCTCGAGAAAATTCAGCACTTCCTGCGGGATCTCATCCGGATCCCGAACCCAGGGTCCGCGCGTGTCCTGACGCAGCTCGATCCGGCACTTCGGCAAGCCGCGGATCACCCGGACCGTCCATCTCTCGATCTGCCGCGCGACAATGTCTTCTTCCACGATATCGAGCCAGGCATCGCATTGCGTGGCGTGACCAAAAGCTGCGGAAATGTCCTTCCGACGGGCGCATGCAGGAAGACCCATCATGCGGGCAAGATCTTGGCGTGACGACAAAAGCGAGGGTAGGGGGGATTTTATCTTCATCTGGAACTCCTGGAATGACCGTTATCGGTGAAATCCAGAAGCGATGGCGGCGGGCGGGCCGGATGGCAGCATCCATTCCGATGAACCAGGCTATGAAGGCCTGTATTCCCGTGGCCCCGCACGCGTCAGGGATCCTTCCTGAGAGGAAGCCCCGGGATGCGATGAAAGCGCATCTTTTTCATACTTGAAAGGTAAGCCTGGTCGCAGCGCAAGTCAATGAATGCCGGACTTTTGCAGATCCGTCGACCTTAAATTTTGCCCCTCGGCGCAACATTCCGGGGGTTATCTGATCGAACTCCCGCCGCACAAGGCGGTGGGATATTGGCCGATCATTTCTGCCTGCTTGGGTCCATCTGCGGACCTGCGATTCTGTAGCCGGAGTAAGATCCGTCCTCATAGACCATATCTCCTTCGCGGATTTCGCGATCACAGCGGGTCCCCGCATGAAGTTGCACACACCTGACGACTCGAGGTCCGGTGCTCGCGCTCGGCGCTGGACTTCCGGACGGCGCCGCTGTCGCTGCTGGTGGCGATCTCCGGAACCCGATCGTGCTATCGGCCCCCGAAGCCCGCATGGGGGCTCTTTCCGCGGTTTGAGTGCCGCGGGAGGTGTCAGAAGCCGCCGCGACGCTTTCCTGGCGCTCGCCGGAGGAGGTGTCAAAATACTTGATTTTGCCCTCCTTGGTGGTGATCTGGATGATTTCCGCCGAGGACGGGGCAGCCGCCATCAGGGCTGTGGCGCAGAGCGCCGTGGCTATGAACTTCTTCATGCTTCTCTCCTCTGCTTGTCTTCGAAAGGTAAATAGGTCCTGGAGGTCCCCAACGTCGAATCAGTCACCTCCGCGGTCAAGAAAAGCCTTCTTGCAAAGCCGGGCCTCTGACGTTAGGCGCCGCTGCAACCTAAGTTCCGGGAGAACAGCACCATCGGGAGAATATCGGATGATCCGCACGATCATAGTCTGTCTTGTGTTTATGGCCGAACCCGCTGCCGCATCCTGCGATCGGCCCGCGCCCTCGCAAGGAAATACGCTTATTTCTCCTGCCAACATCAACCAGACATTTTTCAATCGACTGCTTACGGACGAAGTGTCCTATCAGCGATGTCGCAAAGGGTTGCCGCAGGTGCGAGCAGCCGTCAATCTCCGCCATGTCGCGAGAGATCATTCGATCTGGATGGCGCGCGATCAGACACTCAGTCACACAGGGGGCCGCCGCGGCTACGAGACGCTTTCCGACCGCTTCGAGCGGCGCGGATTGCGGTTCAGGCGCGCCTCTGAAAACATCGTTCAGGTCTGGCGCTACAAGCTCGACATGCATCGAAGATATCGGGTCGGCGATGCCGATAACTGCGTTTTTTTCACGCGCGCTGGTCAGCGCATCGGCGCACACAGCTACACCTCCCTCGCGCGGCACGTTGTGGATCTCTGGATGAAATCACCCGGCCATGCTCGGAACATTTTCGATCCGGACGTCACGTTCCATGGGGGCGCCGTAGCATTTGATCCGCAGGGATCGCGGTGCGGCCATTACTATGTCACGCAGAACTTCTGGAAACCGATGCGAGCGCATTTGAGGAAATGATATCTTCTCGCATTGCGCGCGCGGCCGGGCTGAACCACGCGGACTGACCAATATTTAACATAACATCTATTACGCGCTGTTTGTATCAAGTTTGGCATTTTGCCTTATATAACCCCTTGCGCCAGAACATTTTATGATCTAAACCCCTGCTTGCTGCGAAACAAAACAAGAACGATTATGTGCCAGCAGCACGAGTACAATGTTCTAACCGGATTCACTTCATGTTCGACCGAATGGAGCACACCGCCCCACCGTCTTTGACGAGACCGGCGTGACAGCATTTACGCAGCGGATTTGACGATCAACCTGCGCAGAAAAATTCGGCACATCGGCAATGAAAGCAGGCGCGACCGATCTTGCGCATCTGTCTCGACGCTCCACGCCAAGTACGGTTGAAGCAGATCATGACTGGATGTAACGTTCCACCCATGGTGCGCTCCGAATTCTTCTGCCAGGAAAGGTATAGCGAATTGATTCCACATAGCTTTCGATGGCATAGTCCTCATTTTCCAGGATCTGGATGAAACAAGGCGAAAGGATTGCGTCTAATTGACAAGACAACCCACAGGCCAAAGGAAAATGCTCGAAGACCTCGAAAATGCATTCAATTCGGCCTGGACAAACAAATCCTCATCCCCTTTCATAGCCGATATCAGGATAGCAAAACCTGCTCTCGACCAGGCAACAGATCTGGTCCGGACCTATCGGCTTCGATCGCTGTTTTCCATCTGTCCGACGCTTGCAGTTTGGTCGGTGCTCTATCCGCTCGCCAAGAACTACGGAGCGGATACGAGGGATGTGTATCTCCACATCAGTCAATTCGTCGGCGAAGACTATGAAGACGTCGCCGCCCGGGATTCCCTGAAACACCATTTCCGCCTCGCCGCCCACTCGCTTGGATTGCCAGTGAAGGGCAACGATCCGACATCTCTCTTCTTCCCTCCCCTCGGGCCGGCACGCGCCCAGTACGGGGAGCTCGCACGGTCGTTCGTCGGGACGGCCCTGCATCTGGGTCCACCGGCGATTGAAGATACATCTTCCGCACGTGGCTGGCAGCGGCGCGCGGTCGTTGAAAGATGTCCCGGCATGATCCGCCTCAGGGAAACTGTCTTCTTTGACACATCGGCATATTGCGCCAGGCGGTTCGAGGCATGGAGACAGGGGTATCCACCGGATCAGGGTGAGACGGATCTGTTCGAGGCCTATGATGAGGCCGCAGCTCACCTCGGATGCCGTCGCTCGGATATTGTCGGCCCACCCCAGATCATCTGGCTCGGAGACGGCCTCGGCCTTGAAGCCGACAGGTCCCGAGGCTCGCAGACGCTCAGGATGGGCGCGTTCCCCAAGCGCATATCCAGCGGACAGCGTATACGCCTGCCAACACCCTGGCCTGAAACCATAGGGTGGCAGGCAGGTGCCGTAAAACGTGATATAATGGCTCCTCCAGCGCAAGGGGAAGTCATCGCCTTCGACGCTGACACCGGTACTTGCATCGGACGCTGTAGCGCAGACCAGGGCCACATGGAAGTCGCAGCCGAGAGATTGGTCGTGCTGGCTCGATCGAAGTTCCGCAGCCCCACCTTTGGCGACGCCATACCCGCGGCGGATCATCTTTTTTCGGTGGCATGGGTTACCTCCGATGAAGTCCTGGCATTCGCCGATCGTCCGGATCTTTCACTTGTCAAACCGAGGGAGGACGCGATCTGGCTTGATTGCACGGTTCTCGGACGCGACGGTACACGGGCTCTCTACGCATCTGATGGCGCCCTCATCCTCAAGATAAACCCGGAAATCGGGGGGTCGTCTCGCATCGTCCGGGCAAGATCCGGTGACGATGTGCGCTTTGCCGGCATCGAGGTTGCGACGACTGACCCCATTCGCCTTGATCTGTCCCAGCTCGGGCTCAACGGGACCGGATCGCCGCGAGAGGTAATCTTCGATGTACTCGCCCCCGGGGCGGCGGGGGACCTCCAGGCAAGAGCGGATCTTTCGACGCGGGCCTGGGTCTGGCCCGGCATCTCGTCGCCAAGTGGCGATCTGACCAACGTACCGACTCCGGCCAACTACGACCCCGCACGCAGCGCCGGGCTGCAGGAAGCAGGGGGGTATCTCTCCGTCGATCCGAGATCCGATGCAGAAGTTCCCATCCTCGGAATCCAGACAGGCGAGAAAGTGCATGAATTCCATCTTTCCGCCAGAAGTGAGAAACTCTGGCATTGCCGCATCCTCGAGGAAGACAGGGCCTTCATCCCGCATGGTGCGACCATCCTTCTGGGGCAGGACAACCGACACGACACATTGATGCTAAGATCTCCGGATCGCGAGGCCGACCTCATTGTTCTTGGACGGCAAAAGCGGCGACCCTTCATTCAGCGACAGAGCATCGAGATCGGCGCCTCGGAGCTCGAACCTCCGGAGGATGGAGATGACCGCATCGCGCTCCGCCGGAGTGACGGACGGGTCGACGTCCTCGCGCGCCTGCGCCGGAAGGTCGGAACAGGGTCTGCGTCGATCGAGGAAGGCGAGAGGCATTTTCGGCTTGCAATCGTCCCTCAACAGCCATTCGACGGCTTGCGGATTCGGATCGAGACAGTTTCAACGCACCCTCTCGAAGGGGATTACAGTTTCAGTCACAACCCCTCGGAACTCAGCCCTGTCGCTGGCGTCACTGCCGCTTTCGACCGGTTAACCGGGCGGATCGATATCGAGCTTGATCGCGGCCGCCTCCCGGCCCCCGCGCGCGGCCTGTTCTATCTGCGCGACCCCGGGGGAGGCCACACACAGCTACGTGACGATCGTGGCGCTCCGATCGCCGTAGGAATTCCGGGCATGCCGGCGATGCATGATCTCGGCACTCTCACAAAACTTGCCCAGTTTCTCGCCGATCCAGAGCCCGAAGATCTTTCCGGCCAGGTTTCATCGGCGCTCATGCCCGCTTACGAGGAGGTCTTTCGATCCGTCGGAGAATCCGGAATGGTCGGATCCATAAAGCCTGTGCTGAATGTGAGCCGAACGGATGGCCATGTCCCGCGACACGATCTTGTCAGTGTTGCCTCATGGATCTTTGAGGCGCCGCCCACGGCCTTCCTTGCCATGGGGGCAGATTCAGGCCTGGCTCCGCTCTCGCAGATCCGCGCCATGGAGCCCCCTGCCCCTCTCCCGTCGGCGACCGGAGAGACGCCCCTCGGCGACTGGTTGGCGCGTATCGCCACGGATGTCGACTTACCTGAAGGTCTCGGATCGGAAGATCTCCAGCGCGCATTCCTCTTTCTCAGGTCTCGACTTCGGGACAGCGATCTGCACGATCTTGTCGGAGATGGCGCGACCGGCAATGCGACGAGGCTCATATGCGCGCCGCATATCGAGGGGCTGGACCAGATGAGATCGTTCGATACCGGAGGTGGAGGAGACGCCATGCCCGCAAGGATCGCGGCTCAAGTCGAAAGATATGCCAGGGCTTGTGCGGAAGGTCGCGCAGACGCCTTTGTCCACGACATCGCGTTCCGCACTGGGTTGCCGCGCGCCGAGGTCGGGCGCACCATCACCTTGATGCTGCGGGCCGGCATCGAATTCTTCGTCTATTTCCGCGCCCTGTGGGGCCACGCATTTCAGCGATAGGGTATCACACCATGTCCATTCTCAATCCGAATAATTTCCGCGCTCAGCTGAACCGCACCCTTGCGCGCTTCGTCGCGACATCCTCACCGATCAACGAGATCAGGACCCCGCATCTCGCAAGCGAGTTGCGGCGCAAGATTGGCGGGCTCGACTTCGTGAAAGGACCCTATGTCGAGACACTTCCCGACTTCGAGAAGGGCCGAAGCATTGCGAGGTTGCAGGATGAAGGCATCCTTGATCCGCAATGGAAGGCGCTCGAGGCAAACGCGCCGGGTCTCTGGACGCGTTCACTCCATAAGCATCAGGAAAAAGCGATCCGACGAGACGAGAACTACCTTATCGCCACCGGAACGGGGTCCGGGAAAACGGAAGGCTTCCTGTTCCCCATGATCAACGACATCCTCGCCCAGGGAAATCTCGAACGCCCCGGGGTGCGTGCAATCCTCGTCTACCCCCTCAACGCGCTCGCCAATGACCAGCTCGGTCGGATCGCTCAGCTGCTCTTCCGGGACCTGGGTGATCCAGGGATTACCCTGGGCCGGTATACCGGCCAGGTTAAGTCGCGGGCCACGCGTGACGAAGAAGTCACCAGGCTCAAGTCAAGCCCGAGTTTTACGGAGACCTTCGGCGAGGACGCGGATGTGCCGAAGAACTGGCTTCTGTCACGGGACGAAATGCGCGCCGCGCCGCCGCACATCCTGATCACCAATTACGCCATGCTGGAGCATATCCTGCTGCTTCCCATGAACAGGCGACTCCTTGCGGGGGCGGATCTGCGGTGGATCGTACTCGACGAGATCCACACCTATGCGGGGGCGCAGGCCATCGAGGTGGCCTTCCTGCTCCGCCGCCTGAAAGCTCATCTCGACATCCCTGACAGGACGCTTCGCTGCGTCGGAACATCGGCTTCGCTCAACCCCAAACGCAAGAACGAGCTTGCGAACTTTGCCGCCCGGCTCTTCGGCGAGCCATTTTCCGGAGAGGACGCGGTGATCACCGCGGAGCGGATGCCACACCCGGATCTTGCACGGCGCTGTAACCCGAGCGGCCTGTCGCCGGAGCGTTGGGTCAAGGCGGCCGCACTGGCCGATCTGGCGCGCGAAGCGACCCAGAACAGCACGCCGATGACCATTGAGGACTGGAACTTCGAGGCTGAACTTGTCGGTCTTCCGGAACTGGAACTCGATGACGCAGACAGCGTGGGCGATGCGCTCATATCGCATTTGGCGGGCTTCGAGGAGATCCATCAGCTCACGCATCTTCTGGAGAATGGCGCGACCGCGATGGAAGTGCTCGCGCATGACCTCTTTCCGAATGCCGGCGACACGGCCGTCCCGGCCCTTGTCGGCCTGATATCCGTCGGCGTTCTGGCTGTAAGCTCACACGAGAACGTATTCCCCCTTCTTCCCGCGCGCTATCACCTGATCTCGCGGGCCCCGGATCGCACCGCGGTGACCCTTGACTCTGGCATACCCGAAAATCTGCGCGAGGTCGTCATAGGCGCCGAAAGGGGTGCCGACGAACGGCCGGCTTTCGAGCTCTATGTCTGCCGGAATTGCGGTGAGCCCTACATCGAGGCCTGGGAAGGACCCGCATCCCTGGAACCCACCGCAGGTCCGGGGTTATATCGACGTCTTCTTCGCCTCGTTCCGGGCGGCGTCGCTGCCGAGGAGGGAGAAGAGGACATCGAAGGCAATGATGACGATCACGACGCCGGCGACCTCATACATTTCGACCCTTTAACAGGATTGCCGGCGGAGGCCGGGGATGCGGGATGCGTCACGCTGGAAAATATCGAGCTGAGAGAGGATCCTGACGAGGGAAGGCCCTACATGTCGCGCTGTGCCGCTTGCAATCACAGGTCCGCGCGGTTCAACGAGCCGGTAACAACGGTGCGCCCGGGGGACGAGGCCATTGCCGCGGTCGCCTCCCAGACATTGCTCGAGGCCATGCCGCTGCGCGAGATCGGCACCAATCCCCCAATGGGCGGGCGCAACCTGCTGGTCTTCTCGGACAATCGTCAGGATGCGGCGTTCTTCGCCCCGTTCTTCGAGCGCACGTCGCGCGAACAGGCTGTCCGAAGCGCCATTCTTCGGGTCATCAATGCTGGCGGCCGAATGGATATCGACAACCTGGCAAATGCGGTCCTGCGAGACCTTCGTGGTGACGGATTGCGGCTCTACAGGCCGGGGGTGGTCCCCGAGCTTGAAACCGGTGCAAACGAGCTGCTTCGTCTGAAGGCGATGGTCGTCGCGGAGATAACGGTCTTTGGACGCGGGCGACTGAGTCTTGAAGGGTTCGGGTTGATCGGCGTCGACTACAGCGAGATCGATCGATCCGTCATGGCCGTAAAGAAGGTCATGCCTGACGCCATGAAGCCATATGCGAACGCTTTCGTTCGATACATCCTCAAGATCATCCGGGAACACAGGGCCATTGCGGAGCGAGACTCCGGCATGATCGATCTTACCGATGAATCCATCTGGACGCGGATGGCGGCGCAGCAGAATCGCTGCGTGACCCGGGAGCGCAATCCACACACGACCCTGCCGCTGAGCCTTGTGCCATCCGCGGGACGCAAGAACAGGTTCACGTCGCTTCTCGGGAAGATGGCAGTTGCTTGCGGTTCCCGGATCGACGAAAATCAAACCCGCGACATCGTCACGCAATTCTGGAAAGCCATCGAGAACCCGCGCTCGATGACCGCGAAGCATGGCGTTGGTCGCGGCCTCAAATTCGACCGGACGCTTTTCGTCGTGCCAGGCGCCGAGATCGCGCTCTACCAATGCCTTGTCTGCGGCAGTCGTACCCAGTTCGACACAGCCGGGATCTGCCAGTCCATGGGATGCAAAGGCATTCTGCAGCAGGTAAGTGACGCGGAACGCGCGGAGATGGCATCGCGCAACCACTACGTGGCGAGATACAATGAACGCCCGCTCATGGGCATCGCACGCGAACACACCGCGGCAATTGCGGGTGAGGTCCGAACCAGGATCGAGGAGAATTTCAAGGACGGCGAAGTGAATCTGCTCTCCTGCACCACGACGATGGAGATGGGTGTCGACCTCGGAGATCTCGAGAGTGTCCTTTGCAAGAATGTTCCGCCATCCATCGCGAACTACCAGCAGCGCGCCGGCCGGGCCGGACGCCGGGCACAGGTTGCCCCGATTGTTCTGACCACGTCGAGATCGGGGCGCTACGACAGGGCTGTCTTCGAGAAGTTCTCCGACTATCTCTCAGCTCAGCCGATCATCCCTTATCTCAGTCTCGACAATGCGGGCTTCTTCCGGCGCCACCAGGTGTCCATGTTGCTTGCCAGGTTCCTCGAACACAGGCTGGCCGGCTATACCCGCACCGGATCACCCCGTCTGCGAGATGTCTTCGCCGAGGCCTTGACGCAAAACACGCTGGCATCCTTTGTCGAGGACTTCGATGACTGGCTCTCGGATTCGAAGGCTCATGTCGAACAGGCCGTGAAGCTTGGCCAGCGCCTGCCACCGGAACTTTCCAGTATTTCCCTCGGACCGGATGACCTGGCAAAAACATTGCGGGACCGGGTGGTCAAATTCGCAGAAAACGCATGGGGCCGATGGAGCCTCATGCAGGACGCCATTGATGATCTCGAGCTTGAACGCAGTAATCTCGAGAGAACCGCTGCGGAAAAGTTTCAGAAGATCGACCGGTCCCTGAACGCCCTGCGCACGCAGCAAAAGCTCTACCTCAACCAGTTCCTGATCGATCAGCTCTCACGCCGCGCCGTCATACCGACCTATTCGTTCCCGGTTCATTCAGTCTCTCTCGAGGTTCTGAACACGGCAGGCCAGACCGCTGACAGCGCCGTCCTCGAGCTCGATCGGGACGGATCCATCGGGATATCCGAATATGCCCCGGGAGCCGAGGTCGTGGCCGGCGGACGTATATGGACCAGCGACGGCATATCCAAGCGCTCGAAATTCACCGGAGATGACGCCTTCATCGAGCGCGCACGCTACCGGGTCTGCCCCTCGTGCAACTCGCCCCAGATCACGCCCCAGGGCATGGATCCGGAAACGGAATGTCAGCAATGTGGCGTTCAGTTTTCCAACAAGGAAAAACCGCGCTCGTTCGTCAGACCCAACAGCTTTCTCACATCGGTCACGGATGGCCAGGGACGAGACCCCGGCGCGAGCCGCATTCGTCCCACTGTATCGGATGAAGCCTTGCTTCTCACCGAAGCCCCCTGGTCGAAGTACATTGAGACCGACCTGCCCGCCATCCGCACATTTCACGCGCCAGGCTCGAACCGGCCCGATCACGAACTCGGGCGCATCATCACGGTCAATCGCGGGCGCCATGGTGGAGGTTTCTCCTGGTGCCAGTCATGTGAGCACGCTGTGCCAGTACGCGGCGAAGGCCCGGGCTACGCCTGGCAAAGCCCTGCCTTCATGGAGGATCACAAGAATCCGCGCAGCGGCCAGCACTGCAGGTTCGATCCGACCCGTCAGATCTGGCCGATCGACCTTGCGCATGTATTCGAGACCGATGTCCGGGGGATCCTGTTCGACGGATTGCCCCGGACCCCTGGCGGAGATACAATACCTCCCGACACAAAACTCGATCGAACGCTTCAGGAAGCTTTGCGCCTTGGTGCCGCCGACCTTCTCGAAACCGACCCGCGCGACATAAGGGCGCTCACCCAGAGACTGGACGGTCGCATTGTCGTGGTGCTTTACGATTCGGTCTCCGGAGGCGCAGGGTACGCAACACGCTTGACGAACGAAGATGGCTACCGGGCGCGCGACCTTCTGCTTTACGCGCGTCACATCGTGAATTGCGAGAATCCGGATTGCATCACCAGTTGCACGCGCTGCCTCAATGACTATTCAAACCAACGGTTATGGCTCGAATTCGAACGCAGGCCTGCCCTCGCATGGATCGAATCCATTCTGATCGATGCCGGCGTCGACATCGACCCGAAATGGAATGCCTGAAACGCCCGGAAAGACAGACAGAATGACGAACATCTTCAAGAATCCCTCCTCCCAAACGGCAGGACTCATCCCGTCAGGCGGGGCCGACAAGCTCGACTTCCAAGGCCCTCCGAATGCCTGCCTCGAGATGGTCAGTTGGTCGAGCAGGGGATGGACGCCACCAGAGGCCTTCGGGTCGTTCCCGATACTGGACATATGCCCGGATGCGCCCGCATATTTCGCCAAGGCCGGGCACTTCACCAACCGCGACCTACGGGCCGTCGCGACCTTGATGAACCTCGATGTCGACTTCAGGGATCCGGAATCCATCTACAGGGCTATTCTGACGCGTTCGCAGAACACACCATGGATCTTGCCATACCTGGAAATCCATCTTCGGGACAACAGGAGCGACAAAACCGGCCAGCACGGCCGGAAACGTCAGCACAAGGATGACAAGGTCATCGGGAAAATGCCGCTCAGCAAGCTTCGCCTCCTGTCGCAACCCGATCTTCATGATCGCGTAGACGAGCTATGCAACTCGCAGAGCCCTGTTCCGGTTGAGGTCGGAGTGGCCGCATTCTGTGAATATGCCATACACGCATTTCTTGAACATGGAGAAGGTCAGTCATTCGAAGGCTCTCTGCACGACGCCGTGGCGTTCTTTTCCTCCGACGACCCGGACCAACAAGTAAGTGCTGTTCTCGGGGACCTGGCAGAGGTCGAAAGCTGGATCAAGCATGCTGGAAGAGTCATTCACTTGGCATCCGATACCCGCGGCATCGCGTCAGAAGCCATGTACGAGCACGCGACCCGAACACTGAAGGAGCTATCTCTCGCGGTCACGACGGGATCTGACCCCAGTTTGTTCGAGCTGATCATGTGTCTTGCGGCCATAGCACGGGAGCAGGCGGAAATACTGAACGGACCCCGGCGTGAGGTGGTTCTGGACGAGATCGCGAAGACCGGCATCGATATCGACCCTTCCGCCATGGGAGAGGGCGTTCTCGCCGTCATGGAGCAGCTTCTCGATCGCGGCCTTTTCGACATCCTGAGATCCCGGGAGACAGAGATCGTCGAATTGCGCAAGGCCAGTGAAGATCTGAAGGAACAGATAGGTAAAGCCTATAGCGAAGACGACTTTGCCTTGCTGGGACAAATCGCTCCCATGGCCAATGAAGCAAAGCAAGCCGCCTTGGAGGCTTGCAACAGGCGCGATCATCTTCTGCATCTTCTCAAGTCCCTTGCCCTCGAGACGAGCAAGGATAGCCATGTGATCCTTGAACATCTGGATCTCATCTTCGACGAGGCCGGGCTTGGCGATCAGGCCGAAGATCCCGGGGCCACCGACGACCTCTCATCCGTCCCCGATGCGGACAGGACCCCCGTCGACGCGGAGGATGACGGGGGCGCCGATGCGCTGGAGCCTGATGAGGCCCGCGACGACACCCCGGACGACGCACGCTCATCCCCCGATGCGATCGGCGCCATGGGCGAAGATGATCCCGGGACGACGCTGGCAGCCGAGGATGACACCGCGGCGCAAGAAGGTATCGATACAGGTGGTGAGCCTGTTCCCGGGCAAGACCAGGACAATGTCGAGCGACCGGTGGAGGCCGACCTTTCCGATGATGACACCTCCATGGATCCATCAAACCCGGCCGCGGATGATGACACCGGCGGCCGCTCGCCCGAAACGGCGCTTCAAGACGATGCCGAGACCGCGGCAGAGGCCGATCACGCTCTCGAGCCCGGAACGCCCGGCGACCCCGACCCGGTCGATCATGCCGAGACGCCGGGTCCCGCGGTTCCCGTCGAGATGCTTGCCGATCTCGTCGAGCGTGATCTCGTGGGTATCGCAGCCGATGCGGCCGAGATCTTCGAGGCGCGCGAAGAAGGCTGGCCGCTCAAGGCCTCGGCCTTGCGCGCGGCGGCGGCCAGCCGGGCCCCACACCGCGAATTCGGGCCGGACACCCAGAAGTTCCTGTCGGTCGCCAGCCGGGCAATCGGGGATCAGCCGGGCGACCTCAGCTCGGTTCTGCTTCTCGGAGCCCTGATCCGGCCATCCATTTTCGAGAAATCGTCCGGCTTCCGAGACAGCCTTTCGGATCTCTGCCGTGGAAATCTCGGCAAACATCTTCAGCAGGCAACGGAGGCCATCTCCGGCCTGGATTATGATTTCCCGCCAGACACTGACGAGCTGGCCAGGCTGTCGGGCGCTCAGCGCCTGCCGCAAAAGCAGCGCCTCGCGGCACAGCTCGGCGAATGGTGCGATAAATTCTCCCGCAAGACATCGCGCTGGCCATTTGCCACCGCGTTCATGCATCACGTTGTTTCCGACAATGGTCCGATCGGCGGCGCAAGGGTCGCGATCGACGCGGGCTCTCCGGATGCCGTAAATCTGGCGCGCAAGGCGCTTTCGGATCTCTCGTCTCATTCCGAGATCGAGGATCGGTCGATCGAGTTCGGGGCGTCGATCAATCGCACCGAAAGCAAGCTTCACCCGAAGGGCGTTGATTACCTGAGCCGGCAGTTCGACGAGCCACTCGGCATCCTCGATGCGTGGGTTCGGGCCGTGGAGCGTGAAAAATCCCAGGGCAGGACAACCCAGGCACGCCTGCAGACGACAATCGGCAATCTTCAGTCGCGCCTCGAGAAAGCCATCCAGGGGCTCCGCCAGGAATACGAGGAGAGCGACGGCCCCCTCACGCGCGCCGTTGCGCAGTGGATCATTCTGCGGATCGACGAAACCCTGAAAGTCCTCAAGGGCCAGGATGCCAGCCTGTTCGCCACGCTCGAAGAGGCGCTCACGGCGGAGCGGGATCTTCTGCCGGCCGCGGCCCGCGATCGCCTCGATCAATCGGGGACGCGCCATGCCGCGTTCCGGGACGCAATCCTTACGGGCGGCATTCTCGAGCCGGCCGAGGCCCTCGCCCGGGCGCGCGAGGAAGGGGCCTTCGACACCGCCTCTCGTCTCGCCGAGCGCTTCGACATCGAGGCCGAGGAGGGTATCCGGCGCGACATGGAGGCTTTTGCCAAGACCTGGCATCCGGAAGTCGAGCATCGCGCGCGCCGTCTCAAGACATTGAGCAAGCTCGACTACAAGCATCAGGACGAGATTTCCCGGTGGATCAACTATTGCGATATTGCCAACGCCCATCTCGAGGCGACCAGTAACGGCTCCGAGATCCACGATCTTGCGGATCTTCCCGGCCATATCGAGGAGCTTGACCACACGTGCATCCTGATCGAAACCAATATCCGCGCTGACCAGGCCGAACGAATCGACCAGTATCGCAATGAGCAGAACGAAGATGAGGCCGACGCCCTTCTTTCGACCCTGGAGACTCTGAACATCGAGTCGATCGAGGACCGTATCGCACAATTGCGCGACGGCCGATCAGCGGCAACGTTCCAGACCGAGCTTCAGGGTGTGATCGCCGACTTCAACCCCGCCTTCCTGACTTTCGCCACCTCGAAGGACTGGCCTTTCTCGGCCGCGGCCATGCGCGAGGCTGTCGCGAGCGAGGGTCCGCTCTTCATCGAGGATGACCGCCGGGCCGCCGGCCTCGACTTTATCGAGGTTTACCGCGCCATCAGTAAATCCGCGATCCAGCGCAAACCCAATACCGCGAAGATCCGTGAATTCCTCGAGGCGATCGGGTTCGAAAGGGTAAAGATCCACGACCTCAAACCCTTGGGGCGCAGCAGCGCGTGGAGTGGCGAGATTTCCGGAGAAATCCGCTCGGTAAGCTCCGACGACTGGTTTCTGCCCCCGGTTTTCGGATCCCAGGCCGCGGCCGGATACCAGCTTTTGCTGGTTGGCCCCGATGTCCTGCCCGAGGTCGTCACCAAGGCCCTCTCGACGGACATGCCCGCGATCCTGATCATGTGCGGCGTGGCCGATCTCGCGCGCAGGCAGGAATTGGCCGAACGTCTGCGCGCCAATGCCATTCCCGCCCTGGTTATCGACGAGGCTCTCACGGCCTTCACGGCGACCCGGCGCCAGACGCGGGCGCGCACGATCTTCGAATGCGGGCTGCCCTATGGCCGGGTCGACCCGTACACGACGGATGCCGGCGCCTTGCCGCCCGAGATGTTCTTCGGACGAGAGGAAGAGATCCGCCACATCATGTCGAAAAAAGGGGATGGCTGCCTGGTCTATGGCGGCCGCCAGCTTGGCAAATCGGCGCTGCTCGGGCATGTCTCCCGGACACGACACGCCCCGGAAAACGACATGATCGTGGTCCGGCGCGATGTGAAATCGCTGGGGAACTCCGAAAAGGCCTCGGAGATCTGGACCCATCTCGCAGGTATGCTCTCTCCGGAGGTGGTGGCACCCGGCAGTCGCACGGCCGAGGCCGTCTCTCGCGACATCCGCAACTGGATCGCGCGCAAGGCGCGCGGCCGGATCGTGTGCATGTTCGACGAGGCCGACTACTTCATGGATGCCGACACCCGGGACGACTATCCCGAGCTCAGCCGCCTCAAGGAGCTGATGGAAGTTACCGGCCGTGCCTTCAAGGTGGTGTTTGCCGGTCTCCACAATGTCCAGAGGATGCACCGCCAGCCAAACTCACCGCTGGCGCACTTGGGCGAACCGATCTGTATCGGCCCGTTGAACCGCACGGAGGCCGACAAGCGGGCCGCCCATGACCTGGTGGTCAACCCGATGCGCGCCGCGGGCTTTCACTTCGAGAGCAACGAGGCGGTCGAGGAGATTCTCGCCTGGGCCAACTACTACCCCTCCCTCGTCCAGGAATACATGAAGGGTCTTCTGGCCACGTTGCACGGCGCCGGCAGCGGCAAGGCCTACAAGCTCTCGAGCGAGGGACCTCTCTGGCCGATCTCGAGCGATACGCTTTTCACGCATCGCGGCTTCGGCCATATCGAGAACCGCATTCGCGAAAAGTTCCATCTTACACTCAACCTCGATCCGCGCTACGCTCTGGTCGCCTACACGCTCGGACGTCTCAATGTGGAGGGAAGCGAGCACGAAGCCCGGGTCACCGGGTTTCGCACCGAGGATCTTCTCAAGGAAGCAAGGACGTTCTGGCCGAAGAACTCGGAAATACCGTCTCTGGTCGGCTTCGAGGCCATTCTCGAAGAACTTTTCGATCTCGGGGTTCTCGGGCGCGTCCCGATCCCGCAAACGAACCGCTTCCGCTACCTGCTCGGGTCGCGCCAGGTCGCGGCAATGCTTGGATCCGAAGACGATATCTATCACGCGCTCTCGGAGATCGAGGAGAAGGATCCCGCGGTCGCGTATGACCGCACCATCCACCGCCGGCGCTATGGCTCTGCCGGGCCGTCCCAGGGGGATTCCGCATATGCGCCGCTCACCGATCTGCAGATCGAGCGCATCGTCGACCCACATGCCTCACCGGTCCAGATCGTTTGCGGTCTCGACATCCTGGGCCTGTCGAAAGTTGGAACCTCTCTGAAGAAGATCGCCGAGATCGGGCGCCTGCCGGGCGCCAGGAGCGATGATGTTCCCGTTCACATCGTCACCTCGGAGCGTGACCTGAGAAACAGGGTCGAACGCAGCCGTCCGGATGACGGTCACCTATCCCTCGTGGTCTACACCCCGGCCAGCGCAAAGAGCGCCCAGGCCGCGATCAACTGGCTCGAACGCCAGGCACGCGTTCTCGGGGGTCGGGCGCGTCCATTGATCATCCTCGATGCCGCGGATGCAGATATGCGCGGCATCGCGAACGCCCGCCATGAGCAAAGCCAGTACCTCGCCGCATGGGGCGCGGAGATGGTTCGCGTTCATCTTCACCACATCGAGAAAACCGATCTCGATACGCCGCAGCATCGCGACGCGATCCTCGGGGCGACCGGCGGCATCCCCTCGGAAACGGTGAAGCTCATTCGCGAGATGCGAACCGCGAGTGATCCGATGAAGGTGGCGAAATCATGGACCTCGTCCTTCAAGATACCTGCCGGGATTCTCAACGACACCATCGGCCAGGCCCTTGTCATTCTCGACATGTTCGACGGCGAGGATTACGAGGCCTTCAATGACCTCATGCGCGAAGATTTGGGCTTCGATCTTGTCGATGTTGGCCCCGATCTTCTCGCCTCTGGTCTCGTCGCGACCTGGGATCCGGAGCACGGACACATCCGGCGCTCCGCATTGGGAAATCTCGTCGCAAAACGGGTCGAGGAATAGTCTTGTCGTCGCCGTCAAGGACTCGCTTTGACGGCGACCGTGCCTCGGCGCCAGGAGAGAAAGGTACGCGTTGAGCGATCGCTATCGACACCGACGCTCAGTCGCGTCGAACGAGAAAAGCACATATGGCGGCAATCGCGGCGCCGGTGAGCCAAAGCGCCGTGGTCGCGATACTGCCGCCGGACGACATTTCCGCAGCGCCCGAAAGCCCGGTGCCGCCCGGGTCGCCGGCTTGGCCGACCAACGACAAGCTGTAGACGGGCGCTGCGAGCGATCCCGCAGCGCCGGCCATGAATGTGAAGAAAAGCGCCCAGAGCCTGCGCTCGAGCGACCGCGTCAGGATGAAAGCCAGAAGCACCGCGAGCGCCACACCCACGAGACCCACCTGCCAGGCCCATCCTGCATCGCGCGCCAGCCCGCCGCCGATCAGAACGCCCGAGGCGATCGCGACCACGACGGTTGCAATGAAGGCGGCGCGCTCGAGGCGCGGCCCGGGGGTTTTCGTGGGTACGGATGGCGGACGCGCAAAGAGGTCGGATATCGCGTGATACCAGCGGCGCGGCCGCGGCATGGGCAGACCCTGCCCGGGCCGCGGGGTTTCGCGCGATCTTCCGGTTTCCGGATCAGGGACTATTTGCCCTTCCCCTTGCCTTCCTCTTCCTCGAGAGGTTTGCGCCAATTGCCCGGCACCGGGTAGCCTTGAACGATATCTTCCATGACTCAACCTCCTTACAGTTTCGCGATGCGTTCATCGATCGCAGTGATCACATGTATGAACATACCATCTTCGTGAAGATCCTTCAACTCGATTTGTGCCATGAAAATGGAACGCAGCCGTTGAAGCTCTTTCGGGTCATGGATCTCGTGGATCTTCGAGGCCACGCGCTCCGCCGAGATCCCGAAATAGCCATCTGGCATTCGGGAGGCGACGACCATCACATTGACGAGGACGTCGGGGAAGTTTTCCGGCATGCACTGGACCGCCACCGATAGAATGTGATCCATCGCCTGGGGCTTTGGCAATGGCCGCGCGCTCTCCTGCAGTGCCAGCGCATAGTCCGCCGCCGCGTAGCTCAGGAAGTCGCGTTCCTCGTTGGTGCCCTCCGGCGTCATCTCGTAGGCCGTGCGGAAGTGCTCGAGCGCCGCGGAGAGATCTCCGAGGTTGCGATGCGCAAGGCCGAGATAGAACTCGAAATACCGCTCCAGCGACTCGTAGTTTCCGATCGTATCCCCGTCGCGAAAGACCTCGATAAGATCAACGACATTCTCCCATCGCCGCTCATCCATCGAGCGGTAGATCCGGCTCATGACTTTTGCCGGGAAAGGATGCCGGGCCGATGTGAAGCGCCGGAGCACGGGCTGATCGTCGTAATACCTGCGACGGGCGCTGATCACCTTGTCGACCACCGCCCCCAGGACATCCGGGTCGCCGGTGTCTATGCCGTCCGCATACCCCATTGCCGCCGCATAGGCATCGACCGACGCCCGGGACGGCGCTTCGCGCTGGCGCAGCCCTTTCCTGTCGCGGGAAATTGTCGACTTTCCGATCCTGCTCCCCAGGATGGCCCGGATTTCATCGAGAGAGGATTTGTCGAATACCGTGAAGAAGATGCTCGCAATCGTGCGGCGTTCTTCAGTGGAATAAGGTCTTTCGGCCATTGGAACCTCTGAACTGTTCCAATATCATACACCAAATTCACGCCAATGCGAACCAAAAATTTGAAACAGGCTTGCCTCACCTTAAGCCATGAAAGCAACCGGACCCGGGTGGACCGCACAGGATGCTCGCCGGACCTCCAGTCGGATGGCGGGCGTCAATCGGTGTCGGCCAGATCGAGGCTGACGAGATCCATGTCGCCAAGAAGGTCCATGATTTCTTCGGCGCGCTCTTCGGCCGCAGCATCCGAGTCTTCCTCCTCGACCTCGATGATCACACAAAGCCGGCCTTCCTCGGGACAACTCACGCTGTCTTCGTCGATGCCGAAATCCACCAGGGCTAAAAGGCGCTCCTCGCTGATCTCCTCCCCCTCGGGAGTGCGGAAATGCATTTCGATTCGTACCATCGGGGCGTCCTTCGCAATCGGAATTTTCGGGGAGATATGTCCCCGGATGCGCGCAGCAGCATTTCTATCGGGAAATTTACCGCAGATCGCTGTTAACCCTCGATCCTGCTCCAGAGAAATCTTTCTCTTGCCCCGCCGTCATCCCATCTCCTGCCCGTCATTCAGTAAAACAGGACCCTCCATGACCGATCGCAAAGTCCGCAAGGCCGTCTTTCTCGTGGCCGGGCTCGGAACCCGCTTTCTTCCCGCAACCAAGGCCATCCCCAAAGAACTCCTGCCGGTCATCGACAAGCCGGCAATCCAGTACGCGGTCGAGGAAGCGATCGATGCCGGGATCACCGAGCTCATCTTCGTCACGGGGCGCACGAAGCGGGCGATCGAAGATCATTTCGATGCCAACCCGGAGCTTGAGCGACTGCTCGAAGAGGCCGGGAAGACAGAAATCCTCGAAACCGTGCGCGGGATCGTTCCGTCTCATGTCTCCTGCCTGTTTATCCGCCAGGCGCGCGCGCTCGGTACCGGGCACGCGGTCAACTGCGCGCGCCCCGTCATCAACAACGACCCCGTGGCACTCTTTCTGCCGGACGATGTCTTTCTTGGCGGCGACGGGATACGCTCGCTGGTCAAGGCCTACGAGGAAACCGGCAAGACCGTTCTTGGCACCGTGGATGTCGCAGATGAGGATGTCTCGAAATACGGCATCGTGAAACCCGGCCCCACACAAGGCAGCGTGGCGGGCATGGTCGAGAAGCCCCGCCTGGAAGACGCACCCTCACGGGAGGCGTCCGTCGGGCGGTTCATCCTCGACCCGGGCGTCTACCCCCTGCTCGACGATCTCGTACCGAGCGTCGGGGGTGAAATCATTCTCACCGATGCGCTCAACACCCGGGCCGCGGCGGGCGGCGTCATCTCGGTCACCCACCCTGGCAAGCGCTACGATTGTGGTTCGAAGTCGGGCTATCTCGAGGCGATCGTCGACTTTGCTCTCGCACATCCCGAGCACAGGGACCGGTTCCGTGCCTTCATCGAGAGCCGCGTCGCGGGCGACGCAGGTTGATCCCCTGCCCCGTTTTCCCCAGCTTCTCTCAACACACAGATACGAGGTTTCCCATATGCGTTTCATCCTGGCACTGACACTCACAGCCTGGCCCGCCCTCGCCGGCGCCCAGGACAGCTCGGAAGCGGCGGAAATGAATGCCGACGAGTTCAGCGCACGCACCGCCGATGTCGAGTGGGTTCTGCGCAACACGCCGGCCCTGATGCAGGAGGTCATCAACGACGCGCTGCGCGAAGATCCCGAAACGGTCAAGGCCATCATCCGCGAGACCCTTCTGCGCAACCCCGATATCGTGGTCGGCGCGCTGCAGGAATTCCAGCGGCGGCAGCAGGCGGGGACCGCATCCACACCGGCCCAGCCGGCCGGGAACCTGCCCGCGGATCTGCTTGCCGATATGCGCAGCGGCGAGAACGCCCATATCGGCGGAAATCGCAACGGCACCGTGACCATCGTCGAGTTCTTCGATTACAACTGCGGGTTCTGCCGGCGCTTTGCGCCCATCCTGGACGGACTCGAGGCCGAGAATGACCACCTGCGCATCGTCTACCGGGAATGGCCGGTCCTCGGGCAGGATAGCGTCGACGCTGCCCGGATCGCCCTGGCAGCCCGCGAACAGGGCGCCTATGAGCAGATCCATGACGCCTTCATGTCCGCGCAGGGTCAACTGAATGCCGAGCGTGCCTTCGCGATCGCAGAGGATCTCGGGCTCGACACCGACAAGCTCGAGGAAGATGCGCAGCGCGCCGTCGTGACCGCGCATTTCGATCGCAGCGTGGCGCTTGCCGAACGGGTCGATTTCGAAGGCACACCCTCGATGCTGATCGGAGATCGCCTCGCCCGGGTGAGAACGGCGGTGCAAAACTCGGCCACGGTAGCGGCGGGATAGTCCTGCTGCGGGCGGTGTAAAAACCGGCCATTTTGCTCTTCTTGTGACGGCAAGAGGGGGCGTGGAGATGCATACC
>Ga0307958_1000422_pt1 | contig 23855 bp, 24 predicted proteins | sample OrgLakmetagen492_FD_201826 | JGI IMG/M metagenome (GOLD analysis project Ga0307958, IMG submission 201826) | Saline water microbial communities from Organic Lake, Antarctica - #492 | ecosystem: Environmental > Aquatic > Non-marine Saline and Alkaline > Saline | place: Antarctica: Organic Lake... | reverse complement strand
CATCAACTTGCGCCAACGATATAGCAGGTTGGGCGCCACGCCATTACGGCGCGCGACGGTCGAAATACTCTCGCTGCCGTCCAGTGTCTCTTCGACGATCCGCAGCTTTTCGGCGGAACTCCAGCGATGCCGGCGGCCACCATCCGTGATGATTTCAACTTCAGACATAAGCACGTGCTTAGGGATATGCCTAAGCCTCCTGGTTCAGGCCAAGGTGTCCGGTCGAAAATGGGGCCAGTTCAGTCGTATCGACGGTGACCTTCTTCAGGTGATCATCCTGCACCGTTCCGGCGCGCTGCCCGGCCCTGATCGTCTCGGTCAGCAGCCACTCCACACCTTCCTCGCCGATCCGGTTGCGCCAGCGGGTCATCGACGAAGGGTCTATTGGCAGGCGATGCTGAAAGAAGGTCTCGCCGCAGAAGTGCTGCCAGTAAGGGTTCTCCGCCCACCGCGCCACGACGGCTTCATCGGACAGCCGAAACGCATGCTGAAGATAGAAGAGCCCCGCGACCAGGCGGGTCGGCGTGGCCGGGCGACCGGCAGGCGACGGGAACAGACCCGCCCACTCCCGCTCGAAGACCTCCCAGTCGATCAGGGCGGCGAGCTTCACCAGTTCGTGGCGCATGTCGATCATCTCGACCAGGCGTGCGCGCAGCAGATCGTCCTGTTCCGGGGGCAGCTTTCTGGGCTTCATATCACAGCTCGAAATTGCAGGGTTCCTACTGCTATAATATCAAATGCTGCATCCCAAACCTAAGGAAACCGCACTATTACCTCTCAAAAATAACGGGATGAGAGTTTTTCAGGGCGAACGAAGTGGCGTCGGTGATCGCCGACAGATATTCGGCTGAAATGCCTATTTCTGTGATCGTAAAGCGCGCAATCAAATCACCGGATGGTAAGATTTACTTACGATTGGCTCCCCTTGTTCCGAAGAAGGCCCTTCGGAAGCAATACGAGTTTGGCTAAGGTAAGTGAACGTTGATCTGAAGCATTTGCCAAATTTTGAGATCAGGGGGCGGAGGTAATCGTCTGGGGCAGTGAGACTTGCCAGCGCGCGGGCCGACCAGATCGGGTCAGCCACGCCGGGCGAAGAGGGCTGCGACTGCCTGCGGATCAGCGGGCACGAAGGGTTCGGAGTTCACGTGCCGCAGGTGCGCCAGCTCGGCATCCGTGAAATCCTGCGCGCCTTGGTGGGTCGCGATGAATGCATCCACGATCTCGGCCAGTGTCGCGCGCGAAGTCGCGTCGAGGCAGGTGTCTGCGCGTTCCAGAAGGGTGTTCAAACGGTCGTCCATGTTCGCAATATACGAGACGCGGCGCAGGCTCGCTAGCCTTTTTTCCGCCGCTTCACATTTCCCCCGCGCTGCCCGGGCCGGCCGGCTGTGGAGCGGCCCTTGCCCTTCGTGGCCTCATCCGAGGCCTTTTCCACCGCCTGCTGGCGGGCCAGTGGGTCGTCGGCGACGGCCAGATCCACGGCCTCCAGCCGCTTGACCTCGTCGCGCAACCGCGCCGCTTCCTCGAATTCGAGGTTTTCGGCGGCCTTGCGCATGTCGGTGCGCAGGGCGTCGAGATGGGCCTGCATGTTGGCGCCGGTCATCGGCTTGTCGACCTTGGCGGTCACGCGGTTCATGTCCACGTCGCCCTTGTAGAGTCCTTGCAGCACGTCATCGACGTTCTTGCGGATGGTCTCGGGGGTGATGCCGTGTTCCTCGTTATAGGCGATCTGCTTGGCGCGGCGGCGGTCGGTTTCGCCGATGGCGCGTTCCATCGAGCCGGTGATGCGGTCGGCATACATGATGACCCGGCCTTCGGAATTCCGCGCGGCGCGGCCCACGGTCTGGATCAGCGAGGTTTCCGAGCGCAGGAAGCCTTCCTTGTCGGCATCCAGAATGGCCACCAACCCGCATTCAGGGATGTCCAGCCCCTCGCGCAGCAGGTTGATGCCGATCAGCACGTCGAAGGCCCCGAGGCGCAGGTCGCGCAGGATCTCGATCCGCTCGATCGTGTCGATCTCGGAATGCATGTAGCGTACGCGGATGCCCTGTTCGTGCAGGTATTCGGTCAGGTCCTCGGCCATGCGCTTGGTCAGCGTGGTGCAGAGGGTGCGGAATCCGGCCTGGCTGACGCGGCGCACCTCGTCGAGCAGGTCGTCGACCTGGGTGTCGACGGGCCGGATCTCTATATAGGGGTCGATCAGGCCGGTGGGGCGGATCACCTGTTCGGTGAAGACGCCGCCGGTCTGCTCCATTTCCCATTTCGCCGGGGTGGCCGAGACGAACACCGATTGCGGGCGCATGGCGTTCCATTCCTCGAACTTGAGGGGTCGGTTGTCCATGCACGACGGCAGGCGGAAGCCATGCTCGGCCAGCGTCATCTTGCGCCGGAAGTCGCCCTTGTACATGCCCCCGATCTGCGGGACCGAGACGTGGGATTCGTCGGCGAAGACGATGGCGTTGTCGGGGATGAATTCGAACAGGGTGGGGGGCGGCTCGCCGGGCGCGCGGCCCGTCAGGTAGCGCGAATAATTCTCGATGCCGTTGCAGACGCCAGTCGCCTCCAGCATTTCAAGATCGAATTGCGTGCGCTGTTCGAGCCGCTGCGCCTCGAGCAGCTTGCCCTCGCCCACGAGCTGGTCGAGGCGGGTGCGCAGTTCCTTCTTGATGTTGATGATGGCCTGCTGGATCGTCGGTTTCGGCGTCACGTAATGCGAATTGGCGTAGACGCGGATCTTGTCGAAGCTGCCGGTCTTCTCGCCGGTCAGCGGGTCGAATTCAGTGATCGCCTCAAGCTCGTCGCCGAAGAATGACAGCCGCCACGCGCGATCTTCGAGGTGGGCGGGGAAGATTTCCAGGGAATCGCCGCGCACCCGGAAGCTGCCGCGCTGGAAGGCCTGATCGTTGCGTTTGTATTGCTGGGCCACCAGATCGGCCATGATCTTGCGCTGGTCGTACTCCGACCCGACATGCAGGTCCTGGGTCATCGCGCCGTAAGTCTCGACCGAGCCGATACCGTAGATGCAACTGACCGAGGCGACGATGATCACGTCGTCGCGTTCCAGCAGCGCGCGGGTGGCCGAGTGGCGCATCCGGTCGATCTGTTCGTTGATCTGGCTCTCCTTCTCGATGAAGGTGTCCGAACGCGGCACGTAAGCCTCGGGCTGGTAGTAGTCGTAATAGCTGACGAAATATTCCACCGCGTTGTCGGGGAAGAACCCCTTGAACTCGCCGTATAGCTGCGCGGCCAGCGTCTTGTTGGGGGCGAGGATGATGGCGGGGCGCTGCGTCTCTTCGATGATCTTGCCCATGGTGAAGGTCTTGCCGGTGCCGGTCGCGCCCAGCAGGACCTGATCGCGCTCGCCGTCGAGCACGCCTGCGCTGAGCTCGGCGATCGCCGTAGGCTGGTCGCCTGCCGGCTCGAACTCGGTCGCCATGACGAAGCGCTTGCCGCCTTCGAGCTTTTCGCGCGTCGCGACGTCCGGGGCAGGGTGGGCAAGGACCGCTTCGGTCTTGTCGGAATGAGCGTAGGGCATGCGATCTCCTTCGGCACCAGAGAATGGGGCTTTTGCCGTCGTGTGCAAGCCCCGTTCCGCCCCGTAGCGTGTCGGAGTTTCAGCCCTGCAGGGCGGAGAGGCGGACGCGGTTGTCGCGTGTGGCGCCGGTGAGCGGCGTGATCGCCGCGATCATGATCTCGTCGAAGCGCTGCCCGGCCATCGCCGCGGTCTGGGCATCCATCGCGGCGCCCATCAGGGCGGGGCCTTTCTCGGTTATCATGCGGTGTGTCTCATCCGTGTCGACGGGCCATAGCCCCATCATGCCGGCGAGGCGCATGGAGACGACCATCTGCGCCTCGGCGAAAAGCTGATAGCTCGGCATGAAGAGACGACTCAGCTCGAAGGGGGTGATGGGTTGCATGTGCACGTGTTCCTTTTATCGCGTTGTGGCGACCGTAGCATCGATAATGCTGCAACGCAGCATTCTTTTTGGGAGGGCACGTTGTGGTGCCGGTCTTGTTTGATCGCAACGGCTTGGGATGGTTCTGGAGTTGAAAAAGAGACGATGCGGTCGGGTACCCATGACAGGCCTGTTCCATCGAAAGCGCCCTGCGGCGTGATTATGCCTGCGCGGACTGCGCCGAATCGATCCGAGCCAATATGCGCCAACGGGAGGCCAAGCACCTGACCGACCGGAAATCTGCGGGTTGCCACGTAATTTTCATGCTTTGGGGCTGGATTTCCTTTACCTTTTAAACTCTGGTAAATTGAGCGGTGAAGCAACGTCAAGCGTCGTCACTCCGCGAGAGATCGGGGACGAAAGCAAAGAAATTTACACATCGGTGGAGGTCTGCCATGCGAAGTTTCACATGATTGTAATTAGTTGCATCAGCCATGTTAATCTGCTGGCACTGATGACGTAGAGTATGCAACAGAATACCAGAGGCATCCGGCTCGTCCGGATGATCAGGGATGGAGGAAAAAGCTATGAGTGACGCGAAACGCGCAACCGCTGCCGGGGTCGGCGGCTTTCATGTCGATGCCGAAACCTATGCACGGATGTACGAGGAATCCGTCAAGGACCCCGAGGGTTTCTGGGGTGAGCACGGCAAGCGGCTGGACTGGATAAAGCCGTATTCCAAGGTGAAGAACACGTCGTTCGACTTTGGGAACGTGTCAATCAAGTGGTTCGAAGACGGCACGCTGAACGTCGCGGCCAACTGCATCGACCGGCATCTGGAAACCCGCGGCGACGAGACCGCCATCATCTGGGAGCCCGACGACCCCAGCGACGAGGCGTTGCATATCAGCTACAAGGAGCTGCACGCCCAGACCTGCAAGATGGCCAATGTCCTGAAGTCGATGGGGGTGGGGCGCGGCGATCGCGTGGTGATCTATATGCCGATGATCCCCGAAGCGGCCTATGCCATGCTGGCCTGCGCACGGATCGGCGCGATCCATTCGGTGGTCTTTGCCGGGTTCTCGCCCGACGCGCTGGGCGCACGCGTGAACGGCTGTGACGCCAAGGTCGTGATCACCGCCGATGCAGCGCCGCGCGGCGGGCGCGCGACCAAGCTGAAGGACAATGTCAACCAAGCGCTGCTGCACGATACGCGCGACGTCAAGACGCTGGTCGTGAAGCGCACCGGCCAGCAGGTGGCGTGGCGCCGCGATCTGGATTTCTGGTGGCACGAGGAGGCCGAGAAGGTCGATGCCGACTGCCCCGCGGAAGAGATGAACGCCGAGGATCCGCTATTTATCCTTTACACCTCCGGGTCCACCGGGCAGCCAAAAGGCGTCGTGCACACATCGGGCGGGTACCTGACCTTCGCCGCGATGACGCATGAATACGTGTTCGATTATCACCCCGGCGATGTCTACTGGTGCACCGCCGATGTCGGCTGGGTCACCGGACACAGCTACATCGTCTATGGCCCGCTGGCCAATGGCGCCACGACGCTGATGTTTGAGGGCGTGCCGACATGGCCCGATGCGGGCCGCTTCTGGCAGGTCTGCGAAAAGCACAAGGTGACGCAGTTCTACACCGCGCCCACCGCGATCCGCGCGCTGATGGGCAAGGGCACCGAGCCTGTCGGGGGCAGCGACCTTTCCAGTCTGCGCATCCTCGGGTCGGTCGGCGAGCCGATCAACCCTGAAGCGTGGAACTGGTATTCCGAGAATGTCGGCAAGAACAATTGCCCGATCGTCGACACGTTCTGGCAGACCGAGACGGGCGGTATCCTGATCACCCCGCTGCCGGGGATCAAGCGCGAGCAGAAGCCAGGCTCGGCCACCAAGCCGTTCTTCGGCGTGCAGCCCGCGGTGCTGGAGCCCGAATCCGGCCAGGAACAGATAGACACCGAGGCGTCGGGCGTGCTTTGCATCAAGGATAGCTGGCCCGGGCAGATGCGCACTGTCTGGGGCGATCACGCGCGGTTCGAAGCCACGTATTTCCAGCAATACAAGGGCTATTACTTCACCGGCGACGGCTGTCGCCGCGACAAGGACGGCGATTACTGGATCACCGGCCGTGTCGATGACGTGATCAACGTCTCAGGTCACCGCATGGGCACCGCCGAGGTCGAGAGCGCGCTGGTCGCGCATCAGCATGTCAGCGAAGCGGCGGTCGTCGGCTATCCGCATGACGTCAAGGGGCAGGGCATCTATTGCTACGTGACCCTGATGGAAGGTGTCGAGGCCACGGATGATCTACGCAAGGAGTTGCAAAACTGGGTGCGCACCGAGATCGGTCCGATCGCCAAGCCCGACGTGATCCAGTGGGCGCCGGGCCTGCCCAAGACGCGGTCCGGCAAGATCATGCGCCGCATCCTGCGCAAGATCGCCGAGAACGAGCATGACAGCCTCGGCGACACCTCGACGCTGGCCGATCCGTCGGTGGTCGAGGATCTGATCGCAAATCGTGCCAACGCCTGAGCGGGGCGGAGCGTGAATGCCGAGACGGTGGTCAGCCGGCTGAGCGCCTATCACGCGCAGACGGCCCCGCTGATCGACCAGTACGACGGCAAGGGCTGCTGGCCCGCGTCGATGCCATGGCCGAAATCGACGCCGTGGCACGGGAGGGGAAGACCGTGGTGACGAAAACCACCGCCTGAAACGACACCCGCGCCGGGATGGTCCCGGCCGGGTTCGACAAAGATCCATGACCAAAGGGAGGAAACGTTTTGGCAGTTACAGAGAAAGAGAAGGAATCGGCGAGGGCGTATTGGAAAACCAATATACGCATCATCCTGATCAGCCTGGTGATCTGGGCGCTCGTCTCGTTCGGCTTCGGCATCCTGCTGCGCCCGATGCTGTCGGGCATTGAAGTCGGCGGGACCGATCTGGGCTTCTGGTTCGCACAGCAGGGATCAATCTTCGTCTTTCTGGCGCTGATATTCTTCTACGCCTGGCGGATGAACAAGCTGGATGCCGAACACGGCGTCGGCGAAGAATAACAGGGGCAGGGAAAATGGACCAGTTTACAATCAACCTGCTGTTCGTGGGGGCGAGTTTCGCACTCTATATCGGCATCGCCGTATGGGCGCGTGCCGGCTCGACCAGCGAATTCTATGCCGCCGGGCGCGGGGTGCATCCCGTCACCAACGGCATGGCCACCGCTGCCGACTGGATGTCGGCAGCAAGCTTCATCTCGATGGCCGGCCTCATCGCCTTCACCGGCTATGACAACTCGACCTACCTGATGGGCTGGACCGGTGGCTACGTGCTGCTGGCACTCCTGCTGGCACCGTATCTGCGCAAGTTCGGCAAATACACCGTGTCCGAGTTCATCGGCGACCGGTTCTACAGCCCGACCGCGCGCCTTATCGCGGTGATCTGCCTGATCGTGGCCTCGCTCACCTACGTGATCGGCCAGATGACCGGTGTCGGGGTGGCCTTCGGGCGCTTTCTGGAAGTCAGCAACACACTCGGGCTGTTGATCGGGGCGGTCGTGGTGTTCGCCTACGCGGTCTTTGGCGGCATGAAGGGCGTGACCTACACGCAGGTCGCGCAATATGTCGTGTTGATCACCGCCTACACGATCCCCGCGATCTTCATCTCGTTGCAGCTGACCGGTAACCCGGTGCCGATGCTCGGGCTCTTCTCCGAGCATACCGCGAGCGGGCAACCGCTTCTCGAACGGCTGGACCAGATCGTGACCGAACTGGGCTTCCGCGAGTACACGGCGCATCACGGTGACACGTTCAACATGGTGCTCTTCACCCTGTCGCTGATGATCGGCACGGCAGGTCTGCCGCATGTTATCATGCGCTTCTTCACCGTTCCGCGCGTGGCCGATGCGCGCTGGTCGGCAGGTTGGGCGCTGGTCTTCATCGCGCTGCTTTATCTTACGGCCCCGGCCGTGGGCGCGATGGCACGGCTTAACATCACCGACCTGATGTGGCCCGAGGGCACTGATGGGCAGGCCGTCTCGACGCAGCAGATCGCGGACGATCCGGCCTATGACTGGATGGCAACGTGGCAGCAGACCGGCCTTCTGGGCTGGGAAGACAAGAACGGCGACGACCGCATCCAGTACTACAACGACAACGATGCCGAAATGCAGGCGCGCGCCGAGGAAGAAGGCTGGGAAGGCAACGAGCTGACCAACTTCAACCGTGACATTCTCGTGCTTGCCAACCCGGAGATCGCCAACCTGCCGGGCTGGGTGATCGGTCTGGTGGCTGCGGGTGGTATCGCCGCCGCGCTGTCCACCGCGGCCGGCCTGTTGCTGGCCATCTCGTCGGCGGTCAGTCACGACCTGGTGAAGGGACGCTTCAATCCCAACATCTCGGAAAAGGGAGAGCTTCTGTCGGCGCGGATCGCGATGGCCGGTGCCATCATTGTCGCCTCGTATCTGGGTCTCAACCCGCCGGGCTTTGCCGCAGAGACGGTGGCGCTTGCCTTTGGCATCGCAGCGGCGTCGATCTTCCCGGCGCTGATGATGGGCATCTTCACCAAGGTGAACGACAAGGGTGCGATCGCCGGCATGCTGACCGGTCTGCTCGTCACGCTAGTCTACATCTTCCTGCACAAGGGGTGGCTGTTCATTCCCGATACGAACAGCTTTACCGATGCCGATCCGCTGCTTGGGACGATCAAGTCGACATCCTTCGGCGCGATCGGGGCGATCCTCAACTTCACCGCGGCCTTCACGGTCTCGAAGATGACGACGCCGATCCCGCAGGAGATCGACGACCTGGTCGAAAGCGTGCGTGTGCCGAAAGGCGCCGCGGCAGCTGCGGCCAACCACTGAAGCAAACGACCGGGGGCGGCGCGTTCCGCCCCCGGTTTTCTGCGCCCGCCGGCATTCTCGGCACGATACGGGCCCTTTTAGGTTATTTTCGCGACAAACACGGACGGAGCCGACCGGAATGAGCGATGCGGACCCCAGTTTGATCGAGATCCTCTGCCGCCATGCGCCGTTTGACGACCTGTCAGAGGATCTGCGTGCGCATATCGCGCCGAACCTGCGTGGCGTCGAGGTGGGTGCGGATGAGACGCTGTTGCACAAGGACGATCCGCTGGACGGGCTTTACGTGATCGAAAGCGGCGGGTTCGACATGCAGGCGGGCGCGCATGACCTTGTGGCGCATCGCGGCCCCGGCGAGATCATGGGCGAGCGTGGCCTTTTGCGCGACGGGACAGCACAGCTCAACGTGCACGCGACCGAACCCTCGCGCGTGATCCTCGTGCCCAAGGCGCATTTCGACACGATTATAGAGCGCTGCGATACCATCGCCCGCTGGTTCGCGCGCGCCCGTCCCACCGATCCCGACGAGACGGGGCCCTATGCCACCGGTCTGACCGCGCTGCAGGTCTCTGACCTGATGGCGAAAAAGCCGATCACCTGCGCGCCCGGGGCCACGATTTCGGACGTGGCGCGTTTGATGCGCAAACACGGCATTTCCTCGGTCGTGGTGATGGAGGCGGACAGCCTTGCCGGAATCATCACGGTGCGGGATCTGAGCAACAAGGTGCTGGCCGAGGGTCTCGATGGCTCGATCAAGGTCTCAGAGGTCATGACCTCCGATCCGGTGACCATCGCGCCGGACCGTCTGGGCCTCGACGCGTTGATGACGCTGGCGGAATTGGGGGTCAATCACCTGCCGGTGGCCAAGGGCGGCCGCGTGGTCGGGATGATCGGCCGGACCGATCTCTTCCGTCAGCAGGCCGCCACCGCCAGCCACATGGTCGCTGATATCGCCTCTGCCCGGTCGGCGCGGGACATGGCCCATGTCATGGAGCGGGTGCCGGGGCTTCTGGCGCAGCTGGTGCAGGCGGGGGTCAAGCCCGGCTCGATCACCCGGCGGATCACCGACATCACGGACGCGATCACCCGCCGGCTGCTGACCCTGGCCGAGGAAAGGCTCGGTCCGCCGCCGGTGCCGTACCTATGGGCCGCCTGCGGCAGCCAGGGGCGGCGCGAGCAGACAGGGGTCAGCGACCAGGACAATTGCCTGATCTTCGACGATACCTTCCGCCCCGACGACCACGATGCCTATTTCGCTGAAATGGCGCGCTTGGTCAGTGACGGTCTCGACGCCTGCGGGTTCTACTACTGTCCCGGTGACATGATGGCGACCAATCCCCGCTGGCGCCAGCCGCGTGCCGTGTGGCGCGAGTACTTCGAGCGCTGGATCGCGCAGCCCGACAATGAGGCGCAGATGCTGGCCTCGGTCATGTTCGATCTGCGCCCGATCGCGGGTGAATTCGAGCTTTTCGAGAACCTCGAACAAGAGGTGCTGGCCAAGGCCAAGAAGAACTCGATCTTCGTGGCGTACATGATCTCGAACTCGCTCAAGCATACCGTGCCGCTTGGCTTTTTTCGGGGGCTCACGCTGATCCGGTCGGGCGAGAACCGCAACACCATCGACCTCAAGGCGTCCGGTGTCATTCCGGTGGTCGATCTGGGGCGTATCTACGCGCTTCTGGGGTCACTCACCGCGTCGGGTACCCGTGACCGGATCGAGGGCGCGCGCGACGCGAACGTGATCTCGGCCAGCGGCGCGCATGATCTGCTTGATGCCTATGACCTGATCGCCGAGACCCGGCTGCGCCATCAGGCGGGGCAGGTCGCGCGGGGTGAGGCGCCTGACAATTTCATGAATCCCGCCGAGATGTCGGATCTGGAGCGCAATCACTTGCGCGATGCCTTCATGGTCGTCAAGACGATGCAATCGGCGATCGGTCAATCCAGAGGGGCACGCGAGTAGCCATGTTTTTCGAGCTTATCGCGACATTTGCCGCAGGCATCGCGGCCGCAGGCTTGGCGCTCATGGCCGGGCATCTCACCCGCGGGCGGCTGCCCCGCTGGATCACGCCGCTGGCCGCCGGCGCCGCGATGCTGGGCTACGCGGTCTGGTCGGAATACATGTGGGCCGCGCGCACGGTGGAGGGCCTGCCTGAAGGGGTCGAGGTCCTGACAACAGTCGAGGAGACGCGGTTCTGGAAGCCCTGGACCTATATCGTGCCCCAGACCACGCGGATCATGGCGCTTGACCGCACGGGCGTGCAGACCAAGGCGGATGCCGAGGGCGTGCTGCTCGCCGATATCTACCTGTTCGCCCGCTGGACGCCGCCCGCCAAACGCCCGCAATTGGTGGATTGCGAGGCGGGCGCGCGCGCCGATGTGACGACCGCCGCCCTTGCCGATCCCGATGACGCCACATGGAGGAGTGTGGACGCCGAAGATCCGCTGATGGAGGCGCTGTGTAAGTCGTGACCGAGCTTGGCATGACCGGGAGAGGAGGCCCGCAATGTCGCAAAAGACCGTTCTGCTCGTCGAGGACGAGGATAACATCGCGCTGGCGCTGACCCATTTGATCGGGCGTGCGGGCTTTCACCTGCGCCGCGAGGCGACGGGCAATGGTGCCCTGGAGGCGCTGCGCGAGGAGCGCCCGGATCTTGTCGTCCTCGACGTGATGCTGCCGGAGCGATCAGGGTATGAAATCTGCGAGATCATCCGCCGCGACCCCGATCTTGCCGGCATCAAGGTGCTGATGATCACCGCCGGCGGTGGCGATGTGGAGCGTCGCAAGGGGCTGGCCGTGGGTGCCGATGCCTTCATGACCAAGCCTTTCGCCACCGCTGACCTGACTGCCCGGATCATCGAGTTGCTCGGGGAGGGCGGGGATGAGTGAGCCGCTTTCGAGGCGCCTGGGGCTACGGCTGCGTTTCGCGCTGTTCTTCGCCGCATTGGGGCTTGGCGCCGCCGCCCTGATCGTCGCGGCTCTCTGGGTGGGCCATGCGCGCGCCGGCGGCCCGATGGACGGGTACGTGATCGCGGGTGTGCTGGCGGGGCTCGGCGTGCTCAGCCTGGCGGTCTGGATCGGGCTGCTCTTCGACGAGAACGTTGCCAAGCCGATCCTCGCGCTCGCGTCGGACCTGACCACGCGGGCCCGCGCCGATGTCGATCTGGAGATCGACGAGGCACAGGCGAAACATCTCGGCAGCCTCGCGCCGGCCGCCAACGCGATCAACGATGCGCTGTCGGAAGCCCGCGCCGCCCGCCAGCGCGCGGTAGAGCGCGAGACCGCCCGCATCGCCCGCGAGAAGGCGCTGTTCGAGGCGCTGTTTCGCGATCTGGGCGAGGGTGCGGTGGTGGCCACGCCGGACAACCGCGTGATGCTCTACAACCGCATGGCGCAGGAGCTTTTGGGCGATATCGGCCTCGATCGTCCGCTGTCGGCCTTCCTGCGCCCCGAGCCGATCATGGACGCGCTGACCCGCGTGCAGAACGCGCGGGTGCGCGGCGAGGTCGCCGCCGAGACGTTCCTCGCGGCCTCGGCGGATGGCACGCGGTTCCTCCTGGGGCGTGTCAGCCCGATCCTGTCGGACGAGGAACTGTCGGGTCATGTGCTGATCTTCCAGGACGCGACCGAGGATCTCAGCGCGCATGCCCGGCACGATCACCTCTTCATGTCGCTGATGGAAGGGGTGCGACGCCCCGCCGGCACCATCGGCGCGCTGCTGGACCTCATGCAATCGGACGAGGATCTGCCCGCCGAGACGCGCGAACAGGTCCGGCAGGGGATCTCAGACGAGGTCGCCCGGCTCTTTGCCTGTCTCGATGACATGGGCGAACAGCACACGATGATCAAATCACGCCGCTGGCCGATGTCGCCGGTGGCCGCCAGCCATATCTTCGACGGGATCCGGGCCGGGGCTGACATGGCCCTGACCACCAGCCCCAGCGGTGCGATGCTCAGCTGCGACGGGTTTGCGATCACCACGCTGTTGCGCGTGCTTGTGGACCACCTGACCGAAGAGGGCACCCGCGACGCGCTGACGCTCGAGGCCGAGGAAGACGGCGCGGAGACGCGCCTGATCCTGTCGTGGCAAGGCGAGCCGGTGATGGACGGGCAACTGACCGAGTGGCTGAAAGAACCTCTGTCGGCCGCCTATGGCGATTATTCGGGACGCGATGCGCTCAGCGCGCATCAGACCGATCTGTGGTCGGAGCCTTGCAGTGACGGTTACCGCATCGTGTTGCCGCTGGCCTCTGCGACACCGGGGCTGGCCCCCTGTGATGCGCGCCCCGAATTCTATGACTTCAACCTCCCGGCTGCGCCCGGTGGCGATCTTGCCAACACGAAGCTGTCGGATCTCAGCTTTGTCGTCTTCGACACGGAAACCACCGGCCTGTCGCCGCGCGGCGGCGACGAGATTGTGCAGATCGCGGGTCTGCGGATCGTCAATGGCCGCATCTTGCACGGCGAGACCTTCGATAGCCTCGTAAATCCGGGCCGGTCGATCCCCGCGGCCTCGACCCGGGTGCATCATATCACCGAAGAGATGGTCGCGGATGCGCCCGACATCGCCGAGGCCGGTCGCCGGTTCCACGACTTCTGCGACGGCGCGGTTCTGGTGGCGCATAACGCACCTTTCGATCTGGCCTTCCTGCGCCTCAAGGAGGACGTGATCGGGCGGCGCTTCGACAACCCGGTTCTGTGCACCGTGCTGATGTCGGCGGGACTGTTCGACCATAGCGGGCAGCACACGCTCGACGCGCTGTGCGACCGGTTCGGCGTGCATATCCCGTCTGAGGCAAGGCATACCGCCATGGGCGACGCCGTGGCCACCGCTGAGGTCTTCATCCGGATGCTGGATCTGCTGGAGGCCAAGGGTGTGACCACCCTAGGCGCGGCGATCGCGGAGGAAGGGCGCATGACCAAGATCCGCAAGGCACAGAATTATTGAGATCGTAACCTCTCGCTCAAGACGTCGCTGATACGGACCGCGCAGCCAAATCGTCACGGTAGATTTCGATGTCGGCCCCGTAGTGGTCTGCCACGAAAGCGCGCGCCTCGGGAAGATCAAGGATGCTGCCCGCGAGCGCGACATCCTTGGGCAAGTCCGCCGGCCGCCTGCGCAGCAGAAGCGAATAGATGGCCCGGACCTGTCGCGGCGCGTGGCAGACGAAATCCGGGAACGAGACGCCAGTTTCTGGCAAGTCACTGGCGCCGCTTCTTCACGAACCTCTTCATCCCCGGCGGCACCGAGGAACAGCACAGCTGGTGGGCCGAGCTGGAACGCCGGGCGGCCAGCCCGGAGGTGGCGGCGGAGCTGCTGCGGGCCATGCAGGGGATCGACGTGCTGGACCGCGCAGCAAAGCTGGACGTGCCCACCCTGATCCTGCATTGCCGCGACGACATGCGGGTGCCGTTCGAGGAAGGCTGCAAGCTGGCCAGCGTCATCCCCGGTGCGCGCTTCGTGGCGCTGGACAGCGCCAACCACGTGCTGCTTCCGGACGAGCCGGCCTGGACCGTCCTGCAGGACGAACTCGCTCGCTTCCTGAAATGGAATGCGCCGGTCGCGCGCTGTACCCTTCGAAAGGCCGTCCTGACGCCGGAGGAGAACGCGGTGCTCCAACGGGTCGTCGAGGGGCTCGACAACCAGGCCATCGTGGCCCGGCTCGGCAAGAGCGAGAAGACCGTCCGCAACCAGGTCTCCGCGATCCTCGACAAGCTCGGTGTCAAGAGCCGGGCGCAGGCCATCGTCGCGGCGCTGGCGGACTGACCGACGCAGGGTAGGACGAATGTCCCATGGCTCGCCCGATTTCCGGCCCTTGTCCGGGACGCCGGCCTCATGCGCCTGCCTGCACGTTTTGCCACCCTGCCACCGCCGGCCAATCCGGGCCGGTCCAGACGGAGGGAACGACATGAAAGATCTGGACGAAAACAAGCTTCACGACTTCGTCGGCCGCGTGCTCGGCGACCTTGGCGGCGCCGCCAGCGTACCGTTGGTGCGGATCGGCCACGAGCTGGGCCTCTACGTTGCCTTGCAGGAGATCGGGCCGGCCACGCCCGAGGATCTCGCCGCGAAATCCGGCTGCGCCGCGCGCTACGTGCGCGAATGGCTGGGGGCGCAGGCGGCGTCGGGTTACGTGACTCATGAGGACGGGCGCTTCTCGCTCAGCCCGGAACAGGCGATGGTCTTTGCCGAGCCGGACAGCCCGGTGAACATGTGCGGCGCCTTCGATACCGCCGTCGCGATGGCCGAGAACCAGGAAAAGGTGCAGGCCGCGTTCAAAACCGGACGGGGTGTTGCCTGGGGCGATCAGGCCAGCTGCCTGTTCTGCGCCGTCGCGCGGCTCTATCGCCCCGGCTACGTCAGTGCGCTGGTGCAGGAGTGGATCCCCGCGCTGGACGGGGTCGAGGAAAAACTGAAGGCGGGTGCCCGCGTGGCCGATGTGGGCTGCGGGCACGGCCTCTCGACGATCATCATGGCCGAGGCCTATCCGGAATCGGACTTCGTCGGGATCGACTTCCACACCGAGTCCATCGCGGCGGCCACCGCCCATGCCCGCTCCCACGAGCTGGACAACGTGCGGTTCGAGGTCGGCCGGGCGCAGGACTTCGCCGAGGACGGGTTCGACCTGGTGACCTGCTTCGATTGCCTGCACGACATGGGCGACCCCGAGTCGGCCGCTGGCCATATCCGCAAGGCGCTGAAGCCGGACGGGACCTGGATGGTCGTGGAGCCGCTGGCCGGAGACTCGCTGGAGGAGAACATGAACCCGGTCGGCCGGATCTACTACTGCGCCTCGACGATGATCTGCGTGCCGACATCACTCGCGCAGGAGACCGGGCTGGCACTGGGCGCCCAGGCCGGAGAAAGCCGGATGTCGGAGGTGATCCGGGCCGGCGGCTTCAACCGGGTCCGCCGGGCAGCGGAGTCGCCGCTGAACATGGTGCTGGAAGCGACCTGACCTGGCATTGCCGGAAAAGCGCGGGGTCGGCGGTCGCGGCCGACACTCTCGTATGGGCCGCCGCCCGTTTCCAAGTCGATCCGCGTGATCGCCTCGCCGATGGAGGGCCCGAGGCAAGCTTGCCGCCGCCTTCGGCGTCGCAAGCTGGGCGGACTGGTACTCCTTCAGCCTCCTCGGCGGTGATCGTGCGGTTGAGCTCGCAAGCCTCGCCACCCGGCCCGATCAGGATGCGGGGCACGCCTGCGACGTGCTTGATCGCCAGCGGCGGAACAAGAACGGCTGCCTCTGCGCTCTCACGCGCGACGATCGCGGTTGGAGCGGCAAGGCCGCCGCTCGCGCGGTCTTCTTGTGCTCGCTCGACGGCAGCGGGTAGACGAGGAGTGGTTCCTGCGCGGCTTCAACGGAACGCAGAACTCGCCGCGTATCGGACCGCCGCTCGCCAGCGGAATCTTTATCAGGTCGTTGGTGGCGTGTAGGGTATCATCATGAAACAGCAGGTCAGGTTCTGCACGTCGGCGGACGGCACTCGGATCGCGCTTGCCCGGTCCGGCCAAGGCCCGCCCCTCGTTCGGGTGGCGAACTGGTTCACGCATCTCGATCTCGACCGGCAGAGCGCCGTCTGGCGGCACTGGTTCGACTTTCTGTCTGATGGCCGCACCCTGGTTCGCTACGATCCACGCGGTTCGGGGCTGTCCGACCGCGATGTCGACGACTTTATGCTGGACCGCTGGATCGACGACCTCGACGCGGTGGTCCAATGCGCCGGTCTGACGCGCTTTCCACTGATCGGCCTGTGCCAGGGCGGGGCCGTGGCGGCCGCCTATGCCGCGCGATACCCCGACAGGATCAGCCGCCTCGTTCTCTATGACAGCTACCCGTTCGGCGCCTATGCCGAGGGTGTGCCGGACCGGCTGGTGCAAGAAGCGCGCGCCCTGGCCGAAATGATCGAGGTGGGTTGGGGCAAGAAGACCGGCGCCTTCCGCGAGGTCTTTGCCAACCTCCTGATGCCCGAGGCCGGCAAGGATGCCCTGCAATGGATCGGCGAGATGCAGCGGCGCAGCGCCTCGGCGCGCAATGCCCGCCGGATGTGGGATGCCTTCAACGCCTTCGATATCCGCGACGTCGCGGCCGACATAGCGGCGCCGACCCTTGTGTTCCACGGTCGCCGCGACGCCATGGTCCCGTTCGAGGCCGGCCGCCAACTCGCATCGCTGATACCGATATGCGCGGTTCGTGCCGCTGGAGACCAACAACCACATTCTTCTTCCGAACGAGGAGGCGTGGGAGGTATTCCGCCACGAGATCAACGGGTTTCTCGAACCAGAAGCTGACGCGGGCCGGGCCAGCGATCTCGCGCTCGATACGCTGACCGCGCGCGAGATGGAGGTGCTGAGCGGTGTCGCGCGCGGTCTCGGCAACCGGGATCTGGCGGACCTGCTGAGGATTTCCGAGAAGACGGTGCGCAATCACATCACCACGATCTTCTCCAAACTCGGTGTCGAGAGCCGGGCACAGGCGATCGTGGCGGCCCGCGACGCCGGTCTTGGCCGCGACTGACGAGCCGGGACAAACGTCCCGATATCAAAGCTTCAGCCTGCAAATAGAACCTGGGTGATAGGACCGGTGCCTCATGCGCGCAGGGCCTCTCTGCGCCATCCTTGCGTCATCGACATTCCGGAGGAGCCGTGCGCCTCGCACGCACGGTCCGTCCAACATCGATGGCAAGAAAGGAGAGATCATGAAGACCCTGATAACTGCCGCTGCCATTGCCGCGTCCGCCCCAGCGACGCCTTCCGTCGCCCTGATCGGCACCAGCATGAACAGCAGCCTGACACCGACCGCGGAGTTTGACATGTCGGGCGACGCGAATGAGCTTGCCATGTGCGGCATCTACAACGGCCTTTTCGGCAATTGCCGCCGTGTCGCTGGCAAACTTGGCCTGACGTCGGACGAAGCCCGCGCCTTGGCCCGTGAATACTGGAATACCGCACCAGCTGAACGGGAAGGTTTGCTCGCAGATTTGGGCCTGTGATGCCCGCTGGAAAGCCAGGTCCTTCGGGGCGACGTCCCCATCACCACGACTTTCTGCGGGCCGATGGAGACACCCGCCGCTGAATAGCGACCGCAGAAGGTCGCGCCGGTCTCGCATCCCGGGCGAAGACAGGAGCGGGCGCATACCGGCTTATCACTTCTGCCCTGTGATTTCTGCGATCGGTTCGGTGCTCGTCCGGCAGCACGCTCTCGAGCCCGACGATCCCGAGACATGGCTGCTGGTCGAGAACGGACAGGCATGGTCCGGCATGGACGCCATAATCCGGATTGGAACCCGACTTGGCGGCATTGGGCGGATCTGGGAAGTGATGCGGGTGCTGCCGCGACCGGCGCGGAAATGGGTTTGCCGCCGGATTGCACGCAACCGCTTTGGAACGATCGACATGTGCGCTATTCCCGACCCGGAGCTGACCCGGCGGCTCATGCCGTGAAAAGCCCGCCGCTGGCGGGCCTTTGCCAGTTTTGGCAAACGCAATTCTTACGGCGTCCTCGGCTGTCTAATGAGCCGAATATTGGCATATGACCGGAAGATATCCATACGAAACCTGTCGATCAAACGGCGCGGGCACGACAGAGGAATGGCCTGTGGCGGCAAGCGGATGTCCGCCACAGAGTTTTCCCATCCGACTTGGCGCCGGGACCCCCGTCCCGCGTCTGGCCCGGATCGCCGAGGGCTTGCGTGATTATCCGGGATGCAACACATATCGTTTGTCCGTTCCGGCACGCGCGCGGGGCTGCCGAAGGAAGCACCGAGCCGGGCGCGGCGGGCGTCAGGCCGCCTGGCCCTCGTGCGTGTGGGCGGGTGGTTCGAACAGGACCATTTCCACCCGTTCCGATCCGTCGACATAGGCGTCGTGGCCGGGCGGGATCTCGAAGAAATCTCCCGTCGTGATCGCCGTCTCGACGCCCGTGTCCACCATGCGCACCACCAGCCTGCCGGACAGGCAATAGCCCACATGGCGCATCGGGCAGGTATCGGGCGAACCGAGAAGTGGTTTCTCGTCGTTCTCCCAAGTCCAGCCGGGCTCGAAGACCGCGTGCATCCCGGTCGTGCCGTCCTTCATCCGCACGATGTCGATGCCGCCGTGATCCTTCATGTCGAGCGCATCGTCGGGGGTGTCGAACCGCTTGATCTCGATGGCCGTATCATCGGTCATGAATGCCTCCTCTTCTTTGGTTTAGGGGTCTGGGGGACCGGGGCCTTACCGGTCAGACCCGGATGATGTCGTCCTTCAGCGCGTAGAGCATCGCCGTGACCTCGTTGCGCGTGTCTTCGGAATGGCCCAGCGACTCCATGGTGGACAGGATATCGTCCATGGCGGCCACGTATTCCGCGGCGTCGATGTTCATGCCGCGATGGGTCTCGACCATGCTGCGCCCGTCATATGGGTCGGGTCCGTTCGACTGTTCCGAAAACAACGTGCAGTAATGTTGCTTGATCTTTTCGACCCGCTCCGGCTGATCGAGATAGGGCGTAAAGCGTGGACTGATGGCGGGATTCTCCAGATGCGCCTCCACCATCCCGTCGACGATCTTCCTGATCCCGGCGGATCCGCCCAGACGCTCGTAAAGCGTGACTGTGTTGAGTTTGTCGATCACTGCCGTTGTCATGCAATACTCCTTTCCGATATGTTCGAACTCCAGTGACGCGCCAACTGCGCCACTTAACTCGTGGGGTTTAGGCATTTTGCAGCGACGCCGCCTTCACATCTGCGGTGGTCATCGGCTTGCCGCCGATTCCCCATTCACCGCTGGCGATCTCCTGCACACGCACCCATGTGACGCCACGCATGGCCTCGCCCTCGATGCGGACCATCGTATCGGTCACCGCCTCGATCATCTCGCGTTTCTGGTCGGCGTCGAAGACGCCTTCGATCAACTGGATATCCACAAGTGGCATTTCGCTTTCCTCATGTTCCGTCTTGGCGCGATCGGACACATCCGATGCAGGGCCACGGTGTCAGCCATGCCGGTGGGCGCGCCAGTTCACGGACTGAATCGCCCCGATACAGAATCTGAACTGGCCGGGTGCCGGGCGGCACTGGTAGACTCGGTAGCGTCAGACGAGGGAGGCCGGAATGACGAATGCGAGCTACAAGCAGTTCTGCCCCGTCGCGATGGCGGCGGAAATCCTTTGCACCCGCTGGACCGTCGTGCTGTTGCGCGAACTGGTGGCGGGATCCACCCGGTTCAACGAATTGCGCCGCGGCGTGCCGCGGATGTCGCCGGCGCTGCTGTCCAAGCGCCTGCACGAACTGGAGGCGGCGGGCGTGGTCGAGCGCGCGCGGGCGCCCGAGGCGCCGGGGATCGACGCCTACCGGCTGACCCAGGCCGGGCGCGACCTGCAGCCGGTGATCGAGGCCATCGGCATGTGGGGGCAGAAATGGGTCGAGACGGAGCCCAGCCTCGAAAATCTCGATCCCGAGCTCCTGATGTGGGACATGCGGCGCAACCTGAACACCGATCCGGTGCCGTCAGGGCGGACGGTGATCGAATTCATCTATCCCGAACTGCCGCCGTCGCAGCGCAAATGGTGGCTGATCGTGGAGCCTGACGCGACCGTGGACCTGTGCCATGTGGATCCGGGATTCGACGTGGATCTTTATGTCAATGTCGACCTGCGCACGATGACGCAGATCTGGATGGGTCTCAAATCGGTGTGCCGCGCGGTGGACGACGGCGCGCTCCTGATGACGGGGCATGCCGACCTGGCCAACTCCATGCAGCGATGGCTGGGCCTCAGCCCGTTCGCGGCGCAGCAGAAGCTTGCAGGGTAAGCGCTGCAACACACGGCAGGCCCAGTCAGTGAGACGCTTCACCGACTTCAGTCAACTCGCCGCCCTTGCTGCTCACTGCGCCTCATACCGCGTCGCAGCAGCTTCATGAGAGTTTGCGCGCTGAACTAGCCGACGTTTCATTTTTGTTCCATCTTGCGAAAGCCACCGGCGTCAAAGTGAATCGCCCCGGCTCTACCGGAGACCGTCGACTTAATTAAGGATGATGGTTATGACGAAAAGCAACATGTCAAATCGCTACGCGCCAGAGGTCCGCGCGCGTGCGGTCCGGATGGTGTTCGAGCATCAAGGCTCCTACGAGACGCAGGCGGGCGCGAGCATTGCGCCCAGAATTGGCTGTATCTCCCAGACCTTGCGCGAATGGGTCAAGCAGGCCGAGAAAGAAAGCGGCATCCGCTTCGTCACGCCAGATGCGCGCCACGCCGGGCTCGATCGTGCAACGCTGGCCAACCGCGACAATCTCTATGCAGATGCACGCGCGCAACACCCGGAACGAACGCTGGTCAGCCAAAACCCGCAACTTGCAACCAGCCAGACCCATATGGCTCAACCCCAAAACCGACATCAGCGCCCCTGGAAGCAGAGACGCCGCATGACATCGGCGGACAACTCGTTTGACACCCACCGGGTCAGTGCGATCACACGCTCGACAACACCACCGCGATCGCCAGCGTGGCGCTTGGCGCTGGGATCCTCGAAAAGCACATGACGCTCGCCCGCGCGGGCGGCGGTCCGGAGGACAGATTCTTGCTCGAACCGACGGAATTCGCCGCGCTGGGCCGTGATGCGCGCACGGCTTGGGAGGCCATCGAGCCGGTAGATTACGGCCGTAAATCGAGCGAGCGGGCGAACATGAAGTTTCGCAGATCGCTTTGCGCGGTCCGGGAGATCGCCGAAGGCAAAGCCCTCAGCGTCGACAACATCCGCTCGATCCGTCCCGGTTTCGGCCTCGCACCCCGCGATCAGGACAAGGTCATCGGGCGACAGGCGCGCAAGCCTATTGCGCGCGTCACACCCCTGTCATGGGATCTGCTTGTTTGACGCGTTGTGCCGTGGATGGCGGCGCGTCGGATCGGTAGGTCGCGCCCGGGCTCACAGGTGCCAGTGCTCGGCGACAAAAGGCGCTCGGCGCCAACGACCATGCCGTGAATGCATCACGTCCCGAGGCAGCGGATCGCCGTGGAATGAGACCACCGCCGCGCCAGAAGGTGGCTTGGCAACCCCGAAGCGCGACGTGTCGATCCCCAGAAGCTTGCGCCCGCGAGCACCGCAATGCCGCTTGAAAGAAACCACCTTGCCCTCGGGAAGGAACGTGAAATTACCGACCTGGTTCTGAAGCCAGTTCTGCTCGCCAATAAGCCGGGTCCGTCCGTGATGGGTTTCGACTGCAGCGGAAGGATCGGCGATGAAATTTTCCCATACATGAACATGGCTGCCGACCTTAAGGCGGTAAACTGCCCCGCTCCCTTTCGCGCTTCCAGATTTGCGTGCCCAGTTTCGCGCGATCCACAAGTCTACATCCGGTCGATCGGCAAGAAAGTCGAGGCTGCCTACGATAACATTGTCGATGTCAAGCGAGACAACGTGGCGCCCTTCGAGCCCCAGAAAATTCCGCCGGAACGTACCAAGCTTGCGCCAGATCCCGTCGAAACCTTCGTCAGGCAGCGGATGGGCTATGATTTGAGGGTCGAGACCTGCCGGATCATCAGTCACGCAGTGAAAGCGATGTGGGATCGAAAGGTTCCGGGCAACAGAAGCGCGCAGGATGTTCACGTCTTGCGCGGGATAAAGCGTGCCCCAGCGGTAGCATATTATGTCGAGTTCCCTAAGACGCTCGCTTTGTGGGTAAACCTTCTGCATCACATCAAGTTCTTTTTAACGTTGAAAATCTCGGATATGCCTAGACGGCATGATCAGACTGAACAAGGTTAGTGTCCCACAACGTTCTCTAATCGCCATGGTCAAGATCTGATTTCTCTGCGGTTCATCCTGCGCGCCGGGTTCTTTGGTTCTCTCCGCGGTCATCGTATGGGACGCCGAATGTTTGCGTTCAAGGTTGGGTGGATTGAAGTGGTAAACCCGGTCCGGTTCACATTCGTATTTCAGCGTCCGCCACAGCCGCTCGATGATGATGCTGTCGAGGAAGCGCCCCTTTCCATCCATCGAGATAGGCACGCCGGTTCTGCGCAGCCGGTCCGTCCAGGCGAAGGACGGGAACTGACTGCCTTGATCAGTATCCATTATCTCGGGCGGGCCGAACTTGTGGATGGCCTCGTTCAGGGCCTTGACACAGAACGCGGCCTCCAACGTGTTCGAGATGCGCCAGGCCAAGACCTTCCGGGGGTGCCAGTCCATGATGGCGACGAGATAAAGGAACCCGCGCCGCATGGGCAGGTAGGTAATATCCGGGCACCAGACCTGGTTGGGCCGCTTCACCTTCAGCCCTTTCAGCAGGTAGGTATTGGTCTTGTGCCCCTTCGCCGGTCTGCTCGTGTTGGGCTTCTGGTAGATCGGCATCAGTCCCATCAGGCGCATCAGCCGGCGTATTTGTTTCTCGTTCACCAGGTGGCCGTCATTGCGCAGGTGCCAGGTCATTTGCCGGACACCGTAGAACGGGGGCTCCAGAAACTGTTCGTCGATCAGCCGCATCAGGCCGAGGTTCTGCTCGGTCTCACCCTTTGGCGTGTAGTAAAAGGACGAGCGCGCGATCGACAGCAGCTTGCACTGCTGCCCGACGGACAGCTGGGGGTGATCAGGCTCCACGATGCTGCGCCTCACTTCCCGCTCCAGGGCGTCAGCTTTCGTTCCAAAAAAGAGTTGGCCACGTCCAGCTCCCCGATCTTGGCGTGCAGTTCCTTCACCTGCTCCTCGTCGATCTCGGGTTTATTCCGGCCGCCACGCTCGAACACGCCGGACGCTCCTTCGAGCAGAGCACGTTTCCATTGATGGATCATCGTCGGATGCACCCCGAACCGGCGCGCCAGCTCGGCGGCGGTTTCCTCGCCTGTCAGGGCTTCCAACGCGACCTTCGCCTTGAACTCAGGCGCATGTTGCTTGCGTTTCGACATCCCTGATCTCCTTCTCGTCGAAGATCAGCAGACTGCAAACCGTAACTTATGCCAGTGTCCGAATTTCGGGGGGTAGTTCAGACCCGCTGACCGGGATCCCTCGGGACGGGTGAATCGCCCCGGGTCTGTCGGAGAGCGTCAACTTAAGTAAGGATGACGGTTATGACAAAAAGCAAAATGGCAAATCGCTACTCGCCCGAGGTCCGCGCACGAGCGGTCCGGATGGTGTTCGAGCA
>Ga0307958_1000419_pt1 | contig 24045 bp, 14 predicted proteins | sample OrgLakmetagen492_FD_201826 | JGI IMG/M metagenome (GOLD analysis project Ga0307958, IMG submission 201826) | Saline water microbial communities from Organic Lake, Antarctica - #492 | ecosystem: Environmental > Aquatic > Non-marine Saline and Alkaline > Saline | place: Antarctica: Organic Lake... | reverse complement strand
GCTGACCGGAGATGCAAAGTGAAACGGAGCATCGAAGGGAAGCATCTAATTTCCGGAAATCAATCAAGCTCATTGAATATGCAGTTATCTAATGACCTCTATAATATAATTTACCAACCCTTTTGCATCAAATATTTTCATCAATTTTTCGGGTAATGGCTCAAAGCTAAACGTTTTTCCGGCAACACTCACTTGTCCCTTCTCCAGGTCTGCCTCCACTTTGTCGCCTTGCTTATAAGCTTCCACCGCCCGGGGCAGGATAATAATGGGAAGACCCTGGTTTACGGAGCTCCTGTAGAATATTCTGTTTACCGATTTGCAAATAACAGCCTTCACGCCGGCATAACTCAGCCCCACGGCAGGATGCTCGCGTGAGCTTCCGCAACCAAAATTAGCCCCTGCCATAATCACATCACCCTTGCTGACCTTGTTTTTGAACTGTTCATCGAACCCTTCAAAAAGATAAGGCATTATTTTCTCCGGCTCCGCACTGGAAACTTTGTAGGTAAGGTTACCGGCAAACATCTGATCGGTGTTCAGGTTATCGGCATCAGCATAGTTCCACACCCCTTCTGCATATCTATCTTCACCGTTCTCTATGGTCACTACACTGCTCTGTTCAATTTTGTATGGAAAAACATCGTTCGTTGGCGACGGCCGTGGGTCGGTAATTTTCCCGTTGAGCGCAGCCATGGCCACCGCAGCGGGAGAAGCAAGATAAACACTGGATTCTTTATTACCCATACGCCCCTTGAAGTTACGGTTGGCTGTGGATATCACGTTATACCCGTCGGCAGGAATACCCTGGCCGGTGCCAAGGCAGGGACCACAGGATGTTGCCAGCACATTGACGCCTGCATCCATAAAAATCTGCATAAGCCCTTCATCAATCATCTGCCGGGCTATTTTTTTCGATGCCGGGATAACAAGCATCTGCATTCCGGAGGGCAGTGTATTTCCACGTAGCACTTGTGCCGCCTCGCGCATATCTTCTATCCTGCCGTTGGTGCAGGTGCCCACCAGGGCCTGGTGTACCGGCGTATCTTTCACCTGGGCCAGCGCCTTTACATTATCCACGTTATGGGGTACGGCAACAACAGGGAACAGGTCGTCCAGGATTATCTCAATTTCTTCAACATACTCAGCGTCATCATCAGCCCACACACCATTCATTTTTTGCCCATAGTAAGCTTCTAATGTTTCATCTACCGGAAAAACAGCATTCTTGGCGCCCATCTCAGAAGCCAGGTTAGCAATGGTCATCCGGTCGGCAACAGACAAGCTTTTTATGCCGTCGCCATGATATTCTATCGATTTATAATCAGCCCCGCTGGAGCCTATCATGCCTATTATCCATAAGGAAAGGTCTTTGGCATACACTCCATCAGGCAATCTGCCCTTTAAAGTTATTTTGATAGTTTCCGGCACGCGGAACCACGTTTCCCCCTGGTGCCATAATCCTGCGGCTTCTGTGCGGTCGATGCCGGCAGCAAAAGCATTGAAAGCTCCGGCCGTACAGGTATGACTGTCACTGCCCACAATAATGTTACGAGGTCTGGCATAATCCGCCATTATCTGATGACAGATGCCGCTACCCACATCATGGAACCGGGTGATGCCATTGTTATCGACGAAGTTGCGGATTTTCTGGTAGTTATTGGCTAAGGCCGATGTTGTGGGAGGGGCATTATGATCCAATACAATCAGAAGCTGTTCAGGGTCAGCCACCTTTCCTCCGTTCATCTTTTCAAATGTCTTTGCGATGCTTGCCGTATTATCATGCGTCAGCACGATATCAGGTCTCTTAAACACGATACTTCCTGTTGGCGCATCAAAAATTTTCTCTACAAATGTCTTACCAGTCATATGCGATATATTTTATTAAAAGCTAAATCCAATGTCTATACCTACTTTAGGTGCAAAACCACTGTAACCGGGTTCCAGAAAATAGTCATAATAATTATCTTTATCGGCTTTGCGCAAACCACCACCTGCATAAAAATCCAGATGAACCTTTTCAGCAAACACATACTGCATCCCGAAAATCATCCCCCCGCCAAATACGTTTATGTTATTCTCCCGCAAATCCGGAGTATCGTCAATACCGTAGCCACAAGTATAATAATTATCCTCATTTAAGCTGAAATACTTGTAGAACCCATAAGGGGCAAAAAAGATATTTTTTATATGCTTCTCTGTAACCTTTTTATACACATACGCCCTGTATTGTATTTCAACTCCCACTCCAAATTTGTCTTCATAGTCGGAATCCACATAAGTAACCGACGGAGCCAGCCACAGGCTGTTTCCCGACGCATGCCAGTGCTCATACTGCAACTGAAATGTTCCTGTCATAAATGGCAGTGCAGAAAATCCTAACTTATTATAGGACTGCTCTTTTACTTCCTGCTCCTGATGTTCCTGTGCCAGTGCAGCGAAAAAAAGCAATGATAAACTAATTACTAACCCTGTTTTTTTCATAATTTTTTCAAAGATATTAAGATTAAGAGAATTTGTAAAACTTAAAGATTATTTATAAGACATATAATTAAGCCATATTGTTGCAAAAAAGCAATGTAAAAATAACTGCTAATCTATTGATTACATGCATATTAAATAAAGTCATAATATTTTCTTTGATTTTACTTGGTAATTTATATTTGATAGTTATCTTTGCAGCCGCGTTCTCAGGGAGCCATTTTGAGTGGCTGCTGAACCCGCATAACAATACTTTTCGAACCATTCAGGAAATCCTGAACAAGATAGCGTTCTTTTGGAGAGGTGGGTGAGTGGCTGAAACCACCGGTTTGCTAAACCGGCATACCATATAAAGTGGTATCGGGGGTTCGAATCCCCCTCTCTCCGCATATCGTATATAATTACATCAGTTCGGGGTGTAGCACAGTCCGGTTAGTGTGCCTGCTTTGGGAGCAGGAGGTCGCAGGTTCGAATCCTGCCACCCCGACATCAATCAAGCCTTGCGGTTTTACTGCAAGGCTTTTTTTTGTGATAGCCATCAGTCAGGGTAGGGTGTCCCGACTTGGTGCGTCGGGAAGGTCGCAGGTTCGAATCCTGCCACCCCGACATCAATCAAGCCTTGCGGTTTTACTGCAAGGCTTTTTTTTGTGATAGCCATCAGTCAGGGTAGGGTGTCCCGACTTGGTGCGTCGGGAAGGTCGCAGGTTCGAATCCTGCCACCAGAGAAAATTTCATAAAAAAAGATGCAGGCATTGATATTCTGGATAAGGTAAGTTACTTTTGGCATCAAAGAAAAAAATCATGAAAAGAGAAGAAATTCCGGAACCTTATAAATCAGACAACAAAAAAGCGAAATTAACCTCTGTTCAAACCTTTTGGATTGTAATGTTCTCTATTCTCCTGGCCATTATTTACACCATAGTAAACATCGCTTAAGCGTCGGGAATCTTTAAGGTAAACTCACTGCCTTCGTTTTTTGACGACCGGAACAATATTTTGGCATCCACCACTTTCGCTAACCTGTCGGCAATAACCAACCCCAACCCATGCCCTGATTCACCACGTGTTCCCCTGTTCACAAAGGATTCGTCTATCTTAAACAGCTTTTTCTGCTCCTTCAGGGTCAGTCCTACTCCATAATCGCGCACTGTCAGGTAGATGTCACTATTATCACGTTCCCAGCTCACCTCTATGTTTTGCCCTTCATGCGAAAACTTAATAGCATTTTCGATAAGCACAGCCATAATGCGTTTAATAATTTGTTTGTCCGATTTCACGGTGTGGTTCCCCTCACTTATTCTAAGCTGCAATTGCTTAGCAGAAAGCTGTTCGCGATAAGTCTCTTTCAAATCCAGCATTACGCTTCGCAAAAGGAACGTCTCCATCTCTTTCTTAATCCTTCCTTCATCAATTTTGGCAAGATGAAGAATTTCATCAATCAACTGATAAGCAGTACTTGCCTGGCTTTCAATTTCCCTGGTAAACTTTTGCTGCTCGGCAGTATCCAGTTCACCCCCCACTGATAAGATCTCCGACAGGCCAATGATAGCGTTAAAAGGTTCCCGGATATCTGTAGATAATAAATCTATCAGCCTGTTTTTAAATTTTATGGTCTCTTCAAGCTTCCTTTTGAACCTCCTCAGGTTGTCTTCCACTACCTTCACCCTGGTAATGTCGGTGAAAACCCCGCTCATTCTCTCGGGGTTATTTTCGCTGTCGAAAGCTGTAATTCTTCCCTTATCCAGAATCCATCTCCATTCGCTGTTTTTTGTTTTCACCTTATACTCCATGTAAAAGGTATCGGATTGTTGCTTGAGGTGTTTGTTCAGGGTATCGAAATATTCATCCCTGAATTCATAGTGCAACATATCCCGCCACTTGCTAAAACTAAGATTGGCCAGCTCTGCAGGATCATATCCTAAGATATAGCAGGCTGTTTCGCTGAAAAAAAGTTCCCCCTGCTTTATATCCCAGTCCCAGAATCCTTTGTCTGAAGCTGCAAACGCATTCAGCAACCGCTCATCCTGGTTTCTGGAATCATACTGCCCCTGCATCGGCTTATTCAGCCCCTCGAGGGTGCAGACCACTCCTTCAAATTCTCCTGAATGATCATAAATAGCGCGTAGCGAAAGTACTACCTTGGTATCATTGTCAAAGGCGTCCCTAACCCTTGTGCGGAGATTATGCATCCCATAACGTCCATAATTAATAAGCTCATCAACAGCTATCTTCAGCTCGGGGAGCAATTTCTTCACCGGCATGCCATTAAGCTCTGAAGGCCTGAAAGCGGTAATTTCCTGCAACACTTTATTGAAATAAATAATGCGTCCCCGCAAATCCATCAAAAATACCGGAGCGGTAAGGTGTTCCAGAATATTTTCAGATAAAACCGAGGAGCTGAACATGATACTCTTTTGCCGCATAAGGCTTACCAAAACAAAGGAAAAGCCCACCAGAGCCACCAGGTCATAAGTATCCGGGACAATTCTTTGTATATAAAGGATATATTGTAACTGGTCGAGCAGGGCATAAGAAAATACCACCAGGACGGCCACCGAAACAGCCTTTGAGAGCACCCTCACCCGGTAATCTATACTATTAAGCCCATACCGAAGTATTATCATAAAAGAAAAAAGGCCATTCAGGAAGAGGTATACAAAAACGATCAATTTCAACAGCAGACTGTTCCAGATAATATATCCCCCCAGATTTCCGGAAAATACCAAAGAAGTGGCATCATCATAAAACAAGTGATAACCTGTCAGCGCCACCGGTATGCCAAACAGCACCCCAAAGAATAACCCGTTATTCAGGATCCGGTATTTTTGAGAGAGCACAAGCACAAACCAGGTAAATACGGGGGCGATTAATAACTCAACAATCAACGACTGGGTAAAAAAAAGTTGGCTGACCCCGGATTTCTCTGACACACTATCGGTAATCAATAAGCTTATCGATTTCAGGAAAAACAACACCATCAACAGACTAAAAAGTTGATAATGCCGGGCATGCCGATTCCGCATCAGGACGAAAAAACCAAACGTAAGGTAAATGATGGCGCCTAAAAGATGTAATACAGACAAATTGCTCATGTTACTACTAATTGCGCCCGCAATTTACGACGCAAAATTATTATTACCAAAAGCAATTTTGGGCAGAAATCTTATCTGCTGCGTTGGCGAACTAAAAAAGATGGCTATCTTTGCACACGCAAAAAATTGCAGGTCCCGTAGCTCAGCTGGATAGAGCAACGGCCTTCTAAGCCGTAGGCCCCAGGTTCGAATCCTGGCGGGATCACTTTAAAGACCCTTGCTTCTATATGATGAGGTGAGGGTTTTTTCTTTAACACCCCTCTTTATAATCCTTCTAAATACGAATGAAAAAAAATCCCTGACGAATATCCACAAAATCGCTACGAATATACTTAAATACGCTACGGATCGCATAATGCGTTGCTAATGAGCCTATATTAATTGTTTTTTTTGTGAAACAAATGCTAAGAAAAATAGTATAAATGGACAGCAGAAGATGAAAAATGGAGCATCGTGCCTTTTAAAAGCGCACGGCATTTTTTGTATTCTGAAATATAAAACAGAAAAAGAATTACACCAATTAACAAATCAAAAATCAATTAGTCATGAAAAATTTTACTTTTCTTACACGAACGATGTTAGCAGGCCTGCTTGTGGCACTGCTTTCCGTGTCGGCACAAGCGCAAACACATTTTGACGATATCAGTGGGGATCCGATGTCTGACGCATGGACGTTATATTTAACCAACGTTACATTTGATGGAGACGAACCTGAAGCCGGAGACGAACTGGCTATTTTTGACGGCAACTTACTAGTTGGCGTTCATGAGTTTACAGGCACTGAGAGTTTCGGTAATAACCAGAATAATCCGGTTATCGTCTTTTCGGAGGTCACAAACGCAGGAAATGATTATGGTTACACTCCAGGCAACGATGTAACTTTCAAGTACTGGGACGGTTCTACAGAAATAGCTGGTATTTTTTCTGCTGATGATGTTTATAACATTAATCCGGGAGATGGTAATTATTTTGAATCCGGCGCAGATGCTCCAACATTTCCTTCTGATGAGGAACACAGTTATATTTCTCTTGATTTCAACACCGGCGGCTCAATTTCAGGTAATGTAACTCTTGATAATACTTGTAATGGCATAATTACTGAGGTGTTGGTTGAAGTACGTGGGAAAATTAGCGGAGATTTATATGGTACAGACTATGCTGATGAAGATGGAGATTATACTGTAAATGGTATTACTTTACCAAGTAGTGGTACATCAACATATACTGTAGATGCAATTTTGGATAACCACAATAGCAACGGCCCCAAAGAAAAGGAACTTGGACCAGGGGGTAGTACATCTGCGACAGCAAACTTTAATTTAACAGCCCATACAGGCGAAATATCCGGAAACATCTCTTATAATGGAGATAATATTGAGTCTGCCGATGTAACTCTATATGATTCTGATGATTCGGAAATAGCTTCTGATGTAACAGGTACGGGTGGTAACTACACTTTTAATAATATTTGTGTTGGCGATTATTATATTACCATAGAGCATGATGATTATGAAGCAAAAACATCAGATGAGTTTGCCTTAACAAATAACGACGACCTGACGAAAGACTTTACCCTGGAGCCCTTACCAGGCTCAATAACCGGAGTTGTTTTTGAAGGAGCAGTAACAAATCCTATCGAAGGTGCCTATGTCAAGGTTTTTAACCAGGATACACCTCCGGTAGAACTTTATAGCACCACGACAAATGCTGACGGCGAGTATGAATTTACAGAAGTTCCGGTTGGAACTTATGACGTGAAAGCAGGTGGCACAATCGGCGACATCATCTATGGAGCACAAACTAAATCTGCAACTGTTGACGCTAATGCAGAAACAGTGAAAAACTTTAATCTTTCAGCCATAAAAGGCAACCTTTCAGGACTTGTAAGAAGTTCAGTTAATTCTGAATTGATTGATGGAGTACTTGTAGATCTGCTCAACAGAGATGACGGAAGCAGAGTGGATTACGATCATACTGATGACGGTGCCTATTCTATTACAGATATTGATCCCGGCATTTATGACGTGGAATTCTCCAAGGCCGGTTACGAAACTCGTCTGATCGAATACGTACACATCAATTCTGACGAAGAGACAGAACTAAATGCCTATCTTGAAGAAGAACCAGGTGAAATAAAAATAGCAGTTCAAGATGGTGGTACAAATATTACAGGAGCCACGGTAACTATCGGAAGTGGATTAACAGCTACTTTTAATTATCCATGGTATAAATTTACAAATATTGCCCTTGGTTCTTATGAAGTGTTAATAGAACATGATGACTACCGGAACACTTCTGTAGAGGTAGAACTTACAATGGATAATACCCCAGTGCAAGAAATTGTACCTCTGGAAGCCTATGAGTGGGAAAGCATTAGTGGTGCCAACACAATGGCGGACTTGTGGACTATATTCCTGCAAAATGTTACCATCGACGGAGAGCCGGCAGAGGTAAATGACGAAGTTGCAATATACGACGATAATAACCTTGTAGGTGTATATCACATAGAAAACCCGTTAAACACCTGGAATGCCACAAACCAAGACCTTAGGGCATATTCAGATATCAGCGGAGGAACTGGCTATACCGCAGGTAATGAATACACATTTAAGTTTTACGATGCTTCTTCGGGCAGCATCATTAAATCCCCGACCGTAACGCTTTCTGATCCCAATAGTTCAGGAGCATACACTGGCTATGTATTCCCGGCTAATTCACCACATAGTTTTGTTACACTCGATTTCAGAGCGGAAGAAACCCAAACTATTCAGCTTGAACAGGGTTACCAGATGATCTCCTCTCGCATTTTGATGGATAACATGGATATGCATGAGGTTATGAACAATGGCCTTGATAATAATAAAAATAAATTAGTTTTTGTTAAAAATTATCTTGGATACAAATATAAGTATTTTAGCAGTTGGAGTAATAACATTGGTGATTGGAAGGTAGAGCAGGGTTACCTTGTGAAAATGAGTGCTGACGATGAATTCTCAATGACAGGTACACCTGTTAATCCTCAACGTGAAATAGATCTTGTTAGTGGTTTTAATCTAATAAGCTATTTCCCAACTACATCGATGGATGTAGCCACGGTATTTGCTGATATAAAAGATGATTTAATCTTTGTAAGAAACTCACAAGGAGAGCAATATTGGGAAGTTGGTGAAAATAACTGGGTTAATAACATCGGCAACATGAACCCGGGCGAAGGCTACTTTGTTAAAACCTCGGCAGCCACCACACTGGTATATCCTACAGCTAAGGGCAGTGCAGGAATAGAAGAAGGCAGCGAACCTCAGCACTTCACATTTAGTGGTGGTGATGCTACTGAGCCTGTTTATACTATCTATATTGAAAGTGATAAGCTGGAAGCCGGAGATGAAATTGCAGCCTTCGACGGTGATATAATGGTGGGCTCCACCGTTATTGATGACCCCGCAGATGCTTATGCTAATGACATGAATCTTTTCAGCATAGTTAACGACGGTGAAGGCTATAAAGCCGGCAATACGATATCCTTTAAAGTTTGGAGTCCACGCACTGACGAAGAATACACCAATATAGAGGTAGACTATCTGAACCCATCCGGCGATGCGCATACTGATAACACCTTCCCGGAAGGCGAAGGAGCATACAGTATCATCAAAGCCTCTGTAGCAGAGCTGGATGTGCCAGAGTTGGATAGGGAAACTTCTATGAATGTTTATCCCAACCCGGCCACAAACAATCTGTTTATCAATACAGAAGAGGATATGACGCAAATCAGGGTGTTGAATACCACCGGACAAGTGATAATGACAAAACAAATTAACAATAACGAATACACGTTAAATGTGAATGGGCTGGACGCAGGCATTTATATTCTGCAAACCACCTTTAAAGACCGACAGAGCAGTTTGCGCTTTGCCGTAAAATGATTTGCTAATTGGTGTTCATTATGGACAAAAAAGGGCTCCTTCTCAGGAGCTCTTTTTTTTTGTCATAAAAAGCCGTATTTTTGACTGTTATCAAAGGGATGACCACAATCATGAATACCAGAAGAATTGATTTACATTTTCTTAAAGCTATTGCACTGTTTTTGATACTGGTGTCATGGTCACAGACACTGAATGGCCAGAATGGCTTAAGCTCTCCGGTCAACATACAGGTTTCTTTTGACATTAACCAGGCGAACCGGATAAATATCACCTGGGAGCACGATACTACCGGCAACAGCCAGTTTCTGGGATACAGGATTTATGAAAATGGCATAAATATACTGGGGTCACTCACAGATACAACGTTCTATTCCAAGACACTATCCGAAGAAGGCACATATATTTATCGGGTACAAGCTGTTTATTATGATGGATTTTCTGATCTCTCTAACCGGGGAATTATCACCTACCACCAACAAATGTTTTTTGAATTTACATTAGGGAACGGTAACGGTATTAGTGCTGACATTTGGGATATCTATTTAGAAGAAGGCAAATTAGGTGAGGCCTACCTTTGTCCGGGAGATGAACTGTCCATTTATGATGGCACGCTCCTCGTAGGAAAAATGCATGTCAACAAGCAACCAAGCGATGAAGTAGAGGGAGAAGAAGTAATGATAGCTTATACCCAATTTTCGGAAGGCCCGGGCTATTCACCGGGAAATGATTTTAGTTTTAAACTCTGGGACGCCAGCACAGAAACACTATACATAGAATACACCTATACATTTGACAATGATGAGTATGCAGGCGATGTTTTCCCTGAAGGAGATACTTTAAGCTATTTAACCATAGAATTCGAAGCTGAATTACTGCCTCCGAACATTACAGAAATTGAAACCGAAGGACACGATGTTCACCTGCAATGGGAACTTAGTCAAAACACCAATGTAATCGGATACGATATTTACCGGGACGGTACTAAATTAAATGATGAACCTTTCTCCCAAACAAGCTATACCGATGAAGATGTAGTTTCTGGTGATTATAGCTATCAAATTAAAGCGCTTTATGACGAAGGAGAATCCGCTTTTTCCGATCCGGCAGAAGTAACCATCGGATTGGTCTTTTTTGATCCTGAGCCGCTTGCAGAGCTTTTTGAACCTATGACCATCGAAATTCAGCAGGCTCAGCTTATGGATTCATCGCTAAAAAAATTTGATGAAATAGGTGTTTTCAAAAAAACAGATGAGGAGGAGCTATGCCTTGCAGCCAAAAGTCTGACGGAGGATTTTTCCTCCGAAACCCTGCTTGCTTCGGCATATAATCCTGAATCCAATGCGCCGGGCTTTGAAGAAGGCGACACTCTCTTCTTCCGCTTCTATGAATATAATAATAACACTGAATATAAGGATGTTATCGTTTCGGCTGCCGATGAAGCTGATACATCGTTAACTTTTATCCCTGGTGGTGTCACCCACCTTATGCTTACCTGGCAGCCATACGCGCCAAAAGATGTAGAGCTGGAAGTAGTAGACTATGACGTACATCTTTCCTGGAGTGAGCATCCCGCAAATAACGAGTTAAACCTGCAACTCCAGGGATACAACGTGTACCGCGATTCTGTTTTAATAAACGATAACCTCCTCCAGTCAGCAAACTATACCGATAGCAACCTGATGATCGATGATTATACCTACCACATTGAAGGGGTCTACAATAATGATGTACCCTCCCGTTGGTCATCACCGGTATCGACCTCCATCGCCAGCCAGCATTTTCTTCCGCTACAGGAGCAGTCCCATCCTGATAATATGACCTTCACTTTTTCAGAAGCTTCTGTAGATGGACTATCTTTAGTTACATACGACCAGGTGGCCGTATTTGCTATGACCGAAGCCGACACCCTGATATGTGTGGGAGCAGGATCGATCCGCGACAGCATCACGGAGGGCGATCCCCTGGAAATAATCGCATACAAGGATGATACAACCACCGATATGAAAGATGGGTTTGCTGTAGGCGATTCTATCTATTACAAGTTTTGGGATGAATCTACGGGCAATGTATACAGCCGCCTGAACAGGAATTTCCCGGGAGACACAGTCAGCCACTTCACCTATTCCGGCACCTGTGAGGTCGGGCTGACATTTACCACCCCGCCGCCGGTCCGGTTTATTCTAAAACCCGGCTCGTGGTATTGCACTAATGTTCCGGAAGAGGTGCAGGTAACAACCGAAGATTTTCAAAATATCAGCGGCTTTTCTTTGAAAATATTGCTGGATACTGCTATGTATTCCCTGGATTCTGTCACAGCCCGGCAACCCTTTCTGGAAACTTTTGAAGCTGTTCAGAATACAAATATCCTGACCATTGACTGGGAGGCCGCTAATGAACATAGTCTGGATGAAAGCGATACCCTGTTCACGCTTCACATTACCGGAGAGGAGAAGGGTCAAACGGCTGTTAACTGGCAGGAAGTGTCTTTCACTGGCATGGAATATCAAACACATCTTACTGAAGATGCTTCCTTTTCCATCGAAACACTCCCCTACACCCCTTCCGCCATCAGCGGCGATAATGAGGTATGTAACGGTACCGCTTTCAGCCACTACAGCATCGCCGCCATCAGTAATGCCGACACCTACAGCTGGCAGCTGACTGACGGGCAGGCCGGCACGTTATCTTCGTCCGGATTATCTGCCACCCTTTTCTGGAACGATGCGTTTGAGGGTTCCACCACCCTTACAGCAGCCGGAGTAAATATGTGTGGTACCGGCGAAGCATCACAAAAAGAGGTTGCTATTACTAACACTGTTTTTACCAACGTGTCCCTTTCATTGGATATGAGTACCGGCTGCGAAGGAGATACCATCACAATCACAGCCTTTGGAACAAACGGAGGCAACAACCCGGTACACGACTGGTACATAAACGATAATCTGCATTATATACATCAACCGGAGATAACACGCACTGATTTTGAAGATGGTGATGAAATCTACTGTATCTTCACCTCCAGCAGCGAATGCGCCATAAATAACCCGGCCCAATCAGAAACGATTGAATTAGACCTGGATCCCTTACCTGCAGAGCCAGCACCCATTACCGGACCGGATGAGATTTGCAACACCGTACCGGTGAGCTATTACACTACCACTGGAGCCCAAAATGCCGATGATTATGTCTGGACCGTCGTCCCTGAAGGAACCGGTGAGGTAATATCTGATGGTAATAATGCAGAGGTACACTGGAACACAGAAACACATGGTCCTGCCTATGTTAACGTAAAAGGTATCAACAATTGCGGTGCCGGCCCTGTCAGGCAAAAAACAACTGTCAGGGAATATTGCACGGATATCACATCCATCAAACCAGCATTGGTAAAGGTCTATCCGAACCCCACAAAAAACTCCCTGACTATCGCCATCCCCACCATCCCGGCAGAAGCTGCTTACCGGCTATCAAACCTTCAGGGCCTCACACTCAAAACAGGCCTGTTAACTGACAGAAACACCGTAGTGGATTTAACTTCTTTACGCCACGGAGTCTATATCATTCAGATAACGCTGGGCGACCAGATATTCTATCATAAAGTGATCAAACAATAGGATTTCCGGAGTTTTGCGCCACCCGGGTCAGGTCATAAGAAAACTCAATTTATCAGAACTGACCAGCTCTTTATGTTCCTGGCCATGCTTAAACAAACGCATAGAACGGTTTCCCTTTAGCTCCAGCTTATCGCCGTGTACTTCCAGCAGGCAGCCTTCCCTGAGCCCCACTACATACATATCGTGATTGGCCAGTAAAAACTCTTCGATGCGTTGCTGGCGCGTCTCTCCGCCATGACCTGCCGGATTAGCATCCAAATAATGAGGATTAATCTGGAATGGAATCAGGTTAAGCACATTGAAGCTCTCAGGCTCGATGATCGGCATATCGTTAGTGGTTTTAATAGAGGGACAAGCCACATTAGAGCCTGCACTCCATCCCATGTATGGGGTTCCATCCATTGCCTTTTTACGGATAGCATCCATCACGCCTTCCTTATACATCATATATACCAGGTGAAATGTGTTTCCGCCTCCCACAGCTATAGCTTCAGCATCGTTAACGGCTTTAACAGGATCATCTTCTTTATGGATAGAATAAATTTCGTATCCCAGCTTTTGGTATACGTTATTGACCTTCTCTTCATAAGCATCAAAAGCAGCCTGGATGCCTTTATCGGAGAGGCCCACACCAGCATAAGGAATAAACAACACACGTTTTACGTTGTATGGCTTCAAAAAATCCTTAATATAAGTCTGTGGCCAACCCAGGTACGACTCGCCGGCATTAGTGGAATTGCTGATTAACAATAAATTCTTGCTCATAGTTATTTTCTGTTTTTGAATTGGAGCGTAAAGATAAGAATTTTCCGGGGATCACCTCATCGCTAACCCTTCTCCTGATAGGAAAAGGGTTAGCGATGACTTTATTTGCAAAGTGATTGAAGCTCCATTTATAGGGATTGATTCCGGATTCTTTGCAAAACCTGAATATCAAGTTTATCTTTTTCTCGACCAGAGCTTATTTTACTATTTATTAAATCTTCAAAGGCAATTACATTCCATTGTATTGTCTTCTGGGTTCCTTTTTTGATAATAACTGACTTTTTATATGCCTCATCAAACGATACACCGGGGTTAAAGTTTGTGAGCAATTCCAGCTCAAGCCCAGGACTTATCTTAACAGAGATATTTTGTTTTTGATCAAGAACTTCCTGAGGCCAGCTTTCAATCTTAAAACCCATAGACCTGAAGGCGTTAAGCATACGCTTCATGTTTTCCGGGCTGGGATCAATCCAGAAATCAATATCAGCAGAATGGCGTTTATATCCATAATAATTTACAGCCACCCCTCCTACCAATAGCATACGTACATTATAACTATTACATGCTTCTACAAATCGTAATATCTGATTATTGAAGAAATTTTCCATTAGTCAAATCAATTACAAAATTTCCTTTTTTATCATTGGGATGAGAAATATCTTCTTTTTGAGGCAAGGTGGCATTTATAGAAGAGTCACGCAGAAAGGATTCGAGGCGCTCAACAGGAGATAATTTCAGAAACTCTTCCTGCCGCCTTTGATTATTTTCTTCCTTCGTTGCAAAATAAACCTTCATAAAAATTAGATTTATACAAAGATAATAAAGTATTTGTTTTGAAAATCAATGTCAGGATGGGGTTAAACATGATGTGGTGCCTTAAATACAAGCATACAAGCATACAAGCGAATGTCAAAATCAAAAAAGCTCCACCAGAAATCTGATGAAGCTTTTTGAAGTGCCCACGAATGGAGTCGAACCATCACGACCATAAGGTCACTACACCCTGAATGTAGCGCGTCTACCAATTCCGCCACGTGGGCAGGCACTTATTTTTTGAGAACTTTTTGCGCCGTAGCGCGTCTACTCCCGAAAATATCTGATTTTCGAGGATCCTCGAAAAAGGATGAAATCACAGATTTCTGCTTTTTCGGGACAATTCCGCCACCTGGGCAGGCACTTATTTTTTTGAGAGCCTAATTCGCAAAAAATTGAAAAAACAATTTTTTGCGAGCATTGTGCCCAGAGCGAGAGTCGAACTCGCACCAACTTTACGTTGACATGGCCCTCAACCATGCGCGTCTACCAATTCCGCCACCTGGGCTTTTCAATAAATTTTAGAACAATTCTCCATCCATGCCCGGCTACTCCCGAAAATCCCTGATTTTCGTGGATCCTCGAAAAAGGATGAAATCGCAGATTTCTGCTTTTCGGGACAATTCCGCCACCCGGGCAACATTTCTTTAAGAACACCACCTTTACATTACCTGTAAATGCGGATGCAAATTTAAAAATATTTTGAGCTTCTACACACAATGATGATAAAAAATCGGGAAACTTTTCTAATTTTGAAAGTAAAACCGAAATCAAGCAAACATGTATACAAAAAAAATCAAGACCACATTACTGATCAATTTATTTCTCATGGCCTTTTTCATGGCTGCTGCAGCGGGAGAAGATGCCTTTGTGCGCTACCCGGCCATCAGCAGTGATGGTAATGAACTACTTTTCACCTACCAGGGCGATATCTGGAAAGTAAATGCACAGGGAGGCTCTGCTATGCGGCTCACCACAAATCCTGCCAACGACACCCGTCCGCTGTGGAGCCCTGACAACAAGGCAGTAGCGTTTAGCAGCAACCGCAATGGCAACTACGATATATATACATTTGATATCGCCGGCAACCCGGTAAACCAACTGACCCACCACTCAAAACATGATATCCTTTCAAGCTGGCACGGAGAAGAGATTCTTTTTACTTCCTCACGGTTTTTTGCCCAGGTGGAGCGTGAAGACGATATGCTAAAAATAAACGCTGAAGGAGGAACGCCAAATCGTTTCCTGGATGTGGTGGGTTTTGAACCAAGCCCCTCCCCTGACGGAAACCTCATAGCATTTGTAAGGGGCTCCTGCCGCACATCGCGCGAAGCCTATCGCGGCGCCGCTAACCGCGATATCTGGATTTACAACACTAAAAGCAAAGCGTTTCATCAAATCACTAATTTTGAGGGAAATGATTTTATGCCCCGCTGGAAAAATAACAGCACCATTGCCTTTATCAGCGCCCGAAACGGCAAATACAATGTGTTTGAAAAAGCGGTTGACGAACAAGGGCAGGCAAATGGCGATGCAACAGCCCTCAGCGATTACAAAAATAACGGGGTACGCTATTTTACCCTTTCGGGGGATGGAAAAATAATTGCTCTGGAGAAAGGCACCGGTATTTTTATCCTGGAAAACGGGCAGGATCGTAAGGTAGAAATCACCATCACCAAAGACTACATGTTCCCCCTGGAGGAGTTCAAAACCTACAAAAAAGATATTGATAATTATGTGCTTTCGCCTGAAGAGAAACAAATCGCTTTTACGATCCATGGCAACCTCTACGTAAGGTATAACGACAAGCGCGCAACAAATACCAAACTTGTACAGGGAGAGGCTGCCCGCGTAAAAAGCTTTGAATGGCTGGATGAAAAAACCATCGTTTATAACTCAGACAAGCATCATCAGTACGATCTCTTCACCGTTCAACCGGAAGACCAGGCGGCCACACTGTATGAAGCGATCGCTTATGAGCATACGCGATTAACCAAAACCGGGGAAGATGAACCTTTTTTAACACTGCATCCTGAAAGCAAACAAATCGCCTTTATCAGAGGCAAAGGCACTTTGATCACCGCATTTATGGAAGAGGGACAGCTGCAAGACCTCACTGTGCTGACAGAGGGTTGGGCCACCCCATCGGATATTGCGTGGAGCCCTGACGGTAAATGGCTTGCCTATTCGCAGCAAGACCTGAAAGCCAACAGCGAAATCTATATCCACCGGGCGGATGGCAGCCAGGACGCCGTGAATGTGAGCCTGCACCCACGCAGTGACGCTTCGCCGGTATGGAGCCGCGATAAACTGGCTTTTATTTCGGAACGCAATAACGGAGACCGCGACATATGGTTCGTATGGCTTACCAAAGAGGACTGGGAACGTACAAATACGGAATGGCAGGAGAAGACTTTTTTAGAAGATTCCACTAAGCAGCAGACAGGAGATATTGCTATTGACTTTGATAATATTTACAAACGTATCACGCAAGTAACCGGCCTCCCGGGAAATGAATCGGACCTGCAGATAAGTCCCGACGGAAAAACATTTTACTTTGTCACTAACCGTAATGACCGCAGCAGGTATAAAGCTCATAACGATATCTACAGCATAAAATGGAATGGGAAAGAATTGAAGCCGGTTACAAAGGGAAACAAAAGCCCGTATCGTGTCCGGATAGACAAGAAAGGCAACACGCTGTATTCGCTGCGCAAAGGAGGAAAACTCGTTAAAACCACCCTGAAAAGCAAAAAAGATGAGCCCCTCACTTTTGTGTCAAGAGCCTGGATTGACTATCAGGAACAGCGCAAGCAAATATTTGGAGAGGCCTGGCGTGCCCTTGAGCAAGGCTTCTATGACCCCGACTTTCATGGCGAAAACTGGAACAAACTTCGGGAAAAATATGAGCCATGGTGCATGGCTGCTTCCACAAATGAAGACTTCCGTTACACCTTTAACCTGATGCTGGGACAAGTAAATGCCAGCCATATGGGATTACGCAATATTCCTGAAAGATATGAAACACCCAAAAACACTACCGGTCTGCTTGGCGTTGATATCGCCCCCGAAGCGGAGGGAATCCGCATAAAAAAAGTACTGCAAAACACTCCTGCAGCGCGTTCCGGCAGCACTTTGCTTCCGGGCGACGTCATCCGCAGCGTCAATGGGCAGCTTGTCAGCGAGGAACGTAATTTCTACCGACCTTTAAACAATACCGCCGACCAGGAGGTCATCCTCAATATTTTACGCGAGAACACCTCACAGGATATTGTTATCAGGCCTGTAAAAAGCATCAGGACGCAGCGCTATGAAGACTGGGTGGAAGAGCGGCGCCGCATAACTGAAGCAACCAGCAACGGAAAGCTCGGATACATTCATATCAGGGGAATGAACTGGAACAGTTTTGAACAGTTTGAGCGCGAGCTGGCTGCCTCGGCATACGACAAGGAAGGCCTTGTTGTGGATGTCCGTTACAACGGAGGAGGTTGGACCACCGATTACCTAATGGCGGTACTGGATGTGCAGCAGCACTCCTATACTATCCCGCGGGGCGCCACCAAAAACCTGGATAAAGAACATCAGCAGTTTTCAGAGTTTTATCCCTTTGGGGCACGCCTCCCCTTCTTCCCATGGACAAAGCCCTCCATAGCACTATGCAACCAAAACAGCTACTCCAATGCCGAGATATTTTCTCATGCCTATAAGAGTCTCGGATTAGGCAAGTTGGTAGGCACACCCACATTTGGTGCGGTAATCTCCACAGGAGGGGTCAGACTTGTTGATGGCTCCTATGTGCGGCTGCCTTTCAGAGCTTGGTACGTGAAAGCCACAGGAAAAAATATGGAACTCAACGGAGCTGTCCCCGACATCATTGTCAACAACCCGCCGGACAGCAAAGCCAAAGGCGAAGATCCACAATTGGAAAGAGCAATCAATGAATTGTTGAATAAATCCAACAAATAGTAAAACCCATGACAACTTTGAACAATCGCGATTTACAGCAGATTAAAGAGAAGAATATTTCTGCCGAAACTATTGAAAAGCAAATACAGCAGTTTAAGGAAGGGTTCCCGTTTATCAAACTGAAACGCCCGGCTACTATAAACGATGGTATTTTTAAGTTTCCCAACAGCGAAGTGGAGCAACTGGCCGCTTATTATGATCAACAAAGCAAAAACTACGACATAATTAAGTTTGTCCCCTCCTCGGGTGCTGCTTCGCGCATGTTCAAGGAACTGTATACTTTTATGCAGGATTACAATGGCTCACAAGAACAGCTAAAAGCCCTCAACGAGCAGGAAGAGTTCCGGCCGGTAAAATATTTCTTCGACCACCTGGCCGAGTTCGCTTTCCATCAAGAGTTACGGCGTGTGCTCAGGGAATCGGGCTATAACCTGGAAGAGTGTCTGGAAAAAAACTATTACAAACTGATACTGGAGTACCTGCTTACTCCTAAAGGCATGAATTATGCCAATAAGCCCAAGGCGCTCATTCTCTTTCATAGCTATGACGATAATGCCCGCCTGTCTCTTGAAGAGCATCTGGTGGAAGGCGCCCACTACGCCATGAGCAATAAAGGAAAAGTCAAGATCCATTTTACGGTATCTCCTGAACACATGGAAGATTTCAAACATGCTATCCAGCAAAAGAAAATCAAGTATGAGAATAAATTCAGGGTTTATTATGATATCAGCTACTCCATCCAGAAACCCTCAACAGATACGATGGCAGTAACACCGGATAACGAACCCTTCAGAAACAGCGAAGGGACTATTGTATTCCGCCCCGGAGGGCACGGAGCGCTTATTGAAAACCTCAACGACCTGAATGAGGATGTTGTCTTTATCAAAAACATTGACAACGTGGTACCCGACCGGCTAAAAGAGCGCACCCATCTGTATAAAAAGGTGTTAGGGGGCTACCTGCTTAAAGTGAAAAATAAGATCGACAATTATCTTGAGCTCCTTTACGAGGGCAGTGCCACAGAAGAGGAGCTGGAAGAGATGCGCTACTTTGCTCAGCAGGAGTTGCTTATAGCTAACAACAAAAAAGCATTCGATAATAAAGATTACATTGAGAAGGTCGACCTGCTTTATAACCAACTGAATCGCCCTGTAAAAATCTGTGGTATAGTTAAAAATGAAGGGGAGCCCGGCGGAGGGCCCTTTTGGGTGCAGGGAAATACCGGCAAGGTGTCTTTACAGATTGTTGAAAAGGCACAGATAGATTTTGATAACGCACAGCAGAAGGAGATAGCCGGACAAGCCACCCACTTCAACCCGGTAGATTTGGTTTGCGCTATCAATGACTTCAACGGCGAGCCTTTTAACCTCAAATCGTACGTAGACCCCTCTACCGGATTTATCAGCGAAAAATCGAAAGAGGGGAAAAAACTAAAAGCGCTGGAGCTGCCGGGGCTGTGGAATGGAGCTATGGCAGAATGGATAACGGTGTTTGTCCAGGTGCCCATTATCACCTTCAATCCGGTGAAAGTTATCAACGATTTGTTGCGCGAAAATCACAAATAACATAAGGAAACAGAAAATATTATAAACAGAAATATGCAAACAATACCTTTTCTTTGCTGAGAACACGAACAAAAAAGGTATTTTTGATATTTATAAAACAAGAAAATTATGGCAGATTTAACAACAAAGTATTTGGGATTAAAGCTAAAGAATCCCCTTCTTGCAGGTAGTTCAGGATTTACGGACAGTATCGACAAGCTAAAGCTGATTGAAGAGCAGGGCGCCGGTGCCGTAGTACTCAAGTCACTTTTCGAGGAGGAGATTATTCATGAAATGGAGGAGACTTTCACGAAAATGACCTCAGAGAATTTTCTCTACCCCGAAACATATAATCACTTTGAATATGAGGACATTGAAGACACATTAGGCAGCTACATCAAGCTTATTCGCGATGCCAAAAAAGAGCTTACTATTCCGGTTATTGCCAGCATCAACTGTGTGAGCAGCCAAAAGTGGACCCACTTTGCCAAAGAGCTGGAGGATGCCGGCGCCGATGCGCTGGAGCTCAACGCTTTTGTTATGCCGTCAGACTTCGACCGCTCCACAGCGGATAATGAAAAAGTGTATTTTGATATCATCAAAGAGGTGCAAAAACATACTAAACTACCCATAGCCCTCAAGCTAAGCTATTACTTTTCGAGCCTTGCGCCTACACTGCAAAAGCTCAGCAAGTCGGGCATCGGAAGCCTGGTGCTTTTTAACCGCTTTTACAGTCCCGACTTTGACCTGAAGACCATGAAAGTAGAGCCTTCCAATGTGCTTAGCAATGCCTCTGATATCACCCAGTCGCTGCGCTGGATAGCCATTATGGCCGGAAGAGTGGATTGCGGACTCTCTGCTTCCACGGGAGTGCACGATGGTAAAGGACTCATCAAGCAACTGCTGGCAGGAGCCGACACCGTTCAAATAGCATCTACCCTATATAAAAACAGCTACGATATTATCGGTTCGATGTTAAAGGAACTGGATACGTGGATGCAGGAAAACGAGTTCGAAAGCCTGGAAGCTTTCCGCGGAAAACTTAGCCAGAAGAACATCAAAAATCCGGCCGCCTATGAGCGCGTACAATTTATGAAGTATTTCAGCGAGAAATAGGTTCTGTGCTGAGGCCGCAGTGAATGTGGTTGCTGCCCTGCAAACACATCACTGCGGCCTTGCTTTTCAGAAACAGTTTAAATAACCGGCGTCTTATAGGAAATTTCATAACTATCTTTAATTTTGTTCTTTAAAGGACACTCATCATAAAATTTACATACGATGGCAGATTTATCAACAAAATATTTAGGATTAGAGCTGAAAAACCCCATTATTGTGGGCAGCTCAGGCCTGACCAGTTCACTTGATAAGATTAAGGAGGCAGAAAAAAACGGCGCCGCCGCTGTAGTGCTCAAATCACTGTTCGAAGAACAGATACTCTACAACATCCATCAGGCAAAGAATGAAAGCATCCCTTCCAACTATCCTGAAGCGGCAGACTACATCAGCAACTATACACAAACACAACAAGTAGACAAATACCTCAGGCTGATAAAAGACGCCAAAGCACAAACCTCCATACCTGTCATCGCCAGCATCAACTGTATGTCTGCAAGTGAGTGGACTTCTTTTGCCTCGAAAATAGAAGATGCAGGAGCTGATGCTTTGGAGCTTAATATTTTCATCCTCCCTTCAGACAGCAAACATAGTGGCGCTGAAAATGAAAAACTCTATTTTAGTATCATAGATAAGGTATTGAAAGAAGTATCTATTCCGGTAGCTGCAAAGGTGAGTTATTATTTCTCAGGACTGGCACGCTTTATTACCCAGCTCAGCTGGACGGGCATCAAAGGAGTGGTGTTGTTTAACAGATTTTTCTCGCCCGACATCGACATCGATAAATTCACCATCAAAGCCACAAATGTATACAGCACTCCCGAAGAGTTATCCATATCGCTGCGGTGGACTGCCATGCTCAGCGACCAGATACATTGCAACATTGCCGCCAGCACCGGCATTCACAACTCATCGGCCATCATAAAGCAGATGCTCGCAGGGGCCAGTGCCGTGCAAATGGCTTCAGTACTCTACAATAAAGGATTTGGTGTAATACCCGGTATGGTTGAAGATATAGAAACCTGGATGGATAAGCACGGTTTTAATAGTATTGATGACTTTAAAGGCAAAATGAGCTTTAAGCGCGCTACAAATCCCGCAGCTTATGAAAGGGTGCAGTTTATGAAACACTTCAGCGGCATCGAATAAGCCAGGATTAAAACATGTGGAAGCCGGAAAACATTTTTTTAAAAAGATTCCGGCTTTTGTTATGATATACAAACGCATCCACACTCGGCTGCCTTGCGGGTAATCGAAATACGGCAGCAAAAAACAACAGGATATGAAAGAGTTGACCACCACCCTGTTTTTGTGTGTTCCGGTAATGGAGGAACGGGAGAATATCCCCGACTTCCTGCACACAATCAGGCGACAAAATACAAGCAAACGAGTAGTGCTGGTTTTCTGCGTCAACCAGCCTCACAAGTGGTGGGATAATCCTAAAAAAAAGCATGTGTGCCTTAATAACCAGGAAACCCTTAAACTGCTTTCACAGGAAAAAGAATTGTCGCTTGCAGTTATTGATAAAGCAACACAAGGATGGGATGAGAAGCATTACGGCGTGGGATGGGCCAGAAAAAAAGCGATGGATTATGCTGCCGCCAAAGCAAAAGACAATGATATTCTTTTTAGCATGGATGCAGACACCTTCTATCCTCCTGATTACCTCGAAAAAACCGCCAATAACCTGCTCAGCAAACCCGGGAAAAATGCAGTAGCCATTCCCTACTATCACCCTCTTCCTGCTGATAAAAAAGCTGCCAGGGCCATCCTTCGTTATGAAATCTATATGAGGCATTACGCCTTAAACATGTGGCGGATTAAAAGCCCTTACAGGTTTACAGCCCTCGGGTCAGCCATAGCTCTTCCTGTATGGGCCTATCATAAAATCGGGGGCATCACTCCCAAGGTAGCCGGAGAGGATTTCTATTTCCTGCAAAAGCTGCGAAAAAGCGGAGAAATACTTTACAGCAATCCCGTTAAGGCCTTTCCGCAGGCACGCTACTCCAGCCGTGTTCTCTTTGGAACAGGACCGGCTATGCTGAAAGGCAGCCGCGGAGACTGGAACAGCTACCCTATCTATCATCCTAAACTCTTTGATGAAGTGCAGCAACTTTACAAAAATTTTGAACGTTATTATGAAACAGGAGCAAGACCCCTGCCGGATGAAAAACTGGTGCCTCTTTTTCCTGATATGCAATGGCTTGACCTGTTAAAGAAAAACTCCTCCACAAAGGAGCAGTTCCTGAAAAAATGTCACACTAAGTTCGACGGCCTCAAAACAGTGCAATATCTAAAGCAAAAGCAACTGCATATCGCTGATAAGGAGGAGGAAATCCTGAAAACGTTTCTGCTGAAATACTATCCTGAAAAAGCAAAACCCTGTAATAAAATCATCCAGGAGCTGAATTTTGAAAATACCACCATCGCCGACCTTAACAATATTCGTAACCTGATGACGGCCATCGAAGACCAAATCCTGCAATAGCACTACTTAGTCCTTTTCTGGCAGTATTCTTCTCTCCTCATGCCCCTTTCAGAAAAATAAGGCTCTGTTCTAATTATTGAATGTTAAAAGCTAAATGATTTGTAATACGTGTTTTAGATTTTAATGTTAAATAAAATGTATAGAGGTCACTATTTAGCTACATATTAATTGAGCGTGAGTAATATTTTTAGTGGTAACCATTCTCCTTATTAAATTGTTGAAAATAGTTTCCTTGCTTTGAGAACGATTAATGCG
>Ga0307958_1000412_pt1 | contig 24347 bp, 28 predicted proteins | sample OrgLakmetagen492_FD_201826 | JGI IMG/M metagenome (GOLD analysis project Ga0307958, IMG submission 201826) | Saline water microbial communities from Organic Lake, Antarctica - #492 | ecosystem: Environmental > Aquatic > Non-marine Saline and Alkaline > Saline | place: Antarctica: Organic Lake... | reverse complement strand
GTCGCCGGCTCAACTCATGCGAGAAGCGAGCTTGGCGCTCGCAGAACAGGCCCCCCAAGGACAGACAAAAACGGCCGCAAACGGCCTCCGACCTGCCGTCGAGCCGCCCCGATGAATAATGCGGGTTCATACCAATCATGGTCAGGAAGGTGCCGAAACAACGGTCCGGATTGCGGCCATAGCCTTCGTTGGTGTTGTGCGTGAACGACATGAACAAGCGCGGTTGGTTGACGGTGCCTTCGACCCATTCGATGAAGCCAAGCCGATTCAAGTCGGAATGGATAGGCAAGCGGCGCTTCACGGCAGGCGACTTGAGGTTTTTCTTTGCACCATCCGCGTCAATGTCGATGTATCAGATACCGTCCTCAACCCGAATGCCAGACGGCACCAGTTGAGCCATTTGGTACTGTAACCTGACGTCTGGAAATTCGTTTGAGGTGGGGGCCATGAGCCTCTGCCGGGGCGCGCCCCGGCAGAGGCTGCCCATTCTGGTATTCCATGGAGTTGCAAACCAACCATGGAGAAGAGCGAATGGACAGACGGAAGGATAATGCGGTTGAGGCGGTCTTGGAACAGTTGATCGAGCACGGGCCTGACGAGATCGCCTCGGTGTTTGCCCGTGCGTTCGAGCTGGCGATGCAAATCGAACGCGAGCGGTTTCTCGGGGCCGGGTATTACGAGCGCACGCCCGAACGCCGGGGCTATGCCAACGGCACCAAGTCCAAGCGGATCGACACGCCTGCGGGCACGGTGAACGTGCAGGTGCCCAAGACCGCCGGACACGACGCAGAGCCGTTCTATCCGCAATCACTGGAGCGCGGGCGCCGCTCGGTCCGGTCCGTCATGCTGGCGGTGGCCGAGATGTACATCAAGGGCGTGTCGACGCGGGACGCCGAGGCCGTGATGCGCGAATTCGGCATCGAAAGCCTGTCCTCCTCGCAGGTCAGTCGCGCTGCCAAGCTGCTCGACGAGGAGTTGGCGGCCTGGCGCGATCGCCCTCTCGGCGAGATCAAATATCTCATCCTCGACGCCCGGTATGAAAAGATGCGCCACGGCGGAATTGTGCGCGACGTCGCCGTTCTCTCGGCCATCGGCATTGGCCCGGACGAGCGCCGCCGCGTTCTTGGCGCATCGGTGGCCCTGTCAGAGGCCGAGGTCCACTGGCGGGACTTTCTCGAAAGCCTCGTCGCCCGCGGTATGTGCGGGATCGACTTCATCGTGTCCGACGACCACAGCGGCCTGCCCGCCGCGCCGTTCTGGGTGGCGCCACATGGCAGCGCTGCCAATTCCACATCGCTCGGAACGCGATCCATCACGCGCCGAATACCGAAATCCGCAAGCGCATCGGCAGACAGCTGAAATCGATCTGGACAGCGGACGATCTCAACAAGGCCGACACCGCCCTGACCGAGTTGGTCGCCAGCTATCGCGACACCGCACCCAAGCTGGCCGCGTGGCTCGAGAAAAACGTCCCCGAATGCCTCGCCGTGTTCACCCTGCCTGAACATCACCGCAAACGGCTGCGCACGTCAAACCCGATCGAGCGCGCCGTCCAGCAGGAACTCAAACGGCGCACCGTCAAGGTCAGGGTTTTTCCCGGCGAAGACGCGCTCTTGCGCCTCGTCAGCGCCGTGCTGGTCGAGATCGACGAAAAATGGGCTTCTGAAACGAAGGCCTATATCAAGTGGGAATGCCAGGATGCCTGACACCCTCTCAACAGAATTTCCAGACAACAGGTTGCTCAATCAGCCATTTCCCGTAACCGTGCACCGGTGAACATGGCCAGAAGCGTTTCCCACTTGTGATCGTCTTTCTTGCCCAGCCCGGATCGGTTTCCCGTCAACTCGGCGTAGAGGCGGGCAATCTGTTCCTTGCTGTAGAATTTGGGCTTCTCTGCGGCCTGCTTGGCCTTCGCAACCTTCATGCCGTCGAACAGCGTGTGAGGCGCGCGCCCATGGCATTCTGCCCAGTTCCAGAAGCGGCGAAACATGTCGATGTAACTGTTGATCGTCTTCACGCCCAGCTGAACACTTCGACGCCAGTGATGTTCGCAAGTTGGGACGCAAATCGAATACACGTGCATCGCCACTTGTTGCGGGCGCCATTCAACGAGTGATCAAGGCGACATCTGTTTCACGCTGATCGTTCATGAAACGCGTATGCCCACCATGCGCCCAGTCCGAAATCCGGCCCCGCCCCGGGGGCCGTTCCGGCTCCGCGACACGTCTCGCACTGCGCTCGCACGCTCAGCCTGCGTCGTCTGCCAGCGCGGCGTCGTGAAAGGCGATCTCCAGTTCCAGCGCGCGGCGGGTCAGCGGGAGCAGGTCCGCCAATGAGGCGCCACCTGCGCCGACACGGTCCAGCTCTGTCGCCAGCCACGCGGCGCTCTCTACGAAGCCCGGCGCGATGTGGAGCGCGAACCATTCGCGCAGTGCCGGGTCGGAAACGGAGCCTGCCATGATCCGTCGCGAGGCCTCGAGATAGCCGCGCTCGGCCACGAACATGATCGCCAGCCCGCCGGCATAGCCACCGTCCCGCGCCATCGTTGTCATGCCCTCGCAGAAGGCGCGAACAGGCGGCGGCAGCGCTGCATCCGGGACAAAATCGAGGCCAGCCTGCGCGAAAAGTCGATCGAATAGCGGTTCCTGCTCGTTGACAAGCGCATCCAGCACCGAAACCAGTTTGCGCTGCACGGCGCGGTCGGGCGCACCGGTCAGGATATGCGCGAACACCGTCACCGCTTGCCCGACAAAGGCACGCTCGAACCGAAAATAGCGATCGCGGGCCGGCTCAGACAACATCCCCTCCGCAGTTTGCAGGAAGAGCGGGTGGTGGATAAACGCCTCCCACAATTCGGGTTCGGCAGCCCGGAGTGCAGCGGAAAGGTCGCCGCGGATCATGGCGCGCGCGCCAGCGCGGCGCGGTCGGGGAAGGCGCCGTGGGTGCCCGGTCGCGCGATGGTCACCGCCGCTGCGCGGGCCGCCCACGCAAGCGCTGCGCCGGGCGCGTCACCCAGCATCCACCTGGCGACGTAAACGCCGCAGAGCGTGTCGCCAGCGCCCGCCGTGTCAATCACATCCGCAGGCGCGGCGGGCTGGACAACGCGCCCGTTTGGACCGTCGAGAAGCGCGCCCTCCGCTCCCATGGTGACCAGAACCGTGCGCGCGCCCGCACGATGCAGCGCGGCAATCCCGTCCTCCAGCCCGTCGGCCCCGGTGAGGGTGGCGAGTTCCAGCCGGTTCACAACCGCAAGGTCCACCTCCGCCCAAAGCCCGGTCCAATCCCATCGGATTGGCGATGGATTGGCTATCGTCGCCAGACCTGATGCCCGCGCGCGAGAGAGCCCAGCCGCCGTCGCGGCGCGGCTGAGGTTGCCCTGCAGCAGCAGGCTGTCGCCCGGCGCTGCCGCCTCCAGGAACGCATCCACCGCCGCACCGTCCAGCGCCCCAGCTGCCGCGGCGCTGGAGACGATGACGTTCTCGCCCGACGTGGCGACCCAGATCACAGACTGGTCGGAGGCGGGCGCAAGCGCCGGCAGCGTCGCCGCGATCCCCTCGGCCTTGGCGAGCGCCGCGGCGCACGCCGCAACTTCGTCCTCACCGACCGGCGCCAGCAGTCGCACGGCGACGCCCGAGCGCGCGGCGATCACCGCCTGGTTCAATCCCTTGCCGCCCAGGTCCGCGGTGCGCGCGTCGGCGATCAGCGTCTCGCCCGGTCGCGGTAGGGCGGGTACGCGGAACGCGATGTCCTCGGTCACGTTGCCGATGACATGCAGGGTTGGCGTGTCAGGCGAACGCGGCATGGAGGATCCCGTCGATCTCGACCGCCGCGGCGGTGCGGCCCTGTGCGCCCTCTGCCGTCATCGCGAGGCTGCCCGCGATGCAGGCGCGGCGAAGTGTCTCGGCCACCGGAACGTCGTGCAGGCGCTGCGCAAGATAGACACCAGCAAAGCAGTCGCCAGCGCCGGTGCCGTCCACGATTTCCACCGGCAGCGCGGGCGCGCTCACCGGTGTGGGCAGACCCGGCGCACAGGCGACAGCGCCCTCTGCGTCCAGTGTCATCACCAGCTCGCAGCCCGGCACCTCGCGCGCCAGCGTCTCCACGGCGTCCAGAAGCGTCACTGTCCTTGGCGCGGCAACGTTGAGCGCGGCCGCTGCCGCGCGGCGGCTCATAATCACCGTATCGAAGCTGTGCACCAGATGCCGGATGCCCTCGGGGGTCAGGAACGCCGCGGACAGGCCGGTATCGTGAATGCTCAGGGTCCAGCCCGCGGCGCGCAGGTTTGACGCGACCTCCAGAATGCCCGCAGCCTGGAAACCCTCCACATGCAGGTGACGGCGACGGCGAGCGCTGTCTTGAGCGACCGCTAGAAGAATGTCGGCCGCGGCGATGTTCAAGGGCTCGTTGACGCGGGTGCGGTGACCGCCCGGCTCGACCATGACAATGCAGCGCGAAAGCCGCTTGGCCTCCGGCGGGCGGGCGGCGCGGGTGCGCACGCCGCGCTGCGCCAGGCTGTCCACCGCCCAGCGGCTATCGTCGTCGTCGCCGATGGCGGTCGCCAACTCCACGTCCACAGGAAACGGCGCGCCCAACGCGGCGGCCCCAGCGGCGACGCCTGCCGCCGGCCCGCCGACATGCTTGGAGATGCGTTGCGCCGTGATGCGATCGCCGCGGTGCGGCAGTTGGTCCAGCTGCACCACCGTATCGATCGAGAGGTAGCCCGCCGCCACCAGCAGCGGTGCCTCCGGGTCGTCCGGCCTTGCCGAAGGCATGGCCGACGGGAAGGTCACCCGCGCGCCGGAATAACCCAGCGCGCGCATCGCAGCATAGACCCGGTGCCGTGTCGCGGGCCGCACGCTCTCGGGCTTGTTCAAAACGTTCGAAGCCGTCCCGATGGAAACGCCCGCGGCTTTGGCCACGTCGCGCAAACGCGGCGGGCGGCTCATGCCGAGACGGTCGCCGCGAGCCGCGGATCCCGACCAGTGACGATCATCTCTACAACATCGGCATTGTCGGTGTCGCCGATGGCGCGCTCCGCCACCAGGCGGCCCTGCTTCATCACCACGATGCTGTCGCCGATGGCGAAGATGTCCTCCAGCCGGTGGCTGATGATGACAACTGCCACTCCTGATGCCTTCAGCCGCGCGATGGTCTCACGTACCTTGGCGATCGCGGGCGCGCCCAGGTTGGCAGTGGGCTCGTCCATGATCACCAGCTTGGCGTCAAAGCCTGTGGCCCGCGCGATGGCGACCGCCTGCTGCTGCCCACCCGACAACGACTGCACCGGAAGCGTTACCGAGGGGATCCGCAGCCCAAGCGCGCCGAACAATTCGCGCGCACGGTCGTTCATCGCGCGCTTGTCCAACACTGTCAGCCCCGCGCGGCGCCTTGTGAGCTCGCGACCCAGGAAGATGTTCTGCGCCACCGTCAGGTCGGGGACCAACGCAAAGTCCTGGTAGATCATCTCGATCCCCGCCTCGCGCGCGCCAATGGGGTGCGTGTAGCCTGCAGGCGCGCCGTCTATCAGGATGTCGCCCTTGTCGCGCGCCAGAGCACCCGCCAAAATCTTCATGAGCGTGGACTTGCCGGCGGCATTGTCGCCGACCAGCCCCACCACTCCGGCATGGGGCACCCTTAGCGACACGTCCTGCAGCGCCGTCACTGCGCCGAACGTCTTGGAGATGTTGCGCATCTCCACCAGAAACGCGCTCATTTCGCGTCCTCCTCGTCTGGGGCCGCACGGGCCCATTGCTCTACCCTGCGGTTGAGCACGGTATTCATCAACACCGCCAGCACGAGGATCACGCCGGTCACGACCTGCACCCAGTAGGGGTTCACGCCCAGAAGGTTCAGCCCGTTGCGGATGAAATTGATCAGCAGCGCGCCGACGATTGTCCCCGCGATGGTCGCCCGCCCGCCGAACAGCGACGTGCCGCCCAGCACAGTGGCCGCAATCACCTCCAGCTCCAGCATCACGCCGGCATTCGGTGAGCCGTTGGAGAGCCGGGCCGAGATCACGATGCCGCCCAACGCGGCCAGGGTGCCGGTAAGCGCATAGACGCCGACCTTCACCTTGTTGATGCCCAGGCCCATGACGCGGGCGGCCTCCTCGCGCCCGCCGGTGGCCAGCGCGTAAAGCCCGAACCGCGTCTGGGTCAGCAGCACCCAGCCAATCAACGCGGTCACGAGGGCAATTACGATGGGCGCGTTGACGCCGAAAAGGTCGCCACGCCCGATCCAGGCGAACACGGGATCGCTAATCGGAATTGCGTAACCGTCTGAAAAAACGAAAGCAATGCCCCGCACCGAGGTCAGCGCCGCCAGCGTCACGACGAATGCTGGAACGCCCAGAACTATGATCCCGCCGTTCAGCGCACCCATTGCAGCGCCCACCACAAGAACCAGCGGGATCACCACGAAGGCCGGTAGCCCCAGCTGCAGCCAGCTGGCCGCCAGTACCGATATCAGCGCCACAACCGCGCCAACCGACAGGTCGATGCCCGCAGTCGCCATGACGAAAGTCATCCCGACCCCGATTATCATCAGCGGCGCAGCTTGGCGCGCCACGTTCATCAGGTTGGTCTGGGTCAGGAAATGCTCGGAGGCGAGGCTCATAACCACGATCCAGAGACCGAGCGCGATGAACATGCCGTAGCGCACCAGCGCCACGATCATCCGGCGGTGGTCGAACATGCCGAAGGCTTCGCTACCCGATGTGGTGACCTTGGGTCTCATGGAATTCTCCGGTCAGGGAAGGCCCGGCCGACGGCCGGCCGGACCGACTGGGATTACTGGACCTGATCCACGTTGAAGGGGGTCACGATGGTGGGGATGTACGACGCGCGATCAGGGATCTCCTCGCCGTTGAGATGCTGAACGAGCAATCGCACGCCTTGCGCGCCATTGAACTCCGGGCTCTGCATCAGAAAGCCCTGGAGCCGCCCTTCCTGAAGCGGCGGGATGAAATAGTCTGGCACGTCGTCCCAGCCGAAAAAGGCGATGTCGCGGTTCTGGCTGAGCCCAGCGGCGAGCGCGCCCTGCAACTGCGGGTCTCCTGTGGCGTAGATCACGTTGATGTCGGGATTGGCGGTCAGCATGTTCTCCGCCTCCGCCATGGCCCGCTCTAGGATGTTGCGCCCGTCGCCCTCCGCGGCGATCTCCACATTCGGCAGCACCGATTCGATAGCGTCCACGAAGCCGTCACGGCGGGCCAGCTGCACCTCGGAAGAGGCTATCATGAGCCCGATTGTGGCGTTGCCGTTCATCTGTCCGGCGATGTAGCCGGCCACATAACGGCCGAACTCACGCGAGGTTTCGTACTGACGCACGCCGACCAGGCTGAGCACATTGGGATGGTCGATGTAGGTGTCCAGCGTGACGATCGGGATGCCGGCCGCCGCGGCCTGCTCAATGGGGCCCAACAGCGAACCGCTCTCGATTGGATCGAGGATGATGGCGTCAGCCTGCCGGGCGATGCAGTCCTCGGTCAGCGTGACTTGCTGGGTCGCGTCGGCCTGGGGGTCGAAGACAGTGAGATCGACGCCCAGCTCTTCGGCCGCTGCCTCGGCGCCCTCGACGGTCTTTTGGAAATACTGGATCTGCAGCGAGAATGTCACCATGCAGATCGACGGCCCGTCCTGGGCGGTGGCAGGTGCAGGCGCCAGCGCAGCGCCCCCAACCAGTGCCACGGCCAGCGCGCCGCCTTTCAACGTGTTTCGCATTTGAGTCGCTCCTGCTACCTTTTGAACAATTTCAGGCTGACGGCTCTGGCGCGCGCAATCAACCGATTTCCTTCATGCTTGCCGGGAACTCGCATTTCCGCCAGTTTCGTATGATCAAAATTCAGGCGACCGACAGGAGGCTCCATGACCACGCAGAAGCAGCGCCCCGCAACAGCGACGGCTTTGAAAATCTTCAGCAAGCCGATGATCGTCATCGGCGTGGTGCACTGCCCGCCCTTCCCGGGATCTCCGCGACATGACAACCGCCCGCTAGCCGAGATCTACGACGCCGCGCTGGCCGACGCCCGCGCCTACGCGGAGGGTGGCGCCGATGCGCTTGTTGTGGAGAACCACGGCGACATCCCGTTCCTGCGCCCCGGGGACTTGGGGCCGGAGACCGCGGCCTTCATGTCCGCAGTCACCGCACGCACCATCGCTGAGACCGGGCTGCCCACCGGGGTCAACATCCTGGCCAACGCGCCGATCCACGCGTTGGCGGTGGCCGCCGCGGCGGGGGCCAGCTTCATCCGGGTGAACCAGTGGGCCAACGCCTATGTCGCGAACGAAGGGCTGCTGGATGGCGACGCGGCCCGCGCGCTACGATTTCGCCACTCTCTGGATGCTGATCGCATCGCGATCTTTGCCGACAGCCACGTCAAGCACGGGGCGCATGCAATCACCGCCGACCGCTCGATTGATGAGCTAACTCGCGATCTGGAGTTCTTCGACGCAGACGTGGTCATCGCTACCGGCCATCGCACCGGGGACGCGGTGCGCGCAGACGAGCTTTCCACCATAGACGCCGCGACCTCTTTACCGGTGATTGTCGGGTCTGGCGTTACGCGTGAGAACGTGGCTTCGCTTCATCCACGGGCGAAGGGAGTCATCATCGGCTCGTCCCTGAAGCAGGGCGGGCGCTGGGAAAACCCGGTCGAGGTTGACCGCGTGCGCGCTTTCATGGACGAAGTTCGGCGGCTGAGGGAGGTGACGTGATGCGCGTGCACATGCTGATTATGCTGGCGCTCGGCGTCGTTTCACTGCCTGCCTCGGCCGAGGACGTCGATTGCGCGGCGCGGCTGGCCGCGACGCTGGCGGTGATGGAGGCGCGCGCGCCGCTGAAAGACGAAGTCGCGACCGCGCTGATGTGGATGCGTCTCGACGCCGAGCGTGCACTCGCAAAAGGCGACTTGGCCGCCTGCCGCGCCGAAGTGGCGGTGGTCGAGGATGTCCTGGGCATGGAACCAGGAACTGACGGCTGAGCCGCCGTGAAAATTTCAAAGTGAAGTCCAACGTCCGACAATGGCGTCCCGCAAACGCGTTTCACACGGCGACATCGGCGCGATCCTGTGACAAAAACAAGGCCGATGACGCGACCCAGTGCCGCGCAAGGAACCCTGCAGGTCACGACACGGAGACATCCGGTAGCCGTAGCTGCCGGAAGGTGAATGAAGAATTTCAACGATATCTCGACCATCGTTGGGCGTTGTTGCAGAAAGACGACCTGAGGCATGAGTGCCCCTTGCCCGACTGAGTTTAGGCCACGCGGACGATCTCGGCGGTGCCGAGGGCCGCGAAGCGGTTCATGAGGGCGATGCGGAGCTCACCTCGATTTCGGCGGTCTGGCGGTCTGGCGGTCGGGGGTGAGCCATGTTGCGCCATTGGTCCGAGCGACAATGGCGAACGGCCATGATGCGCTCGCCGAAGGATTTCAGGCAGCGCATCCTCGCCTCGATCCGGCTGCGGGCGTGGTATCCCGTCCAGCGTTTCCAGAACGCCCTGCCGTCGTATCGCGTCGCGTGCAGGGTGTCGTTGCGGGCGCGTGCGGCCGGGCAATCGTCTTTCCACAGGCGTCCGTTCCTGCGGATCGGAATGATCGGCGTGGCGTCACGTGCGAGGATGGCGACGTGGCAGCGACGCGTGTCATAGGCGCCGTCGGCGGTGACTTTGCCGATCGGCTCGCCGGCCGGGATCTAGCCGAGCAGGTCGGGGAATGAGGAGGATCAGGAAACAGTCCGGGGACTGTTTCCCCGACGAATGGGCTGTCGCCGTCCCTGCTGGGGGTGAATTTGACGGCGCGGATGTCGGACGTGGCCGGGTCCATGGCCAGATGGACCGCTGCCGCCATTGGCGTCGGCCTTGCGGGCCATGCCTGCGGGCCTGCCTCTCGCCGTCGCCGAGGACCTTGATCCCATTCGGCATCTTCCTCGGACCGATGGCGGCCGATGCCTCATTGTCGACCAGCAGGTTCAATGGCCCGTCGGCACGGCGATAAGGGACCTGAACGGCCAGTGTTTGAAGGGCTTGCGCGGCCCCACTGGGGCCACGGTCCCCTCTCACTCTGCCGGCGGCACAGGGTGGAAAAATCGGGCACCGGCCAGTCCAGCCCCGCCAGCTTCAGCAGGCTGGCCACCATTCCGGCGGTCTGGCGCAAGGGGAGCTTGAACCGGATCTTGATCGACAGGCAGAACCGGATGGCGGCATCGGAGAAGACCGCGGGCCGTCCGGGCCGCCCGCCACGCGGCGCGCGCCAGATCATGTCCGTGTCGACCCAGATCAGTAGCGATCCTCGCTCGCACAGCGAAGCCGTGTCGCTGGACCAGTTCGTCGTGCGATAGCGGGCGGCAGATCGCTTGCTCATGCGGCGCGTTTAACGGCATGGATTCGGGAAGTGAATCCTTCGTCGTCAGACTTGCGCAACATGTATAACCGCCCCAAGCGCAAGAGGGTTTCAGACCTTTTTTGGCGCGTCGTCGGGTGCTGACATGTGTCCGGCCTCTGATGCGGCCATCGTCATGCCGCGGGCCCGCATGGTGTTCGCGGACCAGGTCCCAAATCAACGCCGCGTGCGCGATGGCACTTTGTTGCGCCCTGGGTCCTCTGATCCCGTCTCACGACCGTTGCGCCAAACGTCTCCTTGCCCTCTTCCGCTCCGACGTCCTCGCGACCTGCGGTCGGCTTGTGCCGCCGCGACCGGAGACTGGTAGACGCCACCCCGGGCCAGTGAGGCATTGGTCGCCATGTGTTCGAGGCCAATGGCGAACGCCCGGACGATCCGCGCACGCGCCATTGTGCTCGAACCAATGGCGCACAAAGGCGCGGTGTTCGCCAGTGCCACCCGCACCAGCATCGGCGGCTATCGCGTCAGCATCCCGCCGAGCCACGTGCCTGGCCTGGCCGCCGCATGCACATGCCGTTTGATGATGACGCTGTTGGCCCCGATGATCAGCAATCGCCTGAGGGAGCGCTCGCCCATCTTCGTCGTGGCCCCGAGCCGCTGTTTGCCCCCTGTCGAATGCTGCCGCGGCACCAGTCCCAACCAGGCGGCAAAATCGCGGGCCTTGCGGAAATGCTCGGGCGGCGGCGCGCGGGTCGCGATGGCCGTGGCGATCAGCGGCCCGATGATGAGCCCATGGAACGCCAATGGTCCGAGGGACATTGGCGAATGCACCGTCATCAGGCGCCGCGCCACCTCGTTCTCCTTGGCACGCCGAGCGATCTCGGTATCGAGCTTGCCGATCTCTGCTTCCAACCGCGCCAGTGCGGCGATCAGGACCTTGAGTGTGGGTACGGCATCGGCAGGCAGCCCGCTGTCGGAACCTTCGACGATCGCAATCAGTTTCGCCGCATTGGCTGCGCCCTGCGGCACAACCTGCCCGAACTCGCCCAGATGCCCACGAAGGGCATTGATCGCCTGTGTCCGCTGCCGGATGAGACGTTCCCGGATGCGGAAGACCATCGCGGCCCCTTGGGTTTCTTCGCTCTTCACGGGCACAAAACGCATCGTCGGACGCTGTGCTGCTTCGCAGATCGCCTCAGCATCAGCAGCATCATTTTTCTGACGCTTTACAAAGGGCTTGACGGAGGCTGGCGGGATCAGCCGGACATCGTGGCCCAGCTTGCCGATCTCGCGACCCCAGACGTGGGCGCCGCCACATGCTTCCATGGCGACGACGCAGGACGGCAGCTGGCTGAAAAACTCCAGAACCTGGGCGCGCCGCGGCTTACTGCGCAAGACTGCTCGACCTGCGCAGGAAGCTCCATGCACCTGAAACACATTCTGCGCCACGTCGAGCCCGACCGTGATAATCCCCGACATGACCGTCCTCCTTTGTGGATCGTCGCAGACCCACCTTGGCACATTGATGCCGTCGGGGGGCGGTCACATCATCAATGCCTATGGGAGGGCCGGTTCTATGACCGCTTTGGGCCGAGGCTGTGTGGAAAATCTCGGGCCAAGTGCAGCTTGCGATGTGATGGTTTCGCAGCAAGCCTTTTGGCCTGTTTGGGTTCAGCAACCCGCCAGCGTCGCGCTTATCGTGCCGGTGGGGGCGTTATTGCTGCTTTTGGGGCGGTTTTTCCCTGTCAGGTGGGAATGGCCGCCATCAGCCGCTTGATGCCGACCAAGGCGACCATGCGCTTGATATTGTAGGCCAGCACGTTCAGCGCCATCTCGGTGCACACGTTTTTCAGGCGACGCATTAGGAAATGGGTGGTGCCCATCCAGGCTTTGATCGTGCCGAATGGATGCTCGACCGTGCTGCGGCGCAGGGTCATCGGATCAGCGTCACTGCGAAGCCGATCGCGCATCTCGTCCACCAGATGCTCATAGTCCCAGCGGGTGATGCGGCGTTCCTTTCCAGTGGTGCAGCGCGACTTCACAGGGCAATGCTGGCATTCGTTCGTCCAGTATCGCCGGAGCAGGAGTCCGTCTTCCTCGCGCGTGTAACGATAGGTCAGCTCATCGCCTGTCGGGCAGATATAGACGTCGCGGTCGGGGTCATATTTGAAGTCGGCTTTCACATACATACCTTTCTTGCGATTGCCCGAGGTCTCTGGGCGCGGCATGGTCACGGTGATGCCAGCCTTGTCGCAGGCGGCGATCTCGACACCGCTGAAATAGCCCTTGTCGGCCAGGGCATGCAGCGTGTCGCGCCCGAGCGCAGCTTTGGCTGCCATTGCCATCGGGCTGAGCTGGTCACGGTCGAAGCCTTTGTTCGTGACGTCATGGGCGACGATGATATGGGTTTCGGTGTCCACGGCGCATTGCGCATTGTAGCCCACCAGCCCGCTGTTACGCGCGCTGGTCGCCGCCATCTTGATCGGGGCCCTCGCATCGGGATCGGTCTGGGAAATCTGGCCGTCCGGCGCGTCGGCCAGCGCCTTGTCCATCGCCTTCAGTTTTTCGATTTCCTGCTTGAGCCGCCCATATCGCTGCGCCAGATGCGTGACCTTCTCGGCCCGCACCTCGCCTTCTTCCTGCCGGTCGATGCGCACCATCTCGGTGATGTAGCCTTCGACATCGGCCTCCAGATGCGCAAGGCGGCTGGCGATCTTGCCCTTGGTGAAGTTCTTGTCGCGGTTGTTGACCGCCTTGAACTTGCTGCCATCGATCGCCACGCATTCGCCTTTTAGCGTGCCGATCCGGCGGCACAGTTCCACGAATTGTGCGCAGGTCTTGCGAATGGGTGATCCGTTATCGCGTCGGAAATCCGCGATGGTCTTGTGATCCGGCACCAACCGCCCGAGCAGCCACATCACCTCGACATTGCGCCCGGCCTCGCGTTCCAGCCTGCGGCTGGACGGGACCCGGTTCAGATAGCCATAGGTGAACAGCTTCAGTAGAACCGCTGGATGGTATCCGGGCCGCCCGGTCCGCGCATGCGCCGCGCGTATGAACCAAGGCCCACCAGATCAAGCTGATCAACAAATAGATCAACCACCCGAACCAGATGATCCTCGTCAATCCAGTCCTCAAGACGGTCGGGAAACAGCGTCACCTGATCCCGATCAACCCCTTCAATGAAACCTGACATAAATGCACTCCCGTATCGCTGGAAGCATACCACATCTGGGTGTTTTCACACAGCCTCGGCCGTCCTTAGCGTCGCTTCCTTAGCTGTGTTGATCTTGGCGTCTCTGCCTCGGTAATTTGCGGGACTGTCAAGATGTAATCCTTGTCAGCGATACACGAAGAGGTCGTACTAGAATCAAAGGGTAAGTGCGAGTGGTCGGAGCCAAAGTGTCCACGCATGTTGTCGCGTCATTTTGACCCAACTGTGATTGGCCTCGCGAGCGCTTTCACTTCAAGCTTCCAATGATTGTTCTCGAAAGGCCTATTGATGATGCGTTCCGCCCAAAGCTTCCTGTGCAGCGCAGCTTTGGGGTTGTGCGTGCTTGGTGGGGTCAGCGCGTCCGACGCGGCAGCGAAGGATCGCACGGACCTGCCAGACCATGTCCTTGACGAGTTCGGTGCGCCGCCAGCTATCGTCACAGGCGCATTCCCCGCCGCTTTGTCCGAGGCTGTTGAAAGCGCCTTTGTTGACAGTATCGAGAATTCAACCTGGGAGCCCGAGCAGTCTGCTTCACTGTCCGCGATTGCCGCGTCCGGAGATGCCCGCATCGCATGGATCATCAGCGATATGCTTCGGTTTTCCTCCAATCGGCCTTTGAATGCCGAGCTTTTGGATGTTGCTTCGACGCTACTCGGCAAGGACCTGGGCCGGCGTGCCACTTGGGGCAAACTGACCAATCACCTGATCGCCTGGGATATTCCTGCCGCGCCGGACTATCTGTCGTACAAACGTCCCATATTCACGCGGCTCGAACCCGGATGGGCGATGGTGTTCGTGGAAAACAGCGACATCGATTGGCGGCATGTCTCCTGGGGCGGGGTTCTGATTGACAACAGGCCCTACGACAGCACCGACGAGCCCTGCAACTGCATTCCCGCCGCCGACAACCCAGAGGTCAGCAGCGCGGGAGATGCGACTTGGCTCGCGGACGACGCGGTCGTCTTTGGCCTCGAGATCAACGGGGAGGCGCGCGCCTATCCGCGCCGGATCATGGAAGTGCGCGAGATGGTCAATGATACGCTGGGCGGGCGTGATCTCGGGATTCCGTATTGCACGCTTTGTGGCGCGGCCCAGGCCTATTACACGGATCAGCTTCCCGCGGGTGTCGAGCGCCCGATCCTCAGGACCTCCGGCCTTCTCATCCGCTCCAACAAGGTGATGTATGACATCACCAGCGGGTCCGTCTTCGATACGTTCCTTGGCCGGGCCGTGACGGGACCTCTTGCGGATCGGGGCATCGTTCTTGAGCAGGCTCCTGTCATCACGACGACCTGGAGCGACTGGAAAGCCGCGCATCCTGACACCACCGTCCTTGTCGAGGCGCTCGCCCTCGGGCGCGACTTTGATTTTCGCAACAACCGCGATGCGGCCGGCCCAATCTTTCCGGTGGGAGACGTCGACCCTCGTTTGCCCGTTCACGAAGACATCATTGGCATCGTCACTCAGACAGGCACGCCCGTCGCCTTTCCGCGCGCAAGCGCCTTGGTCGCTCTGGAAGGGGGCCAGGACGTTGGATTCGAAAACGTAAAGCTCATCCTCGATGCCGGTGGCATACGCGCCGTTGATAGCAATGGTGGTGCCCTGGGAAGTCATCAGGCATTCTGGTTTGCCTGGTCGCAGTTTCATCCAGAAACCGAACTGTGGGAAGGCTGATCCAACCATCGACTGGTGGCCTGTACGGCATCGTTTATTGCCGCGTTCTTCACCCATTTGCAGGAGCCCGCAACTATTCGGATTTATTGCCCGAGTACAAGCTTGCGCTGAGTGGCGGGTCGATGATCGCTAATTAGCAGACTTGCGTCAGAATGCAGCGAGGGTTCAGACCGTCGGCACATCTGCCCCTAAGCCGCTCCAAATGCAGCGCGATGCACGAATGGCCGGTTAGGTGACGCTGCAATGCAGCTTCCGATGGTGAGGCGAGAATCCGCAATGGGCCGCTCGCGACTGCGCCGCCTGAGCTTCACCACGGGCGCATTCTGTGGAAAAACTTGGGCTTGATCGTGGGGCATCGGGCTGCTTCAATTCCTCCAACGGGCGGGAGGATCGGCGATAATGGGACCGCGGCAGGAGGCGCAACCAGCACTGTTCTAGGGGTTCTCGCTGGGGGATCACGTCCCGCAAGATCACCTGCTGCGGTCCATCGATCGCTTCGTCGACCTGATCTGCATCCGTGCCCATCTTGCAGATTTTTACAGCCACACCGGCCGCCCCTCTGTCGATCCCGATCTGCTGATACGCATGCTGCTGGTCGGCTATTGCTTCGGCATCCGTTCGGAGCGGCGGCTCTGCGACGAGGTGCATCTGAACCTGGCATATCGCTGGTTCTGTCGTCTTGACCTGAGTGACCGGGTCCCGGATCACTCGACGTTTTCGAAGACCCGCCACGGCCGGTTCCGTGACAGCGAACTGCTGCGGCATCTGTTCGAGACGACCGCCGCATGGTGTATCGCCGAAGGCCTTGTCGGCGGCCAGCGCATGGCGGTCGACGCCAGCCTGATCGTGGCGGACGCCAACAAGCAGAACGCGACGCCGAAGGAGAACTGGGACGCGGCACGGATTGATCCGGCCGATGCGCCCCGCGCGGTTCGCGAGTATCTCGACACGCTGGACGAGGCCGCGTTCGGTGCCGCCAGTGAGGTTCAACCCGAGTTCGCATCGCATTTCCGACCCCGCCAGCCAGTGGACCGCGGCGCATAAGGGTGAGCCGATGGAACGCCAATGGTCCGAGAGACATTGGCGAACGCTTTCTTCAGCTATTCCGACAATTACCTGATCGACACGGACCATGGCGTGATTGTGGACGTGGAGGCCACGAGGTCGATCCGTCAGGCCGAGGTCGGATCGACCAAGACCATGCCGGACCGGGTCAAGGCCAGGTTCGACCTGCATCCCGAACGCCTGATCGCGGACACCGCGAGTGGCACAGGGCAGATGCTGGGCTGGCTGGCCTGTCGCAAGATCGCCCCGCATAGTCCCGTCTTCGACAAGTCTGGCCGCAGCGATGGCACCTGGAGCCGGCCGGACTTCGAGTGGGACGCCGAGAACGACCAATACGTCTGCCCCGAGGGCCAGACACTGAAGCAGTTCCGCCGGAACTATCCCGATCCGAACCGGGGGCCGACCAGTGAAGGTCGGGCCAAATACCGCGCCCTGAAACTGACCTGTCAGGCCTGCCCGTCCAAGGCGAAATGCTGCCCGAACGCCGATGCCAGATCGATCACCCGCGAGGAACACGAAGACGCCCGCCAGGTCGCCCGCGACATCGCCAGCACAGAGCAATACGCGGTGTCGATGAAGCTCCGGAAGAAGGTCGAGATGCTCTTCGCGCACCTCAAACGCATCCTCGGCCTCGGGAGGCTCCGACTACGGGGACCATGCGGCGCGAACGACGAATTCCTGCTCGCCGCCACCGCCCCGAACGCCCGGAAACTCGCGAAGATCGTTCCCGCGCCGAAAAAAAACCGCGAAACGCCTGACAGGAAAGGTGCCTGCGCAAATCACGAGCGCCAAGATTCTGCGATCGCGAACGGGTGCTTTTCCACAGATGCTGCTATGATCTGCCGTTCGCTTCGCAGACCACGAACGACAGCAATGCGCAGAAACTGACCTTGCAAAGCTTGGATTGTCACGCACGCCCGGCTGGTGCAGATGCAGTCTGCATCCCACCATTCGGAGCGCCTAACTACTTCGCCGCACAGAATAAAAAGCGGACATTCGCGCAGTGCGCCACACAGTTCACCAAGGCCGTGGTTAGATTGTTTTCTGATCACCACGTCCTTTAAACATGCATTTGCCGACTAGCGTCAGTGCGTGCAGACGGTGCCGACGAGCAGGGTTGCGGCATCTATGCCGAAGGCGCTCTCAAGACTTTCGCCGAACAGGGCGAGCCAGGCGTTCTGGGCATTGTAAGCCAGCACCTCGCGCTCGGCAGGGCAGGCGAAACGCATATCGGCTGCCGCCTGGAGGTGGTGAACCATCTCATGCACAAGCACCGAGAGATCGGCAGGCGTGTGTCCGGTCCAAGCCTCCGACAGATAAATGGTCTCATCGTCATAGACCGCGACCACCAGTCCCGGCGGGACGGTTGCAGTCGGGCCGTAGCGCATCGCGACAAGCTCGGTATCCGTAAGGCTGACAAGCGCCGGCGGCTCGACCTTCGTTGGCAGATCGAAATTTACCGCAAGCCAGAGCATGATGGTTTCAAGCAGTGGCGGCGCCTCGCGCGTCGCCGGGCTGGCGACCGGGGCGGCCGCCGCGAGAAATAGCGCTGCAAGGGCGGACCTGATGAGTGTGGATCGCATGGCAGACCTCCTGTGACTTGGTAGTGAGGAGGGTTGCGCAGGCTGCGCCCCAGGTCATGAAAGCTTCCTGAAAGAACGCTGAATTTATGCTATAATCGGGTTCAGTGTAATCTCGGGGATATGTCCATGACGTCCGCTGGCACGCTCCGCTTCGGTAGCTTCGCCCTCAACAGCGCGCGCGGATGTCTCGAAGACTGTACCGGTAAGGAACGGTTCCTGCGGCCGAAATCCTATCGGGTGCTCGAAGTGCTTTGCGCGCGGCGCGGCCAATTGGTGAGCAAGGACGACCTCATCCGGGAGGTCTGGGCCGACGTGATCGTGTCTGACGACTCGCTTGCGCAATGCGTGAGCGAGGTGCGCCGTGCGCTCGGCCCCGAAGGCGCCGGTCTTCTGCGGACTGTCCCGCGGCGCGGTTACATGCTAACGGCGGACGGGGCAGCCACCACGGCATTGCCCAATCCAATTCAGAGGTTCGGGAGTCTTCGGGCGGGGGGCCTTGCAGCAGCCCTGTCCGTGGCGGTCGTCGGCGCGTGGTGGGCGTCGCCCGGCGATGTCCCAAAGCGTCCCGAAACGCCCGAAACGGTGGCGTCGCCAATGCGCCAGGCCGATGCGTTGTTGCAGACCCGGGACTGGCGGCGGCGGGGCGATAACGTGCAGGCGCGGGGACTGCTTGAAACCGTTGTGACCGACGACCCCGGCAATGCCGACGCATGGGCGCGGCTTGGGCTGACATACTGGCTGGAAGTCCAGCATATCGCGTGGGGCGGCGGTCGGCGCGAGATGGCGATCGCGCTCGATATGGTGACTCGCGCTGTCACGCTTGGCGACAGTGCCGGACCGCATAGGCTGCTGGCGGAGATGCGGCTGCTCGCGCCTTTTGCCGACATGCGGTCACCGGTTGACGCGCTGGCGAACGCGCGCGCGGCGGTGACCATCGATCCCGACGATCCCGACAATCTCGCGGTGCTCGCACAGGTCCTGGCCCTGACTGGCCGCGCGGATGAGTCTGTGAACGTCATCGAGCACGCCCTGCGGCTGAACCCGGCCCCGCCCGCCTGGCACCATCAGATCGCCGGGCTCTGCCATCTGCTCGCGGGAAACCCTGCGCGGGCGACGGAGGAGCTTGGCCCGCTCCACGGCGCGGGAACCTTCGCCGGGGCGCGGTGGTGGCCGGGATGGTTGCTGGCGGCAAGCCTTGCGCAGGCCGGGCGTACCGAAGAAGCGGCCATGATCGTGCACGCCGCAGACGGGCGCCGGCCAGAGCGGAGCGTTGCCGCCGTGGCGCAGTCCTTCGATGGCATTGATGACGGCCCCGGTCTCGCGCTCATTCTCGACGGCCTGAGGCGCGCTGGCATGCCGGGCTGAGCATGACCTCACTCGGTATAGGCGCGCACCTGCCAGTCGTCGGCTCCGGCAGCGAAGCGCAGGTAGCTGTCCCAGGCGTCGGCTAGCAGCGGGTCGCGCGCAGTATCTTCCGCGATGACCTCTTCCCATGCTTGTCGCAGCGCGGTCAGGATGTCGTCGGGCCAGTCGTGCAGTTCGACGCCATGGGCCCGGAAGGCCGCCAACGCCGCGACCTGTTGCACACGCGCGTCGTCTGCCGTGCGTTTCAGCGAGTCGTCGCAGGCGTCTTGCAGCACCGTCTTGTGCCGATCCGACAGCCCCGCCCAGGTCCGTTCCGGCATGAGAATTTCAAGCGCGGTGACCGGTTGCTGCCAGCCGGGGAAATACAGATGCTTCGCGACCTCGGCGAGGTTCAACTCGGCATCGATGGAGGGCAACGAGAATTCGGCCCCGCCGATCAGGCCGCTTTCCAACGCCGGGCGGATGTCTTCGGCCGGAAGCTCGTAAGGGACAACGCCAAGCTTCTGCAGCACCCGCGCACCGTACCCGAAACTGCGCATGGCGAGACCGTCGAGATCGTCGACCGTCACGACCGGTTCGAGAAACCAGCCGCCACCTTCCGCAGGCAGGATGCCGCAGTAAAGCCCCGTCAGCCCGTGCCGGGCATAGATCGCGGCAAGTGCTTCGGCACCGCCCCCCGCATGCATCCATGTGGTGAAGCCCTCAGGGTTCGGACCGAACGGAATGCCGGAAAAGATCGTCAACGCCGGATCCTCGCGGTGGTGGTGGCCGGATGACCCCCACACGGCATCGATGAGCCCTGACTCCAGTGCCCCAAATGTATCCTGGTCGAGAACGAGCCGGTCGTGGACCGCGATCACGAAACTGCCCTCGGACAGCCGTTCCACCGTGTCGGCGAACTGCGCGCCGGCCTCACCGAAGAGCTTCGGGTAAAGAAGACTGTTCATGCGCCAGCGCAACACGTCATCCGCGGCGGCGGTCGGACTGGCCATCAGGCAGAGCACGACGGAAAGTCCGCCCGGAAGATTTCTCAGCGCTCCGGGAAAAACTGTCATGGCCCACCTTTCCAATATCGCAGTTGCCGCAGCTCGAATGACGTTCATGACGTAACAGGAAGCTGATCAGATGGCTTGAACAACCTGCGCTGCCCTATGAAGCGGTTCGGCCACGGTAAGGCGGTAACTTAGGGCTTTGGTCATACGGCTCAGCATTCCAAATTAGGCTCCAGATTCATTGATATTCATAGCCAGAACAGGACGGTTGAGGCGAGTGCGACGGCGGACAGGAACACTTTAGGGCATCCGTCGCAGCGCGTGGCGATCCTGCGCCAATCCTTCAGCCGCCCGAACATGATCTCGATCCGGTTGCGACGCTTGTAGCGTCGTTTGTCGTAATTCACCGATGTTTTTCGCTGCTTTCGACCGGGGATGCAGGGCTTTATCTCCTTGTCTTTCAACGCATCTCTGAACCAGTCCGCGGCATAACCACGGTCTGCGATCAGCCAGTCGGCATCAGGCAGTTCCCTGAGCAAAGCCGCAGAACCAGTGTAATCGCTGACCTGCCCAGCTGGCTTGAAGACGTTGATCGGGCGACCAATAGCGTCAGTAACGACATGCAGCTTGGTGTTCATTCCGCCTTTCGTGCGCCCTATCAGGCGGCCAGGCCCCCCTTTTTGACCCGCGGACTCGAAGCCGTGCGATGTGCCTTGAGATTGTTCAGTCCCGGCATTTTGTGGATCGGGTTTAGGATGAATCGCTCTGGCTCGGATGTCCATATCTTGCAGATGTATTCGTAGGGTGTGAGACCGTTGAGTGTCTTCAAGCGGCGTGCGAAGTTGTATGCGTCCATGAAGTCGGCGAGGTGCGTGCGCAGCTGATCATGGCTGTCGTAATGGTATCGCTTCACCGTCGCCTCCTTGATCGTTCGGTTCATCCGCTCGACCTGGCCATTGGTCCAGGGATGGTTTGGCTTGGTCAGGCGGTGCTCAATCCCATTTGTTTCGCAGATCATATCGAACCGCATTAGTCGCGAATATGCTGTGTTCCGGTTGCGGGGTTGCTCGGCGAACTGGATGCCATTATCGGTCAGGATCGTGTGAATGCGATAGGGGACGATCTTGATGAGGTGTTCCAAGAACTCCCACGCGGTCTTGCGATCCGCCTTGTTCACGAGCTGGGTGACGGCAAACTTGCTGGTCCGGTCAATGCCCACAAAGGGAACGTCTGAAAAACCTGCCACTTTTGGCGTGATCTGTTAGTCTTGGGCATGCCCGCAAGGAGCCCAGCCAATGCCGAAACAGCCCGTCTTTCCCGGCCTGCGCGATGCGATGAAGAAGAAGGTCACGCGGCGCGAACAGTTCCTGGCCGAGATGGACGCGGTGGTCCCCTGGAGTCGGCTTCTGGTGCTGGTCGCGCCGCATTACCCCAAGGTCGGGCCGAAGGGCGGCCGCCCACCGATGCCGCTGGAGATGATGCTGCGGGTCTACTTCTTGCAGAACTGGTATGCCCTGAGCGACCCGATGGCCGAAGAGTCGCTTTATGACAGCGAGGCGATGCGGCGGTTCGCCGGGATCGAACTGGGCGATGACCGCATCCCGGACGAGACCACGATCCTCAACTTCCGCCATCTGCTGGAGCGGCATGGGCTGACCGAGGCGATCTTCGCTGACGTGAACGCGCACCTCGCCGACAAGGGGATCACCCTGCGCTCGGGGACCCTGGTTGATGCGACCATCATCGACGCCCCATCCTCGACGAAGAACAAGGCCAGGGCGCGCGACCCCGAGATGTCATCGACGAAGAAGGGCAACGACTGGTATTTCGGCATGAAGGCGCACATCGGCGTTGATGCCGAAAGCGGCCTGACCCACAGCCTCGATACATCGACGGCAAAGCTTCACGACAGCCAGGTCTGGGACGACCTGCTGCATGGAGAGGAAACCTCGGTCTGGGCCGACAAGGGTTACGTCAGCGCTGCGCGCGAGGCCGCGTTCACGGGGCCGGGCAAGGGGCCGGGCAGGGTCTGGGGCGTCATGCGCAAGGCACCGAAGGGCAGCGACCTGCATCCCGTCGACGCCCAGATCAACCGGATCATCGCGATGGTCAGGGCCAGGGTCGAGCACCCCTTCCGGGTGATCAAGCGTCAGTTCGGCCATGTGAAGACCCGCTATCGCGGCCTCGCCAAGAACCGCGCCCAACTCTTCACGCTGTTCGCGCTCGGCAACCTGTTCCTGGTGCGGAGGAGGCTGATTGCATGAGGACCAGTCTGCCCGGAAGCCACCAGCCCGCCGTTCAGGCGGAACTGCAACGGCGAAATCCGCCGCCAGAACGCCGTCGCCCGCCCGACAAGGCAATCAAACCAACATCTCGGCGCAGCCGAACGAGTTGATCAGATGTTCCAAAGAGATAGAGCTTTCCTTCCACCGTCTGAACCTCGGCGATGTCGATATGAAAGAAGCCGATGGGATAGCGCTTGAACATCTGTCGCTTCGGCTTGTCCCCCTCAATGTCCGGTAGGCGCGAGATGCCGTGCCGCTGAAGGCACCGATGTAGCGCCGACCGTGTCAGATGTGGAATCGACGGCTGCAGGGCATAGAGGCAATCGTCCAGTGGCAGCAAGGTATGACGCCGGAACGCGACCACCATTGCCTCGTCCGCTTCGGAGAGAACGGTTGAACGCGGCTCTCGCGGTCCTGTCTTCAAATCTTCTACTGCCGCACGCTTGCGCCACTTCGCGACGGTCTTGGGATTGATGCCAAGTTCCTTGCTCAGCTCCGAGAGCGAAGCTTGCGATCGCTGTATTGCAGCTCTGACGGCGAACGTGGTCGTGGCGCACCCATGACGAACTTGTCCCATAATGATTCCATCCAAGCCTGAGAAAGGATCACACCATCAAACCGTGGGATCAAACACGTAGTTCTTCAATTGTTTAACGAAGAAGGACGTGAAAACGCGCGTGAAGATGGGCACAGTTTTGCCGAAAATGAGCACATTTGTGCACCTGGTCGAAGAACCAACCGATTATCGAACCGCCATAGCGATGGCTCTGCACGAAGAGTTGGATGACACACACGGGGCAATCAAAACGGCCATGCGCCGGACGGGTGCCAGCGAACGCACTGTGGAGTACTGGTTCTCGGGCGAGCGGGGGCCGAGCGGCGACCATCTGATCGCCCTCGCGTGGCATTCGGATGCTGTGCTCTACGTTGGGCTGGCACTTGCAGGCCGCCACATTGTCGAGGAGGCAGGCGATTGAGAGGCGAACGATGATCGGCAGGAGTAGGGGGTAGCTCACTCTTGTTTTGTGTGCGTTTTTGGTTATATCGAATATACGCGAGGTGAGAGGTGCTGCGCCATGTCCCGAACGACCACGATGACCGTCCGCCTTGGTGGAGTATTGAGTGACTTCGTGTCGGCCAACGTCGGCGATGACGGGTCCTATGAGAACGTCAGTGAGTACATCCGCGATCTGATCCGGCGTGACAAAGAGAGGGCGGAGCAGGAAGCCTTCAACAGGCTGAAGGGAGAGCTGACGCACGCGTTCGCAGCGCCCGAGGAGACGTATCAACCGCTGACGGCAGCCGAGGTGATTGCGCGGAACAGGGCCTGATCCGATGCCCGCCGTTCGGATCCAGGAAGGGGCGTCCCACCGCCTCGATAACATCTACCGCTACACCCGTGACAGGTGGGGAGATGATCAGGCCGAGAAATACATCACCGGCCTGTTTGCAGCATTCGACAAGCTCGCTGACCACCGCGTTGCATCAAAGCCCATCCCGGCCGAGTTTGGCCTCAACGGGTTTTTCTTTCGCTTCGAACGCCATTTCGTCTACTGGCGACATCTCTCGAATGGTGACATCGGAATCGTGACCGTCCTGCATGAGCGCATGCATCAGATCGACCGGTTCCGGGATGACTTCGGGCTCGGCTGATCGGCTGAATTTCCAGTGAGCGTCAGATTTGCGCAGGGTTTCGCATGGGTCCCTCGGGGTCCGACGCTCGCAAGAGAGAGAGAGAGAGTTCGTTGCATGTGTCATTCCCTCCGCCACTTGCCCTAGAGAAACCGTTCTCCCGATCCGGCTGCGGCCGGATTTTCCCGTTACATTCGAG
>Ga0307958_1000399_pt1 | contig 24736 bp, 24 predicted proteins | sample OrgLakmetagen492_FD_201826 | JGI IMG/M metagenome (GOLD analysis project Ga0307958, IMG submission 201826) | Saline water microbial communities from Organic Lake, Antarctica - #492 | ecosystem: Environmental > Aquatic > Non-marine Saline and Alkaline > Saline | place: Antarctica: Organic Lake... | reverse complement strand
CATGATCAGCACCGCAGCAACAACGGCATTCATGGCAAACTCCGGGTACGCGTAATGAGTTATCTCGCCTTCTTGCGAGGGCTGAGATTATGAAAACGCGGTAATGTGCAGTAATTTGCCAGCTTAGTCAAAGGGCTTGTGTAACGTTTAGGGTTGGTCGATACGAGCAAAACGCGGAAGCTGCTCGCCTGCAACGTTTACGGTTTCGCGGAACATGCTGAGGGGGCGCACCCAAAGACTGTAATCGCCGTAGAGGCAGCGGTAGACCACCAATTTTTCCTCGGTTTCGCTGTGGCGGGCAATGTCGATCACTTCGTAATCTTTGCCCTTGTAGTGCCGATAGCGGCCCGGAAGGATATCTATTTTTCTTTCAGTCATGCGGGTGTCGTGCCTCGTTTTCGTTGCACTTGTCTTTGCTGCCTATGTCTTTATAACCCTTTTTGTGACTTTTTTTCACTGCGGGCTTTCAAAGATGCCGGATATCCGGGTACATCGGTAGCAGTTTTTTAATCAGCCGGTTCTGCGCCGCTATTGGCACATCGTTTTCTTCCATAGCGAGAATAAGGTTCTCTGCCAGGGCATTAAACTGGGTGTCTGTAATGCCCATGGCCGCGTGCGATTCGCGCATCTCGCGCCCGGGATACTGGCATGGGCCGCCACTGAGTTCACACAATTGATCTGTCAGGTGGCGATGAAACTGCGCAACGTTTATGCCCTTGAACTGATGACTGATTCGCGTGTCATCCACGATAAGATACAGTAGATCTTCCACCACATCTGCAATGCCTGCGCGCTCGCCCAACTGAAGATAGAGGCTGTTGTCGGGCTCGCGGTGAAAGCTTTGGCCGCCTGTTAGAAAAAGGCTGACCAAGACAACAAGAGCGGCGAAGTGGGTTTTCATTGTGCCCGGACGCATGATCAGAAACTCCCCTGCAGAGACAGATAAACACCCTGCTGATCTTTCAGGGTTGCGACATCACCCAGATTAACGAACGCTGCTGTCACGGCCAGCCTACGGTCCGGTACCCAGGCAATAAACAGGTCCCACCAGTCGTCTTCGCGGGCAGAGCTCAGGTTATCCGGCTTCTGTCGGTACTCGGCGCCCAGCAGCCATTGCCGGTTAATAAATGGCTCTGTCTGAGTTAACTGTTGCAGTGGTCTAAACTGAATTGTGAAATCTCCGAATATGAGGGGTGATCATGAAAACGATTCAATTCTCACAGTGGATAGCCCAGCTCTCCATCCTTAACCCAGAGCAACGCGATCAACTGCGATCCCGCCTTTCGGGGGCTGGCGACTTGCCGCTGGACGTCATCAAAGCCCCCAGTCGCTGCCCGCATTGTCAGTCCCGTGAGCTTCGGTCATGGGGCTCCAGCGGTGACCTACCTCGGTATCGCTGCAAGGTCTGTGGGAAAACCAGTAATGCTCTGACGGGCACGCCAATGGCGCGATTGAGGAAGCGCCATCGTTGGCAAGACTATGCCGAGGCGCTCACCCAGAGCCTGAGCGTGCGCAAGGCTGCAACCCATTGCGGCGTCAGCAAGAACACAGCCTTTCTGTGGCGGCACAGGTTTCTTTCTCAGATTGCTGATCACCAGGCCCAGCATGCATCTGGCATTGTCGAAGCGGATGAAACCTTCTTCTTGGCGTCCTTCAAGGGCAAGCGACGCGGCCTGTCTGCTGAGCAGATCCCGGTGTTGGTGGTAAGAGATCGCAGTGGACAGCAGGCCGACTTCAAGCTGGAGAAGCTTGATGCGCGCCACGTCGGGGAACGACTACGCCCCCTGGTAGACGCGGACGCGATTCTTTGTACCGACAGCGCAGGTGTCTATGCCCACTTTGCCAAGGCAGAAGGCATTACTCATCGACCGGTCAACCCGAGTCAGAAGCGCCGGGTTGATGGGGCTTTTCATATCCAGAACGTCAATGCCTACGATAGCCGGCTTAAGAACTGGATGATGCCTTTTCAGGGTGTGGCCACGAAGTATCTAACCCACTATCTGGGCTGGCGGCGCCTGCTTGAGCGCTACAAGGCACGACTCAACCCATTGATTCGTCTAGGGGAGTCGCTGGGGTATACGAATGTGCAACAGCTAACTGAGACATAGCCTTATATTTTATTTAAGCCTATAATAATAAGGGTTTTTCTGGTTTTTTGATGAGCTACAGGCGGTAGGAAGAGCGCTTCTGATCACGATCTTTTGCGTTACATCTGTAATGTCCCTGGTTGTGGATGCATGACATGTGTAACGTCAAGTCGGGTACCAAGTGAGGACGGCACGCAATGCCATGTCGCAGGGCCAGGAAGGGAAAGTTTTAGTCTGGCTGGCCTTGCGGCCAGCCTTGGTAAAAAAGCATGTAACGACTCTGACTCAGAAAAAGCCAAGCGGGTTAGTGTCATAACTGATAAGCAGGTTCTTGGTCTGCTGGTAATGATCGAGCGCCATCTTGTGGTTCTCGCGGCCAACACCGGACTTCTTGTAACCGCCAAAGGCGGCGTGAGCCGGGTACTGGTGGTAACAGTTGGTCCATACGCGGCCAGCCTGGATGGCACGGCCCATACGATAGGCCCGGTTGATATCACGGGTCCACAGACCCGCGCCCAGTCCGAACTCGGTATCGTTGGCAATGGCCAATGCTTCTTCTTCATCCTTAAAGGTGGTAACCCCTACCACTGGCCCGAAGATTTCCTCCTGGAAGGTGCGCATGCTGTTTTTGCCCTTCAGCAAGGTCGGCTGGATGTAAAAACCATTAGCGTATTCACCTGACATCTCGTGGCGGCCACCACCGGTCAGCACTTCTGCGCCTTCCTGTTTGCCGATCTCGAGATAGGACATGATCTTGTCAAACTGCTCTTTGCTCACCTGGGCACCCACCTGAACGTCAGTATCCAGCGGGTTGCCGCGCTTGATGCTCTTGGTGCGTTCGATAACCATGGCCATGAATTCGTCGTACATGTCTTCCTGCACCAGGGCACGGGACGGACAGGTGCACACTTCACCCTGGTTAAAGAACGCGAGTACCAGACCTTCCACACATTTGCTGATGAACTCCGGCTCGGCCTTCATGACGTCAGAGAAGTAGATGTTGGGGGACTTGCCGCCCAGCTCCACGGTCGACGGGATGATGTTCTCAGCCGCGCACTTCATAATGTAAGAGCCCACCGGCGTGGACCCGGTAAAGGCAATCTTGGCGATGCGCTTGTTGGTGGCGAGCGCCTGACCGGCTTCAACGCCATAACCGTTGACAATGTTAAGCACGCCCGGGGGCAGCAGGTCACCAATCAGTTCCATCAGCACCAGGATGCTGGCTGGTGTTTGCTCCGCCGGCTTCATCACAGTGCAGTTACCGGCAGCCAGACAGGGCGCCAGCTTCCAGACGGCCATCAGGATCGGGAAGTTCCAGGGAATGATCTGCCCCACAACGCCCAGCGGTTCGTGGTAATGATAGGCCACGGTGTTGTTGTCGATAGCGCTGGAGGTGTCTTCCTGGGCCCGGATACAGCCTGCGAAATAGCGGAAGTGGTCAACCGCCAGCGGGATGTCGGCATTGAGGGTTTCACGAACGGCCTTGCCATTATCCCAGGTGTCAGCTACCGACAGCATTTCGAGGTTTTGCTCCATGCGGTCAGCGATTTTCAGCAGGATATTGGAGCGCTCGGTGGTAGAGGTCTTGCCCCAGGCCGTTGCGGCTTTATGCGCAGCATCCAGCGCCAACTCGACATCTTCTGCACTGGAACGCGCAATCTTGCAGAATACGTCGCCGGTAATGGGGGTGACGTTATCAAAGTATTGACCCTTCACCGGTGCAACCCATTCGCCACCGATGTAGTTTTCATATTTGGATTTGAAGGAGACGACGGAGCCTTCCTTACCAGGGTTTGCGTAGATCATGATTTTGGCCTCTTGTTCTGATTGATGCTGGGCAACGCAGTTCTAACGTTCACTGTAGGCGCGTACGCACTCAGTCGAAATAATCCCTTCGGTGTCTAAACCTCATTATTTGGTATTAGACAGAACGCATACCAAGTACATGCACAGATGGCCCCTGTGTGTCAACCTCAGTCCATACACTCGGTCTATGAGTTAACATAGATTTCAGGGCGCGGATTGAGGAGTAAAAGCTATGCCAAAACCCGAGTCACAGATCCCTGATAACCAGGTCCAGCCGGATGCCCGTTTGGAGAAGCGTACCCGTCGTCGATTTTCTACGAAATACAAGCTGAGAATATTGGCTGAAGCGCATTGAGCAGTTGGAAAAGGAACTGGCGAAAACGCAACACCGGTTGCGGGTCACTGAAGACTATGTGGATCTCCAAAAAAAGCCTTGTCGATGCTCGATCTGTCGAACAATGGGAAGGGTCCATCATGAGGGTTCTGACGCAGCGTCCTGAGCCTATGCCACTGACACTGGCCTGTGATGTTCTGGGGCTCAATCGCAGCACGGTGTACACCAGACGTCGCGAGAAAGCGGCTCCGAACCCTGAGATGAGATCGCGCAAGAGAGCCCCGCAACCCCGGGCTCTACCGGCTTCTGAGCACCAGGCCATCCTGAATCGGATGAACCGGCCCGAGTTCTGGGACCAGACACCGTATCAGGTCTATCACACGCTGCTCGAACGGGTGAATGTCTGGGGTCGCTCAGTACGTTGTATCGGGTGCTGAGAGAAGCTAACCAGACCGGCGAGCGACGCAACCAGCGTGCACCCCAATCGCATGCCATGCCACGGCTCACTGCCACACGGCCCAACGCAGTGTGGACGTGGGACATTACCAAATTAGCGACAACCCGGCGGGGCGTTTACCTCAATTTATACGTGGTCATGGATCTGTTCAGCCGCTATGTGGTTGCCTGGATGGTCTCTCGCAAGGAGAACAGTCAGCTGGCTCAACAACTCATGGAGCAGACATTGACACGCTATGGCCTGGACAACCAGCAGGTCACCCTGCATCAGGATCGCGGCTCCCCGATGATCGCCAAGAGCTTCCTCGACCTGATGGCGGACTTCGGCGTGGTCTGCAGTCACAGTCGCCCCAGAGTCAGCAGCGACAATCCGTACAGTGAAAGCCAGTTCAAGACACTTAAACACCAGCCCGACTATCCGGGCCGGTTCGACAGTCCGGGGCATGCCCGGCTCTGGGCCTCCGATTACTTTGCCTGGTATAACCATGAACACCACCACAGTGGCTTGAACGGCTTTACGCCGGCCCAGGTCTATACCGGTGAATTCACGGGTATCGCGAAAAACCGACAAGCTGCCCTGACACGCTATTACGAGAAGCACTCTGAACGCTTTGTACGCGGCAAACCTACTTCAGCCTTGCCGCCGGAGGCCGCTCACATCAACCCGATTACATCAGAAGACTCAGGCAGCGAGGACAGCGCCGCCGTGAACTTCCCGACTTTGTCTGCCGCACGCGAAGCGTTGGCGCGGGCAAATCGATATTAACTTTTTAAGGAGCTGCCCATATGAGGTTGACAGGTTCCGGGGTCGATGAACGGCCCTCCTACCTCTACCTGTTAATCCAAAGTGCTGCACTTATTCTATGAATCCAAGACTAAAGCGAGGAACTTTAAATTTAGCGAAATATTCTTCAGCAATAAAGGTTAGATCTTCCTGCAATTCCTTGTAAGGCGGGTTGTGTTGGATCGGTTTGATTTTAAAATAACCGAGAAGTGCTATGGCATAGCATTTATGATTGCGATCCCTGATGGATTTAATAACGTCCTGTTCCGGGTCATTCAGTGCAAAACTGACACGTTTTCCTTCAAGCGAGAGACTGGGAATGCCATATAGGTCGTTAATTTCAGCTTCGTGAAGTATGGTCAGGCGTTCTTTATAAGACATGGGCTTCTCGCGAAACCTGAAGTACTACTATAAACTGGATATTACAGCGATTTTGAAAATTAAGGTGCCTCTGGATGCCTTATGACAGTTGGGCTGTAGCGATAAGTGTTACATTAGGACGGAATATCCCCAGAACCCCATTGCGGACAGGTTGATTGCGACACCGGCATCCAGGCCCGTGTTGAACCAGGCGCGGGCATCGTTGGCAACCTTTTGCAGGATATGATCTGTCAGGTCATTGATCTGCCCTGACTGCTCGGCGAGGAAGATGAATTCTTCCGGTGATATAAATCCCAGCTCCGGATGTATCCAGCGCACCAGAGCCTCCACTTGAAGCAACTGCCCAGTGCCGTTATCCAGTTTGGGTTGGTAGTTCATGTGCAGGCCGTCGTGGCGGATTGCACTGTGCAGGTCTGAGACCAGTTTGAGTTCGCGCAGGTGGTTTTCATCCTGGCCCGGCTCATATCGCGCAACCGCAACACCTTTTTGCAAGGCCTGCTCAAAGGTCAGGTTTACGCGTCTTCTCAGCTCATTGGTTTGGCTGGCATCGGCAGGTAATTGCAGTGTTATCAGGCTTGCACGCAGGGAAAACGGGGTGTTGTCGATATTTAGGGGTGATTCGGCGATGTTACGCAGAGCCAGCGCAAGTTGCTCCAGCGCTTCAGGGCTAAGCTTGGGAATCAGCGCCAGAAACTCACCGCCACCGGTGCGGGCAATCAGGCTGGCATCCGGAAGTTCATCACGCAGCCGTTGCGAGAGACTAAGCAGAATTTTGTCGCCGAACTCCAGGCCAAGCGTATCGTTGATGTCAGAAAGGTCGCTAACGCGCAGGCCAATCAGGCTGCAGGGTTTACCGGCGCTAAAGCCATCTTCGGCCTTTTGCAGCAAAGCGTTACGGTTGCCCAGCCCGGTGACTTCGTCATGGGTTGCGGCATGGCGGATTTCCGTTTCGCGACGGATAAGCCGGGCCAGCGTGTCCCGAAGCGTATCCCTGAGTTGCCTCAGCTCGCCTCCGGTGCGGATATCAGGCGCCGGCGGGTTTTCCCCCTGCCCGACGGCCCGGGCGTAATGGGCCAGTTGCAACACCGGCCGGCCAAGATGCCTGGCGGTGAGCAGGGCGATGACATTTGCCAGTTCCTGATCGAGCTCGAAACCGGCAACCAGCCATGCTCTTAACCCGGGTGCTTCGACAGGAATGACCAGCACCTCATAGCCGCGCTGGTTAATGGTCAGCAGTGAACGGTCAGCACCGTTTTTACGCGCTGTGGCCAGCTGCGTTTCGGTAATGCCGGGTATCGTTTGTGTCAACGTAGATGCCAGGAGTTGTCCCTGGCTATCCAGCAGTAGCGCAAAGTCTGCGTCTACGCGCCCGCTGTGGTTTTCCAGAGCGCTGTTCAGGGTTGCCGGATTGCGGCTGGCAATGGCAGAACGAAAACCAAAGTCGCGGACAACGACATCCAGGCGGGAGAGCTCGAGATCGTTGCGGCGTTCAATCACCTCGGTGGTCAGGCGCTCGGCTATCGTGAGTTGTTCCAGGGCCCGGCGTTTTTCGTCTTCGAACAGGTACACCATCATCAGCGAGCCGGGTACCTGAGTGTCGCCGAAGTCTAGCGCGATCGTTACCTCGCCCTGCTCATTGGTTTGGCCGATGGCACGGCTATCGGCGACAACAATAAAGGCCTGCATATGGTCGTGAATATTACAGCCAAGCTCGACAATGCCGGGCTGATCAAACACAACCGGCGCTTCGGGCTTATCAGCATAGAGTTCGAGATTAAAGGTTTTCGCCGGCGAAAAAGAATAGACGTGGTGCTGGGTGTTGTCCTGATTGGGGAAGTCCACACTGGAGCCTGCGGGCAGAATCAACACATGGGGATGAAACATGCGGTCTTTCTGAAACACTTCTGACCGCACGGGAGAGGGCTTGCTGCCGTCATTTAAATACACAACGGCTCCCGCGACCGGCGCGGCGCCATCAGCAAGCTGAACCCTGACCGTCAATTCATCTGCCAGTAAAGAAGCCGGTAGAAGACAACAGGCCATCAGCAAAACGGTTTGTCTCTTCATTTTGGCTACGAACCTTTCGATTGGGCAGAATCTTCCGGGGCCGGGTGGAGTCAGGCACTGCCAATTTTGCCAAATAACTCGTGTACCAACAGGTTAGCACGAGTTGCTTCCATATCGACAAGCCCGCCAGCCTTCACCTTTAAAGTGGCAACAGTGGCCAGGTTCCGGCGGGGCTTCAGCAGACACGGAATCCTCGTTTAGCACTCAGTTGCGCAGGGTATAGCGGCCTGAGCCGAAGAAAAACACGGCCACAGCACTCATCAGAAAGAAAAACTGAAGTTCTAGGCTGAGCCCACCGTTGCTACTGAGCTGCATTAACTGGTGGCTGTGCACCAGTGCCAGAGCCACCAACATGTTTGCCACAATCAACAGGGCGCCGGTGCGGGTATGAAAACCCAGAATAATCATCAACGGCGCCAGTACTTCGCCAATAATCACGCCCCAGGCCAGAAACGCCGGCAGGTTGTGGCTGACTAGCTGGGCTTCAATAAAGCCCACACCGTTCATCAGTTTATCGATGCCGTGAAACAGCAACAGGCCGCCCAAAGTGAGGCGGATAATCAGTTTTCCAAGATCGGTATTGGCAAGCATGGTTTGGGCCCCCGGGGCAGGTAAAAAACAGCGCACAGCTTAACGGCTTGGGCGTCAGGCGCAAGGCAATGAATGCGATATAAAAAATGCGGAATACGGAAGAGGCTAGCGCCGGCGGCGATTGCCCAGGGTAAAGCGGATGTGGTTACGCACCAGCAGATTTTCCCAATACTGTCGCATTGAGTCCCAGGCCGCGTTGTTGGCCTGTGCCACAAACGGGTCCAGGTTAAGATCGTAGTAGTCCGGGCTGCCCGCAATCTGCCGCACGGTGATGGCTACGGCATCGTCCAACTCATTGGCGAACGGCTCACCAATGAGCTCGTGTACCAGCAGGTTGGCCCGTGTGGCCTCCAGGTCCACCAGTTGGCTGCGGCGGAAGCTGTGGTTATTTTCGTACATATCTTCCATCAGGCGGTGGCACAGATAGGCGCTGATTAGAAGCCCGTCAAGGCCTATATAGTGGCTAAGAAGCACAGACGGGTTGGTGAAAAAACGGGTGGCGGCGTCTAGAAAGGGCGTGAATAGACCTTCGTGGCCGGCGTCGCGGGCGCAGGTGTCAACCGCGTGAATCAGCCGCGGGGCCGTTTCGATGTATTCCACCGAAAATTGGAACAGGCAACTAGCCGGCGCTCGACTGTTAAAGCTGATGCACGTTGGCAGCGCCTGGGCACGCAGCTGCAGGTGGCGCAAAAAAGCGCCTGAGCGGGCTTCCCTGCACCTTGCAGTGTCAATGATGTCCAGGACTGCTTTCGGAGTCATGTGCACGGTTGCCGGTGTCGATACGTAAAAGGATCGCAAGGCGCCTCCCGTTCATGTCACGGGTATATGGGTTGTGCAGGCAAATGGCCTGGTTAGGCGCAGGGTGAAGCCTGTGATGTTAATAAAGTGTAGACGACTATTTCAGCCTTGCCGGCCAGGGCGTGAACAATTTAATCTGGCTGCGGGCAGCTGTTATGGGCCTTCATTACTACGAAACCAGCGCCCCTGACGATTAAAATGCAGGTATACCAATCCCATACTCAAGGCTCGCGCCAGCATCAGGCTGATCATCGCAAACCACAACCCGTGATTTCCCCAGCCAGTGGTCAGCCACCACACCGGCAAATACACGCCCAGGGCGGCAAACAGCATGGTGTTCTGCATGGCTCGGGTTTGGGTGGCGCCAATGAAAACGCCGTCAAACAGAAACCCCCACACCGCGGTGAAAGGCAGCAGCCACACCCAGGGCAGATACTGCCAGGCGTTGATTTGCACGGCTTCGATGTTGGTTAATAATCCGATCAGCGTCTGGCCGCCCAGTACAAAAAGCGCTGTCAGCAGCAAGGCGCCCCAAACCGACCAGCGCAGGGCGGTGTCGAATACTCGCTTGAACTGGCGCCGGTCGCCACGGCCGACGGCCTCGCCGATCAGAGCTTCAGCGGCGTTGGCAAAGCCATCCAGAGCGTTGGAAATAACCAGCAGAAATGTAAACAGTACCGCGTTGGCGGCCAGAATAGCGTCGCCCTGGCGCGCGCCTTGAGCGGTAAAAAAGGCAAACGCCAGCAGCAAGGCGATGGTGCGCACCATAATAAAACGGTTTACCTGAAGTATGCGCAGGTAGTCGGCAAGGGTGCCGATCAGCGCGCGGGTCATGCGCTGGCCTTCGGGCATGCGCCGTAACACGATCGCCAAACCAATCAGCGCCGCACCGTATTCCGCGATCACCGTAGCCATGGCCACCCCGCGGCTGTTCCAGCCGAACCCGGTCACAAACAGCACGTCTAGCACCAGATTCACGCCGTTGGCCACCACCAGCATGATCATTGGGCCGCGGGAATACTGGGTGCCAATCAGCCAGCCCACTAAGGTGTACTGGCACAGCACTGCCGGCGCGCTCCAGATGCGGATGGCGGCGTATTCGGAGGCCAATTCCAACACGCCTGCGCTGGGGTTCATCAGCGCCAGACCGGCGTGTATCAGTGGCTGTTGAAAAGTAATCAGTACTAACCCAATGGCCACCGCCAGCAACAGCGAGCGCACCAGCAGTGCCACCTGCTCGTGCTCGTCACGTTTGCCCCAGGCCTGAGCCGCCAAACCGGTGGTGCCCATGCGCATAAAGCCGAAGGTCCAATACAGAATGCTGAACAGGTTGGCGCCTACAGCCACGGCGCCAAGATATTGCGGATCTGGCAGGTGCCCCAGCACGGCGGTGTCTACCAGACCCAGCATCGGTACAGTCAGGTTGGTGAGCATTAACGGCCACGCCAACGCCCACAATCGGTGGTCCAGACGGGTCAAACGGTGCAAGGGGTTCATAAACGGCTATCCAGAACAGACACGGCAGTAAAACGCTGAAACTATAACATCTTTGAATTTGAGCTGTTTTTAGTCATTTCATTATACGTGTCTATACTGGTATTCTAGATATTCGAAAAAAGTCTTTCACCCGACAATAATAATTCATGCGGAGACGCAATATGCGTGTGCACGCAAAACGGGCTTTGGCCCTATGCGGCTTGGCTTTGTTCCCGGTAATGTCCATGGCGGACTGGACCATGAACATGAGCCCAGGTGTTACCCAGACCAGCAACGACATTTACGGCTTGCACATGACCATTCTGTGGATCTGTGTTGTCATCGGTGTTGTAGTGTTCGGCGTCATGTTCTGGTCGATCTTCGCCCATCGTAAGTCTCGCGGTCACAAACCCGCGAACTTCCACGAGAACACCACGGTGGAAGTGCTTTGGACCATCATTCCTCTGGTTGTTCTTGTGGCTATGGCGATTCCGGCCACCGCTACGCTGATTGATATGTATGACACCACCGAAGCCGATGTGGATATCAAGATCACCGGTTATCAGTGGAAATGGAAATACGATTACCTGGACGACGAGTTCGGTTATTTCTCCAGTTTGAGCACCCCCCGCGACCAGATTAATAACCGCCAGACCAAAGGTGACAATTACCTGCTAGAAGTCGATAACCCGCTGGTGGTGCCGGTGGGCCAGAAAGTGCGGTTATTGATGACCGCAAACGATGTGATTCACTCTTGGTGGGTGCCAGAGTTCGGGCTGAAAAAAGACGCGATTCCCGGTTTTATCAACGAAGCCTGGATTCGGGTGGACACGCCGGGCACTTACCGCGGCCAGTGCACCGAACTGTGCGGCAAAGACCATGGCTTTATGCCCATTGTGGTGGAAGCGGTGCCGCAGGCCGAATACCAGACCTGGATTGGTGAGCAGCGCGCTGCGGCCGAGAAAGAAAAAGAACTGACCCAGAAAGAATGGACCATGGCCGAACTGATGGAGCGCGGTGAGAAAAGTTATCAAAGCACTTGTGCCGCCTGCCACCAGGCCGATGGCAGCGGCTTGCCGCCGTCGTTTCCGGCGCTGCGTGGCAGTGCTATCGCCGTCGGCGACATAGCTGGCCATATCGATATTGTGGTCAACGGCAAGCGCGGTACCGCCATGCAAGCCTTTGGCGAGCAGCTCAACGAAGTCGATATTGCGGCGATCATCACCTACGAGCGTAACGCCTGGGGTAACAACATGGGCGACATGGTGACGCCCAAGGAAATTTTTGGTTACAAGATTCAGCAACAACAGTGACCCGTTGGCGGCGTCACGCTGCCAACCCAGGCTCCTACAAGAATAAAACGGCGGTTACGGGAGATATTATGAGTACGGTTGCAGACGCTCACACCTCAGAGCATTCTTTAGAGCAGAACCACGATCATCACGGCCCAGCCAAGGGTTGGACTCGTTGGCTGTTCACGACCAACCACAAAGATATCGGGACCATGTACCTGATATTCAGTTTTGGTATGTTCCTGTTGGGCGGCACCATGGCCATGGTTATCCGCGCCGAGCTGTTTCAGCCCGGGCTACAAATTGTGCAGCCGGAATTTTTCAACCAGCTGACCACCATGCACGGGCTTATTATGGTGTTTGGTGCGGTGATGCCGGCCTTTGTGGGCCTGGCTAACTGGATGCTACCGCTAATGGTCGGCGCACCGGATATGGCGCTGCCGCGGATGAACAACTGGAGCTTTTGGTTACTGCCCTGCGCTTTCCTGATTTTGGTATCCACTCTGTTTATGGACGGCGGCGGCCCCAACTTCGGCTGGACCTTCTACGCGCCTCTGTCGACCACTTACGGCCCTCCAAGCACCACTTACTTTATCTTTGCCCTGCACATTGCCGGTGCGTCGTCGATTATGGGCGCCATCAACGTGATTTCCACCATTCTGAACATGCGTGCGCCGGGCATGACCCTGATGAAAATGCCTCTGTTTGTATGGACCTGGCTGATTACCGCGTTTCTTTTGCTGGCGGTTATGCCGGTGCTGGCAGGCGTGTTGACCATGATGCTGATGGACATCAACTTCGGTACCAGCTTCTTTGACGCCTCTGGCGGCGGCGATCCGGTGCTGTTCCAGCATATATTCTGGTTCTTCGGGCACCCCGAGGTGTACATCATGATTTTGCCGGCGTTCGGCGCTATTTCTCACATAGTTCCGGCGTTTTCCCGTAAACCGCTGTTTGGCCATGCCTCTATGGTGTACGCGACGTGCGCCATTGCGCTGCTGTCGTTCCTGGTATGGGCCCACCACATGTTTACGGTAGGTATTCCCGTCGCCGGCCAGCTATTCTTTATGTATGCCACTTTGCTGATTGCGGTACCCACCGGGGTTAAGGTGTTTAACTGGGTGGCGACCATGTTCCGTGGTTCGATGACCTTCGAGGCCCCGATGCTGTTCGCCATCGCGTTCATCATTTTGTTCACTGTGGGTGGGTTTTCCGGGCTGATGCTGGCCATTGCTCCGGCCGATTTCCAATACCACGACACCTACTTTGTGGTGGCGCATTTCCACTACGTGCTGGTGCCCGGCGCAATCTTTGGCATCTTTGCGTCTGCGTACTTCTGGCTGCCCAAGTGGACCGGCTACATGTATGACGAAACCCTGGCCAAGACCCATTTCTGGTTGTCGTTCGTGGGTATGAACCTGGCGTTTTTCCCCATGCACTTTTTGGGGCTGGCGGGTATGCCGCGGCGAATTCCGGATTACGCCCTGCAATTTGCCGATTTCAACATGGTGTCAAGCATAGGCGCATTCCTGTTCGGGGCTACCCAGCTTCTGTTCCTGTTTATTGTCGTGAAATGCGCCCGCGGCAACGGTGAGCCAGCGGCGGCCAATCCCTGGGACGGCGCGGAGGGCCTGGAATGGACGGTGCCTTCACCTGCGCCCTACCACACCTTCTCCACACCACCGGAGGTGCGTTAATCATGTCGGAACACCAGGAGTATTACGTACCGGAACAAAGTAAGTGGCCGATTATTGCTACGTTTGGATTGGGTACGACGCTGTTTGGTGCGGCGACCATTATGGTCGATGGCGGTCAGGGTGCCAGCACCAGCAGCGGCTGGATGATCTTTACTGTGGGCTTGTTATTGATGGCTTATATGATTTTCGGCTGGTTTGGCAGCGTGGTGCGTGAAAGCCGTGCTGGCCTTTACAGCCCGCAAATGGACCGGTCTTTTCGCTGGGGCATGAGCTGGTTTATTTTTTCTGAAATCATGTTTTTTGCGGCGTTTTTTGGCGCGCTGTTTTACGCCCGTGTGTTTGCCGTTCCCTGGTTGGGGGGCGAGGGCGATCGCGGTAGCTCGAATATGTTGTGGGAAGGGTTTCAGGCGACCTGGCCGCTGATTAACACGCCTGACCCCAGTTTGTACCCAGCGCCCAAGGGCATCATAGGGCCCTGGGGCTTGCCGTTGATAAACACCATTTTATTGGTGAGTTCGTCATTCACCATTACCGTTGCCCATCATGCGTTAAAGGCTGGTAGCCGTAAAAAACTGAAGCTGTGGCTGGGCGCCACTATTGTTCTGGCGCTGGCATTTGTGGGTTTTCAGGCCGAAGAATACATGCACGCCTATCAGGACCTGAACCTGACCCTACAGTCCGGGATTTATGGCAGCACCTTCTTTATGCTGACCGGGTTCCACGGCGCTCACGTAATTTTGGGCACCATCATGCTGACTGTAATGTTAATACGCATCATCAAAGGTCATTTCAGCGCCGACAACCACTTCGGGTTCGAGGCTGCGGCCTGGTACTGGCACTTTGTCGACGTGGTTTGGCTGATGCTGTTTGTCTTTGTGTACGTGATCTGACATCGCTCATCTGCTTTGTCAGAGCTGCTGTCAGAGCTGAAGTTAGGGTGTAGGATTCAGCGTTAAGCCGCCTTGCCAGAGCGACAACAGAATGACCAACAGCAACAGCACGCTCAGGGCAACGCGCAGCGCGAGGGAATTGATAACGCGATTGGTTTTTCCACCGTCGCGTATCAGAAAAAACAGGCCGCTGAACAGGCTGGCGATCACCGCCAGTAGCAGGGCAACAATGAGTATTTTTAACATGTACAGGTCCGTTCGGTTAGTCGGTCTGTTCACTATAGCAAAGCATGGGTAATTCGCAGGGTTCACGGCGTTACTGGCACTGGGATTGGCGTCTTATGCTGTTTAGCGGACTATTTTTACCGCTGTTGCTGGGTTTGGGGGTATGGCAATTGCAGCGTGCCGAGTTCAAACAGCAACAGCAGGGCCAGTGGCAACAGCAGACGTCCGAACTGGCCTGGCCGCAGCTGGTAGAGCAGGGCCTGGATGCGGGTCGACCTGTGAAGCTTGACGGGTCATACGGCGATACCACCTGGCTGCTGGACAATCGCACCCGCGATGGCATGGCTGGATACGAGGTGTTAACGGTGTTTTATCCACTCCAGGGGCCGGCGCTGGTGGTTAATCGCGGCTGGGTAATTGCACCGCGTACCCGTCAGCAGTTGCCGGAAACCTCGGTAACACAAGAGCGGGTAGAAATTTCCGGACGCCTGGCAGACTTTCCCCAACCACCGGTGCTGGCGGCCGTTCAGGCAGGCAGTGGTTGGCCAAGGCGGGTGCAAAGCTTGCCTCCGGAGGTGGCGCAAGATGTGGTGCCGGAATTGCCCGGGTTGATTTTGCGCCTGGCTGACCGGAACCAGCCGGGCGCATTGCGGGCCGACTGGGCGCCAGACCGAATGGCCGCCGCAACCCATTACGGTTACGCCACCCAGTGGTTTGCGTTGGCGCTAATGCTGACTATATTGACGGTGGTGGCCAGTTACCGTAAAGCTGCAGATTAGCGATACAACAATCCTGTAGTAATTTTATTCGCAGTTCTACTTAATAGTCGTCCTACAACAGCCGTGACCCGTTCAGGAGCCAATAATGACAACAACGGTGGCCCAGCAGAATTCCCAGACAGCTTCGCCCAAGCCCATGAGCCCGCAGCAGATACGCAAAGGGCGGCGCATGGCTCTGCTGCTCATGGCGGTGGTTTTTGGCCCGATTATTCTGGCCAGTGCGATGTTCTATGGCGGCTGGCTCAATCCGACTGAGCACACCAACAACGGTGCTCTGGTGACGCCCCTTGTTCCGCTCAGCAATTTGCAGTTGCAAACCGCGCAGGGCACGCCGCTGGCAGCCCGTTTCGGCCCCACGCAAACCAGCGCCACGTGGTTGCTGCTGGTGGTGGCGGACAACTGCACAGAGGTTTGCCAACAACTGCTGTACACCACACGCCAAACCAGCATTGCGCTCGGCAAATACGCCACACGGGTCAGCCGTGGTGCGGCCCTGACAAGCCTGCCACCGGCTCTGGCCCAGCGCTGGCCGGCAGACTTTGAGCGTATGGAGCGTTTTACGCCGTTGCCGGCACAAACTCCCGTATGGCCGCCGGGCGTGGAGCCATCCCAGGCGCCACAACTGCTGCTGGTCGATCCCTTAGGTAATATTATGATGCGCTACCCGGCAAGCGTGCCGGGGGGTGATGTGCTGGACGACCTGAAACATCTGCTGAAAATTTCGCGAATCGGCTAAGGCGGGTGATGATGACGAAGAATTACGCCGGGAATGCCGAATCCATAAAGGTATACCGCCTGATGTTGCGGCTGGCAGTACTGGCCGTGGGACTGGCCGTGGTAGTGATCATGCTCGGCGCCTGGACCCGGCTGGTACACGCCGGCCTGGGGTGCCCGGACTGGCCCGGTTGCTACGGTTTTCTGACGGTACCGCAAGGCGAAAGCAGCATTGCCATTGCTAACGCGCGCTTCCCGGAAACGCCGGTGGATGTGGCCAAGGGCTGGCCCGAGATGATTCATCGCTATGCTGCCGGAACACTGGGCATTCTGGTGTTTACACTGGCCGCATACGCGGTACGCCAGCGCAAACTGAATGTCCCGGTAAAGCTGCCCCTGTTTATAGCCGGTTTTATTGTGCTGCAAGGCGCGTTTGGCATGTGGACCGTTACCCTGAAATTGTGGCCCCAGGTGGTGGCTTTGCATTTGCTAGGAGGCTTTACTACCCTGAGTTTGCTAGCGTTGCTGGTGTTAAGGCTACGCAGCTGTGTTCGGGGCGGGTCGGCGCAAACAGGCGTGTTGAAGTCTGCCTGTTCGGGCTCGGGGCTTCGCCGCTGGCTTTATGGCGGGTTGCTGCTGGTGGTTATGCAGATTGCCTTGGGTGCTTGGACAGCCGCCAACTACGCCGCCGTGGCCTGTACTGATTTACCCACCTGCGGTGGCCAGTGGTGGCCGCAGGGAATGGATTTTGCCCACGGCTTTGACATAACCCAGCACGTTGGGCCCAATTATCTGGGAGGCCAGCTTAACGCTGATGGACGGGTGGCTATTCATGTCAGCCATCGCCTGGGCGCCGCTGTTGTGCTGGTTTATTTCAGCGCGCTACTGGCGCTGCTGTGGGCCCGGCGCCGGCGCAATGGCCTGGGCCAGTCAGTGGCTGTGGTAGCGGTTGTTCTGCTGGCACAGATTGCGCTGGGCCTGGCTAATGTGATTCTCTACATTCCGCTGGCGGTCGCCGTGGCCCATAACGCCACCGGTGCGCTGTTGTTGCTGAGCGTGATTCAGCTGATCTGGCATCAACGTCAGTTGTCCCAGGGCTTGCCGGCACAGCTTTCGGGCGTTAAAAACAATTCGATGAATTCAGGAAAGCATCAGGAGATAACGGCATGAGTGAGCAAGCGAACGTCTTGCCGGTACCGGCCAACGCTATTGGCAACCCCGTCGACAACTCTTTAGGCAATTCGGCCGGTAACCGTACCGCTGCGCACTGGCGTGACTATCTGGAGCTGACCAAGCCCAAAGTTGTCGCGATGATGATTCTCACGTCGGTCATTGGCATGCTGCTGGCGGTTTCCGGTCTGCCGTCTTTGCAGGTTCTGGTGTTTGGCAACGCTGGCATTGCGTTACTGGCCGGAGCGGCCGCGGTGATTAACCACGTGGTGGACCAGAAAGTGGACGTTGTTATGGCGCGTACTCACAAGCGTCCGGTAGCCACAGGGCGGATTTCTGCTGCTGAAGGACTGTTATTCGCAGGCGTATTGGCGCTGAGCGGTATGGCGATATTGATGTTGTTGGTGAACAGTCTGACAGCCTGGCTGACATTAGCGTCGCTGGTGGGTTATGCCGGCGTGTATACGCTGTTTCTGAAACGGGCCACGCCGCAGAATATTGTGATTGGCGGGCTAGCCGGCGCCATGCCGCCGCTGCTGGGTTGGACCGCGGTAACCGGGCAAGTAGACGGCCACGCGCTGCTGCTGGTGCTGATTATTTTCGCCTGGACGCCACCACACTTCTGGGCATTGGCGATTCATCGTAAGGAAGAGTACGCCAAGGCCCGCATCCCCATGCTGCCGGTGACCCACGGTAATTACTACACGGAACTGCACATCCTGCTGTACACTCTCATTTTACTTGCGGTTAGCCTGCTACCGTTTGTGACTGGAATGTCCGGCATGATTTATCTGGTCGGCGCCCTTGTGCTTGGCTCGCGCTTTTTGCAGTATGCGATACGCTTGCTGCGCGATGACGATCGGCGCGTAGCGCTGGACACCTTCAAATATTCCATCACCTATTTGATGGCACTGTTTGTCGTGTTACTGGTTGATCACTATGCCTTTATCTGACGCTTAAATAGGGAGCCCCGATGACCCGCCAGATTCGCACAACGTTAATCCTGCTGGTACTGGCGGTGGTGGCTGTATTCGGCCTTTCGATAGCGCGGTATCAGCTGGCGGAGCCAGCACCGGTCGAACAGCCACCGGACTTGGCCAGCGCCAATATCTATGTGTACGAGCAGCCGCGGCCGGTGATTGAATTTGAACTCACCGATGAAAACGGCCAGACTGTTACCCGTGAAAATCTCCGCGGCCATTGGACCTTTGCTTTTGTAGGCTACACCAACTGCCCGGACATCTGTCCGGTAGCCATGGCGGCCCTGCGCCAGACCAACAAGTTGCTGCCTGCGACCTTGCCCCAGCCCCGTTACCTGCTGCTCAGCGCCGACCCAGAACACGACACGCCTGAGGTTCTAAAAAATTATACGGGCTTCTTTGGTGAAAATTTCCACGGTTACAGTGGTGATATAGACATAACCCGCGCCCTGGCGACCAGTTTGGGAGCGGTGTTTGTGCAGCGTGAAACGGAAGGTGATTTACTGGTGGATCACAGCGGCCATTTTGCACTGATCGGCCCCTCGGCCGAAGTGGTGGCGCTGATACAGCCGCCCCATAAACCGCAGCAACTAGCCGATGGCTTCGAGCAGATCTACCGCTGGGCAGATCGCCGGCGTTAGACAAACAGCTCCGCTTATTAATTCAGTCCTGCTTCAACGTTTTTTATAATCACAAGTAACTCACATGACTCAGAAAACGGCCTTTGCCGCGCTTCGCTCGTCGCCGGCCACTCCCCGCGAACTTTTTACCGCATTGGCCGCCGGTGCAGTGCTTCTTCTTGTGGTGCACGGCCTTGGGCGCTTTATGTACACCCCACTTTTGCCCTATTTGGTGAATGACGGCCTGTTTTCCGCCGCAGATGGCGCGGCCGTGGCCACCTGGAATTATATGGGCTATCTGATGGGTGCCGTGCTGGCCATCCGCTGGCACCGCATTGACCATATTCGCCGTATTTTGCCGCTGGCCGTGGTGGTGCACATCGTCACCACTTTGCTGGTGGCGGTTGAAACCGATCTGACGGCTATTTCCACGACCCGCTGGCTTAACGGCGTGGCCAATGGTGTGGTGTTTGTGCAGGCACCAGCGCTTATTCTGGAGTGGCTGGTGTTGCGTAACCGAGCAAGCCTTAGCGGGCTGGTGTATTTCGGCGTGGGTTTTGGCCTGCTGTTGTCGGCAGGTGTGGTCAGTGGCACGGCGGATTGGCTGGAAGGCCCGGAACGCTGGTGGCCGGCTGCGGTTATCTCCATTCCGCTGGCGGCCTGGGGCACCTGGAAGCTGATGCGGTTAGATGTGCCGATGCATCCACCGGTGGCTACTAACAATAGCGGTGAAGCTCTCAGCACCCGGCTGTTCGACCGTTCCAGTACGCCACTGTTTCTGGCTTACGCCGGCGCTGGCCTGGGTTACATCCTGCCGATGACCTTTCTGCCGCTGCTGGCAAATGTAGAGCTGCAACCTGGACATTGGTTGCAGGACGGCAGCTGGTTGCTGGTGGCGCTGTGCACCATTCCGGCACCGTGGATCTGGAACCGTCTGGGTGCGATTATCGGCGACATTCTGGCGCTGAAGATTAACTTCGCCATTCAGTTAGCGGGTGTTCTCGCTGCGGTGGTGATTCCGGGTGCACTGGGGCTGATTCTATGTGCCATCCTGGTTGGCGTTACGTTCCTGGGCACGGTATTGCTGACCCAGCGCATTGGACGGGCATTGCATCCGCACCAGGGGCCACGCCTGTCTGCGGCGATGGTGGCCTTGTATGGCTTCACCCAAATGGTCGGCCCCTGGTTGACCAAACAGTGGCTGGATGCCGGTGGAACCCTGTCGTCAGCGTTCGGTATAGGGGTAGGGGCGCTGTTGTTCGGACTGGTGTTTGTGCTCTTCGTACCGCGGCCGGATGTTTGGCACGCGCGGGGAGTTTGAGTTTTGGCCGTGTAGCCTTCTGGTTGCGGTGGATTGATCGCGGTGGCGGGGAATGTTTTTTCTTGGAAATGGAACTCGCTGCGCTCAGACACCCATTTCCGGCGAAAAAAATTCCCCACCACCCCTCTCTATGTAACAAAGTCGATATCGTTATGGAAAAGATCAAAGCGGGTTTTGGCTTATAGCTCATAGTAATCGTTAGCGGCTGGTGATCAGGCTTACTGATTCAGGCAATTCTTTACCGGGTTAACCGAAGTCTCGTCATGCTAAGCTTTCGACTTATCACCGGGTTCTGCAGGGTGTGGGGGTGAATTTGAGTTTTTGGCCGGACAAAGGTGTCTGAGCGCAGCGAGTTCTTTTCCGGCCAAAAACTCAAATTTGCTCCCGCGCCAACTCCCAGCCCAGCAGACTAAACTCAAACCAAAAAGCCGAAGCAACGTGCTCCCAATAGAACACATCCTCCCCCAACTCAAACAAACCCTGGAAACCAACAGCACTGCCTTGCTGCAGGCGCCGCCGGGCGCTGGCAAAACCACCCGTGTGCCGCTGGCGTTGCTGGATGCACCTTGGCGTCAGGGGCGGCGGATTTTGATGCTGGAACCGCGGCGACTGGCGGCCCGTTCGGCGGCGCGGTATATGGCCGGGCAGTTGGGAGAGCAAGCCGGGCAGACGGTGGGCTATCGCACGCGCCTAGATACCCGGGTGTCGGCGGCTACCGTGATTGAAGTGGTGACCGAGGGCATTCTTACCCGTTTGATTCAGAGCGACCCGCTGCTGGAAGACTACGCCGCGGTGCTGTTTGATGAGTTTCACGTTCGTTCGTTGCAGGCGGATCTGGGGCTGGCTCTGGTGCGGGAATCGCAGCAGGTGCTGCGGGAGGATTTGCGGGTGTTGGTGATGTCAGCCACGCTGGATACGGCGCCCATTGCTCGATTGCTGGGCGATGTACCGGTTCTTAGCAGCGAGGGCCGGGCGTTTCCGGTGGAGGTTTTTTATCGGCCGGCCGCCTCTGCGCAGCGTCAGCCGCGGGTAGTGGACCAGGTCACGGCGGCGGCGCTTGAGGCCTTGGCTCAGCAGCCGGGTTCGGTGCTGGTGTTTTTGCCTGGCGCCGGTGAAATTCGGAGGGTGGCGCAAGCACTGGCGGGGCAGGTGGCGTCGGATGTGGTGATTGCGCCATTGTTTGGCAATTTGCAGGCGGCGGAGCAGGATCGTGCGATTGCTCCGGCAGCTGAGAGCACCCGCAAGGTGGTGCTGGCCACGGCGATTGCCGAGACCAGTTTGACCATTGAAGGCGTGCGGGTGGTGGTTGATAGCGGCCAGCAGCGGCGGGCGGTGTTTGACCCCGGAAGTGGCATGACGCGGCTGGTGACTGGCCGTCTATCAAAAGCATCGGCAGAGCAGCGTAAAGGCCGCGCCGGGCGAACCCAGCCCGGGGTGTGCTATCGCCTTTGGAGCGAGTCTGAGCAGTATGGTCTGGCAGACTTTACCCCGCCGGAGATTCGCGAAGCGGATCTGGCGCCGCTGGTTTTGGAGCTGGCCCAGTGGGGCGCGCGGTCGCCCGATCAGCTGCAGTGGGTTGAGCCGCCGCCGGCGGCGCATTGGCAGCAGGCGGTGGAATTGCTGCAATTGCTGGATATGCTGGGCGAAGACTGCGCCATTACTAGCCACGGCAAGGCGGCGCGGGCACTGGGCGTTCACCCGCGGTTGGCGCACATGGTATTGCTGGGCCGTTCATTGGGGCTAGGTTCCTTGGCGTCAGAATTAGCGGCACTGCTGGAGGACCGGGATCTGCTGGGGCCGGGTGCTGGCGCCGACATGCACGAGCGCGTGCGGGTACTGCGTGGTGAGCGTGGCCACGCACGGGTAGACCCGGCGCGAATTCAGGCGGTGCGAAAGCAGGCCAGGCGCCTGGAGCCAGCAACGTCATCGGCCAACCACGCCTCTTTGCCGGCGCCCACTGCGACAGAGGTGGGGCGTTTGCTGGTGCTGGCTTATCCGGACCGTATAGCCCGCCGCCGGCCCGGTGATGCGCCCCGTTACCAGCTTAGTAATGGAAAGGGTGCACTGCTGCGCGACGACGATGCCCTGGCCCGCTACGACTGGCTGGTGGCGGCGGATCTGGACGGTAAGGCCCGCGAAGCGCAAATTTACCTGGCGGCGCCGGTGGATTTGGCGACTCTGGAAAGTGACCTTGCCGCGCACATTCAGCAACGTGACGAAGCCGAGTGGGATGATCGGCGCGGCACCGTGGTTGCGCGCCAGGTGCGCCGCTTGGGCGCCTTGCTGCTGGCCGAAAAACCGCTGGCGAAACCGCCTGCAGAACTGATGCAGCAGGGCTTGCTGGCCGCGGTGCGGCGCAAAGGGCTGGATAGCCTGCCGTGGACCGCCGGCGCCAGGCAGTGGCAGGCGCGGGTCGGGCTGCTGGCACGGCATTTCCCCGAGGACTGGCCGGATGTCAGTGACACAGCGCTGATGAATTCGCTAGAGGATTGGCTGGCGCCCTACCTGATGGGCCTGAGCCGTTGGGCCGAACTGCAAAAGCTGAATGTGCACGGCGCGCTGAACGGCTTGCTGGATTACGCCCAGCAGCAACGCCTGAACGAGTTGGCGCCGACTGCGTTGACGATTCCAACCGGTAGTTTGGTGACGCTTGATTACACCGCGGAAAACGGCCCGGTGCTGGCGGCCAAGCTGCAGGCGCTGTTTGGCTGGACGCAAACGCCCAACGTCGCCGGTGGTCAGGTGCCGGTGTTAATACACCTGTTATCGCCTGCCCAGCGGCCGCTGGCGGTCACGGCGGATCTGGCCAGCTTCTGGACCAATGTGTATCCACAGGTGCGCAAAGACACTCGTGGGCGCTACCCCAAACATCCGTGGCCGGAAGATCCGTTGACCGCCGTGGCTCAGCAGGGCGTGAAACGTAAAGCTTAGCGCTTGATCGCATTTGGTTATTTGCTGGCCGCCCAGCCTGAGCGTCAAATCACCTATATCGATAGTGCTTGCCAGCGGGCAAAAAGCGCTTAAAATTCGAGCACTTCAACCTGTGTGAAACCCTCATGCACTGTGTCTCGTTTGATATTTTCCGCACTCTTGGTTTTCCCGATACCACCGTACTCAAGCCGGATCAGTTTTTGCGCCATAAAGAATTGCTGCGCGACGCTGACTGGGTGCTGTTTCCGGAGTATTGGCAGCTGAACGCTCTGGTACATGGCCTGAAATGTCGGGTGTTTCCCAGTATTGCCAGCTACCGCATTGGCCACGACAAGGTGGAAATGACCCGGGCGTTTCAGGCCGTTGCACCTGAGCACACGCCCTGGACGTTGATTTCCGCCAACGGCCCCCAAGAGCGCGAACAGATATGGCAGGATATGGCCTTGCCCTTTGTCGCCAAGCTGCCAAAAGCGAGCATGGGCGAAGGTGTGTGGCTGATTGAAAATCGTGCCGATTGGCAGCGCTACTGCGACCGTACTGACGTGCTCTATGCACAGGAATATCTTCCCCTGGAGCGAGACGCGCGGGTGGTCGTGGTGGGCGAAAAATGGTCAGCAGGGCGTTGGTGTTGTCGCCGTCGCCGTCCCAGATGTGGTCAAGGGACGCGCCCGCGGGGTAAAGCATTTGGTAAGCCACATTGCGTTGTTCGTGATAACGGTTGCGCTTGTCTTTGTAGTGGCTCCAGTTGTCGCCCAGGTCTAGCAGGGCGCTGTTTTGCCCCGGCAGTGCCAGCAGCGGCGTAACCGCGTCACGGTACTCCGGATTGGTGATGAACAAATCGTGTTCGGGATCCTGAAACACTGTCCAGAATTGGTCGCGAATCAAATCGGTGGCAACCTGGCCACGACACACCGGTCCGCGAATAAACGTGCGGGTGAAGTACTCGGCGTTATCCAGCATGAACTGGTAGCGGGCTTTGGCAGGAATGGCCGCGAAAGTGGTAAACGGATTGACGCGGTCAGCGGCGCTGTAACCGGGTAGCGCTTCTACCTGCCAGTCGCCGCTTTCAAACAGTTCGCGGCTGCGTGCCAACAGCTCATCGCCGAAGGCAAAGGTGATATGGCGTTTGTGCACAATCTTGTACAACAGTGCGATTCTCGCAGGGTCTGTTTGATACGTAGATATACTGATATGCGGACTTTAAAAAAAACCTGATGATCGCGCTAATCAACGGGCTCTGCCGCCAAGGCGCAGAGCCTTTTTTCTGCTGAATACCCTGTGGAGGGAAACACCACCCATGACCGAGTTAGCCAACGCCCGTGTTACCGACTACTACA
>Ga0307958_1000376_pt1 | contig 25581 bp, 22 predicted proteins | sample OrgLakmetagen492_FD_201826 | JGI IMG/M metagenome (GOLD analysis project Ga0307958, IMG submission 201826) | Saline water microbial communities from Organic Lake, Antarctica - #492 | ecosystem: Environmental > Aquatic > Non-marine Saline and Alkaline > Saline | place: Antarctica: Organic Lake... | reverse complement strand
GATGACTTCGTCCCCCGCCAGGTGTCCGTAGGTATCGTTGACCGGTTTGAAATGGTCAATGTCGAACATCACTAGGCAGGCGGGTTGGCCGTAGCGCCGGTAACGCTCGTACTCCGCATCTATCAGGTTTTCCCAGGTACCCCGGTTCAACAACCCTGTGAGCCGGTCGGTCATGCTCAGTTTTTCCAGCTGCTGATTTGCTTTCTCCAGCGCCCGTTTGCTGGTGGCGATGTCGGTGACGTCGTACACCATCAGGCAGATCTTCTCCACCTGGCCATCCGTGCCGGACAGCGGGCTGATGGTCAGGTTCTGGAACATGAATTCTTCGGTGTCGGTGATCGGGCGGGTGTTGCGGAACCGGAAGAGGTAAGGGCGCTGCTCCCAGGAGGTGAACGCCCGGGTGTTAAGCGTTGCCACGGAGTCCACCTTCCGCGTCAGCCATGCCTTGGGAATATCCGGGAAGACATCGAAGATTACCTGCTCCCGGATTTTGCTGGCGGAAATGCCGCTGTGGTGTTCCATGAAGCCGTTCCAGGCCTGCACGCGAAAGTCCAGGTCGATGATGACGAGCCCGACTTCCACTGACTCCAGCATATCCACCAGCCAGTGGAAGGACGTCGCGTCTGTTTCGTTTATGTCCATGATCAGTCCACCAGGTATTTTAATCGTTGTTCCAGGAAGGGCACCGAGTCTTCAGTGAGCAGAATCAGCATGTCGCAGCTTATGTCTGTGTTCTCCAGCTCGTAGCTAATTTCAATGCACATTAGCTTTTCCTGTTTTGTGCGGTGGTACTCCAGTAAATCTCCGACCTTTCGGTGCTGGCCAAGAACGGTGGGGTGTCCCAGGCGAAGTTTGATATCCAGTTGGTCGCTGATGCCGTTGATAAAGGCCCCGAACAGAATGCTGGACATATCCATCAACACTTCTACCTGCAGGTTTTCGGTATTGGTATCGTCGTACAGCAGCAGTTTTGCCATTTCTTCAAAATTGGCGTCCGCGAACAGCAGCATGGCCTCGCCAGCGATACCGGCGCCGATAAAGCCCTGGCACACCGCCGAGTATTGGGTCTCTGTATCCGCGGCTGAGATTGCCATGCTCAGTTCGCTGGTTGTGATCATCTCAACCTTTGGGATGGGTTGTTTGACGAAGACCTTCAGCAGCCGGGCCAGCAGGTCCGAGGAGCGTCCCATGGCGACGTTGGAGATTTCCTGAAGGTAGTCGGGCAGGCTGACCGGGCTGAAAGCAGAGCTGTCTTCGGATGCGCTGATCGATGATTCAGGCGGCTTGTGCGCAGGTTGTGTCGCTTCAGTCTCGAACTCCTCAGGCTGCAAAAAGCCGTAGTCTCGGAGAATACGGGCAACGTGTTCGGTATCCGTCGGCTTCTTGATGAAATCGATAGCCCCCAGCTTCCGCACCCGCTCCCGGGCTTCCGGCTGAATATCCCCTGATACAACAATCGTGAGAACGGGCAGATCCTGTTCGCGAATCACCTTAAGCACTTCGTAGCCGTCCATTTCCGGCATGTTGAGGTCCAGAAACAGCAGTTCGGATTGAGTCTCCTGGAGTTTTTCCAACCCGTTACGGCCGTCGAAGGCAAATGTAATGTCGGCTTTCCAGTTTTTCGGCAGGGCGCGGGCCATTTGTTTGCGCGCCATGGAGGAGTCATCGCAAATCAGAACTCGGATGGTCATGGGGACTCCGTTTGTTATTTTCTTCAGTATAGCAGTGGGATACCTGAATTCTATGGCCTGTGAACTGCCTCACTCTATTGGCCGGTCTGCCTGGGCTAGTATGGCGTTGCGGCAATAACAAGATGTTACATAAAGGCCGAATGACTAATCAGAGACACTATACTATGAGACAGGATGCATATTGGTATGCTGTCCCTCTCACCATCTGCATGGGGTTCTCCCCGATGGCAGTGGCAGAACTTAAGCCCATTTCCGATGCCGAAATGAGCGAGGTTCAGGGGCAGGCGTTGATGACCGTAGATAACATAGAGGGCGGCACCCATAGTTTCACCCGTGTAACCATGGGCATGGATGTAAAAACCCGCCTGAATGTCGATAATGCCATCGTTGGCGGCGATGACGCCGGTGCCGATCTGAACGTGTCTGACCTTGCCCTGGGGCACTACGTTCGCGATGAAAACCGCACACAGATTGATGGCCAGACCTACAGCGTCGATGATGTCGTACGTTTTCAGGGCGCTCAGCCTTATTTTGAACTGGCCAGGCGTGACGGCGTGCTTTCCGGCTTCCGCATGGGTTTTGGCGAAGCGCGGGGCACGCTGTCTGGTAACTTTGCCAGCTTCAGCGGGAATCTGGGTATCAAGATCGACCAGGGTGACGGAACCCAGGTAGACGCTACCCTGTTTGATGAGGCGGGCATTGCCACCAACCGCCGTGCCACCCAGATCGGTATTCCCGGCACCGATGGCACCTGCGCAACGCCCGGTCAATGTGAACTTTTGACCAACATTAAGTCGATGGATGTGGGCGTTGATAATGGCGACGGTACCGTCGGGTTCACCAACGATCTTTTTCTCGCATTCCAGCAGGAGTCTGTCGACTGGCAGCAGCTGAATGGCGCGGGGGCTATTCAGGGGCCGGAAGGGGTGTTCATGAACCTGCCGACCAGCATGACCCTCGACATGCAAACGATTAAGGCCGGCGTTCAGCGCGAGCGCACCCACTATGTGGATCGCGGCACCGGGATGTTCTGATAGACTGCGCAGCAATCCCATTTGATTCTGCGCAGGAGCCCTGAACGGTGATTCGCTCTTTCTACTGGCACGATTATGAAACCTTCGGGGTCGACCCCATCCACGATCGGCCCTGCCAGTTCGCTGGCGTTCGCACCGATGCGGACCTGAACATCATTGAAGACCCCCTCATTATTTATTGCCGCCCATCTGACGATTACGTGCCGTCGCCACAAGCCTGCCTGATTACCGGTATCACCCCACAGAAAGCGCTGGCGGAAGGCCTTCCAGAAGCGGAATTCATCGCGCAGATCAACGAGGCGTTCAGTCAGCCCGGTACCTGCGGGGTGGGTTACAACAGCTTGCGTTTTGATGATGAAGTGACCCGGCATACCCTCTATCGGAACCTGCGTGATCCCTACGCCCGTGAGTGGCAGAACGGTAATTCCCGCTGGGACATCATCGATATGGTGCGGCTGACCTATGCCCTTCGGCCGGAAGGCATCAACTGGCCGAAGAAAGAAGACGGTAGCCCCAGTTTCAAGCTGGAAGAGCTCACCACCGCTAACGGCATCGCTCACGAATCGGCGCACGACGCCATGTCCGATGTGGAAGCCACTATCGCTATGGCAAAGCTGATCAAGGAAAAGCAGCCAAAGCTGTTTGAGTTTGTTGTGCAAAACAAAGACAAACATTCCGCCCGCGCCATGCTGGATTCCGCCGGCATGAAGCCGGTGTTTCACATATCCGCCAAGTACCCGGCAACCCGGGGCTGTTGCGCCATGGTCGCGCCGGTGGCAGAACACCCGACCAACAAAAACCTGGTGATTGTTTACGACCTGCGGGAAGACCCCAGTGAACTGATCCACGCCACACCGGAGCAGATTCGTCAGCGGGTGTTTACCTCACAGGCGGATCTGGGGGAGGGGGTGAGCCGGTTTCCGCTGAAGGGTGTGCAGCTGAACAAGTGCCCGGTGCTGGCCCCGGCTACCATGCTGAAATCACTTTCCGAAGAACGGCTGGCGGAGCTGGAACTGGACGGCGACAAACTGCGGCAACATCTGGCCATTCTGCGCAAAGCGCCGGATCTATCGGCCCGGATCGCCCAGGCCTTCGACCAACCCCATGAAGGCGACCTGACCGACCCGGATGAGCAGCTTTACGCGGGTGGATTTATTGGCAAGGCTGATCGGCAGAAACTGGACGGGCTGCTGAATCAACCCGTGGAGACCCTGAGAGAGCACGAGGTCCAGTTCGAAGACCCGCGGCTGGCCGAGATGGTTTTCCGCTACCGGGCGCGAAATTATCCCGCGACCCTGGATGGTGAAGAAATGGAGAAATGGGAACAATTCCGTGCCCAGCGCCTGATGAACCCCAAGAAGGGTTGGCGCTCGCTCGAGGCCTATGGCCTGGAACTGCAGCGCCTGGCGGCCGATCACGAATTGGACCCGGCAAAGCTGCAAATCCTGGAGGAGCTGCATCTGTATGGCGAGTCGATAATACCTTACGTTTAGGGGAGAGGAGATTGGTTTAGCCACGGACATGTTTAGCCACGGACACACACGGACATTCACGGACGAACAGATACTGACTGACTGGAATTATTTAGCCACGGACACTCACGGACGAACAGACGAAAAGAAACAATATAAATCTTTGTGTTGGCCTTTGTCCGTGTATGTCCGTGTATGTCCGTGCCGTCCGTGGCTTCTATACCTCTTAATCCTTTCCCCTGCCTCCGGTGCTTGAAAATGGGGTCAGACCCCTATCTCGGACCCCCTATCTCGACCCCCTATCTCAGAAATAGATAATATACTTTACAAAAAAGAATGGTCAGTATTTAATGTAAAATATATTAGCTAAAGGCCAATGTCTGTGGACTTCTCGACTCTTGGAAAAACAATCGCAACTCTGAGGCGTCAGCAGAACGTGTCCCAGCAAACCATGGCCGAACATCTTGGCCTGTCCCGTGCAACAATCAATGCTCTTGAAAATGGCCGATCTGGCGACGTGGGTGTGCGTAAGATAATAAAAATATTGGATTATCTTGGGCATGAGTTGGCTGTTCGGGAAAAATCTCCGTTCCCCACGCTCGAGGAGCTGAGAAATGAGCAATGAGCTTGATGTCTGTGTTGAGGGCCGGGCCGCCGGTACGCTGCTCAGGGAGGATCAGCAATTTGTTTTCAGCTATAACGCAGATGCCAGCCCCGATCAGTTCGTTTCACTGACCATGCCAGTGCGCTTTCGGGACTACGTTCACCCCCGGTTGCACCCTGTTTTTGAAATGCACTTGCCGGAAGGGTATCTGCTTTCTGTGCTCAAAAAACAGTTCGCCAAGCTGACGGAAGTGGATGACTTCGGCTTACTGCGACTGTTGGCGCCCAGTATCCGGGGGCGGGTCCACTATGGGATGGCGGGTTCCGGATTGCCGGACAACCTGGAGCTTGATTATCTACTTTATGGTAACAACGTCGGTTTGTTTGAAGAACTGGTGCAGCGCTTTGCTCTGAGGTCGGCATTGAGTGGTGTGCAACCCAAGGTTCTGGCCCAGGTTGAAAACAAGGCAACGCTGAAGCTCGAGGACTATATTGTTAAGTCATGGGGGCCGGAGTATCCCGCCCTGGCGCTGAATGAGTACTGTTGCATGTTGGCGTTAAGAAACGCCGGTATTCCCGTTCCTGAGTTCTATCTCTCGGAAGACGAGTCGCTTTTTATCATGAAGCGTTTTGACCTGACCGATGAGGGGCAGCCATTGGGATTTGAGGATATGTGTGTGTTGCAGGCAAAGTCGAGGGATGACAAATACAGCGGTAGTTACGAGCAGGTCGTCAAAACCATAAAGACATTTGTAACCCCGCGATTCAAGGCCGAATCGCTGCAGCAGTTCTTCAAGATGGTGGTCATGAACAATCGGCTTCAGAACGGTGACGGGCACCTGAAGAACTTTGGGCTAATCTATGACGACATCGGTTCGGTCCGTGTGGCACCCGCTTACGATGTGGTCAGCACCACGGCATACATCCGGCAGGACATTGCTGCACTGACTCTGATGGGTAGCAAGAAATGGTGGAGCACAAAGCACTTGCTCCGGTTTGGTACTCAGGTGTGCGACTTGACAGCAAGTCAGGCAGAGCGGCTTTTTGGCGAATGTGACGCAGGTCTGGCCGAGCTCAAAGCCTACGTGCAGAAGCGGCTGACCGGGCCGTTAAATGAGGACCAGAGAAATGTTCTGGTCCACCTGGACGAACTGACTGGATTTGGGGTCAGACCCCCGGACATTTGACACCATGAAATGTCTTGGGGTCTGACCCCATTATTTTTCGAAGAGTACTGAGATGTCGTCGGCTGTGATGGCGGCGCTGAAGGTGTCAGCGTTGCCGTACAGGCCGTCGGCCAGTTGGCTTTTGCGGGCTTGCAGGGCCTGGATGCGTTCTTCCACCGTGCCTTCGCTGATCAGGCGATAGACGAAGACGGGTTTGTCCTGGCCGATGCGCCAGGCGCGGTCGGTGGCTTGTTGTTCAACAGCGGGGTTCCACCAGGGGTCGTAGTGGATCACGCAGTCGGCCGCGGTGAGGTTCAGGCCGGTGCCGCCGGCTTTGAGGCTGATGAGGAAGACCGGGCTGTCGCCGTTCTGGAAGCGTTTGACGGGTGTGGCCCGGTCCCGGGTCTGGCCGGTGAGTATTTCATAGCGGATCCCCGCGCTTTTGAGGGCGTTCTCAATCAGCGCCAGCATGCTGGTGAACTGGGAGAACAGGATAACCTTCCGGCCCTCTTCCAGCAGCTGTTCCAGCATGTCCATCAGGTACTCCAGCTTGGCCGAGCCGGCGGTTTCGTCGCCGTTGAGCAGAGCCGGGTGGCAGCAGATTTGCCGGAGTTTCAGCAAGGCATCCAGTATTTCAATCTGGCTGCGGGCGGCGCCTTTGTCGGCCAGCAGTTTCCGGATGCGTTGGTTCATGGCGGCGCGAACGGTTTCGTACAGGTCCCGTTGCTGGCGGTTCAGTTCCACGTGGCGGACGATTTCGGTTTTTTCTGGCAGCTCTGGCGTCACCTGGTCTTTGGTGCGGCGGAGCATGAAGGGACGAACCCGGCGGCTGAGCTCGGCCTGGCGGGTGCCATCGCCGTTTTCTTCAATGGGCTTGCGGTAGTAATCCCGGAAGGTTTTCTGGTCGGCCAGGTAACCCGGGAGAACCAGATCAAACAGGGCCCAGAGTTCCCCCAGATGGTTTTCCATGGGCGTGCCGGTGAGTGCGATGCGGTTCTGAGCCGGCAGCCGGCGCGCCGCTTTGGCCATGGTGGTGGCCGGGTTTTTCAGGTACTGGGCTTCGTCGAAGAAGGCCAGGCTGTAGCTCTGGCTTTTGTGCTGATCAATATCCCTGTGCAGTAGCGGATAGCTGGTAATGACCAGGTCGGCGCTGGCGACCTCATCAAACAAGGATTTCCGGCGATTCCCGTGTATCACCAGGCGATTCAGGCCCGGGGTGAACTTTTCCGCTTCCGCTTCCCAGTTGGCAATCAGGGTAGTGGGGCAGACTACCAGTGCGGGTGCATTCAGCCGGCCGTTGGATTTTTCAGCCTGAATGCAGGCCAGGGTCTGCAGGGTTTTCCCCAGCCCCATGTCGTCCGCCAGAATACCGCCCAGGCCATATTCCCGCAGAAACTGCAGCCAGTTGAGCCCGTCCTGCTGATAGTGGCGCAACTGGGCATTTACTTCTTTAGGCAGTGGCACGTTGGCCAGGGCCTGGAAGTTGATCAGTTTTTCGCTCAGGGCGCGAAGTTCAGCACTGCTTTGCCAGTCGGCATCGACCTCCCCCATGACCTGTGCCGCATCCAGCTTTGGCAGCTTCAGCGTACCGTCGCTGCCTCGTGCCATCAGGCCCAGAAGAGTTTGCGCCAATGGCCGGATGCGCTCTGACGGAACCCGGATCAGCGTGCTGCCGTTGTGCAACCAGAGGGTGTCTGGCAGGTCGTCTTCGTCGCCGGCCTCGATGCTGAGGTATGTCAGAGCCTGTTGCAGCAGTGGAATCAGGTCGAGTCGGGTGCCGTTGTAGTCAATGCCCACTTCCACATCGAACCAGCCGGGCGCGTCGTCATCCTGGCGCAAGCTACCGTGGAGTTTATCAATATCGACAACGGGCAGGTCAAAACTGTCGTCCATTTCGATCTGCCAGCCCTCAGTGTGTAACCGTGGCAGTTCAAAGGCGATGAAATCGAGCCAGGCTTCCCGGTTGGGCAGGGTGAAGTCCAGAAAGGAGCTGTGGGGAAGCGTGCTCAGTATGTTGTCATCAAACTCATCGGTCATGACACCAACCATCTGGAACCCAGGCAGGCCAGAGCCCAGAAAGCCCACTTCTTCATCCTCATCCCGAGTGATCAGCACGGGGCCGTTGGCGGTTTGCATCAGGATGCGCGCTTCCTGCTTGGCAAACGGGACCCGGTGCCCCTGGTAGCTGAAGACAGGGCGAGCCATCAGCAGCGGCGGTCGGGTGCCCGGTTGCGGGTGTTCCAGGCTGTAGAGCTGCAGGATGGGCTGGGGGTCAGCCTCGATAATCTCCGGTGCCTGGAAGGATTCCGGTAAGACCGCTCCGGCTTTTTCCATCAGCGGGGAGAGGTCGGGCAGGGCCTCCTGCAACTGTTCCTCTGTGAGTGGCGGGCATTGTTCCAGTAGTGCGGTTGCGTCTGGGTCCAGTTCGCTGTGCACGAGGCCGACGCGGTGTTCCTGTTCATCCAGATAATAGGCGGGTGACGTCTTCAGCGCTGTGATATGAAGCGGTAACTCTTTGCTGGCCAGTTGCCAGTGGAGTTTGTCGGGTAACGGTAGCCACTCGAATCCGGTTTCAATGGGCTCCCCGGGTTGCAGCGGCGGATTGCTGGTTGAGCCGATGAACAGGCGGCCGGTTCGTAGTGCCGCCTCAATAAAATAAGCGCCGGTTGTCCCTTCCAGCACCGGCTCAACGCGGAAGGAGGTCGGCATGGCGTCCAGCCAGATCAGCGATGCAATGTCACTTTCCTGCAGGTACTTCGGACGATCATGTTCCAGATTTCGGCGGCCCCAGGGCATGGTTTTGGCTCCTTTGGAAAAACCGCCGGTTTTCCGTTGCCGTACTTTATTGACCGTTACCGTGGGCTGGCGCTGATGAGGGCCGATATGCAGCAGGTACGCCAGGCATTCGGTGCTGGTGCTCCGGGTGCCTGGGCTGGTGAGGCTGGTGACGCGTTCCAGCCAGTTTTCGGCGGTATGTTGGCTGTTTTTGGGGCGGGCTTCCGGGGCTTTATCGGCACTGGCTATCGCGGCTTCATGGTTCGCCTGAAAGATAACGGCGACCGCATGTTTGCAGTGGAAACCCACGGGACAGCTGCAGAGGGTGTCGATTCTGTATGGCGTGTAGCGATCAAACCTGACTTCTGTCTGGTATTGCTGGTAATGACTGCCGGCAACCTCCGCACGAAGAACCTGAATGCTCATGCCTTCCACCTGCCAAGCCAGATTCTGCACCCGGTTCTGGCTGAAATAACGCTTTCCGCGCTGGATGCTGTTGGCGTCGAAGATAAGATGCAGGGTATTGGTATCAATGAGCATGGTTAGCAAGATGCCGGTTACGGAAACCGGCAAACTACCGCAATGTCCGGAATTGCTCAATGGCCAATGAAGCTGGGGTCAGACCCCAAGACATTTCAGGGTGCCAAATGTCCGGGGGTCTGACCCCAAGTCACCGCCGCCGCTGAAAGTAAACACTCAAACCTTGCCCCATCAGGCTTTGCACTTCACTGCCGAGGGTTTCCGCCTGTATCTGCTTTTGCACCGGGCCGGTTGCCAGGCTGTGGCCGTCGGTGTCGCGGGCTTTGACGAGCTTCCAGTCCACTTCGTTGCTTAACAGTGCCATCAGCTCGCTTAATTGCTCTGGGTTCTGCTCAGAGAACCAGCGATCGCGGCATCCGCCCAGGCTATAGAAGTCCGGGTCTGCGATCAGCGCCTGCCAGACCGGATCCTGGCGATTGTTCAGCACCATTTTGCGGAGCTGACGCAGGGCAGGACGGGTTGGCTTCAGATCATGCCGGGCAATTAGCTGGCGAAGATGTCGGTCGCCGTCTGTTTGTTCGCTGACGCCGGTGTGCATGTGAACGATGGCGCCGCTGGCAGTGCCGGCACTGGCCAGGGCTGCCAGGGAGACATCGGTCATCCGGGCCGATGGCAACCTGCCGATTTCGATCCAGTGAACCTTGTGATCATCCGCCAGGAATTGCTGGGCGACAGACCAGGGCCAGAACACGATATTGTCGATGCCCAGATCGTCGGCCATGCGGGTGGCTTTGGCGATATTGGCGAGGGATTCGTCCACCGCAATAACTTCAACGTCGCTCAGGTAATGGGCCAGTTCCATGGCTCTTTGTCCCGAGCGGGCCCCGCACACCATCATGCGCAAGGTGTCCGGGAAAGCGTCTGTTGCAAGACTCAGTTCGTTCGTGAAGGCCGTTTTCAGGCTACTTTGTGTGCGGTACGACAATGTCGACCAGCTGGGCCAGGCTTGCGGCACGTCGGTTTTTTCCAGGTGAAGTTCGCCGGATTTTTCATCGAAGCCCTGTTTGATGGCCTCTTCCATGGCGCGGTCGTAATAACTTGCGGCCATGGCAGCCTGTATGCCCAGCGGCCAGTCCACCAGATTCCACGCGCCCAGTTGTACGGCGAAGTTTTGATGAAACAGGGCGCCGTACATGGCGCTGAGAATCAGCGAGCCAATAAGGCTGTCCTGGGTGTCGCCGAGTGCGAGCTGGGCGCTGATGCTGTCATTGATCGCGTCGATCAGGCGCTCTTCATCCTCGTCGGCGGTCAGGGCATACCCGGTTCGGTTGACGTAGACGGCGAGTGCCAGTGCCAGCGGCTGAAGTTCTTCTCTCAGCTCTGCGGTCTGGGCGACTTCTGCCAGAACGGACCGGCGGAGCAGTGTGACCAGTTCTTCGACCGCAGGGTCCGGCATCAGCGTTTTGTTCAGTGCCAGCAGCAGCAATAAATCCTGACTGGCGGCATCCAGAGAGATTTGCGCGTTTGGATCCGCAAGATCGTATTGCTGACGGAGGATAGCGGCGACAAAGCGGCCCAGTTCCTGATGCGGTAAGCCATCACGGCTGAGCAGGGCGATCGCATCCTGTGCCACTTCCGGGTCTGCCGTGGTTACATCCAGATGTTCCGCACACTGAAGCATGCCGCTGTATACCGATGGCCATTCAAGCCCGGTTTGCAGCAGTTTGCGGTAGTGCAGGTAGGCCACATCAAAGGCGCCCTGAATGCGTTTGGCATGGGCAACACCGCAGAAAGCGGCGGCGGATTGCCGGTCCATTTCCAGTGCCTGCAGAAAGTACTGCTCGGACAGGGCGGGGCGCTCTGAACGGATCGCCCAGTAGCCGAGATTGGTGAACTGCTGGGGCTGGGCCGGATTCTGGCTCAGGCTGTCGGTGAACAGAGTGTGCGCCTTTTGAAGGTGACCGTCGTCCATCTCCACCCGTCCCAGAAGCCCCAGCGCCGCAGCATTGCCCGGCTCCTGCGCCAGAATCTCGCCCAGATAATCCCGGCACTCCTGTCTTGCCTTGGCGCCCTGAATCAGCGACACAGGGCTGTTGGACTCGCCATAGGCCAGGTTTGCCTGCAGCAGAAGCCGCGAAAGTTGGGCCTGTTGTTCATCTGTGGCTTGGATACTGTGCTGTGCTTGCATGGGACACCTCGTAAAACCGGCCGCGGCAACCAGAGCGGCAATGGTCTGCAGTTTTTTGACGTTTTGCAGTGCGTTGAGGAAAAGGTAGCGAAAGGTGTGCCAGTTTCCGAGGGGGTGCCCGGCATGCGAAGGCCAGACCCCAGCTTCTGCACTGATTTCCGCTAATAGAGGTGTGATATCATTTCATTTCATTAACTCGGTGATCGGACGTCATGGCAGATACCTCCATTCCAGACATTCTCATGCAGCAGAAAAGTGACATTGATGCTTTATGCAAGAAATATCACGTTAGCTATCTGGCGGTTTTCGGTTCCGCAACAACAGAACGCTTCCAGGACGATAGTGATCTGGATTTTCTGGTGTCTTTCGAAAATGGTCTGACGGCGCGACAACTGGCAACAGCTTTTTTTGGACTGAAACTGGATCTGGAGGGCCTGTTCGATCGACCTGTTGATCTAGTTACCAGGGCCTCGTTGACCAATCCCTATTTCCGACAGTCAGTGATGGCTGGGCAAAGAGCGCTTTATGCAGCCTGAAGCCTTGAAATATCTGTATGACATTCGGGAAGCAGCTCTGAAAATCCGTCGCTTCACTATTGGCAAGGACGAGCAAGACTATTTCAGCGATGAGCTGTTGCAATCGGCGACTGAACGTCAGTTTGAGATTATTGGCGAGGCTGTGAATAGGCTCTGCAATGATTTTCCGAGCGTAGGTCAATCGATTCCGGACTATCGGAAGATGGTTGCCTTCCGAAACATGCTCATTCATGGATATGCAGTTGTTGATCCTGTCATTGTGTGGGGCGTTGTAGAGGACAACCTGCCAGATCTGCTGGAGCGATTGGGACAGTTGATGCCTGATTAGCTGGCATTGCTGTGGAGCCTGGCATGGTCCTGGGGTCAGACCCCAGTGCATTTGGTTGAGCGAAATGTCTTGGGGTCTGACCCCAAAAAAACGGCCGGGGGTTTAGCCCGGCCGTTTTTGGTTTGCTTTCTGAGGTTAGCCCTGCAGCAACTGCAGAACCTGCTGGGGTCTTGCGTTTGCCTGGGCAAGCACTGAGAGTCCAGCCTGCTGCAGCACCTGGGTCCGGGCCAGTTCTGCGGTTTCGGCTGCAAAATCTGCATCACGAATCCGGCTGTTGGCCGCCGACAGGTTTTCAGAGGTAGTGCTCAGGTTGGCGATGGTCGACTCGAACCGGTTCTGAACCGCACCCAGCTCGGCGCGGAAGCCGTTGATCTTGTTAAAGGCATAATCCACCGCAACCAGAGCCTCTTCGGCGCCGTCGCGGGTGTCGATTCGCAGGTCATTCACCGAAACGGTGTTGTCTGCGATGGTGGCGTTCAGTGTCTGGTCTACCCGTGGGGTTACGCCGTCTTCTTCGAACAAATCCGTGCTGGTGACTGAAACGTCATAATCATCACCGAACTGCGAAGAGAAGATGATTTCATCATTTTCGGAGTTCAGGTTTGCCCGGATGCCGGTGTCGACGGTTCTGGCGTTCACCTGAGAAACAATGTCGTTCAGCGAGGTCGCATCCTCAATCAAGAACTGGGTGCCGTCGAGATCCACGTCAAAGGAGACAGTGCCGCCCTCGGAAAAGAAGTCGGTCAGCGGAACGGGCTCGTCTGCAAGCGCAATGTTGACGGTTTCAGTGTAGGTATTGCCGTCGTCATCGTCGTCCAGAGCAAATACCGCATCGAATGCTTCATTGCGGGAATTGGCGAACACCAGTTCTCCGGAGGCGTTGGCGCTCACTGAAATATTGTTGAGATCGGTGTTGCCCCCGTCTGCGGCGGTGGTGATTTCCTGTTGGATCGAAGTGGCAAGCGCTTCAGCATCGCTATAAGTGCCGGCTGGAACATTCAGGGCCGTGCCGTTTAGCGTGACGGTGTCGTCACCGCCCGACAATGTGATCGGGAAGTTCAGCGATGTCTGCAAGTCGGTGGACGTGGTATTCACCGGCTCATACCCGGCGGTCGCGCCGCCCAGGCTTGCGGTTTCTGAAATCACCGAGCCCAGCTGAGCCCCCCGTGAATCCAGGCCGCTGACACCGATGGTTTCACCGGCGTTGGCGCCAACCTGGAAGGTCTGTTCACCGAAAGTGCCGTTGAGAACCTTCAGGCCGTTAAAGCTGGTCTGGCTGGCGATCCGGTTGATTTCTTCAATGCGCTGCTGCACTTCCTGGTTCAGTGCCTGGCGGTCAGACGTGCTGTTGGTCGCGTTGGCAGATTGAACAGCCAACTCGCGAATCCGCTGAAGGTTGTTGGTGACTTCGTCTAACGCACCCTCGGCAGTCTGGGCCAGAGAGATGCCGTCGTTGGCGTTACGCTGGGCAACGTTCAGGCCGGTGATCTGGGCTTCGAACCGGGTCGAAATCGCCAGGCCAGCTGCATCGTCTTTGGCGGAATTGATGCGCAGGCCAGAAGACAGCCGTTCAAGAGCCGTGTTGGCATCGTTTTGAGAGGCGTTCAGGTTGCGCTGGGCGTTCAAGGACGCGATGTTGGTGTTGATGATCTGAGGCATATCTTTTCTCCCTGCTCAGAGATGCCGGTGGATTTGCGCCCGGTACGGCTGGGGGCTTCACCGGCGAATACATTAAATGGCCGTTTTGCAGGGAACTAAGCGAAGGCTGTGCCAGTTTCTTTGAAAGCCTCTTAATAGACTGATATTAATGGCTAAAATATTCGTGAGGAGCGTGGAGAATGAGGCTGCGCGGCAGTAATATGGCGGCCGAAGGGGAAGACTGTTGCCGCTTTTACATTCTATTACAAATTCCCCGGTATTTTTTCTAAAGGATCTTTGGTCAGCGCCGTTACTTAAGTCAACAGGGCTGCGCTCCCAACCAGAGAATCGGCGCCAGACCTAATCCATGCAATAACGGCTTTTGTCGAAGGAGAAGCAATATGTCTCTCGGTATTAACACCAACGTAGCGTCACTGAACGCTCAGAATCAGCTGAACAGCAGTCAGAAACTTAACGATCAGGCTCTTGAGCGCTTGTCTTCCGGCCTGAGAATCAACTCAGCAAAAGACGACGCGGCCGGCCTGGCGATTTCCACTCGCTTCAGCTCGCAAATATCCGGGCTTAACATTGCTCAGCGTAACGCGAACGACGGAATCTCTCTGGCTCAAACGGCCGAAGGTGCACTTGAGGAAACCACCAACATCCTCCAGCGTATTCGTGACCTGAGCGTACAGTCAGCGAACTCAACCAACTCTGCGTCTGACCGTTCTGCGTTGCAGGGCGAGGTCAACCAGCTTAAACAGGAAGTTGACCGGATTGCCTCAAGCACTCAGTTCAACGGCCTTAACTTGCTTGACGGCAGCTTCACCGCTCAGGACTTCCAGGTTGGTGCGAACGCAGGCCAGACTATTTCCTTGTCTGTATCCGGCGCGCAGGGCGCAGATCTAGGCAACAACAACGTTAGTGGTGCAAATACCACTGACCGTTTTGGCACAGGCTCTGCTTCCGCTGCAGCGACTGATCTGACAAGCGCGACAAACACTATTGCGGGACAAACCTTGACGGTTTCGGGTCCCGAAAGCTCGGCCAATGTGGTAATTGGTGCAAATAATACTGCAGAAACGGCTGCTCAGTTAATCAATGATCAATCCGGTGTTACCGGCGTCACTGCAACAGCAAGCACTTCTGCAACACTTGCCGGTCTCGCAAATGATGGCACGGTGACATTCTCACTGGGAAGCGGCAGTGGTGCAGCTACACTTTCAGCGGCGGTCACAACAACGGATGTAAGCGCGCTGGCAAAAGCGGTTAATGACACAACCGGCACTTCTGGTATCAGCGCCGAAGCTTCGGGCGGTGAGTTGGTTTTGACCCAGGCAGATGGCAAAGACATCCGCCTTGAAGATTTCGCAAACACTGGTACTGCTGCAGCGGCTACCGCTGCTACGTTTGCAGGCAGTGCTGAAGCTACAGCGACAGATTTGGTGCAGGGCGGCGTTGACAGTTCGATCGCATCGGGCGAAGTGGAAATTTCTTCCTCAGGCGCTTTCACCGTCAGTTCAAGTGTTGCAGATAGCGCAGGCAGCATCCTCGATGGTGCCGCCAATGCAGTCGTAGGTTCCGAGCTTGACTCGGTCTCTTCGGTGGATATCGGTACCGTTGAAGGGGCAAGCAGTGCGATCGCAATCGCAGACGCAGCTCTGGAGCAGATAAGCAGCATCCGCGCCGACCTGGGTGCCGCTCAAAACCGGTTTGAGTCCACGATTTCCAACCTGGCGACCACCAGCGAGAACCTGTCAGCGGCGAACAGCCGGATTCTGGACGCGGACTTTGCGGCAGAAACCGCGAAGCTGGCCAAGTCCCAGGTGCTTCAGCAGGCGGGGATCTCGGTATTGGCCCAGGCCAACGCACGGCCACAGCAGGTTTTGTCCCTCCTGCAGTAAGAGGGGCAAGCGGTTGAACCGGGGTCCTTCGGGGCCCCGGTATAATGCCGCACCAGGATAGTGAGGTAAGCTATGAATGACGTTAACCTGAACAACGCGGATTTACGGCTGGTACCTTCCAGTGACAAGGCTCCGGGTCGGGCAATGTCGTCAGCTCAGGCAGAGGGCAGGAATGCCTCAGCCCAGAGTGCTACTTCTGGCCGAGTGAACGCGGCCTCTCAGAGCGCCGAAGCTCAGAAGCCTTCGAAAGCAGAACGGCTTGAGAATAGCAATGAAGCTCAGCGTGAACAACTGAACGATGCCGTGGCTCAACTGAACGACTTTGTTCAGAGCGTCCAGCGGGATTTGCAGTTCGAAGTGGATGATAATCTCGGGGGGACCATTGTAAGAGTGGTTGACCAGTCCACCAGAGAAGTGATTAGGCAGATCCCGAACGAAGTGGCCGTGAGGTTGGCAGAGAACTTGCAGCAGGATGAACCGCTGACATTGTTCAACATCAAGGTGTAAAGCTTTGCCGCTTTTAGCCTGATGGAAATGATGAAAACAGCACCGCCAAACCCGAGAGGGGCCGGCGGTGTTCTGCTTTGTGGCGATACTGTTTTAACAGGTCGTTACAAATCGGACTGGATAAAAGGCAAAGTTTTGCCGGTTTTGGCCGATAACAGAATTGAAATGAATAGAAAACGAATTTCGCCCCCTTGAGGAGGCATTGCAATGGCAAACATATCATCGTTGGGTGCTGGCTCGGGTGTGCTGACCTCTGATCTTGTGGATCAGTTAGTGCAAGCGGAGCGTGCGCCCACGGACAACCGGTTAACTCGTAAAACCGAAGAGACCCAGGCGCTCATTTCTGCCTATGGCAAGCTTAGAAGTTCCATCACTGATCTGCGCCTGCCAATGCGCCAGTTGAGCGCGCCTGACAATCTCAAGGCTTTCTCTGCGAATTCTTCGAACGAAGACATTGGTGTTTCCGTAGATAGTGTAAAAGCCAGTCGGGGCACTTATAGCGTTGAAGTCACCAGCCTTGCCGGTGCTCAGGCGCTGGCCTCCCGTGACGAGTTTGCTGACCGCGATGCGACCAGCGTGGGCCAGGGAGCTCTGACGCTTTCTGTCGGTGATAAGACGACAAACATAACCGTGGATAGCAGCAACGATACCCTTCAAGGATTGGCTAACGCTATTAACGATTCGGACGCGGGTGTTTCAGCCGGTGTTATTGACACCGGTAGTGGCTTCCGGTTGGTTCTGTCGGCGGATGAGACCGGCACTGCAAATACCGTAAGCATTTCCGTCTCCGGTGATACCGGGGGCACGAATACTGACAATCAGGGCCTTTCCCGTTTTGCCTTCAACAGCGGAATGGATGTGGACTCTGGTTTTCAAGAGACGATTGCGGCCTCTGATGCGGTGATGAACATTAATGGTGTGGAGGTCACCCGCTCAACCAATAACTTTGAGAATGTGATCGATGGCTTGACCTTTGATATCGGGGCTACTGGTACGTCGATTATCAAAGTAGAGCAGGATTTAGGTGCGGTTGCGGATCGTGTGAAGAGCTTTGTCGACAAATTCAATGGTTTTCAGTCCACTATTGATAGTCTGGCCGGTTTTAATGCGGAGGCGGGCGTGGGCAGTCTGCTAACGGGCGACAGCACCGTTCGGGCGATTCAGAACCAGTTACGCCAAGTGCTGACCCGCGTTGTGCCGGGCCTTGAGGGCGCCAGTGTTCGCAGCCTTGCAGATGTTGGCATTACCACCAACTTTGAGACTGGCGGGCTTGAGTTTGACCGCGCGACGTTCGAGGAACAGCTGAAGAACAACCCGGACGATGTGACCGCGTTGTTTGCAGAGCAGGGCCGTGCGACTGACAGCCAGGTGGAGTTTGTTCGCAGCGGTCTCAATACCGAGCCGGGCGAATATGACATCAATATTACCCAGGCGGCTAGCCAGGGAAATCTTCTGGCCGGCAGTGCTTTGGGTGCGGGCGTCACGATTGACGGCAGTAACGACGAGCTGTCACTGCAGGTAAACGGTGAAACCTCCGTCAGTCTCCAATTAACTCAACAAACCTACGCATCTGCCCAGGATTTGGTGGATGAGATTCAGTCGCAGCTCAATAGCAGCAACGCCCTGAGCGCGGCCGGGTCTTCGGTCAGGGTCGAGCTGGACGGCAGCGGTAATCTGAGCTTTACCTCGTCCAAATATGGGGCTGATTCCGCCGTTAGTTTAACCTCTGCGGAAAATGCCACGACGTTTGGCCTGGATGCAACAACGAATACTTCGGGCCTTGACGTTGCCGGAACCATTGGCGGCCAGACAGCCGAAGGGGACGGGCAAGTATTGTTCCTGAACAGCGGTAGCGGCGGAGCATCCGGCCTGCAGGTTAGTATTCTTGGTGATCTGACTGGAAGCCGCGGGTCCATTACCTTTGTTGAGGGTGTTGCCGAGCGCACCGTTGATCTGGTGACCAATTTTATCGGTGCGGGCGGCGCGATTGAATCCCGCACCGAGAGCCTGAATAGGGATCTGGTGCAGATTCAGGAGAACCGGGCTCGCCTGGAGGAGCGAATTGTAACGTATCGTGAGCGGCTGGTGAGCCAGTTCAGCGCGGCCGACTCCCTGATTTCTCAGCTCAACAACACTCGAGACTTCGTAAGTCAGCAATTCGCGGCGCTTACGCCCCAAAACAATCGCAATAGCAACTGATCGGCCTGGTCCGGTTAGCGAACGAAGAGGTTTATTATGAACGGTTTACAGGCTTATCAACGCGTTAATACCCAAACCAGCATCACCGATGCGGATCCGCACAAGCTTATCCAGCTTCTTTACAACGGAGCTCTGGAGCGGATCAACATGGCAAAGGCTCGCATGCAGGCCAGGGATTTTGAAGGCAAGGGCAAGCTGATTTCCAAAGCCATTGAAATTGTCGGTGGCCTGAGGAACTTTTTGGATTTTGAGAAGGGCGGTGATCTTGCCGTTCGTCTCGAGTCGCTTTATGACTACATGGAGCGAACCTTGTTCGATGCGAATCGCAGTAATGATTTGGAGAAACTCGACGAAGTTGCTAACCTGCTGCGTTCGATCAAGAATGGCTGGGATGGTATTCGTGAAGAGGCGGTTTCGCAGCAACAAGCGGTTTAATCGCGCTTTGACGGTTATTGACGTCATGCGTTTTTTAGTTGGCCGCCGATTTCCGGCTGTGTTGTTTATGTGTCTGGCCTGGATGCCCGTAGGCGCTGCAACCGGCGACGATCCAGAGCACGAAAGCGACCAACCAGATGTCGTTACCTTTGCTCTTCCTGATGTCAGGCCCTGGGCCTATGAAGACGCTGACGGAACCCAACAGGGCAGTCTTGTTACCATAGTGAGGCGTCTGTCGGAGCTGACGGGTGTGCCAGTTGAAGTGCATATACGTCCCCAGAGGCGTGCATTGATAGAGCTTCATTCGGGGGATGTTAATTTCAGTCTTCTATACCAGAGCCCTGCCCAGGACAATCAAGCCATTAATGTTGCTCATTTGGTGAACGTTGATCTCGTGGTGGCAGCCCCTGCTGACACCCGGCATACGCTGACGCTTGAGGCCCTTGAAGGAAAGCGTGTGGGTTATACCCGCGGGACTTACCTTGGTGAAGCCTTCGAACAGAATGCCGGAGTGCAAAAGATACCGGTGGCGGTGATCAGCCAATCCATTGAAATGCTTCGACTTGGTCGCCTGTCGGCCATGCTGGCAAGCGATCACGGTATTATTCGCACACTTCAGAGCATGGGGCTTCAGCCGGACGAACTTCGATACGCCAGGCACGTGCGCGGTCAGGCCGGTGTGCTTTATATGTCCCGCAGAGCCCAGCGTCCCGATGTCGCCGAAAAGTTCCGCAAGGCGATCCTGCAGATGAAGCAGAACAACGAACTGGACAGAATTTTCTTCGGTGAAGCCGGTCGGCCGCAATACGAGGTTGAAGGCGAGCCCACCGCCCAATAGCCATTCCGTAAGCCCTCCCGTACAATATTGCTCTTCTTTTTGTAACACCCATTCTGTTCAGTCTGGAGCACAGGCATGTCTGATATTAAGAAAGTGGTACTCGCATACTCCGGTGGTCTGGATACCTCGGTCATCGTTCGTTGGCTACAAGATACCTACGATTGTGAGGTCGTCACCTTTACCGCCGACATTGGCCAGGGTGAGGAAGTTGAACCCGCCCGGGAAAAAGCCAGGATTCTGGGTGTCAAAGAGATCTACGTCGAAGATCTGCGTGAAGAATTTGTGCGGGATTACGTATTCCCGATGTTCCGCGCCAATACCGTTTATGAAGGTGAGTATCTGCTGGGTACCTCCATTGCACGCCCGCTGATTTCTCGCCGCTTGATCGAGATTGCCAACGAAACCGGCGCCGATGCCATCTCCCACGGGGCGACCGGTAAGGGTAACGATCAGGTTCGGTTTGAGCTGGGTGCCTACGCACTCAAACCCGGCGTTAAGGTGATTGCGCCCTGGCGTGAGTGGGATCTGAATTCCCGGGAAAAGCTACTGGCTTACTGCGATGAGCGCAACATTCCGGTGGAGAAGAAAAAAGGCAAAAGCCCTTACTCCATGGACGCCAACCTGCTGCACATCTCTTATGAAGGCATCAATCTGGAAGACCCCTGGGCGGAAGCAGAGGAAGACATGTGGCGCTGGAGCGTGTCGCCGGAAGCCGCGCCGGACAAGCCAACTTACGTTGAACTGACCTACAAACAGGGCGACATCGTGGCCATCGACGGCCAGGACATGAAGCCTCATGTGGTGCTGGAAACGCTGAACAAGATGGGTGGTGATAACGGCATCGGTCGCCTCGACATTGTCGAGAACCGTTACGTGGGCATGAAGTCCCGTGGCTGTTACGAAACGCCGGGCGGTACCATCATGCTACGTGCTCACCGTGCCATTGAGTCCATTACGCTGGATCGTGAAGTGGCACACCTGAAAGACAGCATCATGCCTCGTTATGCAGAGGTGATCTATAACGGTTACTGGTGGTCGCCAGAGCGGGAAGCGATGCAGGCGCTGATCGATCAGACTCAACATTATGTGAACGGCACTGTTCGTCTTAAGCTCTACAAGGGCAATGTGGATGTTGTCGGCCGGAAGTCTGAAGACTCGCTGTTCGATGAGAAAATCGCGACGTTTGAGGAAGACCATGGAGCCTACGACCAAAAAGACGCGGAAGGCTTTATCAAGCTGAATGCTCTGCGGTTGCGTATCGCTGCAGGTAAGGGCCGCAAACTTTGATTTGTTGATAGACCTCCTGGCCTGATTGCGTTGGAGTAATCGTCGGTGCCTACCCACTCGCACCATTCATCCATGACGCTCCACGTTTCTGAAAGCCTTCATCGGCCTGGTTTTCCAGGCGACGATGAAATTTGGCGTTTGCCATCGCTTTCAAAACGGAGCAGAATTATTTTGTAGTCGGTTATTGGAAGGGATCTATGGACATCCAGGTACGACAGGTAATTCAAAAATTGGAGCATCTCTCTCCGGAAAAGCTTGCTGAGGTGGAGGACTTTATTGATTTCCTTCGCCAGAAGAGTGCAGAGAGTCTTTTGCGAAAGGATTTCGCACAAGGGGCCGAAGGCTCCTTCCATAGGGTATGGGACAACGATGAAGATGCCGTCTACGATAAATTATGAACCTGGCGATGTAGTACTCGTCGGCTTCCCCTTCACGAACCTCAAAACCACCAAGCAACGCCCTGCCGTTATAGTGAACTCGTCTCAATACCGTGACTATCGGCCGGATCTGATTTTGATAGCGGTTACCAGCCAGATTCGTGATCCGTTGACTTTCGGGGAGTATCTGCTCGCTGATTGGAAGGCTGCGGGCCTCTTGAAGCCGTCGGTTTTGAAACCATTGATCGCGACTGTCGAGCAAAGAATTGTCTTGAGGAAATTGGGCACTTTATCATCCAGAGACAAAAAGGCGGTGAGTGAGCTGTTACAGCTGGTTCTTGATTTTTAGCTTCCAAGTAAAATGCCAGACAATAAAAAAAGCCAGCTCACTGAGCTGGCTGAAAACAAGGAAGGAACGAAAGTGCCTGAAAATTCGTTTATCCGGCGGATTAAGTCGCCCATTTGGCGGCGGAGGTACTGCTCGGCTCCTCCGCCATGGGGGATACTGCTTAAATCCACAATTTAATAATAGGACGTTCGTTCTTCAGAGTCTGTGCGTGATGTGTATCGACGTGTTACAGATTGTTCAGGCGCCCTGGGCGATTTCTGGGACGGTTTCCGTGAATCTGCGGGCTTCATAGGCATCTACCAGGCCCTGAACCGCCGCGCGCTCCATTTCCTGTACCGAGGGTGTGCCGTTCTGCGCATCAGCGCGGCATAACACCAGGCCGGCCTCAACTGACAGATAGCCTGCCGTCGTTTTAAACGCTTTGTGGTTAATACCGTCAAACACCCGGCGGAATGCCGTGGTGGTGCAGTAATCGCTGTTGGAGAAATGGGCAATAATGGCAAACTGGTTGTCGCCCACGCGGCACAGGGCGTCCATGGGCCGGATCAGATGGTTCAGCCGGCGGGACAGACCAACGGCAAGCTCGCTAATGATGGCGGGGGAGTGCTTGCGTTTCAGCGCCTGCCAGTTGCGAATACCGCACAGCACATAGGCTGTCGCGCCGCCCCGGGATTCTGCCTGGCGCAGGCACTTTCCCAGCTGTTCCCGGGCGTACCGGTTGTTGCAGAGCCCGGTTTCCAGATCGATGATGTTGGTGGATTCCAGCTCCCGGTTGTTTTCAATCAGCAGGGAGTTGGCTTTCAGCAACGTATTCTGTCGATCTGCCATGCGGTCTGCGGCAAAAATGCGCGGAATCATCTGTTTGGTCATGTCCGATTTGTAGATAAAGTCATCCACACCCCGGTCAAACGCTTCAGACAGCGCTTCCACGCTCTCGCGGGCGGTCAGCAGAATCACGTAAGTGTAGTGATTGTTCTGCTCGTCCTGTTGCCGGACCTGATCGGTGAGTTCCAACCCATCCATTTCCGGCATCAGCCAGTCGGCAATCAGAACGCTCACGGGGCGCTGTTCGATAAACTCCAGCCCGGCGGTCGCATTGTTAGCGATGCGCACATCCCGGTACCCGGCGTTGCGAAGCGTGCGCCCAACCACCATGCTACTGAATTTGGCGTCGTCTACCACGAGGATGGGAAGGTCTAGATTTGGCATTTGGTCTACTACTCACCAGTCCATTGTCAGATGCGGTGCCGCCCCGGTCTTGGTATGCTTTGGCACCTTGAATAATCTTAAGGGCAACAGTATAGCGTTTTGTCGTTGCTCTGACGTGGATAAATGTAAAAAGTGAGAATACGTCATGCCTTCTTTTGACATAGTTTCTGAAATCGATATGCACGAAGTGACCAACGCGGTAGACCAGGCCAGTCGTGAGCTGGGTAACCGCTGGGACTTCAAGAATGTGGAAGCGAACATTGAGCTGGACGACAAAGGGATTACCATCAGCGCCGAGCAGGAATTCCAGCTTGAGCAACTGATGGATATGCTGCGGATGGCCTTTGCCAAGCGCAACATTGATGCCCGCGCATTGTCTGAGGACGGCGAGAGCAAGTCAGGCAAACTGGTCAAGCAACACCTGTTACTGAAACAGGGCATCGAGACCGACATGGCCAAGAAGATCGTGAAGATGATCAAGGATGCCAAGCTGAAGGTCCAGGCCGGTATCGAGGGCGACAAGGTGCGGATCAAAGGGAAAAAGCGCGACGATCTGCAGACGGCCATTGCCCTGCTGAAAGAATCTGAGCTGGATGTCCCGCTGCAGTTCAACAATTTCCGCGACTGAAATAGCGGGGTCAGACCCCTGTGGACAACTTATTTTTTATCCACAGGGGTCTGACCCCAAACAGGAGGCAGTATTATCCGTAACGGTCATCGGCGCGCGCTGATCAGGGACTCCCTCTATACCTACACTCGCTGGCAGGTGATTGCCCTTTTGTTTCTGGGTTTTTCGGCCGGTTTGCCTTTCCTGCTGGTGTTTTCGACACTCAACGCAAGGCTTGCAGACATAGGGGTGGAAACGGCCACGATTGGTTTTTTCAGCTGGCTGGGGATCACCTATTCCATCAAGGTGTTCTGGGCCCCGATTGTGGACCGGCTGAAGCTGCCGGTTCTCGATAGGCTGCTGGGAAAGCGCCGTAGCTGGATTTTACTGGCTCAGGGCGGTATCGCCACGGGCCTTTACCTGATGGCTCAGGTAGACGCTATCGCAGCACCGGAAATGATGGCCTACTGCGGCTTGATCGTAGCCTTTTCGTCTGCCACGCAGGACGTGGCAATTGATGCCTACCGGATTGAAATTGCCGAAGAGCGTCTGCAGGCGGCGCTGGCTGCCACCTATATCTTTGGCTATCGGCTGGCGCTGCTGGTTGCCGGGGCAGGGGCGCTGTATCTGGCAGAGTTCTGGTCCTGGCAGGTGTCTTACGAAGTGATGGCGCTGCTCGTTGGCGTGGGTATGGTTACCGTGCTGATCGTGCGGGAGCCAACGGTTAATCACTTTGCCGCCGCCCAGGATATTGCCGACAAGATTGAACACGAAGCGAGTAAACGCGCCCACCTGAACCCTCGCCATGCCCGGTTGATAGGCTGGTTTTACGCCGCCATCGCCGGGCCGTTTCTGGACTTTTTCAGACGTTATCGGGAGTTGGCCATCCTGATTCTGGTTACGGTGGCGGTGTACCGCATAGCCGATATCGCCATGGGTGTGATGGCGAATCCCTTTTATCTGGATTTTATGGGTTTTTCCAAAACCGAAGTGGCCGATGTCACCAAGATCTTCGGTTTCTTCATGACCATCGTCGGTTCGCTGTTGGGCGGTGTACTGGTCATGCGTTATGGGGTTCGCCGTCTGCTGCTGGCGGGCGCTATCATGACGGCGGCCACAAACCTGCTGTTTGTGATGCTGGCGCAGTATCCCCCAAATCTGACGACGCTGGCTGTGGTGGTCAGTGCGGATAACCTCAGCGGCGGCATCGCCAATGTGGCCCTGATCGCCTGGCTGTCCAGCATGACCAGCGCATCGTTCACCGCTACCCAGTACGCATTGTTCAGCTCGCTGATGACCCTGCCAGGCAAGTTCCTTGGCGGCTTCTCGGGCATTTTAGTGGCCGACTTCGGCTATGCCGAGTTTTTCACCATCTCCGCTATTATGGGGATTCCGGCGGTTATTCTGGTGCTATTCCTGATGAGCCGGGGGGAAAGGTTAGACGCGCTTTCACCGAAAAAAACCGAGCAGCTTCAGCCAGATTCGGAGGCCGGCAGGTCGGACTAGCACCGTAGGTCGGATTAGCACCGTAGGTCGGATTAGGCCCAAAGGGCCGTAATCCGACAAAAAAACCGGAAATAACAAAAGCCCGACCAGCCCATACAAGGATGTATGATGAACTACAGAAGAAGCCGCCTTGCTGGCGGCACGTACTTTTTTACCGTAGTGACCGCCAATCGTTCTCCGGTTTTTAATCACCCAGCAGCCGTTCAGTGCTTACGGACCGCCTTCCGCTCAGTGAAATGCCGTCACCCGTTTATCATCGATGCGATGGTAGTGCTCCCTGACCACATACATTGTATATGGACCTTGCCAGTCGACGACTCTAATTATCCGACACCAGCCGGGCATTACCACAATATTTCATGGCTGCCACCCGAACTGCCTCATCGACACCTTGCCATCTGCAACCACAACACCTTCTTCACGCAAACTCTGAGCCTGCACGTCATGGGCCT
>Ga0307958_1000374_pt1 | contig 25724 bp, 26 predicted proteins | sample OrgLakmetagen492_FD_201826 | JGI IMG/M metagenome (GOLD analysis project Ga0307958, IMG submission 201826) | Saline water microbial communities from Organic Lake, Antarctica - #492 | ecosystem: Environmental > Aquatic > Non-marine Saline and Alkaline > Saline | place: Antarctica: Organic Lake... | reverse complement strand
TTCGAGCCCCTTCCACCACTGGCAGCCCTTCCCTGTTCGGCGGCCGTTCTGGCTACCACGGACTCGATGTTTGGCCCTAGTCCGATGACCATTCTTTATGGCATTTTATGTCTGGAGGAAGAGGTCGGCGGGATTGATGAAGATCAGCTTTCCCTCTTTTAACGCCTTCTTCGACCACTATTCCTTTGAGCGTCCTGATGGGACGGTGATTTCTTTGAGATTGCTGTGTCTTAGCTTTATCCCCGGGCAGAGCTTCTTGTTATAAGCTGGCTCTAGGTACATTTGAAAATAAAAAAAATAAAAAAGGACAGGCACTCTTCAATTGGACATCAGGGTAGTTTGATGATTTATTTGCTGATACCAGTAGGCCGGCGGCAGAGCATAGCTATTGGCTACTGATAGCTTTGCTTGAAAATGGTGAAAAAAATCATGAAAAATTATTGCGGTTGTTGGGAATCTGGTTAATAAGAAGGTGATTTATGGAATATTGGAGATGATTTTGAAAATTGACATATGTGGGTAGGGCTTTTATGCCTCCTATACTTTTATATTCCCAAGCTTTTGTACGTACGACTACACATGCGTCCCTCATTCAGGGGGTACCCAGCTCAGATGAAAGCTGCTAGCTTGGAGCCTTAACTATACGCTTTAACAAAGGACACCCTTTGCATTAATAAGGCGAACGAGAACGACAGGGAGAGAGGAGCGACATGTCCAAAACAATCGAATTGAAGAGCGGCCATGCAACGGCATCCATAATTGGAGGTACGCGCGTTGCGCTGATTGCCTTGGTTGCCTCACTGGGACTTGTCGCCTGTGGCGGCAGCGACACCGACGACCAGAATCCGACCACCACGACTACGTCGGGCAGCGCTCAGAAAGGGCCATTTCAGGCAGGAGGTACGGCGGGTGCTACGCAGTTACAAGCCGATGGTTCGCTTGGCGACGCGTCTGTTTCTGCTGATATAACATCCAGTGGTGGTTTCAGCTTCACGGATGTTGACTGGACCGGCCCCACCCAACTCGAAATGACGGGCGTATATTTCAACGAACTTACCGCCAATTTCTCCATGGGTGATAGCGGCAGCGCCACACTTCATGCCGCCATCACGCTGCCCGACGACGACGCCAACGTCAATCTGTTTACCCACTTCACCACGGCACGCACTCAGCACCTCATGGCTGCTGGCGCTGACTTTAGCGATGCCCGTGAACAGGCACGTAACGAATTGGCCGCTATCATAGGCTTTGATGCGGCCCCAACCTCACTCGATCTTCGCCAAGATAACGGTAACAGCGCACACCAGAATGACAGTGCGAACCTGTTGCTGTTCTCCGCAGCCACATTGGCTGCAAATGTAGATCAGGCCGGGATTGATGCTATTGCGGCAGATTTTGCAGATGACGGCCAAATTAACGGTGCCGGGCATACCGAATTCGACGAAATTAAACAGGCAGCTAAGGATCGTCCTGACTTGCTGACCAACGCACGTATCAGCATGCAGAATCAGTACGGCGTTGTTCCGCCGGATAGCACCGCTGGTCTGCTCCCAGTTTGGGTGCCAGGCGCACCAGCTGCACCTGTCGCGGCGTTTACCACCGGTGGACCACTAGAGGTAGACGGAACCCAGTCTTTCGATGCCGATACCTCAACGGGTGACACTCTGACTTACGCCTGGAATTTCGGCGATGGCGAGGCGGCCACGGGTGCGCAGGTTACGCATGTTTATACGAATGCGAACACTTACACGGTAACTCTTACTGTTACCGACGATGCCAATCGTAGCGCTACAAAAGATCGTGACCTGACCATAACGGACGTCGATACGACGCCGACGACGCCAACCGCGGCCATCTTCGTCAGCGGTGATCAGGTACCGGATCAAGACCTGACATTCAACGCGGGTGACTCGACGGGTGCAAGTCTGACGTACGCCTGGACGTTTGGCGATGGCAATATGGCCAACGGCATTCAGGTAACTCATGCCTACACTGCCGCGGGTGATTACAGCGTCGAACTAACGGTCACTGACAGTGCAAACCAGACTAATAAGGCAACGCGGGTTCTCACGATTACCGCCTCACCGGGTACGGTGCAAAAGGTCTCAGCAAGTGATCTCACGGATGATGATAGTTTCGGCGTTTCGGTCGCCATGGAAGGCGACACAGCGGTGATGGGGGCGGAGTTCGCCGATATCGGTCGCAACAGGGATAATGGTGCAGCGTATGTATTCACCCGCGTTAACGGTGTCTGGGCCGAGAGTCAGCAGCTCACCGCGAGTGACCTCTCGGATAGTGATTACTTCGGCTCCTCGGTTGCCCTTGATGGCGACACCATAGTGGTCGGAGCGGATAACTCTGATGGCGGGGGCGCAGCGTATGTGTTGACCCGTTCGAGCGGTTCCTGGAGCGAGCAGGCCAAGCTCATGGCAAGCAATAGAGTACAGGGAGCTCACTTCGGTAGCTCGGTCGCTATTGATGGCGATACAGCACTTATTGGTGCGAAAGGCTTCTATAGAAACGGCCAGGGGCTACAGGGTGCGGCGTATGTGTTCACCCGCTCGGGCAGCGTCTGGAGCCAGCAGGCCAAACTCTCAGTAAGCACTAGCTATGATGACCCTGAACTCGCAAAATTCGGCCACTCGGTTGCTCTCGAAGACGATACTGCCATGATTGGCGCACCTTTCACTCGCCTCAGTCCCAACGAAGAACAAGGTGCGGTATATGTGTTCAACCGCTCGAATGGTAGCTGGAATGAGGATCAGGTACTCACAACCGGTCTCGGTGGGGATAAGGAGTTGTTTGGCTACTCGGTCTCTATCTCCGGTGATACTGCCGTGCTTTCGGAGAGCCAAGACGATGTCGGCGACCAAAACGATCAAGGCTCGGCCTATGTTTTCGATCGGGATGGCGATGGGGGTGCTTGGAGCGAGAGCCAAAAGCTTACGGCGAGTGATGGCGTTGGAAGTGATATATTCGGGAGTTCAGTCACTATCGCGAACGATACCATCGTAGTTGGGGCAGGTTTCGCTGATGAATATGCCTTGCAGTCGGGTGTAGCGTACGTATTCACCCGTTCCGGCGGTACCTGGAGCGAGCAGGCCAAGCTCTGGGCAGGCGACGCTGATCAGGATGATCGTTTCGGCTACGCGGTCGCTGTTGACGGCACCACAGCCTTGATCGGTGCTTATACATCCCCCACAAGCCCTAACCTTGAACCAGGCAAGGCGTATTTCTACGATGTTAGCGACTCGATCTCGCCTTGAGCAAATAGGTCTTGGCGAAAACGAATCGATCTGGCCAAATGGATGATAAGGAATAACCTTGGAGCTATGGTGATTTCTGGTGTTTGGAAGCAGGCTGAAGAGGTGGCGTGTCCTGGTGGTCGGTCTCGCCAGATCACAACTAACAGAGGAATGATACGCCATGTCAAAGTATACCCTGAGCGGGTTCCTGGGCCACGGCCACTAACGGTGGTCGGATCGAGCGCTTCGATATTGCAGAAACCTGACCGCTTCATTATTACAATCTGTGATTTTCCCGGCCATTATAGAGGTTTTACAGGAAGGCCTTAAGATTACAAGATCTTGATTTGCCGGACAGCGGCCTGTCCTATAGGCTTTTTGTGAAAGCCACTGAGCACAAGTTTGCTGCAGCATCTCTGCCATATCAGCTAATTCGGACGCTGAACGCTCGCCTGGTTGGCTGGCCGACTGGGTCATTAGGGTGATTTGCTGTCGCCAGGCTCGAATGTCGTCTTCATCTGCCTGTATGAGTTGGCTTACGTTTTGAATTTCACGCTGTAGATGACGGGTTTCATCAGCGACAAAACTCTCCCGTTCAACTCGAACCACCTGGACCTGTGCAATACTGGCGCCCGGAATGCCTTGTATTCGGACTTGAAGATCTCTCGCCTGCAGACTGACAGGCAGTTCGCCGATCTCGATAATGCCTGTTCCGGCTTTGATCGAGTGACTCTCTTCCCAAGTCACCTCTGCATGGGATGGGTATATGGTTGCGCTTACAACGTCTGCTTGTGAACTTGTCGAGCACAGCACTATTGCCGTAGCAAAGAGTGTACGTCGGAATGTGGTGGGTTGCTGCCGAGCACCTGTCGCTGCGTTGCCAGCCACTGGGAAGGGTAAGTTCGTATGGTTTATCATTAAATGTCCGCTGGTGATTAAATCAACTCCACCGATTGACCAGGTGGTTGTATGTCTTATGAGAAGCGGCAAACATCTGGTATCAATATGGGAATGCCCTTGTTGATCGGCCAATCCGGATGTCTGGGTTCAGCTCCCGAGCCAGAATAGAAGCCCTTATTCAGCGATCGTGCGCGCCATATTGTGCGACTCACGGACACAGCGGTTACCTGGGCACGAAATGCTTTTGATAACCGGGTATGCACTGGGGGCTGCAAGAACGATCAGACTTAAAAAAACGATGAGTTTCAGCACCGGATATGGCTCTAATGCTGATAAGGCGATAATTGCGGTCAGCTGGCAGATAACGAGGTTAAGGTAGTGCATGGATGGTTCCTCACCACAATGAACGAATATCGTCATTATCCTGAATGTGCTTCGCTCTGATCGACTAAACCATATTCAATAAGAACGTTATGAGCAGGCTTATTTCTGAGAGAAAAGACCTCGCGGTAAAGATGCTAGCGCTGTCCTACATCTTCCAGAAATCAGACCTTATCGATTCCGCAGTGATGCAGAAGGGCAAGGATAACGGGATTGAAGCGGATGCGATCACCAAAGACTGTGATTTCGCTCTTGCGTCGCTGCGCGAAACAGCGGAGGAGGTGGCAGAAAAACTCATTTCAGAAGATGGGGATTCAATTCGCAATGGTTTCTGTTTTCTAGCGGGCAACGAAGACGACGAACTCACTTCGAAGCTAAGAAGGGTTAGGCACGCTCAAGAAGGCCTAGAGGCCCGAGTAGACCACTTGATCGCCGAGCGGGATCTGGCTGCTGATATTCAGTCACGAAGGCAGGATGTTAAAGTTTTAGCTAGCCAACTGGTGGGCGCCGGTGGTGGTGTTTGAACAAAAAGTTCGCCGCAGTCTACGCCTCAATTTTGTGAAAGAGTCGACGGAGGATTCAATATCGTTCGGCATCATCTGACTGAATAGACGCACTGGTGCGGTCTTGCGGAAGAGATTGATCGAACTCTGGGGGATTCAGGAAGGATCTTGGGTTTTATTGTCCATGCCATCAGGAACTTCTGTACTTCTCTATTTTTAGCGATGGCTTTACCCATTTGTTGATTTCCAAAAAATATAGTGCAATATTACTTGCACTGCGTTTTTTATATTGATGGATAGCCCATGAAAAGATTAATTGCTTCTGTAGCCACTTTGCTCATCAGTGCAGCGGCTTTCGCCCAGCCTCTTCCCGAAATAGAGCTTATCCGTTCGGACGAAACGATCCAGGTCGCCAGTGGCGACCCTGTCACAAAACAAATCTTATCCCCTGTGATTCAAAACTCTGACGGCATTACAGCCGCTGGCCTAATGACGGTGGAGTTCTCACTTTCTTCTGGTGCGGCCAACTCCTACATTGTCAATAGCATCACTGTTGGGCCAGGGGAAACCATCACTTTCAGTCACAACTTTTCCGATACTAGCGGCAAGCTCGCGATGGACGTCGCTGTTTCAGGGGCTGGTTCCGTTAGCGCAGACGACTACTCGGTCGGTGTGAAATTCCCGGGAGAAGTCTATTGGGGATTACGCTCAAATGATTCGAACTACATGGCAATGGCGGCCCACTTTACGTCGGATTCGACGATCAAGTTTTTAATGGTGTCAAAAACGGAGTTCGATTTCTTTGAGGTCGAAATGGACGTCGCGGGCAACATTCTTTCGCATCAACACTATGTGGTTCCAGGTAGCCCGGAAAGCTACCAAATAACCACCGAACCGACCTATTGGTGGAAGGCCGCGTTCATTGGTGAAACGGCGAACGGTTCCACCTACACATTTATGAGGCCTTACACCACGTCGAACATGAATTACTGGAAGACTATCGGAATTGTAGACACAGCCTTTATCTCCGGAGCCAATCTGGACATACGGATGGCCACAGCCAATGCGGGCGCCTACGGTTCGAAGGTGACGGATGCGGAGACTGGCGCGGGCGCGGGATGTCAGGGTATGTTTTTTTACACCTGCTACAGGGCGACTGGTCGGTCAGGCGGTGAATTAATAAGCGTATCAACGGGAAGTATTGATGCCTATGTTGCGGACGGCCTTTTTTCTTGGAGTGACGATCAGGTCACCCAACTTACACCACTAGGCGGCGCTGTGACCGGAGCGCTCACATACAATACCAGCGACGTAATAGATTTCCACCAAGGAACTGTAATCGGCAACATTCTGGTATCACCGATACGAACCCGTGTTGATGGCATATGGGGACCCGCAGTGGCCGCCGTCAATGTTGATACGGGCGAGGCCTATAGCTACACGATGACCACGCCAGATGGTCGAAAATCAGGGCGTGGCACACCACTATTCCGGAAGCCTCGGCGATTTCAGGCTCTGGAGTCGCATACTTCCCGACGCAAAGCGGAGCAGTCATGATCTTTACGGTTGCTGGCGGGCACATTACCAAAGCGATGCGCACGAAAAGGTTTCATTATGGCAGTGGTGGTATGGACACGAGATGGGGAGCATTTTATTTAGGCAAAAATGCCATGAGCCAAGGCAGGCTGTTGATCAGCCACGACGGCGGCGGTGTTGCAATGATAAATGTGACAACACAAGCATACTTCGATGAGGTGACTTTGTCCGAGTCGCCTCTTCTGCTGGCAACTGGGCCGCACCAAACCAGCGAACTGGAATCTTCCTTCACTCCCAATTCGTTGCCCCTATCTCGGGCTGTGGACGGATCAGCAACACCACTTCCAGCCAGCTCAGTTACGGTGTTCTGAGTCTGGACGGACCAATGGCCGACCGAGCAAGATGGACTGCTGAGGCTCGGCGCTACCAGCTGAACACCAACGACTTATGGGAAAGCGCCATGCGCCCAGGCCAGACGAAGATTTTTATCAAAAGCGGCAACGAGGTTCGCCTGGTTGAACGTTCTGGCAAACAAGATTGGTTGGTTGAGCGAACCAAGGGGAGATCCCAGGGCAAGAGAATGATCTGCCCTGAGCGGGCCCTTGTAGACTCACTTAGCATTGGAAACCGTAATCGAGAGGTATCAGGATGGCCGAGAGTAAACTAAAAGCGTTCCATGTGGGTGAGCATGATTTGGTGGCACATTACAGCGCCGAAGAAGCACGTCATTTGCTGCTTAAAGATGGTGACTACGACGACGATGACATTCTGTTGAGTGACGTTCAGGAGTGCAGCGAATCTTTCCTCGCTCAGCCCACCAAAGATGAAGAAGGTAACCCGGAGGCGCCTTGGGGCGAGGATTTGGCCGAAATGAATGGCCCCGGCCGGATTGGTAGCTGGGAGTAATCTGGAAAATCCGGGTTCAGAGCTATGACCAACAGCGCCTTAAAAATGACACAAAGGATTAGATGGAGAGCGGGGCTCTAGGAACGAGAAAATAAGGAACCAGTTGGCCGGGAAATAGAACACCCCAGCCTGGCGTCCGTCAGGCATCGAGGGTAAGTCGGCTGCAAAAGCGGGTGCCTTGGAACGATTCGTCAGTTTAAATACACAACAAACCTACTCCGGTGATTGGAACTTCCATCGTCGAAATGAATGGCCTGGCGTTATTCGGCGGCCTCTATGTCTTTGGGTACCCACCCTCCCCTCGCGTTCGCATTACTAGCTCATAAAAACGGGCTGGGGCGGATGGCAATACTCTATTGGTAACGCTTATTTATCAGCCGAATCATTCAAGGGTGCTGCAATGTCTACGTTCAACTTTAACTTCATTGACGACCTCCCCGAGTCCTCGTTGGTTGTGTGTGCCAGTAATCGCCTGGCGCGTGAGATCAAGGAATCTGTTCAGGGGAAGATCCTGCCGTGTCTGAACATGAGTGTTCCAGTCACTACACCTAAGCAGCTTGGGGAGCTGGTCCATGAGTATCTGTTTTGCCGGGGCGCTGATTCGGCTCAGTTACTTTCGAGGTCCCAGTTCTGGGCTCTGATGAACGTCAAGGCGGGGCGAGGTGTCGATGAAGGCGAGCGATTGATTCCTGCGGTGAACGAAGCCCTGCGATCAGCCTTTCAATTCACAGAATGGCGCCTTGATGAATCCTTTGGGTTACTGGGGTCCTTTGAAGAGTCGCGTTATTTTGCGGATTTGCTCGGCGCGGTGCGAAGCGATGCAGAGGCCAGAGGGGCGGTATTGCCAAGTGACCTGATTGCATGGGCCACCAATCGATTGCCGCTGATTGAGCGTGTGGATCTGCCGGACAGTGTCACCTTTTATGGACTCATGGAAATAACCCCGGAAATGGAGGCGCTGGCGGCTAGATTTGAGTCGATGGGCATCACTGTCTCCTGGACAAGCCCTACCGCGGTGCATTCGATTGCCGGGGAGCTTGCTGTATTTCCCGAACGCAATGACGAATGGAATTGGGCGGCAGACGACATCCGGAAGTACCTTGAGGAAGGTGGGGCCGGGCCGGTGGCATTGGTTGTGGATGGAGACGAAAGCGCGCTTGAGGCGGCGGGAGCGGTGCTCAGAAACCGTTTAATGGCGGGTTCAATGGATACTACAGGTCGAGTGATTGCCTCACCGGTGAACGTGGGTGTCGCAAAGGCCTTGATTCAGCAGCCATTGGTCAGGGATTTGATCGGTTTGCTGGAGCTGCCCCACATCCCCAGGCCCCCAGAGGCGATGCGCGAGATCCTGCAGTCCAGAACCATAGCTGGCTTTCTCGGTGCCGTGGCAAACAAACTTCTGGCGACGTTGAACACCGGCGTTGTGCCGGAGGTAACCTTTCAGGCGCTTATTACTGCGACAGAGAGCCTTTCCCACGAGGAACGGGTAAAGGCTTTGCGGTTGGTTGAGGGCGTAAGCGGCTCAGCTACCCCGTACGCATGGTTTCGTTCGTTCCACAGCGTGATGGAGAAGATCGGCTGGCCTGGTGGCCACGATCTGACCGGCTTGGATAAACAGGTCGTTGATGCGGTTGCCCAGGCCATGGATGAATGGCTTGGCATTGGGTGGGTCGAGACCCGCTGGAATCTGTTTGATGCGTTGAGACATTTCAAGCGGGTTCTGCACCAGACGCGATTCAACTTCCACACCCCGGAGACGCCTGTACAGGTGCTTTCACCGAAGGACGCCTACGGTCTGGGTTTTGACAAGGTCTGGCTTGTTGGTTTAAACGAGGGACTGTGGGGCCATCCGTCGCCCATGGGTCGCTTTCTTCCTCCGGCACTGATGCGCGAATGCGGCGCTTTGTTTGCAACTGCGGATGGGCGGGGCCGGTATGCCCGAAACTTGTTGAACGGCTTGCTTGGTCAGAGCTCGCGGGTGGTTCTTTCCTGTGCCGGGCGAGACGGCGAAACACTTTTGCAGCCCCTGGCCTTTATGGCTGATGCCGTGGAGCTTGTTGAGGTTGAGCATAGAGAGCATCTCTGGTCGTGGCTGGCGGATGTTGAGCAGAGGGTGGTGGAGGACGACGTTCGGCTTGGCGCACTTCGCACAAATGACGGAGAGATTCGGGGTGGCGTGGCGCTTTTAAAGAATGGGCTTGCTTGCTGGCGCCGGGGACAATTGGTTCACCGGCTGGAAGCCGAGCTTCCGGCCGGGTGGTCAAAGTCACTGCCGATACGCGATTCGAGCACCATTTTGCACAAGATGGAGCAGTGGTTCTGGACGGATTACACGCAGCGCGATCTTCAAGGCCATTCTAATGAAGCGTTGGCCGAAATCCTTGGCGGGCTATGGGACCGCGCTGCCCCCATTCACCTTGGGTGGCGCCTGAAACAGTTCGACGCCAGTCAGATGGAGCGGGAAAAGCGTCAATGTGTCGAGGCTATTCTTCGGCACCTGAGAGCAGAACAGGGCCGCCCGGCTTTTGAAGTTGTGAATGCGGAGAAAGAACGATACGCCACTGTCGGACCGTTGTCGTTTCGGGTGATTCCGGATCGTATTGACAAGGATGTGGGCACCGGTAAGCAGATTGTTGTTGACTATAAGCGAACGGGTTTCGGACCTGGTGCATGGTTGGGAGACCGAATGTCAGAGCCGCAATTGCCGATCACTGCCATTGCCTCAGACATTGAGGCGGAAGGTCTTCTGGTGGCGGGAATGACCGCCACCTCCAAGCCGCTGCAGGGGTTGGGAAACGGTGGGCTTGGGGAGGCGATGCTGACCGCCGGTGAGTCCCGTTATGGTGGTGAGCTTCCGTGGGAGGCGCTTGTGAATCACTGGCGCGCGCGTCTGGACGAGGTCGCACAGCGCCTGGCGGACGGTGAAGCTGAAGCTAATCCGATTGACGGGGTCACTACCTGTTCAACCTGCCCTGCTGCTTCCATTTGTCGCGCCAGCCACCGGTAATATCTGGGTATTCGGGGTAAGGTGTTGAGCCTCGCCTCTTGTTCCCTGATATTAACGATTAATCAAACAACCCGGAGGGTTTGCAATTGGATCTTGAAATTGAAATTGCATCACATTACAGATTCCGCTTCCAGCCTCCGCAGCAGAAATGGGTCGGGAAGTCGCCTGACCTCATGCAAAAAGCTGTGTTCGCTGGCGAGGAGATGATGGCGATCCAGAAGTCCGATGACGAGCCTGATCAGTTTGAGCTTCATTTTTTGGGACTGGTCGGTACCGGCTTCCAGAGTATGGAAGAGGCAAAGCAGTTGGCTCCGGCATTCGCCAAAGAAGTCTTCACCTATCTTGCGCAGATGATTGAGGGATGAACAGTGATGAATAAAACCTATCTAACAGGCAGTATATTACTGGGGTTGGCGGTCTACTGCCTTTCGGGCACCTATGGCCTCGGTGCCGATACCGTGGCAACCATTCTAATAGATCTGGGGTGCCCTGCTGAGTATTCGGACAATGGCAGCCGCTCGATCTCCGGGGCGCTTTTAGCGACTGCCATCGTCCTTCTGATTTCCGGTTACCCGTCGGATGGTCGAATAGTATCCCACGAGGAATTTATAGCGGTTAAGGAGAATATTGAGGCCCAGGAAGCACTAGCAAAACCGAAGAGTCGCCATCGCCACTGATCTTTCTCGCGTCTTGGTGGATTCCAGGGCAAACCCCTCGCAGTCCTTCAATCTGATTACAACCGCATCACATGCGCGCCGGGTTTTAAACGGGTGGCGGTGGAAGGTGAGTTAATAGGGGCTCATCCAAACCACCCCGAGGTGCCCAATGACTTCAGCGCTTTCCTTTATGACCAAAGGTGGATATTCCATCGACGCTATACCTGCCGCTTTGGTGGAGTCATTTCTGGTTAAGGCCATGTCCACGGACCAGCTGTTTTGTGATTGTCTTGATCTTCTTGAAGATCGGCGCCCGGATCTTGCAGACCTGATTGCCCAGACCGTCGAGGGCGTTATGTTTTTCTGCGAGGACTCGCCCTGTGCGGCTCTGGGATTGCGGTGCCGGGCGGCTATCCGAAAGACCGAAAAAGAGCAGTCATATTCGGCATTGCTGGACGCGGCCGGGGGCGGCTGGGACGGATTTGAGATGCAAAACCGCAGTGCAACGCAATTCGCCGTCCTGTGCTCAGACGCGTCAGAGGCGGGGCGTGTCAGGGCCACCCTTTTCGATGCGAATGGCTTTTCAGGGCACCGAACGCGCAACGACTTCGAAGCCCTTGTTCGTGAGTTGATATCGGAGGGTTATGTTGCGCCGGCAACGGGGGCGCTGGCGGTGCTGTCTCAAACAGCGGATTTCAAAGCAGGTAACGCTTCTCTGGGCCGAATTGACTCGATCAAGCGGGGCCTGGTGGAGCAGCGCCGGGCGGAGGTCCATTAAAAACGCAGGCGGCTCAGTCGAGAGATAGTAAGGGTATTCCATTTCAGGCGAGGACGATTGATATGTTGACGGACGCACATGCCAGAGCACGAGTGCTCAACCCCACTGTTTCTGCAGCGGTCACGGCTTCAGCCGGGAGCGGTAAAACAGAAAGTCTCGCCCTGGCCTATCTGACAAGGCTGGCGGTTGCCGATCGCCCGGAAGAGCTGTTGACCCTGACCTACACCCGCAAGGCTTGCGCGGAACTTCAGCAACGGGTTTTAGACATCATTGCCGAGGCGCGATCAGGTAAAACCCCAGACTCAGATCATGGTGCTTTGCGCCAGAAGATCGGTGGTCAGGCGCTCGCCCGCAGTGCCAATAAGGGGTGGGATCTTGAGCACCAGCCAAATGCCCTTAAATTCATGACCTACGATTCGTTCTTTCAATCTCTGGCGACCATGCTGCCTGGAGTCAATGGCATCCATGAAAGCTTTAAGGTTACCGAGGATGGGGGGGCGCTCTACGACGAGGCGGTTAATCGCCTGCTATCAAGCACCGGTGATACCGGCACCGATAATGCGGTGGACTATCTCTGGGCGCATTTTGACGGCAGCGAAGAACGGATGCGGCGTCTGCTGGTCCACATGTTGGCATTTCGTGAGCAGTGGCTTGAAGCCGTTTTGAGCGTTCGGGGAGTGGACGACTTGGGGTGTCTTTTTACCGAAACTCTCAATTTTATGATTGTTGAGCGGCTTGGGGCCGCCTCAGGCGCAATCTGCAAACACTGGACCTTGCTGCTGTCGGTTCTGGATGGCCAGGGCGACTATTTTGACCCGGATTCGCCCCTGTTCACAGTTGCTCAGCTCGGGCGTCCGCTTTCCAGTGACCTGGCGTCATTTGAGGATTGGAAAGCGTTGGCGAACTGGGTGCTTACCAAAGGCGGTGCAGCGCGGCGCTCGTTCAATAAACATCAAGGGTTCCCGGCTAAAGCACAGGTGGCAGCGGGTGACTACGAGGCCTCAGTTGAGCGAAAAACTGAACTGCTAGAGTGGCTGCAATCAGACGATGCAGCCGAGGCAATTGCGGCATTGGTAGATATTCAGAAGCTGCCGGAAGCGGACCTTTCTATCTCAGACCTTGAAACGCTTCGAGCGCTTGTCAAAGTTCTGATCATGGGTGCGGCGCAGCTTCAGATGGTTTTTCAGGAACGGAACCGTTGCGATCATATCGAATACGCCATGCGGGCATTAGTGGCGTTGGGGCATGAGAGCGCACCAAGTGAACTGGCACTTCGGATGGATTGTGCGCTGGGCCACATTCTCTGCGATGAGTTTCAGGACACGAATGCCGTCCAGTTTGCCGCCCTGACGCGATTGGTTTCGGGGTGGGAAGCTGGTGACGGTCGCACCTTCATTGCGGTGGGCGACCCCAAACAGAGCATTTATAGCTTTCGCAAAGCGAACCCGGCGTTGTTTATTGAAGCGTGTGAGCGTGGGCTGGGTGAATTGGCGCTGGAGTCGTTGGTATTGGAGACGAATTTCAGGTCTGACCAGGCGGTTATTCAGTGGGTCGATGAAGTGTTCTCAGAAACATTCCCGGCTCAGGCCGATCTTCAGCGGGGCGGCGTGCCCCACTCGCGCTCGTCCACTGTGCGGACCAATAAGGATCAGTCCGGGGTTCGGTTGCTCGGCGCGACCGGCGAAACAGTTGAAGCGGCACGAAGAAACGAAGCGCAGGTGGTGATTGAGCAAATACAGGGCGTTCTTAGGAATGATCCGGATGCCAGTATTGCAGTTCTGGTCAAAAGTCGCCGAGCGGCGGGGCCTTTGCTCGAACAGTTCGTCACTGTCGGTATGCCTGTGAAGGCGATTGATATGTTTCCGCTGGCCGGTATGGATGCGGTCCAGGACGTGGTGTCGTTGGCCAAGTACATTGTGGAGCCCTGCACCGTGCAATACGGTTATGAATGGCTCCGGGCCAGATCGGTTGGATTGTCGCTGGCGGATCTGGATGCCCTGGCGGAGGTCTCTGGAGGAAACCTGGTGCACCGATTTAAGTCGGCGAGCTTATCGGAAGATGGTACTCAAAGGGCAGCTCGGATTCTGCCGGTGCTTGAGTCTGCTCATCGGATGCGGGGGCGCGAAACCGTCCGTGAAATCACGGAGAAGGTCTGGTTAACGCTGGGGGGGTGCGTGTACTTGTCCAACGATGGGGAGCGCTCGGCAATCGAGCAGGTGTTGGCGCTAATCGGCGACCTGGAAACCGACAATGAACTGACGGTCAGCACCTTGGATCGGCGTTTGTCGGTGCGGCACGGGAGCAGCTTGCCAGACGCGTCGGCCAATATTGAGGTCATGACGGTTCATCGGTCCAAGGGCCAGGAATACGACTATGTGTTCGTGATGGGCGCTGGTGCGGCCTCCAGAAGCAATGAGCGACCCGCCCTGCTGTGGGAGGGTCGAAACGGTGGCCTGGTGATGGCGCCGATATCTGAAACCGGAAGCAACGTGCCCGGGGTGTACGGCCATCTTTACGAAAACGAGAGAGCTCGCAAATCTTATGAGCTGAGTCGGGAGCTATACGTGGCTGTGACGAGAGCAAGGACGCGGGCAACACTGTCGCTTTCATGCACTGAGGACCAGTCGATCTCTTATCGCCCAGCCGCGAATTCGCTCATTGGGCAGGCGTTCAACGCCATTCTGAGCCAAACACAACTGGAGTGGTGTGTACCTGAACAATCAATCAGCACTCAGACAGTGGAGAGGGGTCGCTGTGCGGCGGGTTGGGCGATGCGCTGGAGAACGTCAAATGCTCTCACAGCATTGCCTGTCGAGCCGGTTTTCGCAGTGTCGCGCGATGAACTGTTGGGCGGCTTGAATGGGCGGTCAGAGAGAATGGTTGGTAAAGTCGGTCACACGCTCATGGAGCAGGTGGTGAGGGGTCAAAGGGGCAAGCAGTATTTGACGACTCTGGGTGAGCGGTTGCTTTCCCAGCATGGACTCGGAAACCGGGATCTTCCGTCTGTTTTATTGGCTATGATCGAAAAACAAAGCCACTCCAGGCTAATCGATGACCTGGTCGGTCAGGCGGTGAATACCGAATTCAGGTTATCTGAACCGGTGAATGGTAAAACGGTGGAGCGGCGAATTGATTTGTGGTTCGTCGATCAACTGGAAGGGGTCATTGTTGACCACAAATTCACAGTGCCCGAGGCGGGCGAATCGCTACCGGCCTTTGCAAACCGGATGGCCATCATGCACAAGCCTAAGATGGATGCGTACCGGGCGGGGATGTCAGGAGTGCATCCTGATTTGAATTGGGTGGCCTATCTGTACTTCCCTGCCCTTGATTTGCTGGTCAGCGCGAAGAGTGGCGCCGTGGTGAACGGCCTTTCTCAAGCTGCTTAAATGTCGGGGCAGGCATCGGTTGCTTCGTCGGGGATAGCAACCAGCACGTCAACGTGACCCGAAAACAGAGAACCATCGCTATTTCGAACAACCGCCTGGTTAGATTCAACTTTAATGACCTGGCCGATGGCGACTTTAAGGGAGGGATCGACGAAATAGACTGGGCAGCCGGGGTACACTGAGATAAACATGCTTTGAATCCTTTCAAAGTTAAGGGGCTTCTGTGACTGAAACTAATGGATTTGGGCCTACTGTCAAGGCCTTTCGTGCAAAAGTGGGATTCACTGCTCAAGCAGTGCGGGCTCAGGACTCGGCTCAGACTGAGACGTTGAATCTGGAGCTGGCGGAAAAGACGGGTTCTGGATACGATTGGGAGAACAAAATCACGGTGCAGGTTTCTCGGGTGGAACTTCCGCGTTTTTGTGCCGTTGTACTGGGCCTGATAAGGCAAACGGAGGGAAAATATCACGGTGACTCTAAAAACAAGTCCTGGCACTTAATGTGGCCACCAGGCGGGGATAGTGGTCTAGCCTTGAAGTTGTCCGATGCCGGGCTCTACCGGAACATCAACTTCAATGCCGACGAGGTTTTCTGGTTGGGTTCACTGGCGGTCGACCAGCTGGGTAAAAATACCGGTGCCGCGACCCAAAGTGACACCTTGAACATCCTTCGGCTTAGTTTCCGAGCAATGGCCTGATATGTCTGTGAGTGCGGATGAGCTTGATAACGCATGGAAACAGCACTTCAGCAGTTGAGGTGACCAATAGCTCTCAGCAGGGCGTGATTGCATCACGCCCTGCTGGTTCAGGAATTGGTGAAACAATGGATGGAGAACTTATGGAACTCATTGTAGGACTCGAACGGCTCACCACGTTGTTTCTCAGCTTCGAGTAGTTTGAAAAATTCGCGATCGGTAACGCACTTGGCGTAGAGCGGGTGGTCGCTGTGGGGTGACGGTTTTGCTTTCTTTGTCAAAGCAGTGTCCGTAATCCCTTCGACAGGCAGTTCCGGATCAGCGTAGTCGTCTTTAACAGCGCTCACGAAATACGCGGCTGGCTGATCCACTTTCCCGCTTCTGTGGTTGGCTTTGGTTAGAGCGAGGTTTCGCATAATGCGGTCGTCGTCGTATTTGGAAAAAATGTCCCGGCAAACCTTGTCAGTGACGCCCAGGCCGATGATATCCCCGTAAACAGGATGATTGGGGAGATCCTCCAGTGTCGCCACCGTCTTCCAGGAAATCTCAAGAGCGACCGTTTTGCGCTTATAGGTGATTTTTTTGATCTGGATTTTCTTGAACTCAGTTTCTTCCTCAACGCCCCTAATGGCAGGCTTCAGCACCCTTTGATTGAGGTTGGAAAAGCGGCTGTAGCTGGCCGGGTCGTATCCCATGACCTTGGGGAAATTGTCCCAATCGTGTTGAGCGGTGAGTTTGGGATCGAGACTAACCGTACGGACGCCAAACCGGTCGTACTGTTTTATCAATTCATACAGGCGAACGGCGTAATTGGAATTCATCCGCAGAATGCGGCCCAACTCGTACATTGTGTATTTGCCGACCAGGTTGAGAAGAAACGGAGCAAGCTCTTCCGAAAATTTGATGCCGAAGGTGCCGCGCTCGCAATAGCTCTTTGAAACCCACTGATACATGCGCCATTCGCCGGTCTGCTCATTGCGTATCTCGACCTGTTTGCGCATCAGACCTTGAGCAATCCGTTTGAGGTCCCGGTAGGCATTCTTCTCGTTAATGTTGCAGTGGTAGCAGACTTCCTGAACGCTGAAAGCCTGTTCGTGCAATTCAGTTTGACCTTTGCGGATCTGAGCCATAGCCAGGAGAAGCAGCTTGTGTTGCTGGATCGTTAATTCGTACTGGGCTTCAACAAGCGCGTTTGCTTTTGCCACTTTAAGACGAGGTGTATTCTCATCCAGAGGGATTAGCTCCAGTTGCTCGCTTTCAAGCTTTTGTTGATCCATTTGTAACTCTCCTTCTCGACTGTGTACTTGTTACCAGCAGAAGGATCATGGATCAATAGGCCTTCTTTAAAAGCAACTCAATAACGGGGAAAAGCAACTTAATGATGGTCAGCAGCAACAAAAAGACGGTGAAAGGGCTCAATTGCTCTCGAATTGGCACAAATTATCCGGCGTTAATCCAGAAGAACCTCGGATTAAGGGTAAAAGCTGATGAATAGCGGCTTTTGGAGGGTAATTTACCGTCATCGTGTTGCCGATAGCGGTGAGTGGCCGTCATCGTGTTGCCGAGTATGGGGTTTTCGCCGTCATCGTGTTGCCTTTCGGGGCTGGTAACTGGAACGATTGAACGCTGGCGGCCCCCAAAGCCAGGCCAGAAGCAGAGTCTGGGTAGTAAAGGCAACGCGATGACGGTCCCTGGGGCGTTTAGATGGCCGTCATTGCGTTGCCAAGTCTGAGGCCCATAGTACAGCTCTTGGGCAGGAGACTAAGCATCGAATAAACTCAGCGTTGAATTGTTTTTGTACGTCTTTTTCCTAGTTCACTCATAGACTTACCTAACCTTGTTGTGCGAAAGGCAACGTGATGACGGTCGAATCAGTATTTTCGACATTGGACTGATTCAAGGCGCTTTAAGGCAACGTGATGACGGTGATCCCGTCTCTCAAGCGGCTGAGAGGCAACGTGATGACGGGAAAACTGGACGGGAAGTGTTTTATTTGGCGTGACAGGCAACTAGATGACGGCTATTTTTCAGTAGACGGAGGATTAAGCCATCATTGAGTTGCCTGAAACTATGAATAGATCCCGCTAACCCCTTCATCACGTTGCCTTTCAAGGATGCTGGTTAGTGCGTGCAGCCGCCGTCATCATGTTGCCCGTATGAGATGAGAGGATCTGGCTATGCGAGACAACCGATTTTCTCTGGGAAAGGGGCGGTAAGCTGGCTAGCGGCAAGTGTAATGGACCTCAGAGTTTCTGAAGCCGTGGGCGTTGGCCTGAGATGCGGTGGGCAGGAGCGCGGGATTGGCCGTATAGGATCAAAGGCGTGCGGGTAGTTCCGGGTGCTTGATCAATGAGTTTTACCGAGAGAAAATCTCCATCAGCCCTGTTGTTTATACATTGGCATTATTTAAACGTTGTTTGTTTCTGGCCAATTTTAAGTCTTAAAACCAAAGAGATACGCCAGTTTACGCAACACGTTTGAATGCTGGCGGCAACGCGATGACGCTGTCGAGACTCCTATTGACGGTCTGATGACTGCAGAAGGATGGTTTTAGGCAACTGACTTGAAGCATTTCGGCAACTCAATGACGGAAGCGCGGGGGGTCTGCTGTGGATAAGTATGCTCATCGGCTGTCTTTACAGTATAGGCATGTTGTTAAAAAAACTCCTCTTTGGGAGCACGAGGTAATGCTTTAGGGCCAGGGAGAGACGCTGGCGGACGAGCTGACGGAGCCGAGCGAGAAGGCAAGGTCTGGTTGCTAGGTGGTGATGGACAGGCGTAGGACCGTGGAATGATCCCCGTATAGCACCCCTGTTTCTTTACAGAGCCAGTCCGAGATCGCGTCGGGAAGTAGCGCATCCCCGAGTATCCCGTCTTTAGACTTAGCCAAATGGTGCGGGTCCGAAATGCCCAGTACGGTCTTGGTGACCATGGATAGGTAATCCCCCACCTGGTACCAGGTGGCGAAGCGTATGCTGATGAATAGCGCGGTCACTGGAGGCTGTTTTTTGTGTTTACCCGGGTTCAGGTGCAGGCCCTCGGGCAGGTTGACCACACCAGATCGGAAATGCTTCGTTTCAAGCTGGGTAAAACAGTCCGCAGCGCGCTGGAGGGGGTTGTAGTCATCCACCCGGGCGCCTGTGGTGGCGGAGGTGGAGTAAATGTCGAACAGGTCGAGAGCGTCATTGCTCACAAAGACCTTGATGCCCTTGGGGAGTCCCATATGGTCGACGGCCGTTTGCAGGCAATCCGTGAGCGACTTCCAGGCCAGATTCTCGTAGCAGAACATGACCGGTTCTCCCTCGTGGGATAGAAGCTCTGCGACCGTCTCCGGCACATGGGGGCCAACGAAGTAGTTGAAGATGGCCGGTTTTTTGGTTTGCGCGGCTGCCCTGGCGAATTCGTCGTGGGTGAGTTCGTCTTCAGTGAAGAAAGGCGGAGTGTGGTTGGTCATGGTGTCGGCGACCCCGGTGATGGGTTTTATAGTTTCCAACATGGAGAGGCAATGCATTTCCACGGCATATACTACCCACCGCCGTCGATTACAGAAAAGGCCAGACCGCGGGACCCTGCCGCCTCCACTGTCACGATCGCCCCGGGCGGCCGAGACTGATCATAAAACGTATACCAACGTACACCGACTCGCCCGCCAATCTCAGCGTTATCCTGCCCCTTCAGCCCCATTTCAGCCCAAAAGGTATACCAACCTACACCACTTTCCCTGCAACTCCAGGTGGGGTCTTGCCACTTCTGAGCCGATTGAGAAAAAAAAGAAAAAAGAAGATGAAGAAGAGAAAAGTAAAGGCGGCGTTGGCGGGCGAGCAACGTAGCTGCGGGCAACCTCCTGTCTTAGGAAAAGGTCTTGTGTGTGTTGGTATACGTTTACTCTGAAACACCGGTGGTTCACCGGGGTTGGTCCTATGAGGGCGTTAGTGTATGTTGGTATACATATTAGGTTTGGTCAGCGGTCGGATCGCTGGCTACACTCGCAATGGCGCAGAGCGGGAAGCAGTCACCGGTTGGGCGCTCCAGGCCATGAGGTGTCGGGACGTGACCGAGACGCCGGCCACTGTGAAGGACAGGCAATGACATTGACCAATACCGACCGGGCGCAAACCTGCAATGCCTTGTTGAAACTCATGGACGCTCTTGAGAGTGAGCTGGCGGTGCTGGCGGATAAGCTCCGCCAGTCCGGCCGCAAGGGCGCGCGGGTGTTCGAATTGCCGCAGGTTGAGCCGCAACAGGACGAGTATCCGGAGGGGCCGATTGCGGTGAGCGAATGGAACCAGGCCGCGGCGTTCGAGAAGGCCGTTAGCGCCTTGTCCCAGTTTTACGTTCAGCCCAACGCGTCCAGCAAACTGGTGTACCGGCTGCCGGGGGTGGTCTACGTGACCGGTAACCAGGGCGACGACATCGCTGGGCGCGTTACGCACATCAACACCCTCAAAGAGCGCTTCTCGGCACTGGTGGGGCAACTGGGTGATCGGGATGACAAGTTCGAATGGGTTCACCGAACCTTCCCGGGGCTGATCACCCTGCAGGTGGTTCGTAAAATTCACTGTTTGCGGGGTATGCGCACCGTGAGTTTCTCGTGGGCTCACCGGGATGCCATCTACAAGAAAACCAAGGCAGAGGTGCTGGAGATGCTGGAAAGATCCAGCAACCGGTCGCGCCCCCAAACGGACGGTGAGCCCTGGCACTTTATGGTTGATCGGGCGATCGCGAAAGTGGGCTCGCTTCCGGATAATGTGGAACTCCGCCAGCGGCGGCCGGGGCGTGTGCATCCGGTCATCAATCTGCGAACGGACGAGGTGCCCGCGCAGCGTATTCAGCGCCCTGCTGCCCTGCCCGCGATCATTCTTGAGCCCTCCGAGCGTATCAAAGTCGGCACTCTGGCGGATTACGTCCCGCCTGCAGGCGGTTCTGCCAGTATCCCCGCGAGGCGCAGAACCAAGGAGGAGCCGCTGATTGATTTTCTCGGCATCTACGAAGTGAGGTGAGACCAAACGTTTTAAAACGGAAGACTTTGATTGCCGGTACTCTGAACACAGATTCAGGAGCAATGGGCCAGAACATGCAAAATCGACGTAAGTGTGATTCAATTAGGTTAATGGCCCTTCAAGGGAGACAGTGTCATGTCAGATTGCGAGCAGAAAAAGAAGCGTCCCCATTACAAAACTTTGAGGGAGGCGCTAAAGGACAATCCAAATTCTGGTCAACGGGTGGTCGGAGCCGGAACGGTGTGCGTCGATCCCGAGAAGATCCGTCGATCCAAAAACTATCGGGATTTGATTGCGAAGGTGCGGGAGTTCGCCGAAGCCAGCTAATGCCTGTTCGTAACAGGGGGTCGATCCTATGATCTTCCTGCTACTGCTGCCGGTCCTAGCCGCCGGTTACTTCACGTCAACCTACCACCCATATGTGAGCCTATCTTCGGCCAGAGAAGAAGGGCAGCGACTGTATCTTCGAGCCGTAAGCCTTGGCTTTGCATCCTTGGCGTTGGGCGGTCTTATTGCCCTTCTGCTCTCGGCTTTCCTGCCAGACAAGATGGAGTTTGTCGTACGGGACCTGCCGAACAGTACCCCTACATATCATAATCTTTCACTGGACCTGGTGGGCGCGTTATCAAGCGCGCTGGGTGAATCCGGCATGTTCAATCAGTCCAAAGACGAACAATCCGCATGGTTGGTATTGCTCAGTGCCACCAGTTTTCTGGGCGCTGGCCTGTTGATTCTGTCCTCCTATATCAAATACGGCAGGCGGGCACAGGTGTTCTGGAAATCTCCAGAGCTAGGCGAGAATGGACAAACCCGTTCCGAAGGGACACTAAAACGGCTGCGGGGCTGGCTACGGTGGAGCAAAGAGACGATTAAGCTAGACATTACAGCTGAATTGCTGGAGCAAAGCCCGATGGACCGGATGCTTTTTTTAGCTCAGGCGACTGAGGGGACGGTCCAGTTTTGGATGGAAAATCGAAAGGTGTATGTGGGTATGGTCGCGGCGTGTGCTGAGCCCTTCTCAACTTTGGGCACTAATAACGAGGTGACCATCGTCCCCATTATGTCTGGCTATCAGCACGAAGAAGATCTGTGCGTTCACATGACGACTTATTACTATGAACTGTCTGAAGAAGTTGATCTGATCTTGAGACAGGACCAGATCAGGGCGGTTAGCGAATTCAATTGGGATACCTTTAGGGCGCTAAGATCCAAGTCCATAAGGACGACTGAAAGCCACTGAGTTCATCCAATCTGAAAGTAACGGGTTGACCGTTACGAACAACGAAGCAGGGGCTGATAAGTTAGCGGTGAGGATACCGCCATGTCTTTGAAGTTAAAGGATAACCAGCGTTTCTCTTGCAATGCACGTATTGCATGTTGTTATATAGGCACATACAACCCTAGACTCAGACCGTGAGAACACCCAATGAGGCATTGTTTCGCCCTTCTGTTGTTAACGTCATTGCCGCTCATAGCACACTCGCAGTCCAGGGTGTCTTCAAACGATTTGATGTCCGATGACTTCGAGGTCTTGCGGGCGTTGGGCAAGCATTACGTCCATGAGAACTACCCGGACGCCAACCTCAGTCAGGTCAGTGATTTCGGATTGGGCTATCGGTCATACGCTGAGGATCTGGTTTATCCGAAGGTCGGATTCATCGGGCTCGATTTGGGTCAGAACCAAAATCCCGTCGTCGTTAAATTGCAGTTATTTAAGGGTATTCACGGGTGGGGAGTCGAACGCGAGCTTGAAGCAGGCCAGATCCATCAAGCGCACCCTTTTTATCTTCACAAGACAGACCATCAGCGCAGCTATCAAGGGCAGTTTGCGCAGGCGGCGGCAGCGCAGGTGCTGGAGCGATGGCTGGTATCCGAGGGAAGAATGAACAACGTCCGTTCAACTGCTATGGGTTGTTACCTTACAAAGAGTGCCAACGCAGCCAGCTGTCATGGCATCTACGGCGTGAAAGTTGATGGGGAGACGAAATGTGAAACCAGGAGCTACTTGGTCGAACAAGGCTCAGCATGGCAGGTAATCAAACCAATACAGTTCGATCAAGAGGTCAATTACCAAACGGGGGACTTAAAGACGCGCACACCGTTCACCACTCATTGCAACTAAGTGAAGGATCCGACAAAAACGCCTCAAATAGAGAACCGGGCAAAAGCGGACCCGCGAGCCCAATGAACCGCCAGCGAAACCAGTGCCAGGTCGAACGTTTTAAGCGCTTAACCGGTAATCGAGCGATCATGGCCTTCAACATGCAGAAGGCCATGATCGATTCCGGCCAGCTTTATTGCGTATCTTTCGACTGGACTGTAACTTTGGGGAAACGGAATGAGCCACATAACTGCAGCGCGTGTTATTGAACACCTCAAGCTGGCGAACAATGGCTACACCTTCGCGCAATCCATCCCTGTTGAATATCGGGAAAAGCTGGCCGAACTGGTCTCGGCGGGCGCTGTGGTTGAGCATCGCAAGGGAAGCCCGGTTCGCCGGGGGGTTATGAGCGAAGTCTACATTCTGGCGGATGAGTATTCTTCCGTCTTGGCCTCAATGAAGAATCCAAGCTAAAACAGTGCCCGCGTGCAGATAAACGTGGGTGTAAATGAACCAAAGACACATCAAAGAGGGCTCGCGGGTGAATTGCGAGCGTGGAAACGATATCAATGGGCGTTAAATATTACGGTAGAGGTGAGCATCCAGCAGGCTACATTGGCTTTCGCGTCACGGTAGCGTTCGGCTCAGAAGCCAAACAAAGCTATTTCAAAACCGGCGACTGTGGCTTTCAGGATGATCGTGACATCGAGTACAAGAAGCGGCGTTTGCGGGCGGAGATTCAAGACGCGGACTGGAGAGCGGAGTCTGCGCTTTATAGCTACCGGAAATTTGTCTCAGAAGATCACCACTCAACCAGGTCAGGGCGCGGCCTGGGTTTTCAGGGTATGACCAAATTATTCACGCTGGATCGGCGTGGGCAGTATCAGGCTGGCTTAACCATTCATTTCAGCAACACCTCCGAAGCCGACCAAACTGCGAAGTCGAATCGGTTGGTTACGTTTCGAAGCAAGCCGTTTTCTGAGGCATGGGAACACGCGGTCAACATCTGGGCAGAAGTTCACGGCGTTCTCGACGTGGATCGGGAAAGAATACTCGCTAATCCGCCAAACCCCAGTAGTTTCTCTGAATTGCGCCGCACCATGAATAGCGAGGGCTTCGATATCCCTGTGGAGGCGCTTGAGCCAGTGTTTCGAGAGCAGAGGGAATCGCTAAAACGTGCCCGCCAGCAACAATCTGCCAAACAAATTAACCTCGCAGAGGGGGCACCTACTGAGCTGGACGACTCCTTGCAGAAGGGAATGACTGAGTGGTTCCAGTCTCAGACATCCGAGGCGTGAATGAAGCGGGGTGCATTCCGCGCTTTTGACAGCGTGATACCGAGGGTTTTGCAGCGATACCGTACCGCTTCAAGGGTTCTGTTGCGCTCCTTGGCAACGCCGGTATAGCCCAGTCTGGCGAGATTGCCTCTGATGAATGCATCGTCCTCCACGCTCCAGGGGCGCGCATGTGCCCTAGCCTGCTGCTGGCGAACAACTCTGGGCGTCAGTTCAAGCGGTCCTTCAAAGTCCGCTAACAGTGACTTCAGGGTAGCCTTGATCTTGTGTGCGCGGTACCGGATCGCCTCCGGGGTCCTTTGAAGGCTTTCGGCAACGCCTTCGTATCCCATCTGGACCAGGTTATCTCGAATATAGTTATCGTCCGCCTCTGTGTAGTCGGCATGCGGGGCCAGACTGATGTTCTGGCGCTTGGCCCTTACTCGGCAGGCTTCGGCTGAGCGTCCGAGCATGTCCGCACAAAGCGCCGTACCGTGCATGGGGCCGAATTCCCTGAGCACTTCGTCATCGTTTTGCGTCCAGTATTTGGTGCGGATTTTCAGATGCCTGACCCGGCGAAGAACGGCTTGGCGGGAGCGCCCGAACAGCTCCGAAAATTTCGAGAGCGGCCAGATCGGGTAGTAAACGATTAAGGCTTCATCCTCCTCAAGACTGCGGCCTGCGACTACCTTCTCTATTTGGAGGGCACCGGGCTGACGTCGTTGGCCATGGCTGACGGTGCCAGTGTCCTTAGATTTCTCGAATCGTTGCGGGGACGGTGGGCTGAAACTGCGATGTGGACTGTGGTCACGAATTTCCGTCCGTTCCTGAATTTCACGCGACGTGGTGACCTGCTGAATGCCCTGAAAATGGCTAACGTCAAGCGTCACCACGGAATCGTACCTCTCCTGGGAAATGACGAAGAATTGGCCGTTGTCCACGCCTGTACTCATGGCGAGGTTTCTGCACGGGACGCGTCGATCGTGTTGCTTGCGCTAGTGACGGGCTTACGGGCGTGCGACCTGATCGCCCTGAGATTGAAGGACATCGACTGGCGCGGTTCAACGATCGGTATCGTGCAGCGGAAAACCGGTAATCCGCTGACGCTTCCGTTGCTCCCTGTGATCGCTGCGAAGCTTGCAAAGTATGTTCTCAATGAGCGGACGAATTCCGAGGACGGCCCTCTGTTTTTGCGTATGCTCGCGCCTCATACCGAGCTGGCAGATCATTCTTCCATTTATGAAGTGACGAGGAAGGTCTTCGCAGCTGCCGGGGTGGTCCGCACGAAGGTTGGGACCAGGCTGCTCCGCCATAATGCGGCGTCGAAACTCCTTCGTGCAGGAACACCTCTGCC
>Ga0307958_1000359_pt1 | contig 26060 bp, 15 predicted proteins | sample OrgLakmetagen492_FD_201826 | JGI IMG/M metagenome (GOLD analysis project Ga0307958, IMG submission 201826) | Saline water microbial communities from Organic Lake, Antarctica - #492 | ecosystem: Environmental > Aquatic > Non-marine Saline and Alkaline > Saline | place: Antarctica: Organic Lake... | reverse complement strand
TACCAAGTACGTCAGATATAACGTTCGTGAGACGCACCAAATATGAAATCGAAAAAATAAGAGGAAAATATAACTTTCGCAGACGAGAATAGGTGGTTTCAATTTTGAGTGGACGGACTGTATCATCTCACCCTGCAACAAACAACATAAATGATCGGAGGGGCCATTTTTTTGAGACGGATATGGTTTTGGATACGAAGGAAGAAAGTGGTAATGAGACGTGGCCGGTCGACGCTCATCAGGGAAGACGCCTGTTCACCGTCAAGGCCCTGGTGGGAATGGACTTGAGCGTGCCCGGCGTGCAACGTAGCTTGGATGAAGATCGTGTCGCGAACATCATTGAGTTCCAGAGGTCGTGCTTTCAAAGGTGCGGGACACTTTGCTTCATCGGGGACATCATTCTTTTCGACGTGGGCGGTAGTAGTGACGGATGCGGAGGAGGCGGAGGAAAGGGCAAGGGCACCGCCACTCTGGCGCTGGTGGACGGCCTCCACAGGTTCGAGGCCATGAAGACGGTGCACCGCTTACACCCGGAATATGTCGTCAGTGCAACGATCGTGTACCCCGCTCACGGCCTCACGCTCGAAAAAGCATTCCTTCTCATCAACATGGCTCGCCCCGTGCCCGAGTGGGTTATAAACACCACCATGCAGCACACCAAACGCGTGATGCTGGACGGCGTTCGAGCGGAGCTCCTCCGAGAATTCAAGCCTTACGCGTCGAGCGCCCAGGCGCCACGTCCGCCCAACTTCAACCTGGAACGCCTCATATCGGAGCTCTTGACGTCATGCGTCACCGATAATTTGCGCACCGTGAATGATGTAATTGGGTTCGTTAAATTCGCGAACGCGCACCTGGGGCGACGCGACTTCCGCATCAGAGACGCCGCCCTGAAGAAGGCGGCCAAGTCTTCTTCCGCCCCGGCGTATTTTGCAGCAGATCCCGCGTTCAGTTGGATGACGGACGACACCCTTTTACGCGATTACTCCAACCTTCACAGCGTATCCACCGCCGTGAGAGAACACGGTGACGAGATTTCAAAGGACACTCACAAGAAGAAGAGACGGGCCATACCGCGGACTATTCGTCACTTACTGTGGAAGACGCATTTCGGAGAGTCTCCCAGGGGAGTGTGCGCGTGCTGTACTGTGAACACCGTGGAATACACCACTTTTCACGCGGGACACATCCACAGCCACGCGAACGGTGGTTCCGACACCCTCTCCAACCTCCTGCCCATCTGCGCACCCTGTAACCTCGGCATGGGCTCTACGAATTATGATGAATTTCGCGCGACCTACGGCCTGGACGGCGGCGCCACAGGACCCCCCCTTGTCGTGATGAATGATTCACCCGAAAAAACAGGTGCTGGACACGGTGATGGTGATGCTATGCTCATAGACGATTGACAACTCGAGGCAGAGAGAGAGAGAGAGAAACGCGGCCAAAAAAATTTGAGTGAGACCCTATCAGAAAGCGCACTAGGAAGATACACAGGGCAGCGCATCTCATCAAATTAATTCAAATTGAAGACAGAGCCGCGCGGTGTAACATGCATAGGGTTGGCAGATTCCGTATATTTAACAATCCGCCGATTGCGCTTTAGCCTTATACACTGATCGTGGAAATATACGGTTTGAAACCATATATATACGGAATCGGCCAACCCTAAACATGCACAACAGTCTTATCGAGAGAGATAGCGACGAGACCATCATAAATGTCGTTACAAGGAGAAAGTGTAAAAATTATGACGACGTCGCTCGTAATCACGGATATCCTTCGGCGAATCTCGTGAGAGATGGACTGGACTACGATAACATCTTTTACATCGCGCAATCCTCGAGCAACTTGTCAGCCAAGAACCGCAAATCGATATTGAACTTCAAGGTGGCAGTCGTCTTCGACTGGTGCATCAGAAGCAAGCACAATACCATCAGAACCAGCGCTGCTCGAGTGCTCAAAACGTTTATCGACGGTACGCTCTCTCGAGACGCATTACTCGCCTCCATCTCGCGCGTTATCCACACGACCACGCCAGCCACCAAGGCTACAAAATGGAAAGTTGCGTGTATCCTGTACCAGAATTGCAGGGAAGAAAGTGACGTGTCGGACTTTTTGGTTGACGACGAACGTGAATCAGTCTTCACCTCAGCATTCGAAAACATGTTGAATCACTTCGATGAAATGATTGACGTACAGCAAAAGATCGCCTCCTTGTCCAAGTACGCCTTAGGAGGGGCCGCGGATGAGTCACTCGGGCGGGATGTCGCCGTGGCGGACGCCATCGTTTTCGGCCTGAAAGACCTTCTGAAAAACGGGGCAGTCGAAGCAGTCGACGTCGAATGGGCCGGGAAGATATGGACGTCCTTTTTGGAAGATGCTGACACGGAGAATATCATGTCTGATCTTGGCGATCGTGAGATCGACCGTTCGGACCTCGCGCCTGAGATAGCCGACTCGCCTACTCACTCACACTTTGAAGGACCGGAAGTAACAAACAACGACAAGGATATCGCGTCTTCGAAAACCCCCCCGCACAGTCGTCGTCCCTCCTCGTCTCCCTCTGATGTCCCTGCTGCTGCTTCCTGTGCGCTTGTCAGTAATCCTCTTATCGGAACATCGAGCACATTCGGCGCTCTAAGCATCGACGGCGGCCTCCTCTCTCAAGACCCTCTGTCGTTCGTAGGTGATGAAGCGTCCATCGCGAGAGACAATATGGAGTTCCAAATGGCGTACCTCCACCTGTTTCACCTGTTCAAGCGTTCGTCTAACATTCTGCGCACATGGGGCGAGAACGTGCGCGATGACATCTTACGCACGGCTCTCGAGATGGCGCGCGTAATCTTGGACAATTCCATCCCGACCAGCGTAGTGATCGATCTCCGCAGAACGGTGGCTGGGTTTTCAGAGATCGACATCCGGAACATCGCCTCCCTATGTTCGACTCTATGCCTGGTCAGTTTGACCGATACGTTCAATGAGCCGATTCCACGAGTGAAAAACGTCATGATGTTCCTCTCCAAGGCCTCTTTCGACGACACAGCCCTGAGAAGCCTACATAAATTCAAAGAGTTCAAGTTCTAAATATTTAACGAAAGAATTATCGGTATTTGACATTATCTTTCAATAAAACGTTTAATCTTTGAACGATTCACTCCCCTCTTTTTTGTTGTCGAGTGATTATGAATACATGTTCGAGGCGGATTCATTCTCGCACTCGATACCATTGTTCAAAAACAATAATGAAATAAAAATTGAGGCTCACGTGTGCCTAGGTCACCCAACTGACCGATATAGAACGATTCATTCACTCTAACATGCAACCCACCCTCTCGCCGCCGGAGTTTGACATAATCGAACGAACGGTAAAACATGACGCGGAGACCATCGTTACGTTCGTGTACGGTCTCTTAGACGAGAATTATCAAGATATATCAAGCGACGTCACGTTGAAACTGTTGCACGAGGGGTTCGACTGGAAGAATATCAATGTGATTTTCAAGTACGTGACAAAGGCCTTCCTATCAATCCAACATCGACCGCCCGCCGCAAACAGCATCCAGTATTCGGAGTGCATCAAGCTCATCATCGCCGTGCTGGCGTATGATTCTATAGGACCGGTTTCCAGTGTGACGTGCACCATCGCGAAGGCAACCCATTTCTTAGCAAAACACTGCATGCGCCGATTCAATCAAGTCAATCACGGCGACGAAACGAGCGTGTTGTATGGAACGATCCTACCCACGATCCTCTACAGCTTGACCCTGCTGACTTCCACGTATCCCACGTTGGATTGGCGTTTCGGGTATACTCTGCTGAACAAGCTGGACGAGCGTTACGCCAATGATACAGCGAATAACAGTCACGTTACGGTCCACTTCGTAAAAGAGTTCAACAGTTTTTACACGATCGTGAGAAATGTCATCGGATACTTCGACGCACAGTCGTGTGCATGTGTGCATCGAGCGACTAACGCCATCATGATGCTCATGAACGACCCGCATCAGGACTTGGTCACAACCTGCGAAGTCGCACTCGAAAAGGACCGTACAAATCAGGGCGCGTCAGTCGCTTCGACGTCGACGTCGACGCATCTTCAACCCACGGCGCTTCCTTTTGTCCCGCCTTCATGCACGTTGCCAAGCCAGCAACCGCAACCGCAGCCACGGCCACAGCCACAGCCACAGCCACAGCCACAGCCACAGCCACAGCCACAGCCACAGCCACAGCCACAGCCACAGCCACAGCCACAGCCACAGCCACAGCCACAGCCACGGCCACAGCCACAGCCACAGCCACGGCCACAAGCGCAGAACCTCAGTGGAGGGGCCACCGTGTTTTTGCGCTTTCCGCCGGACCTGGATAGATGCGCACTACTGTCTCCGTCTGGACTCGTCGAGACCGGCATAATAGTGAATGGATGCGACGTTTTGTTGCGTCCTCGTAATCAAGGTTTTGTGATGTATGAAGGCTTCGAGCTCTCGGCCCAGGGAGTCAGGGAACTGATGTTGATCCTGTCCGAATCATCTAGACTCGTATCAGAAGTCGTTCAATCGATGCGATCGAGCTCTTGCACGAAAGTCAAGGGTGATGTCCGTCAATACACGATTGCCTCGGCGGCTCTGTCCGTCTGCCGATTGGAAGCGTACCGAGTGGAGGGGGAGTCATCAGAGAATTACGTGATCCAGAGGGATGACCTGAACCTATGCAGTTGGTATTGTCTCATGGGATCGTGTGACGTCGCCGCCGTCAGACCCGAAACGCGCGAGGCCGTTCGGTTTTTGTCAGAGACATTGATCGCTTGCGAAGGGGCTCGAGACGCGATGTGCCGCTTACGATGCCATTTCCGGAATGAATCGTATATGAAATGAGTCGTAAAAAGGTGATTAACGTTATTTTTATGGCGACTTTAGGTGCACCATCACACACTAGAACGATTGCATAGAAAGGAACGACAATAACGTTACGTACACGCTTCTCGAATTTTTATCGGTGAATCATTGTAATACAACAGTATGGAGAACGTAGTAACATCTCAATGGTCCGCCATAGCCTGGGTCTTGGTGATCGTAATAGCCTCGTACGTATCATACATAATATTCGTAAGGAACGGTTCCACGGAAAACTTTAGTGAAGAACGGGACGATGATGAAGATACTGACACAGAAAGAACGGTAACTTCGTCTCGTAAAAAGAAAGGACAGCAGCGCCGCCGTCAGCGTCGAGAAAATGACGATCGAGTGGCGGAGGCCTACGCCGACGACCAATCCAATAAAGTCGAGAAAGAGAAAGAAAACGAGTACGCAAAACGCATTTATGTGATGAAGTTGTTCGAGACCCTGCTCAAACGGTCCGCGACGGATCATGAAATCGATAAATACGCATCACTTCGATCTGAAAATCAAATTCTCATAGGCGTTCTCGTTGATTTTCAGTTAGGTCCGTCCGACTCAACCGACTCTTCTTCTCCTTCCGCGACTTCCGTCGCAAGGGATCAACCATCACCCGCCACAGGAGGGAACGAAAACAAGACTGAAATCAGGGAGGAAGATGAAGACGGTACGGCATCGAACGAGTCTGATGACGAGTACAATGTAACTACGTCGAATAATGTACTTCCGCACGACGCTTCCGCCCCGGCGGTGAATTCCGTGGGTATATACGGGTCATCGGACAACATTACCGGATACGGCGGAAAAAATTTGGCGTCGAAACCCACCCCCCCTCATCGTCCCGGAGGAGATCGAGTGTGCATAGACAAAGAGGTCCTGCTGAAGCGTCTCAAAAACGCTTCCACCGAAATCGATCAGTTGTTTCATTTCGTGAGCATGTATTGATCGTTCAAAGAAAAAATTTGAGAGTGTTTATCGTGACGTCACATACATACACTTCCGCAGCGCGTGTCCATCGATCTATCAGCCATGGTTAACGAAACTTGTGACGATCAGCACAGCGACTATGTCGACACCGCCGTGATCGCGATATCGGGCGTTTGTGCCAAGTTCTTCTTCGCGCTGGTCCTCCTAGTCTTCGACACGCGGTTTGCCTGCTTCGCCTGCTTCTGCTTAGTGATCTGGTGCGTGAGACGGGCACTTAATTCTCGACGACATCCCGTCGACGTACAAGAGCAAGTGTTTAACGAGTTGAAACGTTTTGAAATGATCGTCGATCAGAGCGGAGATATAATAGACACCGACATGTTTGACGCCTTTGCTACTCGCTTGAAAAGCGAGGGTTTCATCGAAAGTTACGATAGGGTGCGCTCTCGTGCCACTCTGGGGGGCACCACCACCGTGCCTGAAATATTGGCCGCCGAACAAGCGTTCATGGCACGTGTATGCCCGTATGAGTTCACCGACAAAATGAACGAACGCGCTTTTCATGACATGTTGTCCTCAGCTCCGCCCTGTCCCCTAGACGATCCCGGCTTGGGCTTGGTCCGCGTGTTCATGATCTGCCTCAAGTTGCAGCGATGGTCCGACCAATATCCAGAGAAGTGGGAAGACACCCGGAACACCCTCGACAATATGGATGATGATGGTGTCATCGTTCGCAGGATGATCATGGGATTGACGGAAGACTCGAGCGACAGCACTACTCGAATCAGTACGAGTTCCGTAAACAAGGTCCGCCGTCTGTTGTGTACTCGCCGTAGTCGTTGTTCTTATGAAAGGATCGGATAGATTTGTCGACAGGTGAGGGAGGATGATGATCTTTTTTTCGAGTGTTCACGGATTGGACGCGCGCGTCAGATGAGCCACCTGGTCGGATAATTCTTTCACTGCTTCGACGAGAAGACCGCACAAGTTCCCGTACGCTACGCACAGGCTTCCCGTCGAGGGGTCAAGGTGGGTCGCTTCCGGTAACACCCTCGCCACCTCCTGAGCGATGAGGCCCGTGCTCCTCTCCCTACCCTTGTCTGCATCGTCTCGAGTTTCCACTCCGTCCACCACGTGGAACGTGCACCCGCGCAGGGAGCGCACCTTGGATAACGCCCCTTCGATCACGTGAACGTCTCTCTTGTATTTTTCGTCCGATAAAGACAAAATGGTACCGGACGCAAAAACGTCCCCGTCCACTGTCATCGATCCCCTCCCGCCCTCCGGCGCGTTCTTTCCCAGTGTCAATAGCGGGTGTTTCAACGCCGTGGCGTGTCCTACGACTAAATTTGCGTCGTCATCATCTGACACCGACACTGATGCCGTCTCCACCTGCCACCTGCCGCCACCCAGCACCAGCTTGCGGTCCACCTCCATGTTGACGGCTCGGCGGTCCTGATTCCCGCCCCGGGACAGCTCCTCCAACGCGGAGGGCCAATCCTGGACGGCGTCTTGTCCGCCTCCCCCGACCCCTATGCGAGTGCCCGCAAACAACATGTTTGCGAACCCGGACTGGTGGATCACGACGTTACAAGAGCACTCCAGGTCGGACGCGTCAATGCGGACATTCCCCGAATCAGCCGTCAAATTACCGTCTCCCACGGAGATAGCGTCGACGCACAGGTTAGAGGCGACGAGTTTTCCGTCCTCCATATCCATGCCGTTGGTCAACGTGACGGTACCGTTGACGATTACGTCATTAAATACGGCCGTTTTGTCATAGGGTATCTCGGAGTATTTTTTGGCCGCGTATTCGGTCAGGAGAGTGGTCCGCGACACGTCCGCGGAGGGCGCGTCCACGTTGCTCGACACCCCGGTCAGGTTGAAATCCCCCCAACTGACCACTGCATCGTCCGTGATGATGATATTCGACGTGACGCGCAAGTCATTTATGATCGGACAAACGGAGCTCAGGATGTCGTCCGCTTTTGTGATACGAGCGTCATTGGTCGTCCAGTTGTTCCGGGAACTGACGAAGGCCTCCTCTTCCGTCAGGAACCGCGAGTCCGGGTACAGGGTCTGGTACAGCTCCGCGTTGAAAGGCTCCAACAGGTGCGTGGGCGCCTCGTTGCTGAATCCGTCGTGAAAGCGGCGCGTGTAGTTGATGTGCGCGACGCGCATCGGATCTGACACTTTGATGCCGAATAGCACGTATCTAGCTTCGGTGTCTTCCGTGTTCGGAAAAACGTCATCGCGGTGGACGAGCTTGAAGGTATGTTCGTCCAAAACTTCCTCGACCGTGCCGTAGATGATCTCTCGTCCCCCGTCCTTGAGCACCTTGACTTCGTCTCCGACGCCGAGGTTGCAAGCGGTGAACGCCAGGTTTTCCAAACTGACCAAGCCCGACGTGCACAGGGATTGATCTTCAGTCGGAGGAATGATCTTGAACACGTCCTCCCTCTCGAGTTGAACGTTGCGATAAAAACTCGGGACAAAGCGCCCCGCTGTCGAGAGGTCGTTTTCATCGTTAAACGGATTCGCCGTCGCCGAAAGTATGTTGGAATCCGCGACGCCGATCACGCTATTCAGCGAACTGATGTCGATGTCTCCACGCTGCTCCGCGATGTACACGTCCGGCGCAAACGGGCCGATCAACGCCGGTTCAGGAATGGAGTAATGCAGGTGCGAGAACTCAGCGGCGTACCTATCGAACGCGTCCTCCACCGTCAGGACGTTAGAGAAGGCGGGAAGCTCGGGGTTCAAGTACAGGAGCGTCGCCGCGGAAAAATCGTCCGGTACCGGCATCTGGTCTGACGTATATTATAAGTATATGACGACTATATAATAATGGGTGCGCGCGAGACTTCGATAAGAAAGGACACCCGAAGATCCGGCCCCGACGTGGCCATAGTGCGCTTGTTCGACGTTGTCGAACGTTCCACGATCACTCGAAGCTGGATGTTGCTGCCGCAATTCATAAGATGAAAAAGTAGATGCGGAGAGCAATCTCGAGGACGACAATCACAGTATACCACGAGTCGGTTGCAACACCAGCTTCGAGTGATCGTGTCTCACGACACAGAGAGGATGTTACACCACACTTTACGAATGTCGACGGTATGACACATGCGGGGGCTACGAGGGTGAATGAATAACGTCTGTGGTCATGTGACGTTTTCGTATGTTGAAAAGCGCGGTGTCTATGTCGGGATACACAGCCATGGAGGCGTAACACGGTGGAGGGCGCCTTTTTTTTCTATGACGCGGGGCGTTGCTGTTGTTGCTACTGTCACTCCCGCTGCTGTTGATCGAAATCAGAGATGATAACGTACGATCGATGATGACGCACTGGTCATGATATTTCAGGATGTCGAGGTTGTCCCCGGCATATTCTAGCACAGGATACCCTTCCTCCTCGCATATTTTTCTTTCAAGGGTCGAGGTCGACGAGCGTCTTTCGAGAATTTCTTGCATATATTATTTATTATGGTGTTGTGTATCCGTCTTCGAGAATGGTTAGACAGAGCGCGGCGCGCCACTGAGACAGAACTGCGAGCCGTGGGGGTTTGACGCGGTTCGTTTTAAGACGGTTAGATATTTTGCACCCCGAAGTGTGCGCATCCATCACGAACTACGCGGTATGCAATCTGCGGTCACGCTACGCCCCCTCCGGGAACAGGTGCGCCAATACTTTCAGGGTGTTCTTTTTTCCCATCGTAGGCAACGGGAGAATACGTCGGACGCGATCTTCGTGTGACAGCCCAGAGAGGTCCGCGTACAGCGTGGCCATCGATGGCCACTTTTCCGCGAATACCTGCGCGGTCTTTCCGGACACGCCCGGAATCTGACACAACATCATCTCGTAACACGTGACCGGGGTCACGTTCTTGTTGCGTTTGGCCAACACGGTGGCGTCCATCTTGTAGCTGAAGCTCGCCTCTTCGTCATCTGGTTTCGGTATTTCAGATATCGAACCGTCCAATTTTTTGCGTTTCTGCCACAGGGACGCCACCAGTCCCGCGGTGTCTCGAACGTCTTTCGTAAAGATGACGTGCACGCCATCTCGAAACATCAGGTTGTACACGCAGGACTGGAGGGTGGTCGGGTGAAGACCGGACGCGACGGCGGCTTCGCGAAGGCCGTCTCCAAATGACTGACAGTTTTCGAGGACGTAGATCACGACAACTCGATTCCTTCTCCTTTCTGCGCCGCCGTAGCGGGACGCGAGGTGCCCCAACATCCGGTTCTTTTGCTCCTTGTAACGGCCGTCCTTGATCGACGCGCACAGGTCCGCGAGGGTCTTGCGTTCCATGATGACGTCGAAGTCTGTTGTAACTCCTCCGTCATCATTCGAGCCAGGGGGCGCATAATTCTTCGTGATCTGCACGTCTCCCAACTCCAGGTTCTCTATCACGACCGTAATGTCCTCCTTATCATCCGACCTCTCTTTCACCGCGTCTATCAACGACCTCTCTCGATAGTCTATGCGGAGAGACCTCGTCACTGTCGAAGTAGTGTTCACGTCCATCGTGTCGACACAAAAAATGATTAGGTGACTCGTCATTTACCCTTATGTGACATTGATAAAAAACCGACACGTGCCAGAACCGTCTAAGATGATGGTTTTGGTACGCGTCGGTTGTTGTGAAGAGGACAGGTTAATCTGCCATCTCTTCCCCCTCCAGATTCACGGACTTGCCCCTGTAACGGAAGTTGGGGTCGTCCGCGAGTTTGCCCTGGCAGGAGTTGCACCGCAAGCCGCTGAAACACCGTTCTCCGACCTCTGTTGCAAACTCAAGGAGGTCCTCTAAATCCTGTCGCGAGTCGCAACAGCTGCACTTGAACGAGCCGCAGAGTCGAAAGTACTTTCGAGTATCGATAGAGCCAACGGGGAGTATACCTCGATCTAGTCTCTCGGTAACCGTAGATACGGATTCGACCTGACAATCACCTTTCGAAACGCTCTCTATCAATCCGTCCAGGAAGACACATGCCCTCAAATGATAGGCGATGCCGGATTGGCTTCTGAAGATGATGCGCTGTTTGTCTGACGACAGTTCAACGGTCCACATGTCGATATCGATATGCTGCTTGATGCTGTTGTGCACTCACGGACTTGCCACGACTACGATGTCAAATTTTTTGGGAATTCGCTATCTCGAAGAACACACATCTGATTCATCCGTACATAAGGGGGACGCGCTTCAAATAGGTACAGATCACGTTAATACGAAAAAGGGTTTTGACGTGCTTACGTCCCCTGACGATGTCACGTGCAGACCTGGCACACCTGAAAAATCTCGGGCAGGAACAGGAACATGGACATCCACTCGTGCAGTCATCCGCGCACACAAACGCACACGCTGACGAGAGCGTCGAACTGAACCCTCGTTGCTACACCAAATGTTGTGGGTCGTCTTCCAAAAGTGACCGCGGAGAAAACCTGTCAGACTCGCTGCTCCTCATGTCCCTGTCCCATTTCTACACCAAAAAATGCAACATCGACAAGATCATTCCCGTCATCAACTGCTCGTCAGATGTATCCCTCCGGCTCCTGGATTGGTTCGTCATAAATTACGCGAAGAAGAAGAACATCATCATCACACAGCCCAGCGGAGACGGCGTGGGCATGAAGTACTTCAACGTGTACCTCAGTTACAGGGCGCAGCTGAAAGCTTACTCCAAGCAGCACTTCGACCCTTTCCGTCGCCGCGACCGCATCGACTACTACTTTGAAAAGGACCGCTGCATCCAGACCACAATAGGGCAGCTCAACTTTTTCCGCTGGGTGATCCAGAACGATATCATGGATTACATCGTGGAGCATGGGGAGGAGATAGAGGCCGACATGATACGGAGCAAAAAGCAGGTGCGGCGGAGGGGGGGCGGCGGAGCGGGAAACGGTGACGACGATGACGATGACGACGAAAGCAAAGACGCAGAGAGAGAAACATCAGGTGAATGGAAGAACCAGGAGCAACAGGGCGGAGAAAGGAAGGCAATCATATCAAGAGCACCACGTTCATCTTCGACCTCCTCGTTGATATCCAATGGAAGCACGCGTCATCCCGGATCACATGTGACGAACGGTGATCGCAACATTACCGAAACAGTTTATCAAGATGATTACGAGGTAGGTAACAGGGTGAATCACATCATCGGGACGCACATCATCCGTTTCGACTGACCTCGGCGTGTCTATTGTTAGGCAAAAACGAATTTGTACGATCAGCGTGCTCTTGACCGAGTGTTATTTGAGTGAGAAAGTGAGAAAGATGACATATATCCCTCCTGAAGGGTCACATCGTTTATAAATTATAATTATCACTAACAATGTCAACGGCACACGCGCACGGCTACGAGACTCCACCGAGAGAAAGAGAAGGAGAGTTCGCATCTCCGAGGGTTCAATTTTCGATGGGGTTCATCACATCAGGCGAATCTCCACAACATCCGAAAACTCCGCCTCAAGATCACGAACGTTTACCGACGCTGTTCTATCGTGGAATGAATGCGCTTTCATTATCGTGCTCTTCTCCTGAATGAAGATAAGACCGATAGATATCCGCGACGGTGTCAGACCGAGACTTTATCGTTCAACGCGGTGATGCTTTTTATTTTTCAGTGCTGTCGGCTTTGTCAGGTTTTCCTCCGTTTGTGGTTTTGATGAATTTCTCGCATTCTATATATCTGTAAAATTTACGCACAAATTCGGGTAGGATTGCTTACGGCGTTCCACTTCCACGTGACCCTTTTCGAAAGAGGTCCACAAAGCCGAGTTATTTTTTCACACGAGCGTCGGTCCAATAGCATGACCGTTGCAGAAAGCGTAATACACTGCCAACCGCCGTCATCATCCACTCTGGTCCCCGTGCTTCAATAGTAGCCGCACCACTTATACGTAGGGTTGGCCGATTCCGTATATATACGGTTTGAAACCGTATATTTCCACGATCAGGGTATAAGGCTAAAGCGCAATCGGCGGATTGTTAAATATACGGAATCTGCCAACCCTACTTATACGTGACCGTTTTGGGAAGCCACATGTAAGGCCGAGTTATAGTCCGCGCCAGCGTCGGCCCCGTGCTCCAATAGCGTCCGCACCACTTCCACATGACCGTTTTGGGAAGCGAGCCGCAAGGCCCGGTTATCGTACGCACCAGAGTCGGCTCCGTGCTCCAATAGCAGCCGTACTACTTCCACGTGACCGTGCTCGCAAGCATACAACAAGCCCAAGTAAAGGTTGTCAGCCCCGTGCTCCAATAACGTCCGTACCACTTCCACGTGACCGTATTTGGAAGCGAGCCACATGGCCGTAAAACCACGGGCGTCGGCCCCGTGCTCCAAGAGTATCCGTACCACATTCACATGACCGTTTTTGGAAGCCACATGTAAGGGCAAGCGGTTATCGTCCGCACCAGCGTCGGCCCCGTGCTCCAATAGCGTCCGTACCACTTCCACGTGACCGTTTCGGGAAGCGCCATTCAAAGCGTAGACGGCGTTTACGTTGTCAAGACGACGACCACACAGGTTCCGCACTACCTCTGTTTTTCCGTAACACGCCGCGACGCATACTGCCTTGCCACAACTCCCGAACGCGTTCGCCAGAAAGTCGGCGAAAAACACCGCGCCTCTGAACATGTCGCGAAAATACCGGCATGTGAGCGGAAGGGCTGACAAGTCGCTCCTCTCGTTCGGACGGTTGTGGTTTGGATTGGCGACACGAAGGAATACTTTCATCAGAAGGTCGTCTGGCAAGCTGAGGAGCGTGGTCATATCTCTATTTATTGTTTAGTAATAGGACAAGTGAAGAAGAGAAGAAGCATCTGAATATGGTCGTCTTCTCTCCTCTCCTCTCCTCTGTGGGCATGAGTATTATGTATGATGTAGAGGGCTTAAACGGGCGTGGTGTATATGATACGATATAGTAGTAAGTAGTGCTTGCCTGCCGGACATCCATCAAACCAATCAAACCATCCATAGTGTGTCTGTCTGCGCGTGCATCCTTCCGCCCGTATTAAATTATCCGCGTTTTATAACAACGATCGTTTGTCACGCCGCGTGCCTCTCGACGTCGCCGCGATCATCCCATGTCGATGTACAGGGAGCTCCTGTATGACACCAACATATCGAAAGTGAAGGGCGTGCAGTTCTGCGTGCTGTCGCCGCGAGATATCCTGCAACGCAGCGTGGTGGAGGTGACGCGCACGGAGACGTATGCCGGGAACGAGCCCTGTGACAACGGCCTGTTCGACATCCGCATGGGGACGATGGAACTGGGAAAAACGTGCGCTACGTGCGAGCAAACCAACCTGTTCTGCCCGGGCCACTTCGGGCACATCGTGCTGGCGAAGCCCGTCTTTTACATCAAATTTCTCAAGGTCGTCATCGAGATCCTGCGCTGCGTGTGCTTCCGCTGCTCCAAGCTGCTCGTCGATATCAACACGCCCGAGGTGGTGAGTCTGCAATCCCGAAAGTGCTCACGCCAGAAGCGCTGGGACGCGATGCTGAAGCTGTGCCAGAAGGTGCGCACCTGCCCGTGCTGCCGGGAAAAGCAGCCCGACCGCATCAAGGACTACGAGAACTCGATGGTCAAGATGGAGTGGCGCGACGGGGAGAACGCGACCGTCCAGGATCGCGTTTTCAGCGCGGAGGACGTGCTCCGCGTCTTTAGACGAATTTCGGAAGAAGATGGGGAGGTCATGGGTTTCTCGAGCCGCTTCAACCGCCCGGAGTGGCTGATCTGCACGGTGCTCCCGGTGCCCCCTCCTGCGGTGCGTCCGTCCGTCCGAAACGACACCGGACAGCGTTCTGAGGACGATCTCACCCACATCCTCAGCGAGATCATCAAATTCAACAACATGCTACGCGCGCGCATCGAGAAGGGAGCGACGCACGAGAGCGTGGTGTACAACACCATGATGCTGCAGTACCACGTGTCCACGCTGGTCGACAACTCCGCGCCCACGTTGTACTCCAAGGATAACCGCACCGGCCGCACGCTGCGCACGTTGGTGGACCGCCTGAAGAGCAAGGAGGGCCGCATTCGCGGGAACCTCATGGGCAAGCGCGTCGACATGTCCGCGCGTACCGTCATCACGCCGGACCCCAACCTGTCCATCGACGAGCTGGGCGTGCCGCTCCAGATCGCGATGAACCTCACGTTCCCGCAGGTGGTGAACGCCTCCAACCTGGAGGAGATGCGGCGACTGGTCGTCAACGGTCCGGACGTGTACCCGGGCGCCAAGCACGTGCGCAAGGCGCAGCAGGGTATGCGCACCGTGCGTCTGCGCGGCAACACCATGCCCGATATCGACTCTCTGGTCGAGGTGGGGGACGTGGTGGAGCGGCACCTGCGCAACGGGGACCAGGTGCTGTTCAATCGACAGCCCTCCCTGCACAAGATGTCGATGATGGCGCACCGGGTGCGCGTCATGCCCAACAAGTCCTTCCGCCTCAACGTGTGCGTCTGCTCCAGCTATAACGCCGATTTTGATGGAGACGAGATGAACATGCACTTGCCGCAGTCGCTGCAGACGCACGAGGAGATCCGCCATTTGGCGGCCGTGCCGCTGCACGTCATCAGCCCCAGACACAGCAAGCCCATCATCACCATCGTCCAGGACGTCACGCTGGGCGTCTTCCGCATGACTCAACCGAACACGCGCGTGACGCGCGCGCAGTTCATGAACCTGGTGTGCAGCAACCCGGCGTTAACGGGCATGATCCCGTCCGCGCCGACGGACGCCACGAACCTCGAGGAAGCCGAGCAGCTCACGGGACGCCAGCTGCTGTCCACCATCATCCCCGCCAACACCAACATCAAGATGGACGATTACCTGATCCGAGACGGCGTCATCGACGCTTCCTCCGGGGCGCTCCGCAGCGACGCCTTCGACTCGGAGTCCAAGGGCCTGGTTCACTCCATCTACGCGGACAAGGGGCCGGCGGTGTTCACCTCCTTCATCAACAACACGCAGAAGCTGGTGTGCGACTGGCTGGTGCTGTCCGGGTTCAGCGTCGGCGTGTCTGACCTGGTGCTGCCCACCGAGGTGCGGCGCAGCATCCAGAGCACCATGATCAAGATGAAGGACGACGTGTACGCCAAGATCCAGGACGTGCACAACGACCGTTTCGAGAACCTGGGGACGCGTAGCAACGCCGAGTTTTTCGAGTCTGAGATCATCAACATCCTGAATTCGGGGCGAAAGACAGCGGAGAAGGCCGCCCTGGACTCCTTCGACGTCAGCAACAACCGCATGCTCAACATGATCAAGTCCGGCTCCAAGGGCAAGGAGCTCAACTTTTCGCAGATGGTGTCGTCAGTCAGTCAGCAGATCGTCGACGATAAGCGCATCATGGACGGCTACGAAAACCGCACGTTGCCGCATTTCACCAAATTCGACGACGGGCCCAACAGCCGCGGTTTCGTAGAGAACTCCTTCATCGACGGCCTGACCCCCCAGGAGTTCTTCTTCCACGCCATGGGCGGACGCATCGGCCTCATCGATACGGCCGTGCGCTCTGTCGCGTGGGATACCCCCGTAGCTCTGATGTACGATGTTGGTTCGTATGAACGCGTACGCATCGGAGAATGGATCGACGCGCTATTGTCGTCCGCGGACCCCTCGCGCGTCAGGCGCTACCCCCAGGACAGGAACCTCGAGGTGCTGGACCTGGAAGACGTCGGCGTGACGGTGGCCATTCCTACCACGGACGAACACGGAAAAGCGTCGTGGGGGAAGCTCACCGCCGTCACGCGCCACGACCCGAGCGAAGCCGTGTATCGCGTAAGAACGAGCGGAGGCAGGGAGGTCACCGTGGCCGACAGCGAGTCCCTGCTGGTCTGGGACGCGGGCCAGGGGGTGTTCGCGAAGAAGCAGTCCAGGGACGTGCGCGAGGGCGATTTCCTGCCGGCTCTGGCTAGGTTCGATGCACCGTCGGCAATCCAGGCCCTCGCGACAGACGAAGAAGTAGAAAAGTCGAAATCACACAACGACATGGTGTTCGACTCCGTGGCGTCCATCGAGAAGATCGGGAACGAGGCGTACCCCAAGCTGTACGACGTGACTGTGCCGTCCACCCTGAACTTCGTGTTGGCGAACGGCCTGGGCGTGCGAGATACATCGGAGACCGGATACATACAGCGCCAGCTGGTCAAGAGCATGGAGGACTGCAAGGTGCATCACGATTATACGGTGCGCAACGCCGCGGGCCAGATCGTGCAGTTCCTGTACGGCGAGGACGGCGCGGACGCGGCCAAGCTGGAGTACCACTATCCCCCGTACCTGTACATGGAGGACGACGCCGTGTTCCGCAAGGCGTACCTGCTGGTGCACAGCAACGAGCTCCGTCCGTACGTCCAGCCGGACGTCATCCGAGCGATGGTGGAGACGCACCCGGGCGGGGAGGAGGGGTTCCAGGCCGCCATGACCGCGCACTACGAGCAGCTGCACGAGGACCGGCGGTACATCTACGTGCGCGTGCACCGCAAAGCGGAGAACCAGTACGTGGTGTTCCCGATCAACATCCAGCGCATCGTCGAGAACACGTCGCAGGAGCTGCACAAGTACGGCTTCACGCAGAACCTGGGCGACCTGGACCCCGCGTACGTGCTGGAGCAGATCGCCGCGCTCGAACGCGACCTCATCATCGGCACCTCCAACGGCCCGACGCGCGTCCCGCTCCAGGGCGTCCTCCTGCGCTGCTTCCTGTCCCCCAAGCGCGTCATCGTAAAGTACCGCCTCGACCGCCTGGCCTTCGACCGCGTCGTCCAACAGATCCGCTCCACCTTCTACGCATCCCTCGTAAACCCCGGCGAAGTCGTGGGCATTACAGCTGCGCAAAGTATCGGAGAACCAACGACCCAGCTTTCGAGTTTAAAAGAGAGTCGAATCCTTGTCAAATCAAATGATATCAGAACCAACGACGCGTCAAGCATGTTCAATGGCAACATCGGGTCATTCATAGACGGCCTTCTACAGGAGAACGCGTCCGCCGTGGTCGACCTCGGAGGAAACAGCGTCGTGCTAGATATCCCAGATGGAAAGGATTACTCCATCATCGGCGTCAGTGACGTCGAAAAGACGTCATGGAGGCGGATCAGCCAGATCAGCAGGCACCCCGCCAACGGAGGTATGGTGCGCATCCACACCGAGAGCGGCAAAACGACGTGTGCCACTCTGTCCCACTCCTTCCTCAAGAGGACGACCGCGGGTATCGTGCCTATTAAGGGTCACGACCTGAAGATGGGAGACCGTGTGCCTGTCGCTAGGAATATTCCGGTAGTTGACAACCCGCTGCAGACAATCGATATCGGGGGGGTGGAGTTCGCCTTGACGAAAGATCTTGGTTGGTTCTTCGGAGTGTTCCTCGCGGATGGGTGCGTCAATGGAAATTCCATCAACATATCGAAGGTCATCCCGGAGTATCAGGACAAGCTTCGCGGAATCATGAAGAATTTGTTCGACCGCGACATGATACAGACTGCCAAAAACAACAACAATGCTTCATTACTGGACGGGAACGACATGTCCGGGTACAGCGGGATGAATAATCGCATGACTCACCCTTACTTGGCGGCCTTCCTCGATGAGCAGTTCAATCGCGGATCTCACGACAAGCGCGTCCCATCATTTGTATATGCAAGTAATGCCGACTTCATCAGTGGAGTCGTCGGTGGTTACTTCGACGGAGATGGAAACGTCAACCTGGACGCCGGAAAGGCAGACGTGCGCAGCGCTTCCGTCTCCGAGTCTCTTACGGAGGACTTCGTCATGCTCCTCATGTACCTCGGGATATTCGCGACCAAAAAACGTGAAATCCACATCAAGTACGCTAACCGCAACGACCTTCATACCGTCCACGTTCTCCGCAAATACTCCCGTCTGTTCAGAGAGAAGGTCGGCTTTACCGTGAAGTCCAAGGCGGACGCCCTCGACCGTCTCGTGGAATACGTCGAGCGTGAGGACGCACACAGCGCCAAGGAAGAGATCGACAAGATCCCAGAGATTGGAGACAATATCGCATTTATCGGGAAAGCCCTGCAACTCGAGGGACAGAGTAGGACGTATGGTAAATTTGCGAAAAAAGAGTCAATTGGGCGCGAGACCCTACGCAAGTACCTCGGCGTGTTTGAAGAAGGCATGTTCGTAGCGGCGGTCACGGCGACTGAGAGATTCGAGGACAACGCCAAGAAATTGACGGCCCTACAACAACTCCACGACACGTCCGTGACCAACGCTCGCAACGTCATTCCGCTGCCCTCTGAAAGCGGCAAGATGATCGCGGAGTTGGGGAGCAGCGTCAAGAAGTCGAGCGGTTTCTCGCAGTACGCGAAGTTGAACGTGATCTCGCGTCCTACTCTACAGAGGCACATCGACACGCTCGCCGCCGCCAACGTCGCCAAGAGGGACGCCGTGCTCGCCGCCGTCGACTCGGTGGAGCCCCACATGACGGTGCTGCGCCAAGCCTTGGACGCGGACGTGGTCTGGGACGAGATCGTCAAACTCGACCTCCTGGAGGACCCCAAGGAATTCGTGTACGACTTCACCGTCCCCGGCAACGACTCTTTCATGGTCGACTGCGGCGTGCTGGTGCACAACACGCTCAACTCAGTGCACTACGATGAGGAGCTGCTTCTGTCGGTGGACGGCAAGCTGGAGCGCGTGTCGATCGGTGATTTTACGCACCGCGTAATCGACGCGGCGGAGCCCTCTGCCAAAGAGAAGCACCCTCACGACACTGACCTTGCTTGGGTGAGGAACCCCGACGTCAAAGTGATGGCGTGTGATGAAGCTGGCAGGGTCACGTGGGAAACTGTGGAAGCCGTGACGCGCCACCCCGTGATCAACGAGGACGGTAGCGACACGCTTCTTCACGTGCGCACGCGCTCCGGTCGTGAGGTGAGGGCCACTCGTGGAAAGTCCTTCCTCAAGCGCATCGGCAACAAGATTATACCGATCAACGGGTCAGAGCTCAAAATCGGAGACCGAGTGCCTGTGAGCACCGTGCTCCCGGCACGTGAGGTGGCACCCGTCGACCACCTGCGCGTCGAGGACCACCTGCCTCCTTCCGAGTGGCTGTACATGAGCCACGTCGAAAGGGCTCTGGCCGTCAAGGCGGAGGGCAAGCGCACCTGGTACGTCGGCCTGAAGGACCGCGGCGTCCACGTCCCTTACAGCAGGTCCGACATCTTCATGTCCGCCTTCGTTGGCACGGAAAAGTACCCGGCGACGCGTAAGCACAGCACGCGCCCCGGCTGCGTGTACCCCGCGCACACGTCTATCCGAAACATAGACGAGATGCAGCACATTCCCGAAAACATTCCTCTGGACGAAGACTTCGGATGGCTGGTGGGCGCCTATCTGAGCGAAGGCTGCATCGCGGTGGGCGCCAACAAGAAGGGCGCGACGCCTCGTCCGTACGCGCTGCTCATCTGCAACATGCAACCGGAGTTCAAGGCGCGCTTCGTGCGCTTCTGCGAGACGTACAACATCGGCTACCACGTCGACGCGGGCACGCGCCTGATGAAGAGCGGCAACCGCTCCCCCACGGTGTCGCTGCGCATGCACAGCCTGCTGATGGGCGAGCTGTTCCTACGTCTGTTCGGCAACGGCGCGGCGGAGAAGCGCGTGCACCCGCTGTTCTTCGGTGCTCCTGACGCGTGCCTGCACGGGCTGTTGGATGGCTACTGGTCCGGCGACGGGTGCGTCTCCAGAGACGGGGTGAACATGTCGGCGTATTCTGCGAGTGGATCGCTCCTCATCGACGTCCAGCAGATCATGGTACGCTTCGGCATCATGACGTCGTTACATCAGAGCTCCGAGGCCTGTTACCAGTACGACCTGACCAGGTTCGGCAGTACGACGCGCGGCTGGACGCTGAGCGTGCCGGCGTGCGGCCGAACTCGCTTCCGTGAGCTGATCCAACTGTGCGTGAAGAGCAAGCGTCAGCGGTTGGAAGACTCAGAGAGCGACAGCACGCACGCCGTGTATGATATCGTGCCTGACATCGAGCTCTCTACCGGCGCACTGCGCAAGACGAGGCGTGGCAGGATCGAGGCCATGGCAATGGGAACGGACGATGAAAATGATCGCGCGGTGCTCCAGCGAGTACTCGACGAGCAGATCTTTTATGACGAGGTCGTCTCCATCGAAGAGGTACCCAATGCGGGAAGAGACCGCGCTTACGACCTGACCGTCTCCAACTCGCACACTTTCGCGCTGGTGAACGGCTTTATGGCTCCGAATACTTTTCATTTGTCAGGAGTCGGTAGCGGTGCTTCGGGCAACTTGACGATGGGAGTGCCGCGTCTGTGGGAGCTGTTCAGCGCGAGCAAGAGCCAGAACATCAAGACGCCCGCCATGCTGATCCCGGTGAAGAAGGAGTTCGCGACCGACAAGGCCAAGTGCATGGACATCATGAACAGCATCCAGACGGTGCGGTTCCGGGAGCTGGTCAAGAGCTCGCGCATCTACTACGACCCATCCGACCGCGCTGACGATACCCTCATCCCAGACGACCGCGAGATCCTGCAGCTGTACGAGTCCTACGCGGACTTCCTGGGCACCTGCGACAAACGCAAGAGCCCGTGGGTGCTGCGCTTCGAGTTCGACCAGGCGGAGATGCTGAAGCTCAACGTGTTCTTCACGGACATCGAGTTCGCGCTGCGCGACCACTATGACGAAGAACTGTCCTGCATCTTCAGCGACGACAACGCACACAAACTCGTCGCGCGCGTACGCCTCAACGTATCTGACAGCATGGACCGCAATGACATCTTGACCGAAATCATGGCGCTGGAGCAGGGCATCCTGGACAGCGTGGTCATCAAGGGCGTCAAGGACATCGACAAGGCGGTGCTCAAGCAGCCGAAGGAGGTGAACAAGATCTACGACGACATCAGCGGACAGTTCGTGAACAGCCAGGAGTGGGAGATCATCACGTCGGGCTCCAACCTGGTGGACGTCATGATCAACCCGTACGTCGACTTCGCGCGCGTCTCGACTAACGACGTGTGCGAAGTGCTCCGGGTCCTGGGCATCGAGGCCGCGCGCACCAAGCTGTACGACGAAATCCGGGAGGTCATGTGGATGTCCAAGGCAGAGAACGTCAACTACCGCCACATGGCGCTCCTGGTCGACAACATCACCAACCGCGGCCAGCTGGTGCCCATCAACCGCCACGGCATCAAAAAAGGGGACATCGGCCCCCTGGCCAAGTGCTCTTTCGAGGAGACGGACAAGATGCTCATCAAGGCGGGCATCTTCTGCGAGCTGGACAAGATCAACGGCGTGTCCGCCAACATCATGCTGGGCCAGGTGCCCCCCTGCGGCACCGGCGACGGCGAGATCATCATGGACATCGAAGCCATCACGGAAAACATCGACCCCAAGGACGTCGACCCCAGGTACACCGGTGAAGCTGATCGTAGAGACGCCGATGACCGTGAGGCCATCGAAGCCGCGAATGCGGCGTCCTCCTCTTCGTCCGCCGCACCGTCGAACGTCAGGATGCCGGAACGGGACGCCTCGTTGATAGAAAAAACAGAGGATGATATCGTGATCATTTGATCATCATCTGGCCGAAAAAAAGCAACCTCAACCTCTACGGTTGCCACTTAGTGTGTTATTATACTTAGTCTAAGAACGATACAATACAACTGAAACACACACACACACAATACGCGCGCCTTTCCAGGCAGGTAGTACTCCGAAACGTATCTTCCTCTTTAGGTGCACAGCACCTTCTCCAACAGCCCGGCCTCGACGGTAAAGGACTCCTTTGCCTCTTGGGATCCATCGGTTCGTCGCAGAGATGGGTGTACCGCATTGATATCGGTCAATTGCCATACCTGAAACTCCATGGACTGCTCTGATCGACGCAGAGCGGTGCTAAAGACACCGGACACAAAGTTGAAGCCAAGCTGCAAAGCTCGCTTCACCTGCTCCTCATCATCTGTAGCCTTGAACTGGTAGGTCAATGAATACAACTCGTTCTGAATGTCATCGTGCTGAGAGCCGACAGCGCCTGGAGAGGCGACGGTGACATGGCCTGGGTGAACTCGGCTCATGTTGGGCCCGCTGAAACTGAGGGCGATCATTTTTCCCACTTCTCGGACAAACCTTTGGTGGTCGGCTCGAGGTATGAAGATTGATACCTTCACTGAGTACACATCGTCAGGCGTAACCATCGAGGGAACATCAGACGTAGTAGCCCGGCGGGTCTTCTTCAGCGACTCTCCTCCTGAGGAATGTGTCGAATAAACACACATGCTCTCCTGCTGTGAGAAATCGTCATCATCCTCGATCCGCTGCTGCTGCTGCTGCTGCTGAAAGTCATGGAGGTGTAGGTTCAGGTTCGCAATGTAATCCGCTGCTGCCTTGGCCACCTCTTCTGACTGTCTGACTCCCAGCATCTCCTTAATGTGGTCCGTGGCCTTTGCGAGGTCTGCATCGACCTGCTGATCCACCTCGACGACCGAAGTCGTATCAGCGGCCTGATACTTGGCAAGGAGGGCCTTTCTGGCCCGGACGGTTTCGACATGGGCCGCGCCGCGCGCTAGACGCCTGCGCGCATCGCGCGCTTCTTGTTCCGCCTGCGCCATGAGGTGCGCACCCGCCTGCTTACCGAAATCCTTCATAGCCCTACTGATGCTCTTACGACCACCAGACATTTTGAGCTTGGTGCTGGGTTGTTTGGGCTGTTTGGTAGCCTCGACGAGCGTGGGGAAGTCGGTGGTATTGCACATTGTTCAGTAGCTGTAGCTGTTTGCTTGATGAAGTGGAGATCGATTGATCGTGATACAAATTCAACAGTAATTTCAGTGTCCTCCTATGCCGTCTTTTCACTCGAGGCCTCAATTTTTTTCTAAATGCGCCCGCTTCGTGAACGGGTGCATCTATAATGCGTGTCTGGATATAAGGCGGAAAGGACAACACTAAGTCATGTCGTGTCACTATCACGAGAGGGACGGAAGGATAGATGATGATGATATTTTTACAGCGGGTGCTGAAACACACACAGACGTATATATAGAGGATGAAGAAGATGTCGATCCGCGACTTTGCGCCGCATTCATCGTTACTGCGATGTATGTCCTCCACTCGTCGAACGGTTTTAAGGCCGACGACATTTCGTTGACACTCGATGTCGACCTCGAAGACCTGTACGCCCCGGTGACCAAAAGAGTCACGTACGCGGCATTCGACGCTGACGGTCGTCGAGTGCGCAAGAAGATCCGCGTATGTCTGGCGGATTGGAAGGAGGAATACGTGTTCGAAGGGCGAGGGGACAAGAGTCCGTTCGATAATATGGCCCCCGGAAACGTGATCGTCCGCCTCAACGTGCTCCCGCACCCCGTTTTCCACATAGACAGCATCTTTTCCAAATACGACATCATATGCACGGTTCCGGTCACTCTGTACGATTATTATTACGGACGACGTGTGTTCGTGTGCCCTCCTTCTCCGAAACAGCAACAGAAGCGTCGGCGCTACTACGTCGCTTACGACCATGAAGCGTCGCGTTCCAGACAGAGCGTCATTCGAGGAGCGGGACTACCGATGTGTTGTCCTCCGGAACTGCACGCAGAAAAAACAGTGTTCGACAGGGGAGACATCTACGTGTTCTTCGAGATCCGTCTCCCGGAGATCCCCCGCCCGAAGCTGGGGAATTTCATGACGCGCCTCTTCATTCGTAGTATCTTCGGGAGACGGTCTTCTTTGGCGGAGGAGGCGGAGCGGCAGAAGAGGGGGGAGGGAGACGAGGAGGGGCGGGGGTTCCTTTTTTGAGGGCTTCGTAGCGCCTGTACGGAAACAGCAGGGAGTCGTGGTTGGTGACCAGATCAAACGCGTTCGGGTGTCTGTGCACCAGGACCACCGCGTGTCTCGCCGTACCGCTGTTGCTGTTGAAAGCCGCGGCGGGCGCGGGCGGTAGACCCGGCACTTGCACGACGGGAGGTCTGTCAGGGGGAGGGGCGTACGTGCCGTATCCCACGCGACTCAACCGGCTAATTTCGTATTGTTTATCGTGCACGATGATAACGTCGCAAGCCACATCACAAAAATGCGCCAATGCCATGACGTCATACAGTCCAGTCGTGTACGTCGGGGCGTCCATCTCGGCTATCATCGCGGACAGGATCGATGGACCGACGCTATCAGGTGATCGTAAGTCCGTCGACGTAGACTTGTTGCTCGTTGTCTTCTTTTTGGCGCGGACGTCTTTCGTAGCGCGCCAATGTTTTCCGAAAGACGGATGATCAGACAGTATCGCGTCGAGGGACGCACGATACTGCCCGTCCTCGTTTTCTTTCCCCTTCTTGGCTCCTGTCGCACGTTGTTGGCGCCGTCCTTCGACGTAGCGTCGCGTGTCCGACATGAGCATATTTGCCACGACGTGCTTGAAAGCGCCCATGGGAACGCCCTTTGCACCGGGAAACACTACGAACGCGACGGCGTGGAACACCTGCCACACGCCACACGCGTTCACGATGCGGTGCGCCTTGCGCTGAAGTGACGTCGATGACGAGGAGGAAGAAGATGACGACAAGGTCGAGGAAGACACGACAGCCTTGCAAGCCGACGGAGACGTCTGCTGGTTCGGAGATTTGAGGAGGGCGTCGCGCGAAGACAGGGTCAGGTGTCTGGTGTCGATGACGCTCGATGCTCGTCGACGGTCCGCCGCGGCGGATACGGCCGATAATCCCCGATGATTTACTGGATCTTCGACGGCGAACGGGTTGACGACCACGTTTTGTACGCGTCTCAGCCAACCTCCGTCCAAGACGTCTGCGTCCGTGAAAACCAAGTCCGGTCGAGCGGAGGCGCTGGAGCGCAGGTTCCGCATCTTACGGTTGACGGTCGCCACGTGCGCATGGCTGCGACGGTGGAACACGTCCGTCCCGAACAACAGGGCATCTACCAGATGGGCCTCCTTGACGTGAGCTGCCGCCTCACCTTTTTTATCGTCACCGGGAAGCATCCCGATGCGTTCCAACACCCCCCGCATCCGTCTGCGTCTGTACCACAGGGGGAAGGGGTTGAAGGCGCTCCGCAGGAAGACGTACTCCCGCAGGATCGCCGTGTTCTCTTCCAGCTTTCGCGCGATCACCGCGTTCTCATGGGCCGCGTTCTTGGCGTCGTGGCGCATGGCCTCCACGTACCTGACCCGGTCGTCTGAAAATTTTTTACCCACCATGATGTTCAGGTTCTCGAGGTACGTCGAGATCGGGGG